>Ga0102946_1000092_pt1 | contig 29921 bp, 34 predicted proteins | sample SalPon2A_A_D1_MG_FD_78209 | JGI IMG/M metagenome (GOLD analysis project Ga0102946, IMG submission 78209) | Soil microbial communities from South San Francisco under conditions of wetland restoration - Salt Pond MetaG R2A_A_D1_MG | ecosystem: Environmental > Terrestrial > Soil > Wetlands | place... | reverse complement strand
GCCTCCGGCCGACGACGCGAGCTGCGGGTCTCTCGCTCGGCGATCGGGCCTGTCTCGCTCTCGCGCGACGGCTCGGCCTGCCGGCGCTGACGACCGACCGCGGCTGGGCGGCGTTGGAGCTGGACGCCGTCAGGGTCGAGCTGGTCCGCTGAGCGAACGCCTCCCGCGCAGGCTCGGGGCCGAACCCTCTAACCTGCGCGCAATGTCGGAGCTGAATCTGATCCTGCTGGGACCCCCCGGCTCGGGCAAGGGCACCCAGGGCGAGCGTCTCCAGGAGGACTTCCGCCTCCCCTACTACGCGACCGGGGACATCCTCCGGGCCGCGGTCAAGGAGGGGACCGAGCTGGGCGAGATCGCGAAGAAGTACATGGACGAGGGCGGGCTCGTTCCCGATGAGGTGATCATCGGCGTGATCGGCGAGCGTGTGGAGGGGCCGGAGGCGGCCGACGGCTTCATCCTCGACGGCTTCCCCCGCACGATCGGCCAGGCCGAGGCGCTCGGCGCCGAGATGGACAAGCTCGGGCGCTCGATCACCGCCGTGGTCCTGATCGACACCGATGACGAGGAGGTCCAGCGCCGGCTCGGCGGGCGCCGCACCTGCGCCAAGAACGGGCACATCTTCCATGTCGAGTTCGATCCGCCCAAGAACGAGGGCGTATGCGACGTCTGCGGCGCCCGGCTCATCGTCCGCGACGACGACAAGCCCGAGGTGATCGCCAAGCGGCTCGACACCTATCACGAGCAGACCGAGCCACTGGTCGAGTTCTACGAGGATCGCGGCGTGCTGAAGCGCGTCGACGGCAGTCAGGCGCCCGATGAGGTCGGGGACCGGATCCGCGCGCTGCTCGCGACGCTGAGGCTCGAGGAGGAGCTCTAGCCCCGAGCTGGAACGGTCCCGAAGATGTACCGCGGCGTGATCACACCGAAGACTCCCGAGCAGATCGAGAAGATGGCCGCCGCCGGCCAGGTTCTCGCGCGCTGCCATCGCATGGTCCGCAAGGCCGCTCGCCCCGGCGTCACCACAGCTCACCTCGACGAGCTGGCCGAGAAGTACATCCGCTCCCAGGGGGCCACGCCGGCCTTCAAGGGCTACCGTGGCTTTCCCGGCTCGATCTGCGCCTCACCGAACTCCATGGTCGTCCACGGCATCCCCGGCGGCTATGAGCTCAAGCGCGGCGACGTGCTCAGCATCGACATCGGCGTGATCAAGGACGGCTGGGTCGCCGACGCGGCCCAGACGTACGGGATCGGCCCGATCGGGGAGCCGGCCGAGAAGCTACTCGCGGTGACCCGCAACTCGCTGATCGAGGGGATCGCGGAGGCGAAGGCCGGCAGCCACCTCGGCGACATCTCGCACGCGATCCAGCGCGCCGTCGAGCTCGAGGGCCTGCACGTGATCAAGAGCCTCGTCGGTCACGGGATCGGGACCGAGATGCACGAGGAGCCCCAGATCCCGAACTTCGGCGAGCCCGGCACGGGGCCGAAGCTGGAGGTGGGGATGACGTTGGCGATCGAGCCGATGGTCAACATCGGCACCGATCAGATCCGGATGGGGTCAGACCACTGGGCCGTCTACTCCGCCGACGGCTCGCTCGCCGCGCACTTCGAGTTCACGGTCGCGGTCGGCGCCGACGGCCCGCAGGTCCTCACCCCCTGGCACGAGGAGTAGGCGCCCGGCGCTAGTTGTCGCCGTCCGTCGCGTCGGTGATCGCGTCCTGAGCCGCGTCGGTCGCATCAGTGACCGCGTCAGTCGCGTCGGTGATCGCATCCTCGGCCGAGCTCGTCGCGTCGGTGGCCGCGTCCTGCGCGGAGTTGACCGCGTCGGTGACGTCATCGCTCTCATCGTCGCCGCAGGCGCTGATCCCGGCGCCGCTGATCGCGATCGCGGCCGCGGCCGCCGATGCGGTCAGGCGCCTTCTCATGGTGCTTGACTCTCGCTTCATTGGCATCTCCTCCACTGGTAGTTGAGCGTGCTCCCCGCCAACCGTATCCGTTCGCGGCCGCCGACAACCCTGAGGCGATGTGCGGGCGTGTGGCTTCACCAGCCGCGCGCGAGTTGCTAGCATGCCGAACTCGGCTCCAGGGCCGTCACTGCCTGCCTGCTGTCCGATTCATGGGACGAGCAAGGCCACCTACGTCAGATACGAGTTGGAGAGCCATGAAGGTTCGTGCGTCCGTAAAACCTATGTGTGAGCGTTGCCAGATCATCCGGCGCCGCGGCCGCGTGCTCGTGATCTGCTCCAACCCGCGACACAAGCAGCGGCAGGGCTGAGGATCTCTATGGCACGGATCGCAGGCATCAACCTTCCGCTCAACAAGCGGGCCGTGGTCGGCCTCACGTACGTCCACGGGATCGGCCGTTCGACCGCGGAGAAGATCGTCGACGTGACCGGGGTGGACCCCAGCACGCGCGTCGGCGATCTCACCGAGGAAGAGGTCGTCAAGCTCCGCGAGGCAGTTGAGCAGCAGCAGGTCGAGGGCGATCTGCGCCGCGAGCGCTCCCAGAACATCAAGCGCCTGATGGAGATCGGCTCCTACCGCGGCCTGCGCCATCGCCGCGGACTGCCGGTTCGCGGGCAGCGTACGAAGACCAACGCGCGTGGCCGCAAGGGCCCCCGCAAGATGAGCATCGCGGGCAAGAAGAAGGCCCCGACCCCCAAGTAGAGAGATTCAGAGGATCACCTAGATGCCACAGCCCAACAAGGGTCGCACCAAGCGCCGCCAGAAGAAGAACGTTCCTGCCGGCCAGGCCCACATCAAGACCAGCTTCAACAACACGATCGTGACGCTGACCGACCCGGTGGGCAACGTGATCGCCTGGGAGTCCGCCGGCTCGGCCGGGTTCAAGGGCTCCCGCAAGTCAACCCCGTTCGCCGCGCAGGTGACCGCCGACAACGCCGCCCGTAAGGGCATGGAGCACGGCCTCGAGCGCGTCGAGGTGCTCGCCAAGGGCGCCGGCTCCGGCCGCGAGACCGCGATCCGGGCGCTGCAGGCGGCCGGCCTCCAGGTGACCACGGTCAAGGACGTCTCCCCGCAGGCCCACAACGGCTGCCGCCCGAAGAAGCGGCGGAGGGTCTAGGCATGGCGCGCGACACCAGCCCGCAGTGCAAGCAGTGCCGTCGCGAGGGGCAGAAGCTCTTCCTCAAGGGCGAGCGCTGTCTGACCGACAAGTGCGGCGTCGAGCGCCGCTCCTACCCGCCGGGCGAGCACGGCCGTGGGCGGATGCGCGCATCCGAGTACCGCCAGCAGCTCCGCGAGAAGCAGAAGGCCCGCCGCTACTACCAGGTGCTCGAGAAGCAGTTCCGCAGCTACTACGAGAAGGCCTCCCGCCAGGACGGCGTCACCGGTGAGAACCTCCTGCGCCTGCTGGAGCGTCGCTTCGACAACGTCCTGGTCCGGCTCGGCTTCGCCGCCTCGCGGCGCCAGGCCCGCCAGCTGATCCGCCACGGCCACTGGCAGATCAACGGCCGCCGCGTCGACATCCCCAGCTACCAGATCAAGCCCGAGGACATCATCTCGATCCGCTCCGGAGCCCCGGTCGAGAACACGGTCCGCGGAGCCACCGAGCTTATTTCCACAGTGCCCCCCTGGCTACAGGCCGATCACGACGCGCTGACCGCAAAGGTCCTGCGCCTGCCCGAGAGGGACGAGATCGACTCGCCGGTCGAGGAACAGCTCATCGTCGAGCTGTACTCCAAGTAGGGCCGCCCGAAAACCCGCCGACGGAAGGACGCGCAATGACCACCCTGCCCGAGTTTCAGGAACCCAGCATCAGCAGCGAAGACACGGACGACACCAAGGGTACGTTCGTAATCGAGCCCCTCGACAAGGGCTTCGGCTACACCTACGGCAACAGCCTGCGTCGCGTCCTGCTCTCCTCGCTCGGTGGCGCCGCGATCAAGTCCGTGCGGATCGAGGGCGTCGCTCACGAGTTCTCGAACATCGACGGCGTCAAGGACGACGTCACCGACATCGTGCTCAACCTCAAGGACATAGTCATCCGCCTGCACACCGACGCCGATGAGGTCGAGGTGCCGCTGGTCGCGACGGGCCCCGGCGAGGTCACCGCGGGCGACATCGACCTGCCCGCCGGCGTCGAGATCCTCAACCCCGAGGCTCCCATCGCCACGCTCGAGAAGAAGACGAAGCTCGAGATGTATCTGACGGTCGGCCGCGGCCGCGGCTACTCGCCCGCCGAGGACAACAAGACCGACGATCAGCCGATCGGCGTGATCCCGATCGACTCGATCTTCTCGCCGATCCGGCGTGCCGCCTACCAGGTGGCCAGCTCCCGGGTCGGTCAGCGGACCGACTTCGACAAGCTCACGCTCGAGGTCGAGACCGACGGCTCGCTCGAGCCCGGCGCCGCGCTTCGCGAGGCCGCCGAGCTGATGATCGGCAGCCTGGCGATCTTCACCGACGCCGACCGCGTCGAGGAGCTCACCGCGAAGACCAACGGTGCCGGCCCGGCCGCGGAGGAGACCACCGCGGGCGACGGCGACGACCGCTTGATCGAGGAGCTCGAGATCGGCGTCCGTGCCTACAACTGCCTGAAGCGCGCCGGCGTGCAGACGATCGGCGACCTGACCGCAAAGTCCTACTCGGAGCTGACCGCGATCCCGAACTTCGGGGAGCGTTCGATCGAGGAGGTCGTCGAGGCGCTGACCGCTCTCGGTCTCAGCCTCCGCGAGGAGTAACCCGATGCGGCACCGTCGCAAGCGCCACAAGCTCAGCCGCGATGCCTCGCATCGCAAGTCGCTGCTGCAGAACCTCAGCAAGCAGCTGATCGAGCACGAGCGGATCCAGACCTCCCAGGCGAAGGCCAAGGCGGTCAAGCCCGAGGTCGAGAAGATGATCACGCTGGCCAAGCGCGGCGACCTCCACGCCCGCCGTCAGCTGCTCGCCCGGCTCGGCCAGGACAAGTTCGCCGTGCATCGTCTCGTCGAGGAGATCGCGCCGCGCTACTCCGAGCGCCCGGGCGGCTACACCCGGATCACCAAGCTCGGCCCGCGCCGCTCCGACTCGACCGAGATGGTCTACCTCGAGCTGGTCTGAGCTGAGGCGATCGCCGCCCCGAGCCGGGCGGCCACCCAGGCGCGGCGGCTCGTGATCTGCCGCCAGGTGAAGCGGACCACCGTGATGCCCGCGGCCGTCAGGTCGGCGTCCCGCTGCCGATCCCGCTCGAAGGAGCTCCGGCGACCGTGCGAGGCGTAGCCGTCGATCTCGACGACCAGCCCGAGCTCCGGCCAGCAGACATCGAGCCGGTAGCCGTGCAGCAGGAAGTTGCGGCGCGGCTCGGGAAGCCCGGCGCTGCGGATCAGGGCCAGCAGCAGGCGCTCGGCCTCCTTGTGTGAGTAGTCCGGTCCGCGCTCATCGCTGAGGATCGCGCCGAGGACGCCCCAGCCGGCCCGGCGGGGATGGCGCTCCCGCAGGCGCTCCAGATCGCGGCCGGTGATCAGCTTCAGGTAGCGGCCCTCGTCGAGCGCGCGCTCCGCCTGCCGTCGCCCCGCCGAGGCCGCGATGTCGAGCACCGTGAGCGTGGGGCTGGTGAGCGGCAGGCCGTCGCGGGCGCGGAGATCGGGGCGGCCGAGAGTGGGGAGCCGGTGGACCTGGAGGCCGGGGCGCGAGCGTCTCTTGCCGGCATTGGAGACATCGATGATCGACGGCCTGACCTCGATCATCCGCCAAAGATGTCCGGCCGCCAGGTGGGAGATCGCGCTGAACGGACCGGTCGCCAGGATCGCCGCGGTCAGGTCGGACAGCAGGGAGGGAGTGGAGTGGCCGACGCGATAGACGCCCCGGTGGATTCGGTGGAGGGTGCCCCTCTTTGCCCGGCCCGAGGCGGCGGCGTGGCTGATCCCGGCAGCCAGCAGCTGTTCGGAGTGAATCGTGCCGTGCTGGCCGCCCGCGATCTCGGCCACGGCCCGATCGCCGCGCCCAACACGTTGAGTTACGTCGAAAGCGTTCACGGGCACCACCGGCCTTCCACCAAGCTCACCCCAGCCGTGAGTTCCGTTCCCATCTGCGGTGGGCCCACCTCGATTGCCACGAACATCAACGCCTCCTCGAGCCATGCCCACCTCAATCCCGGCGCCACCTCTCACGCCCCCTCACTGCAAGCCGTCCCGCCACCCTCCCTCGCTGCCACACTCCCGGCCCGTGGCCACCTTCAGGCTCGACATCGCATACGACGGGACCCGCTTCAAGGGCTGGGCGCGCCAGGAAGGGCTGCGCACGGTGCAGGGGGAGGTCGAGGGTGCGCTCGAGCAGCTCTATGGCGCCCCGGTGCCGCTGACGGTGGCCGGCCGCACCGACGCCGGCGTACACGCGACCGGGCAGGTCGCGAGCTTCGAGGCCCCGACGGATCGGCACGACGCAAACACCCTGCGGCGCGCCCTCGACTCCCTCACTGCAGAGGAGGTCGCCATCACCGACACCAGCGCGGTGCCCCCAGGCTTCGACGCCCGGCGCGACGCGACCGCCAGGCGCTACCGCTACCGCCTTGACACCCGTTCTGTGCCCAGTCCCTTCGAGCGCCGCTACGCAGTGCACTGGCCCCACGCGCTCGATCGGCCGGCGCTGGATTCCTGCGCGGAGCTTCTCCCCGGCACCCACGACTTCACCGCCTTCACCCCGACCGAGACCGAGCACGTGCGGTTCGAGCGCGATGTGCTCGAGGCGGCCTGGAGCGAGGAGCGGCCCGGGCTGCTGACCTTCGAGATCGAGGCCGACGCCTTCATGCGCAACATGGTCCGGGCGCTGGTCGGGACGATGCTGGAGGTCGGCGGGGGCCGGCGCACGGTCGAGAGCTTCGCCGCGCTGCTCGAGGGGCGCCCCCGGCCGGAGGGGGGAGAGACGGCCCCCGCGCACGGCCTGTTTCTGATCGCCGTGCGCTACTGATGCCGCGGCGGCAGGACGTTGGCGGGCCCGTCGAGCCAGACCCTGACCGAGTCGCCCGGGTGCCAGGCCGGCCAGCTCAGCCGGCGTGAGCGGATCACCGTGCCCGAGGGCAGCTCGACGTCCAGCAGCTGGTCGTGACCGTAGAAGGTGCGGCCCGTGATCTTCGCGTCGAGCGTCTCGGCGCTGGTCGCGGGGCGGCCGGCATCCACGGCGACGGCCTCGGGGCGGAGCAGCACATCGACCGCGCCGTCGATCTCGGTCGCGGTGTGGAAGCTGCCGAGCTCGCAGCTGACCCGTCCACCCTCCACGGTGCCGGGGAGAATGTCGATGTCGCCGAGGAAGCCGGCCACCCAGTGGGTAGCGGGGCTGGAGTAGACCTCCTCCGGCGTCCCGATCTGCTCGATCCGCCCGGCGTTCATCATCGCCACGCGATCGGCGAGGCTGAGAGCCTCCTCCTGGTCGTGGGTGACGAAGACCGATGTGACCTCGGCCTCGGAGAGAATCCGCCGCACGTCGGCGCGGAGCCGCTCGCGGAGGCTCGCGTCCAGATTCGAGAAGGGCTCGTCCAGGAGGACGAGATCCGGGTTCGGCGCCAGTGCGCGGGCGAGGGCGACGCGCTGCTGCTCGCCACCCGAGAGCTCGTGCACGCCGCGGTCGGCGTAGGCGCCCAGCCCGACCAGCTCGAGCGCGGCGAGCACCCGGGAGCGATCCGCGCCACGCCCGATCGCGTAGCCGACGTTCCCCGCGACATCGAGGTGCGGGAAGAGCGCATAGTCCTGGAAGACCATCCCGATCCGCCGCTGCTCGGGCGGGACCGACACGCGAGCGTCGTTGAGGACGCTCGAGCCGACGACGATCCGGCCGGCGTCGGGGCGCTCGAGCCCGGCGAGCATCCGCAGCGTCGTCGTCTTCCCACACCCGGAGGGCCCGAGCAGGGCGACGATCTCACCGGCGCCGACCTCCAGATCGACTCCCGAGACCGCCCGGGTCCCGCCGAACGACTTGGTCAGCCCCTCGATCGCGACCGCGCGGCGCGCCTGCTGATCCGCCGCGCTCACGGGCGCGGCTCCCCGCGGCCGGTCAGCCACCACAGCGGCGGCGCGGCGACGATGAGCAGGACGAGCGACGGCACCGCGCTGCCCTCGAAGAAGCCGAGCGAGGTCTGTCGCCAGATGTCGGTCGCCAGGGTCTCGAAGCCGATCGGCGCCAGCAGGAGCGTGGCCGGCAGCTCCTTGACCGCGTGCAGGAAGACGAGCGCGGCGCCGGCCGCGATCCCGCCGGCGACCAGCGGCGTCGTGATCGTGCGGAAGACCTCCAGCGGGCCGCGCCCCATGCCGCGCGCCGCCTCCTCGAAGCGCGGCGGGACCTGGAGCAGGGAGGAGCTGACCGAGCCGACGGCCAGCGGCAGGTAGTGGATGGTCAGAGCGAACACCAGCATCCCGAGAGTCTGGTACAGCGGTAGCGCCACCCGCGTCCCGAAGAAGACCAGCGCAAGCGCGACGACGATGCCCGGCAGCGCGTACCCGACGTAGCCCAGCCGCTCGACGAGGGCCGTGACCGGACTTGGAAAGCGCACCGCGAGTACCGCGATCACGATCGCGAACAGGGCGGCGAGCAGGGCCGCGCCGGTCCCCGCGACCAGCGAGTGCCACGCGTTGCCCACCAGCTCGCCCGCGTCGATCCCGGCGCCGAGCCCCTGGACGGCCCAGTAGATGAGAACGCCAACGGGGAGGACGAGCGCCACGAGCGTGATCAGCGAGCAGAAGCCGATCGCGGGCCACCGCCAGCGGCCGAGCGGCACGATGCTCGCCGGCCGCCCGGCGCCGGGCCCGGTCCGGTAGTAGCGCAGCGAGCCGCGGATCCAGCTGTAGACGGCGAGCAGGATCAGGACGCCGATGACGAGCAGCAGGCCGAGCGCCGCGGCGCTGGTGCGGTCGAAGCTCGACTGCCACGTGATGTAGATCTCGCGGGTGAACGAGTCGAAGCGCATGATCGAGACGGCGCCGAAGTCGCTGATCACATACAGCGCCACGAGCAGCGCTCCCGCCCCGATCGCGGGGATGAGCTGGGGGAGGATCACGGTCCGGAAGACCTCCCGCCGGCTGCGGCCCATGGAGCGGGCGGCGTCCTCGAGCGCCGGGTCGAGGCGGCTGAGCGCCGCGCGGGCGCTGAGCAGGACCAGCGGGTACGTGAACAGGCTGAGCACCAGCCAGGCGCCGGGGAAGCCGTAGATCGAGGGGATCCGGTCCGCTCCCAGGACGTCCGCCAGGAGCCCTGACGGACCCAGCGCGGAGACGAACACGTAGGCGCCGATGTAGCTGGGGATCACCAGCGGGAGCGCCGTGAGCGTCGCCCACAGGCGCCGGCCGGGGAGATCGGTCCGGGAGGTGAGCCAGGCCAGCGGGAGGCCGATCGCGACCGCGGTCGCCGTGACGGCCACCGTCAGCCCGACGGTGCGCACGGTGAGCCCGACGGTGCGCGAGTCGAAGATCGTCTCCGCCGCCGTATCCAGGGAGCCGGCGAGCAGGACGACCAGATAGATCGCGGGCAGCGCCGCGGCGAGCCCGGCGAGCAGCCCGAGCGCCAGCAGCCCGGCGGGCGGACGGCGCCGGCCAAGCGCGGCGCGCCCGGCGTCCCCGGGGAGGGAGCGCCAGGCGCGGGTCCGCAGGCCGGTCGCCAGGCCGGTCACTCGTCAGTCCGGCTCATCGCCCTACAGCGCCCCGGTCTCGCGCAGCAGCTCGAGCGTGCCCTCGAGATCGGCGATCTGGGCGAGGTCGATCTCGGGCGCGGGGATCTCCTCGATCGGCGGCAGCGACGGATCGGCGTCGAGGCCCTTCACCAGCGGGTACTCCTTGGTCTCCTCCACGAAGAACTGCTGGGCCGGCTCCGAGAGCAGGTACTCGACGAAGCGCAGCGCCTCAGCCTTGTCGCCGGAGGAGGAGAGGACGCCGATCCCCGCGACGTTGATCAGCGCGCCGAGCCCCTCGGGCGGGTAGTGGATGGAGACGGGATAGTCGGGCTCCTCGGCGGCCGCCTGCGCCACGTAGTAGTGGTTGATCAGGCCGACGTCGATCTCGCCGTTGGCGATCGCGTCGCGGATCGGGGTGTTCGAGTCGTAGGTCTGGACCCCGTTGGCGACCATGTCCTCGAGCCACTCGCGGGCGACGTCCTCGCCCTCGGTCACGCGGAGCGCGGTCACGTAGGCCTGGAAGGAGGCGTTCGACGGCGCCCAGCCGACGCGGCCCTCCCACTCCGGCTCGGTCAGCTCGAGCGGCGAGTCGGGAAGCTCCGACTCATCCACCTCGGGCCCGTAGGCGATGATCCGCGCGCGGCCGGTGACGCCGACCCAGGTGCCGTCCTTGGCGCGGAACTGCGGCGGAACCTGGTCGAGGATCCTCTTCGGCAGCTTCTCGAGCCGCCCTTCCGCGGAGAGCGCGCCGAGCGCGCCGCCGTCCTGGGAGAAGAACGCGTCGGCTGGGGAGTTGTCGCCCTCCTCGATGATCGTGGCGGCAAGCGGCGCCGAGTCGCCGTAGCGGACCTCGACCTCACCGCCGAAGTCCTCGATCACGGGTGCCACCAGCTCCTCGGAACGGCCGGAGTAGACGGTCAGCGCCTCCCCCGAACCGAGATCGGCGGTCTCCTCGCCGTCGCCGCTCTCATCGGAGCCGCAGGCGGCCACAGCGAGGGCGGCGATCGCGACGAGGAGTGCCGCGAGCAGGGGGCGTAGGTGGGAGGTGGTGCTGTGCATGGTTGCTTCGGAGCCCTTCCGGTTGTGGTGAATCATAGTTAGGGCACCCTAACTAGGCGCCGCGAGGGCGAAACCCTAGCGAGTCGGTCGGGATTGTGCGCGACAGGGTGGGACGCGAGGCGTCAGCGGGACGCGGCCTCGCCGCGGTCGCGCGCGAGATAGCCCCCGAGGACCGTGTCGAACGGCCCGTCGTCGATCAGGGAGGCGTCCTTGAGGTGCAGCGCGCGGGAGGTCATGCGCGAGAGCAGCTGGTGGTCGTGGCCCGCGACGACGACGATCCCGCCCGCGGACCGGATCTCCTCGCTGATCCGCTCGAAGTCCACCCGGAAGTCGTCGTCGAGCGCCTCGTGGACCTCGTCCAGGAGGAGAACCTGGGGCCGGGACTCGAGGATCGTCGCGAAACCGAGGCGCGCGCGCATGCCCTGCGAGTAGCTAGAGACCGGCCGCTCGAAGGCGTTGCCGAGCCGGCTGCTCTGCAGCACCGACTCGAGCGACGCGAAGGCCTGGGGGCGGGAGAGCCCCGCCAGGACGCCGAGCAGGACCGCGTTCTCCCGTCCGGTCAGCTCCGGCATCAGCCCACCGTTGATGCTGAGCAGCGACCCGACGCGGCCTTCCACGGCGACGGCGCCCTCGTCGAGCGTGTAGACGCCGGCCATCACCTTGAGCAGCGTGGTCTTGCCGGCCCCGTTGCCGCCGAGCAGGGCGACGCTCTCACCGGGGCCGACCTCGACGTCGACCCCCCGCAGACCCCAGTTCGTCTCGCAGTGTCGGCGCAGCCGCCCCATCGCGGGCGTCACCGGGCGGCGCTGGCGGTCGAACACGAATCGCACGCCGGCTCCCCTCGCTCTGATCGAGGCGGTCACTCCGCCACCTTCGCGAAGTGCCCCTGCTCGCGGAGGTAGATGGGCAGAAAGACCGCCATGATCAGGCAGGCCCAGCCGAGCGGGATCAGGATCATCCACAGGTCGGGGACCTCGCCGCGAAGGAAGATCGCCCGGTAGCCCTCGAACAGCCCGCTGAACGGGTTGACGCGCACCCACGTGTTCGCGGCCCCCTCGATCTGGTCGAGCGCGATCAGGCCCGGGGCGAGGAAGAAGAGGGCGCGGACGAAGCTCAGCGCGAACGGGCGCAGATCGGGGAGCCAGACCCCGAACAGCGTTGCGGCGTAGGCGAAGGAGACCGCCAGCACGAGGTTCACGAACAGGATCAGCGGGAGCGCCAGGAGCGCCGTTGTCGGAGCCACCGAGTAGATCGCCATCATCATCACCACGAGCAGGAACGAGGCCGCGAACGCGAGCGTCTCGGTCATGGTCGTGCCCAGCGGCAAGAAGGCCCGCGGGAACGACATGTTGGCGATGATCCCCCGGCGCAGGGTGACCGCGGTCATCGAGGAGGTCGTGGTCAGGGTGAGGATCTGGAAGGGCACGACGGCGCAGGTCAGCGCCAGCCCCGGCGCCTCCCCGGGACGCTCGAGCACCGCGGTGACGAGGATCAGGTAGACGCCGACCAGCGCGAACGGATCGAGCAGCCACTTGACCAACTGCCAGGGGCCGCGCCCGTAGCGCGCGCGCAGGTCCGACTGCGACAGCGAGACCAACAGATCCAGGCTTCTTCCTCTCATGCGGTGTATGTTGCCGCGAATGGGCCGACCCGCGGCTCCGGGTCGGACGCCTGGAACGAATCGCTGCGCCGGTTCGCGGGCGCGCGACGCAGATGGGAGGCGCGGATGACCAGGTTTCTGATGCAGGCCCACGCGCCGACGACGGGCCTGGCTCATCTCGGCACCGCGATCGCGATCGGGACGGAGCTCCGGCGGCGTGGTCATGACGTGGGCGTCGCCTACGGTGGCTCGCAGCCCGAGCTGCTGGACGCTGCGGGCCTCGAGCAGTACCGCGTGGCCGAGGTTGCGCCCGAGCGCGAGTGGTCGAACGGCGAGTGGTTCCGCAGCTCGGCGGAGCTCGCCCCGGTCGTCGACTCGCACGTGGCTGCGATCGAGTCGGCGCGCGCGGAGGTCGTCATCGCCTGCCACGGGATCGCCGTCCGCGTCGCCGCCGAGCTCACCGAACGGCCTTCGCTGCACGTCTTCCACTATCTGCGGACGACGCGGTACGCCCGCGCGATGGCCGTCAGCGGCGACCGGCAGCGCGACCTCCGCCATCCCCGTCGGTGGGCCCGCGTCGGCCGCGCCCGCCTCCGGCGGATGCGCGGCCGCGGCCCGACGCCGGTGCGCTCGGCGGTAACGGACCTGCGCCGGGAGCGCGGCCTCCCCGACCCCGGACCCGAGGCGATCTCCGGCTGCCGCGACTCGCTCGTGGCGATCTCGACCGCGCCCTTTCTGATCCCGGCCAGGGGTCTCCCCGCGACGTGGCGCTACGTAGGCCCGATCTCATGGTCGCCCCCCGCGCCGCCCCCCGAGGTCCCGGCGGGGGAGGGCCCGCTCGCCTACGTCACCCAGGGCTCAACCGGGAGCGCCGAGCTGCTCGAGCGCACCACCGGCGAGCTGGCCGCGGCGGGCTTCCGCGTGATCGCGACCACGGCGCGCCTGCTCGACCCCGGTCGGCTCCGGGCCGCCGACGGGCGCGTGGTGGCCGAGCGCCTGCTCGACGGCGCCGCCTGCATGCGGGACGCCGACGTCGCGGTGATCCACGGCGGACACCAGACCCTGGCCGAGGCGCTCCGCACCGCCACCCCCGTTGTCGCGATCCCGGTCAGGGCCGACCAGATCGGGCACCTGCATACGGTCGAGCGGCTCGGGGTCGGCGCCGGGCTCTATCCGCCGCCACGGCGGCGGGGGTCGGTCGCCCGGGCCGCGCGGCGCGCGCTGTCCCCCCGGGTCGTCGAGCGCTGCCGGGAGCTCTCCGAGCGCCTCGAGGGAGACTGGGACGGGGTGCGGAACAGCGCCGACCTCGCCGAGTCGCTGGCCGCGGGCCCCGCGCCGGCCTCGCCTGCGTCGCGCATGGGGGAGCGCCCGCGGTGATCCGCCGCCGGCCGTTCGCGCTGCCGCACCCGGATTGGGTCCCGGCGCTGTCCGCGCTGATGCGCGACCGGGCTCCCGCGGGGCCGATCGGGGACCAGGGCAGCCTGCTCGACGCGGCGCTCGCGCACGGGCTCGGCACGGCGCTGGCCGCCGCCGTCGAGGCGGGGCGGATCGACCTCGATGCAGAGCACCGGGGGAGACTGGGCAGGGCCTGCGCAATGCAGCTGGCCCGCGTGGAGGCGCTCCGTGCGGAGCTGGAGGAGGTGGCGCCGCTGATCACCGGCGCCTGCGGGGTGCCTCCCGTCTGCGTCAAGGGCCCGGCCGTCGCCGACCGTCTCTACGCCGGCGGCCCGCGCCGGCCGTTCGGCGACCTCGATCTCGTGGTGCCGCGTGAGCGCCTCGACGACGCGGCGGCCGCTCTCACCGCGGAGGGCTGGATCGAGGATCTCGAGTTCGCGCACGGCTTCGCCGCCCGCTTCGGGCACGAACTGCACCAGCGCCGCCGGCGCGGGGGGATCTGGCTGCTGAGCGAGCTGCACTGGCGGATCGGGGACGACCCGCTCTGCGAGAGCCTCGACTACCGGCTCCTCGCCGACGGCGCGGAGCCGCTGGAGCGCCACCCCGCAGCGCTCGCGGCCGCGCCGCCCGCCGAGCTGCTGCTGCTCTGCGTCCACTTCCTCGGTGATCGCGAGCGCCGCCTGATCTGGATCGATGACATCCGGCGGGCCGCTGAGCGCGCGGATGCGGGCGAGTGGTCCGCGGCTTTCGCGCTCGCCTCGCGCATCGGGCTCGACTGGGCCCTGCACCGCGGTCTCGACTACGCCGAGCGCTACGCGGGCCTGCGCCGCGAGCGCCCCTCGCCGGCGGGCCCGCCCCCGCCCTTCGGGCCGCTCCGTGCCACCGAGGAGCTGGAGATGCGGGCCTCCCTGCACGTCGGGCGCCTCGCGACCCTACGCGGCCGCGACCGGCTCCGCTATCTGCGGACCGTGCTGATCCCGACCCGGGAGGGGCTCGCGGGAACGGCCGGGACCGACGGCGCCCCCGCCTGGCGCGCGGCCCTGCGCCACGTCCGCTCGGCAATCGCCGGGATCCTGCCGCGGCGGTAGGGCCTCACGGCCCGGCCAGCAGCGTCTCGACGATGCCCGGGAGCGCGTCCCGCGTCGCCTCCAGATCGGCGGGCATCGCGACCTCCCAGGCCGGGACGGCTTCGAGCACCGCGGCCAGCGCCACGAACGAGGCCTCCAGCGCCCGCCTGTCCCCGACGTGGAGCAGCGCCGGGACGAGCTTCGGCAGCGCGTCCGCCGGCGCGAGGGGCCGGACCAGCGGATCCTCGCGGCGCTCCTGCAGGGCGACGACAGCGCCCACCTCCGAGGGCCCCGGCAGCCGCTCCTGGGACTCCGTGGGGCGGTGCAGGCGCCGCGACGCGCGCTGGTCGGGCGCGTCGGGCCTCGGCTCCGCGGTGGCCGCCGCGGCGACCCGCGGCGTGGCCCAGAGCCCGGCTCCACCCGCGCAGACCCCGTAGGGCGAAGCGTCGTCAGCCCGCGCGATGACCGCTGCGTCGTCGGTGAGCGGGATGAAGCCGCAGCCGGTGGCGAGCATCGTGGTCGTCGACTTCCCACGTCCGCTCGGCCCGCAGAAGAGGATCGCGCGGCCGCCGCTGACGATCCCCGACGCGTGCAGCGTCGCCTCGCCGCGCTCGGCCAGCAGCAGCGGGATCACGACCGTGGCCAGGTGGTGGCCCCATGCGGGCGGGTCGGGTCCCGGGCTGACCCGCACACGCAGGTCGGTGGGGTCGGCCTCGTAGCTCCCGCGACCCCGGGCCCAGATCACGAACGAGCTACCGCGCCGCGCGATCGTGAAGGCCGTCCCGTGTGCGTCGGAGCGCTCGAAGACGACCTCGCTGCCGGGACGGTGGATCCACTCCTCGGTCGCGGGCTCGAGCGTGATCGTGCCGCGCTCGCCCCGGCCCGGCGAGCTGACCGGAGCGGGCGGGTCGCCGAGGATCTCGTAGCCATGCAGGTGCGCCATCGCGAGCGACTACGCTACCCGGATGAGCTCCTCAGATGAGCGTCGATACCGCCGCAGCGGCGAGGCGATCTCCGCCCGGGTCCTCGAGGAGACCGTGATCCTCGACCTCGATCGCGACCGCTACACCCGGCTCAACGGCAGCGCCGGAATGCTGTGGGAGACGCTGGCCGAGCCCCGTTCGGCCGAGCAGCTCGCTGCCGCGCTCGTCGCCGAGTACGGCATCGAGCCCGCTCGCGCCGAAGCCGACGCCAATACCCTGATCGAGAAGCTCCGGGGGAGAGGGCTGCTCGCCGAGTCCGCCTGACGGCGATCGGCGCCCCCGCCCTACTCGGCGGAGTCGACCCCGGGGATCGCGTCCGGCAGATCGGGGGTGGTCGCGACGGCGAGCCTGCGGTGCCCCTCCGGCGCGCCGGCGGGGCGCACGAAGCCGCGATCGAGCAGCCTTGCCGCGGTGTCGAGGGCGTCGTCGGCCAGCCGCTCCCTCGAGACGCCCGGGTAGCGCTCCGCGAGCCGCTCAACGGCGTCGGCACAGCTCGCGTCGTCGAGCGCCTCGAGGATCTCGAGCGCCGTCTGGTTGACGCGGACGATGCGCCCGTCGGAGAGCCGGCGGACGTAGGTGGAGCGCTCGCCGCCGCCGATCCTCGCCGGCTCCCGGCGGTAGGCCCGGGCGAGGGCCAGCGAGCGGATCAGCTCCGGCGGGTCGACCGGTCCGTCCTTCGCCTCGGCGCGGCGGGGCAGCGGGTCGTCGAGATGCTTGACCGGACCGTCGCCGCCGTCCTCGGTGGAGCTCAGGTCGAGCTCGTCGCTGAGGTAGGGGACGACGGCGGCGTCGCGGACCTTTCCAGACCGCTGGATCGAACCCGCCCATTCGCTGATCCGTGGATCCCTCCAGCCGCGGCGGATCCGCTCCCAGCACTCCGCGACACCGTCGGAGACCGCGTTCCCGTACGAGAACGGCTGCTGGGAATCGGTCAGGACCGAGCCGTTGGGTCGGATCAGCAGCGCCGCCGGCGCGACCCGGTCGCGGACCGGGACCAGGCCGACGTTTCCGTATTGCGCTGAGATCCGCATCCGCTCGCCGTGGGAGCGGCGATGGCGCTCGATCGCGTCCAGGAGCTTCTTGCGCGGCACGTGCTGGCCGCGGAGGCGGGCTGCCGCGCCGATCTCGGCGACCGGCGTGATCCGCATCGAATCCACACCGAGCCTGCTCATCAGCGCCAGATGCTGCTCGAGCAGGGGCAGGACCTCGGGCGTGACGACGCTGACCACCTGATGCCCGATGCCGCGCTGCAGCAGCCGGTCGACGGCAAGCACCGCCCGGTGCCAGCTTCCGGGCACGCCCCGCCCGGCGTCGTGCACCCGCGGGGAGGGCCCGTCGATCGAGACGTGGACCGAGAGGCCCGGCACCTCCGCGAGCCGGTCGGCGATCTCGTCGTCCAGGAACCAGCCGTTGGTGTTGAGCGTCACCCCGACGCCCTCCTCGGCCAGTCGCTGGACCAGCTCGAGGGCGAGATCGGCGCGCATCAGCGGCTCGCCGCCCGTGACAACCGCCTCGACGATGTCGAGCTCGAGCAGTTCCTCAGTGAGGCGGCGCCAGTCGCCGTCGGCGAGCGACGCGGTGCCCGCGACCGTGTGCCGCGGGGAGTCCGTGTAGCAGAAGGTACACCTCAGATTGCACGCGTAGAGCAGCTCGAGCTTCGCCCCGACCGGACGGGACGGCGCATGCTCGCGCACCTGCGCGGGCTCCCAGATGCCCAGCCGCGCAGCGATGCGCCGCAGGCGGAAGCTCTGCTCCAGGAAGGAGAGGATGCTCGCCCCCGATGCCGGCTTAGGGAACTTCTTGGTAGGGCGAGTCCCCGGCCGCCGTCACCGCGGGGGCGTCCTCGCCGCCGGCTTCCTCGATCTCGGGCGCCTCGTAGGCCACCTCGTCCGTGCTGCCGTCGGCGCTCATGCGTCTCCGATGGTCGTAGTAGTCGTGGTCGTGCTGCCGGCCGCGGTCACCGCCGGCTCACCGTCGCTCCCCGCTTCCTCGACCTCAGGCGCGCGGTAGGCGCCCTCGTCCTCGGGCTTACGATCGTCCATCTCGATCCTCCCTCGTTCAGTCATTGTTGCGTGTCACCGTCGACGGTGATCGTGTCGGCGGCGGCCGTCACTGCGGGATCGGGATCCGCGTCGCCGACGGCCTCCTCGACCTCCGGCGACTCGTAGTCACGGTCATGCTCGTCCATCGGCGCCACCTCAGACCGGTGGTTGGTTGTCTTGGGTGATCGTCGTGCCGGCCGCGGTCACGACCGTCTGCTCGTCGCTGGCGGCCTCCTCGACCTCGGGCGGCTCGTAGTCACGCTCGTCCATCGGCTTCCTCACTCCTCAGTCGTGCTGTCGAGGGTGCCGGTGGCACCGGCCGCGGTCACGACCGTCTGCTCATCGCTCTTGGTCTCCTCGACCTCGGGCGGCTCGTACGGTGAGTCTGTCATCGCCTTCCTTCTCTTCGCTGATGGCTGTGGCGCGAACCTATCACCGCGCGCGCTCGCTCGCAAGCGCAACCGGGATGGCGGAGCGCCGCCGCCGCAGCCCGCGCAGGACCCCCGGGGGTACCGAGGCGGCCGCAGCCAGGAGGTGGGCGACGTGGAGAGGGAGGCCGGCGAGCAGCCCCACGAGGCCGTCCCGGCGCAGAAGCAGCGCGTAGAGGCGGCGGTTGAGGGCGGCGAGGATCGCCAGCGCAATCAGGGCCGCCCGCGTCCGCCCGACGAGCACCGCGGCGAGGAGCACGCCGGCGGAGACCGCGCTCAGCAGGTTCGGAGCTGCGAGGTTGAGCGGCAGCGCCCGCGGCCCGGCCGAGCCGCGGCGCTCGGCGAGCAGCTCGACCCAGGGAATGCCGCGGCGCAGGAGATCGGTGCGCAGCATGGAGCCCAGGCTCCATCGCTTCAGATGCGTTCCCCGGACCGCAGGGTCGAGGCGGATCGGAACCCCGGCGGCCGCGAGCCGCATGCCCAGCTCGATGTCCTCCACCGCGGGCTCCGGGTAGCGCTCGGCGTCGAAGCCGTCGTGGCGGGCGAAGGTCGCGCGTCTGATCGCGCCGAGGCCGGCCCAGAAGGTCGAGGCGGGACCGGCCGAGCCGGAGTGGACGTGATGGTGGAGGAGGTTGCGGAAGCGCGACACCCGGCCCGGGTCGGCGGGCTCCTCGTCGTAGGAGCCGAACAGCGCGCCGAGCTCGGCGTCCTCGGCGAAGGCGGAGCGGACACGGGGGAGGGCGTCCGGCGCCACGACGACGTCGGCATCGACGAAGACGAGGATCCCGCCGCGGGCCCGTGCCGCTCCGGCGTTCCGTGCGGCGGCCGGGCCGGGCCTGTCCTCGTCGGTGACCACGATCAGCTCGTCGCCCTCCTCGAGCGAGGGCTCGATCGCCGCTCGGCATGCCCGTAGCGTCGGCGGGCGGTCGGTCGCCGGCACGATCACGGTGAGCGAGGGCTGCGCTTTCACGCGACCACCCTAGATGCAGCTGCGATCTCGTCCTATGATGGCGGCTGCGATGGGCGCTGAAAAGCAAACGGAGGGCTCGATCGGCACCGGCGTGATCGGTGCCGGCCCGGCCGGCCTGACGGCGGGGCATGTGCTCGCGGGCAGAGGTGCGCCGGCGACCGTGTTCGAGGCCGACGGCATCGTCGGGGGCATCGCGAAGACGGTCGAGTTCCGCGGCTACCGGTTCGACCTGGGGGGCCACCGCTTCTACACCAAGCTCGCGCCGGTCCAGCGCATGTGGGAGCGGGTGCTGGGCGAGGAGTTCCTCGAGCGGGAGCGGCTCTCGCGAATCTATTACCGGCAGCGCTTTTTCGACTACCCGCTCACGGCGAGCGACGTGTTCGGCGGCCTCGGCCCGGTCGAGTCGGCGCGCTGCGCGCTCTCCTACGTGTGGGCACAGTGGCGCTTCCGCAACCTCGAACCCGACACCTTCGAGGAGTGGGTCGTCAGCCGCTTCGGCCGCCGGATCTACGATGACTTCTTCCGCAGCTACACGCTCAAGGTCTGGGGGATCCCGGGCAGCGAGATCCGCTCCGAGTGGGCGGCCCAGAGGATCCAGAGCTTCAACCTCTGGCAGGCGGTCCTGGGGATCCTGAACCTGCGGCGGGAGCACGCGCAGACCCTGATCGAGAGCTTCCACTACCCGCGCCTCGGCCCGGGCCAGCTCTGGGAGCGCCTCGCGGACCAGATCACCGGGGCCGGCGTCCCGGTGCGCCTCAACCACCGGGTGGAGGCGGTCATGCACGAGGGCTCACGGGTCACCGGGATGTGCGTCAGCGAGGGTGGAACCGAGCGCGAGGTGGCGGTCGACTCGCTGATCTCGACGATGCCGCTCTCGGACCTGGTCCTCGCGCTCGAGCCTCGTGCACCGGCCGACGTCCGGGACGCCGCCGAGCTCCTCAGGTATCGCAACCTCTGCCTCGTGGCCCTGATCCTCGACGAGGACGCACCCTTTCCCGACAACTGGATCTACCTGCACGACTCGGCGGTGACCGCGGGCCGGGTGCAGAACTTCGGCGCCTGGAGCCCCGACATGGTTCAGCCCGGGGCCGGCTGCCTCGGGGTCGAGTACTTCTGCTTCCCCGAGGACGACATCTGGAAGATGGACGACGCCGACGCCGTCCGGCTGGCCACCGATGAGCTCGCATCGATCGGGCTGATCGACCCGGCGCGCGTGGTCGATGGGGTCAAGGTCGCAGTCCCCAGGGCCTATCCGATGTACGACGCCCAGTACCGCGAGGCGGTGGCCGAGCTGCGCGGCTACCTCGAGAGCTTCGACAACCTGCAGACGTGCGGGCGCAACGGGCTCCATCGCTACAACAACCAGGACCACTCGATGTGGACGGCCGTGCTCGCGGCGCTGAACCTGCTCGATGGGTCCGAGCACGACGTCTGGGGGGTCAACGTCGGCGACGAATACCTCGAGGAGGCCGACGTGGTCGAGAGCGAGCTCGGGGCCGAGATCGCCCAGCCCTTTCAGCCGGACTGAGCCGGCTCCGCCGGTCCCTCCTGCTGCGGCGCGCGGGCCAATATCGCCCAGGGCCCGCCGGCGCCGCGACCGGACGCGAGCCGCCGCCACTCATCGCTCCGGGCGAGGCCGTTCAGCTCGGGGTCTCCCGCGCCGCCCTCGTCGACGTAGACGACCGTGACCCCGTTTTCGTCGAGCAGCGTCTCGAGGCCGCCTGCCCCCGCCCTGGAGTCCGGGTTGGGCCCGAGGTTGACGCCCCTGCAGGGCTCGCTCGGGAGTAGGTAGTCACAGAGGTTCGGAGCCCAGCCCCGGGCGCCGAGAACCGGCTCGTCGCCCGGGAAGTCGGCCGGCTGGTTGATCAGCGGTCTCAGGCGCTCGTAGGCGTTGTTGACCGGAGTCGGCGCGACGCCGAACCGGGTGGGGATGACCAACAGCAGCACCAGCGGCAGGATCGCCGCGCCGGCCGCCGCCCAGCGCTCGATCCCGAGCCGCCGGGCGATCACGGCCACGGCGAGCCAGATCGCCGCCAGCAGCCCGGCGGTCAGCCCGAACATGTAGGCCGGGCGGGGCCGCTGGCCGAAGACGATCACCGCGAGCGCCCCGAGCGCGATCGCGGCGAGCGCGATCCAGGCCCAGCGCTGCCGGTGAAGCTGGGCCCGCCAGCGAGCGCTGTCGCGGCGGAGGAGCAAGGCGCCGGTGATCAGCAGCGCCAGTACGGCGACGAGCAGCACCGCCGGCTGCCAGCGCCCCAGCGTGGCCTGCTCGTACCCCGGGTTCGTGTCGCCCGCGGCCGAGCTGAACAGGGCGAGCTGCACGCCCGCCGGGAGCAGCCGGACGTTCCACGCCGCGAACTCGGTCATCTCGCCGGGGTTCGAGAGCCAGGCGCCGAGGAGGCCGGGCGAGGGCTCGCCGAAGACGTCCGCCATCAGCTCGGGGCAGTCGCGATCACCAACCGTTCCCGGCTCGCGTTGATTGAGGTTGACGCGGTAGGCCTGGCACACGTTCAGCGAGTGCTTGGCGTCGAAGGAATCCTGGGGCGTATCCCCGGCGTCCGCTCGCTGGTAGAGGAACCCGATCACGAGCAGGGCCAGTACCACCGGGACGCCGAGGCCGAGCGCGAGGCGTCGGGAGGGCCGATCCCCGACGCCGGCCCCGCTGCCCGCCTCCTCCCCCGGGCCGGCCCGCCGCCGCCAGGCCGCGACCGCGAAGGCGGCGATCAGCAGCGCGAGGACCGCGACAGCCTCGTTGCGGACCGCGACCGTCGAGAGCAGCAGCACGCCGACGGCGGCCCCCTTGCGCCACGGCCCCGGCTCGTCGGTGAGCAGCAGCGCCGCCAACAGGAGCGGGATCGCGGCGAACAGGTGGATGGTGTCCTTGGTGGCGAAGACGATCGGGTTGACCGCCCACCAGAGGGCCCCGGCCAGGGCGGCCCATGGCGGCAGCAGGCGGCGCAGCAGGGCGAGGAGGAGCACCGCGACCGCGAGGACGACGAACGCCCGGTGGGCCTGCTCGGCCGTCGCCGGGCTGTCGGTGAACAGGTTGGCCGTTCCCAGATACGCGGTGTAGAGGGGGGACCAGGCCATGTCGACCGCGAGGCTCTCCACCCACTGGTCCGCGTAGGAGAAGTAGCTCGCCGTGTCGCCCCCGTCGAGGTCGCGGTCCCAGATGCCCCAGATCGCGCGGATCTGGACCACCAGCACGGCGGGGTAGGCGAACCAGCGCGCCTCTGGGAGAGGGGCGAGGAATGCGATCAGGCGGCCGACCCAACTCGCCGGCCCACGCTCAGCTTGCTCTTCTGTGGCGGGCGCTGCCAGGGTGGGCCAGGGTACCAGTGCGGGGGGCGTGCAACCATCCGGCGCCCGTGAACGTGCCCGACAGACGCGAGGAGAAAGTGGCCGGCGCAGGGACCGCGATCCGGCTGGGGCTGATCGGCTGCGGCCGCCTCACCGAGCGCGGCTACCTGCCGGTGATCGCCGGACGCGCCGGGGTGGTCGTGGCCGCCGCCGCGGATCCGGATCCGGCTCGGCGCTCGGAGATCGGCGGGCGCCTGCCGGGCGTGCGCCTGTACGGATCCGCGGAGGATCTCTGCGCGGACGGGGGCGTCGACGGCGTAGTCGTCGCCTCGCCCCCGTCCACGCACCTCGCCGCCGCCGAGCACGCGGCGAGGGCCGGGCTGCCGGCCCTGGTCGAGAAGCCACCGGCCGACGACGTGGACGGGGCTCGGGCGCTGGCCGCCCTGGACCCGGTCCCCGCGATCGGGTTCAACCGCCGCTTCGGCCTCGGGGCCGGGCTCGCCGAGGCCGCGTCCGGGTGCCGCGCGCGGCACCCGGAGGGCGGCCCGCTCGAGCTCGAGCTCGCGATCAGCTATCGCCGCCGCTCCTGGGACCCCGTCGGCGCGCTGGGGGACGCGCTCGCCGACCTCGGCCCGCATCTCGCCGATCTCGCCCTGATCGCCGCCGGCGCCGGGGCCGGGCTCGATGTCGCCGCCGCGACGAGCGAGGCCAAGAGATTCGAGCTGGAGCTCGAGGCCGATGGGCTGAGGGCCCGGCTGCGCGGCAGGACCGACCGGCCCTACCGCGAACTTGCCGTCCTGCGCGAGCCCGGGGGCGAGGTCCGCTTCGAGCGCCGCCACGGCGGTCTCGCGGCGCTGTTCCGCCGCCGTGGCCCGCACCCCCTGCGCGCGTCGCTCGGCGCTCAGCTGGACGCCTGGCTCGCGACGCTCGGGGCCGGGCGCGCGAGCGCCACCGAGGGCGGGCCGCTCGCCGATGCGTCCGCAGGAGTGCGCGTCATGGAGCTGCTGGAGCGGGCCGCCGAGGGCTCAGCATGATCTGCGTGCTGCAGTTCGACTCGGCGAGCATCTCGCTGCTCGAGCGGATGCTCGCCGAGGGAGCCCTGCCGAGCATGGCCGCGATCATCGACCGGGGCCGCCGACTCGAGCTGACGACCAGCGCCTCCGAGTTCCCGGCCGGCGCCTTCTACTCGCTCTACAGCGGCATCGACGTCGCCGACCACGGGCTGGTCTACCCGTTCCAGTTCTCGCCCGCCGAGCAACGGGTGCGCGTCGCGTCGGCGTTCCCGGCGCCGCCGGCGGTCTGGGAGCGCCTGGACGGGGGGCGGGAGCGGATCCTCGTCGTGGACCCGTACGAGAGCCGCCTCCCATCCGCCGAGCAGCTCCAGGGCCTGCTGATCAGCGGCTGGGGCTTCCGGGAGCGCGTCGTGTTGCCGCGCTGGTCGTGCCCGCACGCCGCCGGCCGCCGGCTCGAGCGCCGCTACGGGCGCACGCCCGGCGCCACCGAGGTCTTTGGAGAGCGGCACCCCAAGGAGCTCTCCCGCCTCCGCGAGGCGCTGCTCGCCGCGCCCGCGCGGACCGCGGCGCTGGCACGTGAGCGGCTCGCCGCGGAGTCCCATGACTTTGCCTGGATCACGCTCAGCAGCGGGCATCTGGGGGGCCACGCGTTCTGGGACGGGAGCTCGGTCGACCGCGAGGTCGTCCTGGATGCCCTCGGCGAGTCGTTCGACGGCGCCCTCGAAGAGCTCTACGGAGAGGTCGATGCTGCGATCGGCGCGATCGTCGAGGCACTGCCCGACGACGCCGATCTGATCGTCACCTCGCCGGTGGGCATGGAGGCCAACTGCTCACGGACCGACATGCTGCCGGCGATGCTGGAGGCCGTGCTGAGCGGGGAGCCGGCCGCCGAGGACGGCCGGCAGGGAGGCATCTGGGGCCTGCGCTCCCGCGTGCCGCGCTCGTTGCGGCGCGCGGTCGCGGAGGGGATCCCCGATCGCATCGCTCTCGGGCTGACGGCCCGGCTCGAGACCCGCGGCAGGGACTGGGCGCAGACGCGGGCCTTCGCCCCTCCCGGCGACAACCAGGGATACGTGCGACTCAACCTGCGCGGGCGCGAGCGCCTCGGCATCGTCGAGCCCGGGGCCGAGGCCGAGGAGCTGATCGCCCGGATCCGCGAGGGGCTCGAGAGCTTTCGGCTCGAGGGCGGCGGCCCCGCGATCGAGGCTGTCGTCCGCACCGACGAGCGCTACGAGGGCCGTAGCCTCGAGCAGCTGCCGGATCTCACCGTGCGCTGGAGCGCCAGCCCCTCGATCGGACCCGAGCGCCTGGTCTCCGAGCGCTTCGGCACGGTCGCGCGCCACGGGGCGGGCTCGGGCCGCTCCGGCAACCACACCCACGGCGACGCGTGGGCGGTGCTGGCGCCGGGGGCGGCCGGCTTCAACGAGCCCTCGCGGCCGCCCCGGATCGAGGACATCGGCGTCACCGCGCTGGAGCTGCTCGGGCGCGAGCACGGCGATCTCGCCGGCGAGCCGCTGCTGGCCCGCTGACGCGCGCCCCGGTCTTTCAGCGGCGTCCGAGCCGCTCGCGGAGCGCTCCCGCCACGGTCGCCAGCTGGGCGAGCCCGACGCAGAGCACAGTGGCCGCGCCGCGACGCCGGGCTCGGGCCAGTAGGCCGGCGTAGAAGCGCCCCGGCGGGCGGGCGCCCCCGCCCCTGCGATAGCGCGACCCGCCGCGCCCGTACCGGTACTGACGGGCCAGCATCGCCCGCAGGCCCTCGCGCTGGTGATGGACGACGACCGCGTCCGGCGCATAGGCCGGGGCTCGTCCGTCCGCCGCGAGGCGGTCGCAGAGCTCGCGGTCCTCGCCGCCGGCCAGCAGGAAGCTCTCGTCGAAGCGGTGCTCGGCGGCCACGTCCCGGCCCAGACAGAGGTTGCAGCTGGGCGCGAACGCGAGGCCGTCCGGCCCGGCGCCGTCGAGCTGCAGGTGGTCGATGATCGTCTGCGAGGCGAGCGCCGCCGGTCCCGCGTCCGGCGGCGGCAACGTCCGGCCGGCGGCGACCCCAAGCGACCGCTCCGCGGCGGCGGCCAGCCGCTGGGGCCAGCCCGGCTCGGGGGCGCAGTCGTCATCGACGAAGCAGACCCACTCGCCGCCCGCGGCCTCCGCGCCGGCGTTCCGGGCCGCGGCGGGCCCGCCGCGGCCCGGACGGAGCAGGCGCGCGGAGGCGCCGCCGAGCAGCTCCTCGACGCGCTTCAGAGCGGGCGCCGAGGAGCCGTCGTCGACGACGATCACCTCGACTCCCGGCTCGTCCCGGAGGCGCTCGAGGCAGCGGGCGAGGGCCTCGGGCCGGTCGCGGGTCGGGATCACGACCGAGATCAAGGGACTGGTGGCGGCCATGCGAAGGAGCTTTGCAGTGAACTAGATTGGGCCGGCATGCGGGTCCTGCTCACCAACGACGACGGCCTCCAGGCCTCAGGCCTGCAGGCGCTGCGGCGCTCGCTGCTCGAGCTCGACGGGATCGAGCTGGACGTGATCGCGCCGGACTCCAACCGCAGTGCCACCGCCCGCTCGATCACCACGCGCTCGCCGCTGTGGGTCGAGGAGGTGAGCTTCGGCGACGGCACGGCCGGCTACGCGACCGACGGCACGCCCGTCGACTGCGTCCGCTTCGCCGATCTCGGCCTGCTCGGCGAACGACCGGAGCTGATCGTCTCCGGGATCAACCACGGCTCCAACCTCGGCGACGACGTGACCTACTCCGGCACGGTCGCGGCCGCCTTCGAGGGAATCGTGCTGGGGCTCCCGGCGATCGCGGTCTCCCAGCAGTCCGACAAGCGGGAGATGGACTTCCGCCTCGGCAGTCGGTTCGACTTCACGTACTCGGCGCCGCTCGCGGCCGAGCTGGTCGGGCACGTGATCGAGCACGGCATGCCGGCCGGGACCCTGGTCAACGTCAACGCTCCGGCCGGGGAGCCGAGCGAGGTCGAGGTCACCCGGCTCGGCAAGCGGCTGTACGAGGACGAGCTGAAGCTGGTCGAGGAGAGCGAGAACGACGGCCGCCGGCGGTACGAGATCTACGGCTTCGAGCCGAGCTTCGAGGACGAGCCCGGCACCGACCTCGCCGCCGTCGCCCGCGGCAAGGTGGCGGTCACGCCCATCCACTTCGACCTGACCGACCACGGCGAGCTGGAGACGGTCGGCGGCTGGGACCTCGACGGCATGCTCGCAGCGGCGAGGGCGCGCGCTTGACTCCGGCCGCGGACGCTGCCGCCGCTCGCGCCGAGCAGCTGCGGGCCGAGATCGCTGACCACGACCACGCCTACTACGTGCTCGACGACCCCAAGGTCGACGACCACGTCTATGACGAGCTGCTGGGCGAGCTGCGCGAGCTGGAGTCCGAGCATCCCGCGCTCCGAACCCCGGACTCCCCCACGCAGCGGGTGGGCGGCAGGCCCCTCGAGGGGTTCGAGCAGTACGAGCACGCGGAGCCGATGCTCTCGCTCGCCAACGCTCGCAATGCCGAGGAGCTGCTCGCCTGGGAGCAGCGGGTCGCGAATCTGCTCAAGCGCTTCGATATCGATGCCGGCGAGATCGCCTACGTGACCGAGCCCAAGATCGACGGCCTGGCGATCTCGCTGACCTACGAGGACGGCATCTTCACGCGCGGCACCACCCGGGGCGACGGGCGGGTCGGTGAGGACGTCACGGCCAACCTGCGCACGATCCGCTCGATCCCGCTCCGGATCGATGAGGCCCCGCCGAAGATCGAGATCCGTGGCGAGATCTACTTCCCGCGCTCGGGCTTCGATCGCCTCAACGAACAGCGGGCGGAGGCGGGGGAGTCCACATTCGCCAACCCCCGCAACGCCGCCGCCGGGACCCTGCGCCAACTCGACCCCGAGCTGACGGCATCCCGGCCCCTCCAGATCTGGGCCTACGCGATCGGCTATCGCGAGGGGGTCGAGCACGCCACCCACAGCGACGAGCTCGAGTGGCTGCGGGAGCGAGGACTCCGGGTCGAGCCGGAGATCGCGCGGCACACGACGATCGAGGACGTGGTCGCCCGCTGCGAGTGGTGGGAGGGCCGCCGGGACGAGCTCGACTTCGAGATCGACGGCGTCGTCGTCAAGGTCGACGACCGCCGGCTCTGGCGCGAGCTCGGCAGCGCCGGCCGCGAGCCGCGCTGGGCGATCGCCTGGAAGTTCCCGCCGACGACGGTGACCACGAAGCTCGACCGGATCGTGTGGAACGTCGGCCGTACCGGCCACATGGTCCCCTTCGCGATGCTCGATCCGGTCCACGTGGGCGGGGTCACGGTCAGCACGGCGACCCTCCACAACGAGGAGGATCTGCTGCGCAAGGATGCCCGGGAGGGCGACGAGGTGATCGTCACCCGGGCCGGGGACGTGATCCCGCGCGTGGTCGCCCCGGTGATCCAACGCCGGAAGGGGAGGCGGTTGCGGAAGCCCAGGCCGCCGAAGGAGTGCCCGGTGTGCGGGACACCGACGGTCAAGCCCGAGGACTCGGTCTTCACGATCTGTCCCAACCGGACAGGGTGCCCCGGCCAGACCTTCCAGCACATCAAGCACTTCGTCCATCGCGGGGCGATGGACATCGAGGGGCTCGGGGAGAAGCAGGCGATGCGATTCCTCGAGGACGAGCTGATCCGGGACGCAGCCGACATCTACGACCTGCGCGAGGAGCAGCTCACCGAGCTCGAGGGCTTCGGCGAGGTCTCCGCCCGGAATCTGATCGAGGCGATCGCGGAGTCCAAGCGGCAGCCGTTCCCGCGGGTGCTGTTCGCGCTCGGGCTGGCCGACGTCGGCTCGGTCACGGCCGAGGCGCTGGCGACGCACTTCGGCTCGATCGACGAGCTCGTAGGGGCCCAACCTGATCGGATCGAGGAGGTCGATGGCGTCGGGCCGATCGTCGCCGAGAAGGTCGCCGAGCAGCTCGCGGACGAGCGCGTCTCGGCCCTCATCGAGCGCCTCCGCGAGCGGGGCCTGCGGCTGGAGCTCGCGGAGTCCGAGCGCCGGGCCCAGGGCGGCGCGCTCGAGGGCAAGACGTTCGTGCTGACCGGAACGCTGCCCGAGCTCACCCGGGGCGAGGCGAGCGCGATGATCAAGTCCGCCGGCGGGAAGGTGACCGGCTCGGTCAGCCGCAACACCGACTACGTCGTCGCCGGCGACAGTCCGGGATCGAAGCTCGCCAAGGCCGAGGAGGTCGGAACCGAGATCCTCGACGAGGCGGGATTTCGCGCCCTGCTGGGCACCTGACCGGACCGGACCCAGCCGCCCGGGGCCGCTCCGCCGTTCAGGCGGGCCGGGGGGCCAGCACCAGATCGGTGTAGCCGTCGGCGATCTCGGTCGGGGAGAGCGGGCCCCTCGGCCGGTACCACTGAGCGGTGTGGTTGACCATTCCGAGGAGCGCGTAGCGGGCGAGATCAGGGTTCGCGACGCCCGCGCCAGCCAGGGCCGTGGCGAGCAGCTCCTCGAAGCGCTTGCGGCTCGCGCGGACACCCCGCCATCGCACCCCGTGGTCGACGACGTGCCGGACCTGGGTGAACACCAGGACGTGATCACGGTGGGCGACCACATGGCCCACCCACAGGCCGACCAGCGCCCGCAGGCGCTCCTCGGGGCCGGCCTCGGCCTCCAGCAGCTCCTCGGCCGAGGCGAGCAGCGGATCCATGAGCTGGTCGCAGATCTCCACGAGCAGCTCCTCCTTGCCCGCGAAATAGTGGTAGATCGCCCCGGTCGCGAGCCCCAGCTCGGAGGCGAGCTGGGCCATCGAGGTCTCCGCGTAGCCGCGGGCGGCGAAGACGCGGGCGGCGCCCTCGACGACGTCGCCCCGCTTGCGGTCGTAGCGCTCGCGAAGCGCCGGCCTGGTGGGTCTGCTCGCCACGCGCGAATCATATCCCAAAGACCGAACGGATATTCGAACTTTGAACCATCATTCGGTATATTCGACCACGATCGTGACCGCTCCCCCGTCCCTGCAAGAGCTCGGCCCGCTGCTCGTCGCCAACCGCGGTGAGATCGCCGTGCGGGTGCAGCGCACCGCCGGCGGGCTCGGCATCGAGACCGTTGCGGTGTATACGGCTGCGGACGCCCGTGCGCCGCACGTGCTCGCCGCCGACCTCGCGCTGCGGATCGACTCCTATCTCGACGCCGCCGCATTGCTGGAGGCGGCGGACCGGGCCGGCGCCCGCTCGGTGCACCCCGGCTACGGGTTCCTCAGCGAGAACGCGGCCTTCGCGCGCGCGGTCTCGGAGGCGGGGCTGGTCTGGGTGGGCCCGCCGCCGGACGCGATCGAGGTGATGGGGGACAAGGGCCGGTCCAAGGAGCTCGCCGCCGACGCCGGCGTCCCGGTGATCCCCGGAACCGGCAGCGCCGATGCGGGGGAGGCCGAGATCCGCGCGCTCGCCGCGGCGGAGGGCATGCCGCTCATGATCAAGGCCCTGGCCGGGGGAGGCGGCAAGGGGATGCGCGTGGTG
>Ga0102946_1000091_pt1 | contig 30623 bp, 35 predicted proteins | sample SalPon2A_A_D1_MG_FD_78209 | JGI IMG/M metagenome (GOLD analysis project Ga0102946, IMG submission 78209) | Soil microbial communities from South San Francisco under conditions of wetland restoration - Salt Pond MetaG R2A_A_D1_MG | ecosystem: Environmental > Terrestrial > Soil > Wetlands | place... | reverse complement strand
TGGCACACGTCCGCGTCGTTCCCGGGGACCAAGCCGCTCTACAACGGGCACGATGGCTTCCGCAAGTTCTGGGAGCACCTGCACGACCCATGGGAGGGAATCCACGTCGAGATCGAGAGCTACGAGCGCTCCGACGACGTCGCCATCCTGAGGATCCGCTTCCACGCCACGAGCAAGGACGGCGGTGTCGACGTCGACCTGCCCTGGTTTCAGGCGGTGGTGATCGAGGACGACCGCGTGACCCGGTCCGCGCTCGACCGCTCGCTCGACGAGGCGCTCGAGGCGCTCGACGTCGGCGGCGCCTTCCCCGAGTTCTGAGCGCACCCCTCACGACCGTCCAGGCGGTTTAGGGCGGTTGCGCTGCGGGTATGGCGGGACATGAGCTGGATTCTCCTGATCGTCCTGTTGCTCCTCGTCGCCGCGACCGGATACGCGCTGTATACGCGCCAGGGAAGCGGCATCTCCAACCATCCCATTGACGATGCCGGCCCGCCCGAGCATCCCGATCGCGAGGGCGACGCGGAGCTCCAGCAGCCGGGGATCGACCGCAGCGATGGCCCGGACGTGAGCCAGCGCGGCACCGACTCCACGGCCGGGTAGAGCGTCGGCCGGGTAGTCAGGCAGCGCCGGCCTCGCGGCGGCGCAGATCCTCGAGCGCGCGACGCCGCTGGCGGACGAAGGTGTTGAGCATGAAGATGTCGACGATCACGACGAATCCGGCGATCGGCAGGAGCGGAACGAGCGGAGCGTCGAAGATCGCGATGAACGCGACGGTGAGGACGACGATCACGCCGATGGCGCCGAGCACCGCGAGCTGGAGCACGCGAATGCTGCGCTCGAGCTCGCCCTCCGTGGTCGGAGCCGCCGGTCGTTCCCGGGTGCCTGCATCGGCCATGCCCCGATCGTAGCCGCCCGCTCGCCGGTGGCGTATCCTCTCGCGCTCAATGTCTATGTTCGAGAAGGTCCTGGTTGCAAACCGCGGCGAGATCGCGATCCGCGTGATCCGAACGCTGAAGGAGATGGGCATCGGCTCCGTCGCCGTCTACTCGGAGGCCGACCGCGATACACCGCACGTCCGGCTCGCCGACGAGGCATTCCTGCTTGGCCCCGCGGTGCCGGCCGAGAGCTACCTCAACATCCCCAAGATCCTCGAGGTCGCCGCGGAGTCGGGGGCGGAGGCGATCCACCCGGGCTACGGCTTTTTGGCCGAGAACGCCGAGTTCGCCACGGCAATCACCGATACCGACGGCCTCACCTGGATCGGCCCGCCCGCGAGCGCGATCGAGGCGATGGGGTCGAAGACCAGGGCGCGCGAGATCATGCAGGACGCCGGCGTGCCGATCGTCCCCGGCGACACCTCGCCGGTCGCGGATGCCGACGCGGCGGCCAAGGCCGCCGAGGAGATCGGCTTCCCGATCGCCTGCAAGGCCGTTGGCGGTGGCGGCGGCAAGGGCTTCCGGGTCGCCCAGACCGCCGACGATCTGGCCGATGCCTTCGAGGGCGCGGCTCGTGAGGGCGAGAAGTTCTTCAGCGACGACCGCGTCTACCTCGAGCGCTACCTCGAGGATCCCCGCCACGTCGAGGTGCAGGTGCTGGCCGACAGCGAGGGGAACGTCATCCACCTGGGCGAGCGCGACTGCTCGATCCAGCGTCGCCACCAGAAGCTGATCGAGGAGGCTCCCGGCCCGCAGGTGGACGAGGAGATGCGCGAGCGGATCGGCAAGATCGCGACCGAGGCCGCGAAGGCGGTGGACTACCGGGGCGCCGGCACGATCGAGGGCATGCAGGTCGGCGACGAGTACTTCTTCCTCGAGATGAACACCCGCGTGCAGGTCGAGCACTGCGTGACCGAGATGGTCACCGGCATCGACATCGTCCGCGAGCAGGTCCGGGTCGCCGCCGGCGAGGGCCTCTCGATCACCCAGGACGAGGTCGAGATGCGCGGCCACTCGATCGAGTGCCGGATCAACGCCGAGGCCGCCCACATGAACTTCGCTCCCGCCCCCGGCAAGGTCGGCGCCTACAAGGAGCCCTCGGGCCCCGGCGTCCGGGTCGATTCCGGCCTCGAGACCGGGGGAGAGGTGACGCCGCTGTACGACCCGATGGTCGGCAAGCTGATCACCTGGGACGTCGATCGCGAGAAGGCGACGCGCCGGATGCTGCGCGCGCTCGATGAGTACGAGATCGACGGCCTGACCACGCTGATCCCCTTCCACTCGGCGATCCTCGCCACGGAGCAGTGGGCGAACGGCGAGACCTGCCGCGACCTGACCGAGGATCAGGAGTGGCTCAAGTCCACCGCGCCCGATACCGCCCCCGCGCCGGTGGACGACGAAGAGGAGGATGCCGAGCTGACGACCCGCGAGTACAAGGTCGAGGTCGGTGGCCGGCTCTACCCGGTCAAGGTGATCGGGGAGGCGCTCGGCGCCGTCGCCGGTGGCAACGGGGCCGCCGCGGGCGGCAAGCGCCCGCCGAAGCGCGAGCGGAAGGCCGGTGGCGCAGCCGCGGCCGCCAGCGAGGATCTGGTCGCGCCGCTCCAAGGATCGATCTTCAAGCTCGAGGTCGCCGAGGGGGACGAGGTCGAGGAGGGGACCCTCGTCGCGGTGATCGAGGCGATGAAGATGGAGAACGAGATCACCGCCCACCGCACCGGCAAGATCACCTCCCTGCCGGTCGAGGTCGGCGCCGCGATCAACTCCGGCGATCTGATCGCGAAGATCGAGTAGGCGCGTCCCGTCCCGCCAGCTCCGCCAGGTTGAGCAGCTGGCGGCGCATCATCACCAGGTCCCCGGGTGGGAGGATCACGCGCATCAGCGGGCCGTGGAGGCCGCGGGGGGATCCGAACACCGCCTTGACGACGATCCGCGAGCTCCGTTCATCCACCGGGTCGGCGCAGTAGGTGCAGGCGACCCCGCCGAAGAGCCGGCCACGCGAGAGGACCGTCAGCGACCGGCCCGGCTCGAACTCGACCAGCCTGAAGATGCTCATCACGACCTGGCCCGCCTCGAGCCGCTCGAGTCCCGGGGTCAGCTCCTGGGGGCTCCGCCGGCCCCAGTTGTCGAGCTTGTCGTAGCTGTAGGGCGCGGCCCGGAGCTGGCAGAGCCAGCGGAACGTGGTCTCGGCCGGAGCCGCGACGTCGACCGCCCGGAACACGGAGTCGCTGGGATCGGGGACCAGGCGATCGCAGGGGTAGGCGCGGGCTCGCTCCTCGGCGGTCGAGCCCCACTCGCGGACGACGGCGGGCCAGCTCATCACGCTCCCTCCCCGTCGCTGAGGAGCAGGTGGGCCGCAGCGCCGACCTCGGCGGCAAGGGCGGGGGAGACTGAACGGCCCGCGGCCAGATGGCGGCGAACCGCGCCGTACGGGAGGTCGACGACTGCCATCCGCACGCGCTCGCCGTCCACGGGCAGCGCGTCGCCGAGGCGCCGGACCGCGCCGACGATCCCGGCGTTGAGGCGCTCGAAGCTCTCCTTGCCGTCGAGCAGGTCCTCGGGCCGGAGCGTCATCAGGATCTGGGCGTCGGAGGCGTTCGCGTGGGCGAACTCCGCGACCGACGCGGCCATGGCGACGCCGGTCGCCACCGGATCCGGGCCGGGCACCTCCGCCGGGATGTAGCTCGCGTGGAAGCGTCGCACCGCGCGCTCCCAGAGCGCGACCAGCACCCCGTCCCGGGACCCGTAGCGGTGGTAGATCGAGCCGACCGGCGCGCCGCTGGCCCCGGCGATCGCCTTGACGCTCGCGGAACGCGCCCCCTCGGCGAGCAGGATCCCGGCCGTCGCATCGAGGACCGTGTCGTCGGAGTGAAGTCGCGCGCGGGGCATCGCGGGGATAATAGAGCATTCGTTCTAAAACGTGGGTCTGGGAACCTGAGCGCCCGATGCGCCGCTCCTCCTTCGACGCCGCAGAGATCGACCGCCTGCCCTGGCGCGGCCCGGGCGACGGCCGTCCCGCGCTGCCGCTGCCACCGGGCAAGCTGCCCATGTTCGGCCCGGGCCGCCGCCTGCGCAAGCGCTGGCGCTACGTCGGGGTCTTCTGCGACGAGTTCATGCTCTGCGCCGCCCGGGCCCAGGTCGGGCCCTTCGGCCAGACCTTCTGGGCCGTGGTCGACCGCTCCAGCGGCGAGATCTGGGAGCGCACCCGGAAGCTGCCGCCGTTCGTCCGCGGTGAGGTCTGGAGCGAGCGCGCGGAGGGCGGGCACTGGCCGATCGGCTCCGACGAGCCCGGGGTGGTCACCCTGCTCGACGCGAACGAGGTTGGCGCCGGGCTCCGGATCGGCGAGGGCCGGTGGGCCGAGTCGATCTGCCCCGCGGAGGGCCCGGGCGAGAGCGGGTACGTCTGGACCCGTAAGCGGATCGCGCCGGTCGAGTGCGACCTCCGCCTGCCCGGCGGGCGGCGCATCGAGCGCACGGCGTACGGGATCGAGGACGAGTCGGCCGGCTACCACCCGCGCCATACCGTCTGGTCGTGGTCGGCGGGAGTCGGCGTGGCCACCGACGGCCGGGCGGTCGGCTGGAATCTGGTCAGCGGCGTCAACGACCCGCCCGAGCGCAGCGAGCGGGCGATCTGGCTCGACGGCGAGCCCCGCGAGCCGGGGCCGGTCCGCTTCGACGACGACCTCAGCGGCATCGACTTCGAGAGCGGGTCACGCCTCGACTTCGACGCCGAGGCCACCAGGCGCGCCAGCGAGAACCTCGGCCTGCTGCGCTTCACCTACCGGCAGCCGTTCGGATCATTCAGCGGCAGCCTCGACGGCACCGAGCTGGCCGAGGCCTACGGCGTCATGGAGCACCACGACGCGGTCTGGTGAGGTCCTACTCGCGCTGCTTGGCCGCCTCGACGGCCTGGCGCATCGCGTCCGCCGCATCCTCCTTGGACGTGCCTGCCTCGCTGACGGCCGCGGCAAGCTGGCGCACCCCGAGCTCGATCTCGCGATCGCTGAGGGCATCGAGAGGGATCCCCTCGGCCTCGTAGTGGTCCCTGATCCGGGCGATAACCGCCTGCTTGTCTGTCATCTCGGACGTCTCTCCTACTCGCTCTGGATGGCCGTCGGCCGGGCCGGGGCCCGAATACTGCCGTGATCGGCGCGTTTCTGCGTGCCGCCCTCCAAGTCCATCTAGCGACCCCAGCGGCTCTCGATCATTCCCCGCCACGGCGGATCCTCACCCTGCCTGAACCTGGCCTCGTCGCGGCCGAGCAGGGTCTCGAGCGGGATCAGCTTCGGGTCGGCGTCGTCGGGGAGCGGGGTCCGCGCCAGGGCGTCAATCCTCCCGCGGTCCACCTCCCGCTCGATGAGCTCCCAGCCCTGCGTGGGGCGGTAGATCCAGTACTGGATCCGGGTCGGCTCCCCGCCGCTCCCGTCCCACAGAGCGGTGAAGGCCGCGGTACGCCGGTTGCTGACGGTGAGGTGGAGGCCGCGCGCTCCGGGTAGCGGAGTCGCGCAGCGCGCCTGACGGCAGCGTCGGTAGTCGACGCCGACGAGCCCCGCGACCGCCTGCGGCTGGGGCGCGAGGGCCCGGACCGCGCCGGCGACCCTGCGCCCGTAGGCCTCGGTGAGCGGGTCCTGCCAGCAGGGATCGGGATAGTGGACGGCGCAGCGCTGCTTGCGGAGGAGCGCGGACGCGATGTCCGGGGTCGGGTCGTCCGCGGCGGCGAGCCGGGCGCCCGCCACCCCCGCGACGGCCACGGCGACCGCGAGCAGCACCAGCGCCACGTGCTCCACCGATGCCGCTCCGCGCTGGTCGCTTCCCATGGCGCCGACGCTAGGGCGAACGGCGTCACGCGTGGTGCGGCAGATGTGACGATTTCCGCCGAGGGCCACCGAAAACCGGATAGCCCCCGCCCAGCGACGCCTATCCGGATCTCACCCGGGCCACCCGGGCCTCGCCTACAGCGGGAATGAGTTCAGTAGCCCGTAGACGACGAGGGCCGCGACCCAGAGGGCGAACAGGAGCCCGATCACCAGCACGCCCCGGGCCACCATCACCGCTCCACGGCCGGGCTCCGGCGCCGGCGGGCGCCGTAGCTCGCGCGTGATCATCGGCCGCCGTGCCCGCCCGCCGCGAAGGCGTAGCGCGTAGTGGATCCCCGAGCCGATGAAGAGGGCGGCGCTGATCAGCAGCCAGTTGCCGAGGAAGCGGTCGAGGTCGAGGCCGGTGGTCAGCATGTACCGCGGCTCGTCGAGCTGGAAGACGAGCGGGAAGCTGATCAGCAGGAGCAGCAGCGAGAACGCGATCGGGATCCGCACGTGGTTGAGGCGAAGGAGGGCCAGCCGGCGAGGACCCGGACTGGACTCGGCCCCTACCTCGGCGAGGCGCAGGAAGGCCGAGTACAGCGGCAGGGCGATGAAGTCGTGGAGGACGATCGCGCCCCCGAGCCAGAGCAGGATCCCGCCGGTCGACGGGATCTCGAAGATCCGCAGCAGCGCGTAGGCGAAGATCCCGAGGCTCGCCAGCGTCGCCAGCAGATGCAGGGGCTCGGCCCCGTACTCGTAGCGGAAGCGGTCCAGGCCTTTGCGCGGCTCGGGCAGGGCCATCGGCCTACGCCTCCTGGAAGGTCATGCGGGTGACCCACTTGGTGTTGTGGACGCCCGGCAGGGCGGGGACGATCACCCGCGCCGGGAACCCGTGGTCGAGGGAGAGGTCGGCCCCGTTTACGCGCAGCGCCAGCAGCGAGCGCTCGTCGAAGACCTGACCGGGGTTTAGCGTCGTCTGCCGGAACGCGCCGGCCTCCTGCAGGGACTCGACGAGCACGGTCGCGTCCCCGTCGAAGCCGGCGATGCCCGCCAGCTCGCGGAGCTGCACCCCGGTCCAGTCCTGATAGGTGGTCCAGCCCTCGACGCAGGCGATCGGGAGGCGTTCCTCCCGCAGATCCATCGCGAGCAGCTCGTCGCGACTCAGCTCGGTCATCCGCTCGCCCGGGCCGATCAGCTCGAGCCGCCAGCCGGTGCCGGTCGCGCTCTCCTCGATCCCGACCGACTCGAAGGTCTTGTTGACCTGGAAGTCGTTGGGACCGTCGCCGTAGCTCTGCCCGCGGCCGGAGAGCAGCGACGTCTCCCGCAGCGAGGGGAGCAGGTTGGTGCCGATGTTCAGCCCGACGAGGCCGGCCGAGCCCGCGCCCACCGCGAGGATCAGGCCGCGCCGTGAGATCGTCGCCTCGGCGGGGTTGGTCGGCGCCAGGTCGTCCTCGGCCGCGTCGGCGGCGCGCATCATCTCGATGCCTTCGCCCAGCGGGCGGAACGCGCCCTCCCGGCGGAACGACGCGACGATCTTCGGGAGCTTGAGCGCCACGTGGAGCGCCAGCGCGGCGACGAAGATGATCGCCGCGTAGTAGTGGGCCGGCGTGAACGCGAAGGGGAAGGGAAGCCAGTAGGTGATGTTGATCGTCCCGGTGGCGAACAGGAAGATCGAGGAGCCGACGAGCGTCGCGATGCTGAGTCGCTCCAGCGCGTTCGCCATCGAGCGCACCGGCGGCCGCTCGAACAGCTTCGGGATCACCGACCAGAGCTTGGCGACCAGGATCGGGATCGCGGCAAAGCCGCTGAGCACGTGCAGGCCCTGGGTGACCGAGTAGAGCCAGGCCGGGCTGGTCGGCCAGTCGAAGAAGTAAAAGCCCGAGTCGAAGCCGCCGGTGATGTCGTTGGAGCCGAGGTCCGGGTCGTAGGCGGCGTGCGAGAGGAAGCCGGTGATCCCGCATACGATCAGCAGCGGGAGCATCGCGGAGCCGAGGAACGAGGTCAGCCACTTCCCTCGCAGCGGGCTGCGCCAGAAGTCGCGGTCGAACGGGCCGACCTTCGGCGGCTCCGGCGCTGGCGGCGTGCGCGCCTCCTCGGACTCGGCGAGTGGCCAGCGGTCCGGCATCAGCCCTGAGCCTCGGCCCGGTCGGGATCGAACGCCTGCAGCACGCCGTTCGCGCGCCCGGCCACGTAGACGAGCCCGCTCGCCGGATCGACGGCGACCGTGTTCGGCTGCTGGACGGTGCGGAAGCTGCGCACGCGCTTGGGGGCCGCGGGCCCCTCTTCCGGGATCACGTACTCGACTACGCGGTTGCGAGCGGTTTGGGTCACCCACAGCCGCCGGTTCTCGTTGTCGATCGCGATCCCATAGGGGGCGCCGGGGAGGTTGACGCGGTCGAGCAGCTCCGGCGGCGGGCCGGCGTCGAAGACCAGGATCGCGTCGCCCTGGGTGTCGGCGACGTAGAAGCGGCCGTCGTCGCCGGCGACGAGGTGCGTGGGGCCGACCCCGGCCTCGACCTCGCCGGTCTCCTCGAGGCTCTCGGCGTCGTAGGTCGTCAGCACGCGCTCGGCGACCGCGATCACCCCGATCACGCCGTCGGCGTTGGCGATCCCGCCGGGCTGCTCGGCGGCAGGCAGCGTCGCGGCGACCGACTCGCCCTCGACCACCGAGATCGTGTCGCCGCCCTCGTCGGCGACGAAGATCCGGGCGGTCGGATCGCCCGGCGGCCCGGCGGCGGTCGCGTCGTGGGGGAAGTCACCGACGCGAACGGTACGCACCCGCGGGCCGCCGGGCCGGCCCGTCGCGGGAAGGGCATCGGGCAGGGTCACCTCGATCAGGTCATCGGTGCGCTCCGCGGTGGCCAGCACCGGCCCGCCCGGGGCGGCAAGCTGCATGTGTCGCGGGGACTCGGGAATGCGGACGTCGGCCAGCTTCGGCCGCTCGGCCCGGCCGGTCGCGTCCATGACCAGGATGATCGCGTCGGGATCCCGCGTCGCAACGGCGACGATCCCGGTCTCGGGGTCGGCGACGATGCCCTCCGCCTCCCCGCCGTTGGGAAGCTCGAGCACGGTCCCGGCGGGTGCCTGCCGCTGCTCCGGCGAGGCCGCGGGCTCGGCCGGCGGCGGGAACTCCTCGTCCGAGCCGCACGCCGCGATCGCCAGCGACGCGGCGAGCAGGGCCGCAGCTGCAGCCATCCCGCCGGTCCGGCCCCGGCCGGCTGCCGGGCCGCTCACGATGCCGCCCCGGGGGTCTTCGCCATCCGCGATCGCTCCGCCACCAGCACCCGGGCGAAGCGGCGGCGCGGCGCCTCGCCGGCGACCGCGCGGGCGTCGTCGATCGTGTCGATGTCCCGCAGCGAGTCGAGCTGCTCCCAGCGCAGGCCGAGGTCGTCGAGCCGGCGGGTCTGCTCCGATCCCGTCTCGGCGGTGCTCATCGGCACCCCGTCGAAGACGCGGTCGTCGGCCCCGCGCAGGCCGAGGCCCCACCAGCCGCCGTCCGGCGCGAGGCCGATCACGGCCCCCGTGCCCGCGGCGGCCAGCCGCTCGCAGGCCCGTTCGATCTGTCCCAGCGTGATCTGCGGCGTGTCCATGCCGATCAGGAAGGCCGGACCGCCGGCGTCACCGAAGGCCGCCGCCAGCCGTGCGGCGAGCCCCTCGCCCCGCTGTGGGATCACCTCGAAGCCGGCTGGAAGCCAGGGGCCGGGCTCCCCATCGAGCGCGAGCACGCGACGGCGGGGCTCCGGCAGCGCGGCGACCACGTCGAGCGTGTCGGCGAGGGCCGCGCCGGCCAGCCGCGCGGCACCGGCCTCCCCGAGGGCCGGGATCAGGCGGGTCTTGGCCCGGCCGGGGCGCGGCTCCTTGGCGATCACGATCACGGTCACCTCCGAGGGGGAGATCCCCGGGGGCTCCGCCTCCGGCGCCGCGCCGGTCATCGCATCGCCTTCGTCATGTCGCGCGCCGTGCGGATCGTCCCGCGGACGGTCCCGGTCACCTTGGACCGGCCCTCGCGCTCGCGGTAGGTGACCGCGACCTCGCCGATCGACCAGCCCTGCTCGGCCGCGCGCAGCACCATCTCCAGGGGCCAGCCGAAGCGGCGATCGCGAAGGCCGAGGTCGAGCAGCGCCTGTCGCCGGGCCGCGCGCATCGGTCCGATGTCGGTGAGCCGGAGGCCGGTCCGGCGGCGGACCATCCCCGCGAGCACCCGGTTGGCGACCCGCGCGTGCACCGGCCACGCTCCCGGGTCGGCGTCGCGGGCGCCGAGCATCAGCCGGTGCGAGCCGGAGGCGACGGGGTCGGTCACCCGGGGCAGCTCACGCGGGTCGAGGGATCCGTCGCAGTCCATGAAGCAGACGATGTCGGTCTCGGCCGAGACCAGGCCGGTGAAGCAGGCGGCGCCGAAGCCGCGGCGCGGCTCGGTGACGACCCGGGCGCCGAGGCCCGCCGCGAGCTCGGCCGAGCCGTCGCTGGAGTCGTTGTCGACCACGAGTGGCTCGTAGCCGTCGGGGAGTGCGGTGAGCACGCCGGGAATCGCCGCGGCCTCGTCGAGCACGGGAAGGATGACGGTGATCACAACCCCAAACTAGTCCAGACCGACCTTACGAGCATGAGAACGTCGGGCCGGGGTGTGGTTGTCTGCACTGCCGTGGAGACAGCTCAGCCAGCTCCGAGGGCCGCCCGCCGCCGGCCGCCCGGCTCGCGGACCGCGATCGCCCTGACGGCGGTCGCGGCCGCGGTCGTCGCCTGGGGCCTGATCGCCGACGCGGCCGGCGTCGGCCTCGGCACCGCCAACCCGCCCTTCTTCCTGACCCGGATCCCCGCCCCCGATCCCCACCTGCTCTGGATCGTCGCCTTCATCGCCGCCGTCGCGGCGGCCGCGTGGCTGGGGCGCTCGACCGTCCCTCGCACCGGCTTTCTGGTCGGCGCCACGGGGGTCGCGCTGGCCGCGCGCCTCGCGCTCGCGGCGAGCCGGGACGGGGTCACGGCCTGGTACTCGGTCTACGGGCTCGACCCCGAGGCCGCGAACGAGTACCTGCCGGCGCTCCCGGCCCTCGACCTCGGGGTCGGTACCTTCCTCGACCGGTTCGCCGAGCTCGCCCCGTCGCTGCCGATCCATCCCTCCGCGCATCCGCCGGGCACGCTGCTGCTCACCGATGCCCTCGGGATCAGCACCCCGGAGGGCTTCGCGGCGCTGATGATCGTCGCCGGCGTCCTCGCCGTCCCCCTCACCTACGTCGCGGCCCGGCGGCTGCGGATGGAGGAGGGCCGGGCGCGCGGGGCCGCGCTGCTGCTCGCGCTCAGCCCGGCGGCGATGATCTACGGCGTCACCTCCACCGACGCGATGTTCGCGACGCTCGGCCTGGGCGCGGCGGTGCTCCTCGTCGGCGGTGGGGCGGCGAGCAGGATCGCGGGCATGCTGGCCCTGGCCGTGTCCTCGTTCTTCTCCTGGGCGCTGCTTGCGATCGGGGCCTTCGCCGCGGTGCTGATCGCACTTCGGGAGGGCGTCGCCCGAGCGCTCTGGGTCGCGGCGGGCGCGGGCGTAGCGCTGCTCGCGTTCTACGGTGTGCTCTATGCGATCAGCGGCTACGACCCGATCGGCTTTCTCGCCTCGGCGTCCGAGGCCTACGAGCTCGGGATCTCGCGCGCCCGGCCATGGGGCTATTGGGTGCTCGGGTCCCCGGTGGCCTTCTTCGTCGCGCTCGGACTGCCGATCTCCTGGTACGCGGCGCGGGCGCTCGGCATCGGCAACCAGATCGCCGTGGCCCTCGCGGTCATCGTCGCGGTCGCGGCGCTGCTCGGCTTCAGCAAGGCCGAGACGGAGCGCATCTGGCTGTTCATGGCACCCCTGGCCTGCCTGGCTGCGGCGGCGATCGTTCCCAGGGAGCGGCTCCCGATGGTCCTGATCCTGCTCGGAGCCCAGGCCCTTGTCACCGAGCTGGCGATGGAGACGGTCTGGTGAGCCGCGCTCCGGTTCTCGTCACCGGCGGCGCCGGGTTCATCGGCTGCCATCTGATCGAGCGGCTGCTCTCGGAGGGGGAGCGCGTCCGCGTGCTCGACAACCTCGACCCGCTCGCCCACCCCTCTGGAGAGCCCCCGGACCACTTCCCGGCCGACGCCGAGCTGATCCGCGGTGACCTGCGCAGCGCCGACGACGTCGCGGCCGCGATCGAGGGGTGCGAGCGGGTCTTCCATCTCGGCGGGATCGTCGGCAACGGCGAGTCGATGGTCAACGTGCGCAAGGCGGTCGACGCCAACAGCGGCGGCACCGCGACCCTGCTCGAGCAGGTCATCGAGCGCCGCGACCGGATCCGCCGCGTCGTCGTCGCCTCCTCGATGGTCGTCTACGGGGAGGGCTCCTACGAGTGCGCGGAGCACGGCACGATCGCCCCGGGCCTGCGCCCCACGGCGCAGCTGCGGGAGCGCCGGTGGGAGCCGCTCTGTCCCCGATGCGGCGCCGAGCTGACGCCGGTGCCGGTCGCCGAGGACCGCCCGCTGCGCCCCGCCAGCGTCTACGGGATCAGCAAGCGGGACACCGAGGAGCTCGCGCTGGTGCTGGGGGAGGCCTACGGCTTCGAGGCGGTCGCGTTGCGCTACCTCAACGTCTACGGCCCCAGGCAGGCGCTCGGCAACCCCTACACCGGCGTCGCCGCGATCTTCTCCGCTCGTCTGCTCGCGGGCAGGGCGCCGCGCGTCTTCGAGGACGGCGCCCAGATCCGCGACCTGGTCCACGTCTCCGACGTGGTCGCGGCGACCCGCGCTGCAATGGAGGCGCCCGGCGCCGCCGGCCGCTCGTTCAACGTGGCGACCGGCCGCCGGGTGCGGATCGCCGAGCTCGCGGCCTCGCTCGCCGAGCTGATCGCGCCCGGGCTCGAGCCCGAGGTCACCGGTGAGTTCCGGGCCGGCGACATCCGCCACTGCTTCGCCTCAACGGAGGCGGCGCGGAACACGCTCGGGTTCGAGCCGCAGGTCAGCCTGGCCGATGGGCTCCCGGAGCTGGCCGAGTGGGTCGCCTCCCAGACCGTCGCCGAGCGTGGCGACGAGGCCGTCGAGGACCTCCGCCGCCGCGGGCTCGTCGGCTGAGCCGCCCCGGCCGCTGATCGCCGCCTGCAAGACTTGCGCCGATGGAAGCGGCGATCGGCGGGCTTATCGCGGGCGGTCTCTTCGGGGCCTGGATCTCGAGGGAGCGGGTCTGCTTCAACTCGGCCGTGCGCAAGAGCGGCTTCGGCGGCGACTGGTCGATCATGCGGATCTTCGCGATCGCCGTGGCCGTGCAGCTGCTGCTGCTCCCGCTGCTGGTGATCTTCAACGCGGATCTGTTCAGCGACCCCGATGCGCTGCCCGCGATCGGGCTGTTCCCGGTGGCTCAGGTGGTCGGCGGGCTCGTCTTCGGCGCCGGGATGGCGCTCGCCGGCGGCTGCATCGCGGGCATCCTGTGGAAGTCGGGAGCGGGCTCGGTCGCCACCGCGATCGCGATCGGCGGCTTCATCGTTGGCGAGCTGATCATCCGCGGCCCGCTCGAGAGCGTCCTCGCGGATCTCGACACCGCGGTCGACCCGCCGGCCGATCAGACCCTCTACGCCGCCGTCGGGGTCGACTACCTGCCGCTCGCGCTGCTGCTCGGCGCCGGGCTGCTCTTCTTCGTCCTCCGGCGCGGCATGGGGCAGCTCCGGGCCGGCGCCGTTCTCGCGGCGATCGGCGTCCTCACCTGGCTCCTCGCGGGGTGGGCCGGCTACGGCTACGGGCTCGGCTTCGTGGGTGCCGCCGAGAACGCTGAGACGGCGATCTTCGACGGCGGCACGCTCAGCTTCGCGGTCTTCCTCGCGATCGGCACCGTCGCCGGCGCGGCCGTCGCGATCCGCGGGCCGCTCCGGCTCCCCGACGCGCCGCGCGCCACCCGCGCGGCTGCGGGCGGCCTGGCGATGGGGATCGGCGGCTCGATCGCCCACGGGTGCAATATCGGCAACGGCCTCACCGGCATTCCGCTGCTCTCCCTGGGCTCGATCCTCGCCACGGCGATGATGGCGCTCGGCGTGGCGCTGGTCTGGCGCTACGCGCTCTCCGAGCGCCCCGGCCTCCGCGGCCACGAGCGGCCCGAGGTCGACTGGTAAAGGCATAGACTTGCGGGCCGATGGCTTCCGCCAGCCACCTCCTGCACGTCTTCATTGCCGGGAACAGCGCCCGCTCGGTCTCGGCGACGGAGACGATCGAGCGTCTCTGCGAAAAGCACATGCCCGGCGACTACGAGCTCGAGATCTTCGACGTGCTCGAGCGCCCGGAGGATGCCGCGGCGGCAGCGATCCTCGCGACCCCGACCGTCGTCCGGCGCCATCCACCTCCCGAGCTGCGGCTGGTCGGTGATCTGAGCGACGAGCAGGCGGTGCTCGCGGCGCTGCGCCTCGGACCACACGCCGCCCCCGAGGCCGGGAACGGCGACTGAGCCGGCTCGCCCGCCGCTGGCGGCGGGCCGGCCAATGAATTCCGCGGCAGCCCGGGGCTCGTCAGCCCGGCTCGCCGACGCGGACGACGGCGCGGTTGCCGCCCGCGCGCTTCGCCTCGTACATCGCGCGGTCAGCCTCGGCCAACGCCTGGTCGGCGTCAGCCGTCTGGGCGTCGATCATCACCGCACCGATGCTGACCGTCACGAGTCCGCTGGCGCCGATCACGTTGGCCAGCGCGACCGCCAGGGCCTCCATGTCGGGGGGCTCGGCGCGCGGGAGCACGACCGCGAACTCGTCCCCACCGAGACGGCCGGCGACGTCCGAGCTGCGGACGCGATTGGAGATCTCCGACGCGACATGGCGCAGAGCGTCGTCGCCGGCTCCGTGGCCGACGCGGTCGTTGATCGCCTTGAGACCATCGAGGTCGATCAGCAGCAGGCCGGACGTGGTGTTGTAGCGGCCGCACTCCGCGATGCTCCGCGAAAGCTCCGAGATCAGCGCGCCGCGGCTGCGGAGAGTGGTGAGATCGTCGTGGTCGGCCTCGTAGCGGAGCCGGCGCTCGACGGCCCTCCGCTCGGTGAGGTCGGTCACGTGGTAGACGATCGTTGAGCCCTCGTCGTCGGCGTCCGCCCGCCTCGCGTGGAGGCGCCCGGGGCGCTCACCCTTTGGGCTGACGATGGCGATGTCGAAAGAGAAGGAGTCGGCCTCGCCGGAGACCAGCCGGCGCCGCTGCCCGCGCTCGTGGTCCGCGTCGCCGGGGCGGAACAGGCTCGAGATCGATTCCCCGATCAGCTCGTCCCGGGACCGCTGGCTGAGCCGCGAGAGCGCCGGATTGACCATGGCTATCGTGCCGTCGGGCTTGCATACCGCGAGTCCCGCCGGGGCCGACTCGAAAGCCGCCCGGAACCGGGCCTCGCTGCGGGCCAGCTCGATCCGCGCTGTCCGCACCGCGGTCACGTCCCTGAAGCTGGCGATGATCGCGTCCCCGCCCTCCCACTCGCCCTTCCGCGCACGCATCGAGACGACCTTCGCCTCGCGGTTGGTGACGATGTCGATGTCGACCTCCCGGTCGGTACTCATGGGCCAGCCGAAGAACCTGCCTCGGTGCCCCCCGGGCTCGATCGCGAACAGCTCGATCGCCGCGTCGTTGGCGAAGAGCACGTACCCGTCCATGTCGAGGACGAGCGCGGCATCCGGCGCCGCCTGCAGGTAGTCAGCGAACCGCGGGGCGCCGTCGTCACGCACAGGATCACCGTCTTCTTCGCTGCCACCCATCGTCATCGTTCCCCCCAAGTCTCGTCTCTCTCCCCCAGTCCGTCGCCTCGCGGCGCTCATCGCTCCCGGTAGCCGGGGCGGAAACAGGGTACCGCGGGAGCGGGCCGGTGGCTAGCTGAGTCCCTGGCGGGCCTCGGAGACGAGGGTCACGGCCTCGGGGAAGATCAGCCGGATGGCGTCCCGGACCTGATGGGCCTGCTCGTCGCTGGTGCCGGAGAGCTCGACCTGGCTGATCGCGGCGACGGTCATCCTGACCGCGAGCTCGATCGCGTTGTCGGCCCAGGCAACCTGCTGGGCGCCCTGCATCTGCTCGGCCATGTTGCTGAGCTGCTCGCGGAGGTCGTCGGGATCTCCGAACAGGCCTCCAAATCCACCGGCTTCCATACCCGCAAGCATAGACGTGTGCCCCTGTTAGGTTGTCCGGATGCCACTTCCCGCACCCTCCGAGCGGTCCACGGCCCTCGTTACCGGGGCCTCCTCGGGCATCGGCGCCGACATCGCCCGCGAGCTTGCCGCCCGCGGGCATGGGGTCAGCCTCGTCGCGCGCCGCCGGGAGCGGCTGGCCGAGCTCGCCGCTGAGCTCGCCGACCGGCACTCGATTCGCGCCGAGGTGTTTGCCTGCGACCTCGCCGACGGCGCCGCCCGCGCGGAGCTGGCGGCCGGGATCGAGGCCGCCGGCCTGACAGTGAGCACGCTCGTCAACAACGCGGGCTTCGGCGGCCACGGCGACTTCGTCGAGACCGAAGAGGGCTGGGACGTCAGGATGGTCCGGCTCAACGTTGAGGCGGTCACCGATCTGCTCGCGACCCACCTGCCCGCGATGGTCGATCGGGGCGAGGGCGCGGTCGTCAATATCGCCTCGACGGCCGCGTTCCAGCCGATGCCGGGCAGCGCAACCTACGCTGCGACCAAGGCCTTCGTGCTGAGTCAGGGCGAGGCGCTGCACCAGGAGCTGAAGGGAACCGGGGTCACCGCGACCACGGTCTGTCCCGGCCCCGTGAAGACCGAGTTCGCCGAGGTCGCCGGCATCGGCGAGCTGGCCGAGACCGCGCCCGAGCTCGCCTGGATGACTCCCGATCAGATCGCGAAGGCGGCGATCGAGGGGGTCGAGAAGGGCAGTCGCGTGGTCGTTCCGGGCCGCTTCAATCGGGCGGGGGGTCTCGCCGGCCGCCATCTCCCGCGGGCGCTCGTGCTGCCCGCGCTCGAGCGCGCCTGGAATCGCTGATCGCCGGTCAGGGGGCCGTGGTTGCCGCCGGGTCGGGCCCGATGGAGACGATGATCGCCAACAGCACGAGGGCCACGAGCAGCACGCCAAGACCCACGGCGGCGCCGAGCATGGTCTTCGAGGGTCCGCTGTCGGACGCGGACTGGGCCGACAGCATCGCGATCTTCGCGAGCGCCTCGGCCTCGCCCGCCGAGTAGACGCTCTCGCTCTCGCCGGCCGGTGCCGCCTCCGGACGTGGCGGAGGGGGCGGGAAGGAGCTCTGGGCTACGTCCGGATCCTCGCCGTCGGACCCAGTCTCTGCCATCGGTGCCATCTCTCCCGTTATCGGCACCCGGCACCCTTGCTTTAGCCCGGGCCGGTCTCCCGGGGGCCGGGGTCGACCGCGGTCTCCAGCACCATCCGGCCGCCGCGCCCGACCAGGCTGCCGAGCAGCTCGGTCGGCAGGGCGACGATCGAGAGCGGGATCGCGACGAGCACCGTCACGATCGCGTCCAGGGCGAAGCCGAGCCGCTGCTTCAGCGTCCGCCGCGGCAGGCGCCCGGCGCGCGCGTTGCGGAAGAAGTTGTCGTGCAGCGTGAAGGCGTTGACCATCGTCTGCAGCATCGCCGCGTAGGAGCGGAAGCTCGGCGGGGTCGAGCTCTCCAGCACCTCGATCCCGCGGGTGCGGAGCAGCAGCTTGGCCGCCCTGGGGCTGAGATGCAGGCGCCGGCGGTCCGGCTCCAGGCCGGCCCATTGCGCGCCGCCGATCCCGCCCTGGAAGCTCTCGCGGTTCGGCGCCTCGATTCGCCCCCCGGTTGCGGCGAACTCCGCGAGCTCGATGCCCAGGTCGGGGGGCTCGGGCGCGCGGGTGACGACGAGCCCATCGTCCTCGCAGCGGTCGAGCACGATCTTCGAACCGTCGATCGGGTGGCGCGCGGCGGTCCAGCCGAACAGCCGTGCCCCGCAGGCAGGACAGGGGTAGGGGGGGTCCTCGGGCTCCTCGGGATCGGCCACCGCGGTCCTCAGCCGAGCTCGGTGATCTGGTGGGTGACGCCCCGGGGGCGGAGCGCGGCGAGGAAGTCCTCGGGCTCGAAGGCCTGGGCGGGCGCCAGCGCGCCGTGTCGGTCGTAACCGGGGGCGGCCATCCGCAGCGCGCCCTCGGCGGTGCTGACGGCCGTGATCCCGTAGACGTCGCCGCCGCGAACGATTCCCCGGGCACCGCCGCCCCCCGCCCCCCGGGCGTCGCAGACGATCGTGTAGCGGACGGCCTTGCGGTCCCGCTCGGAAGGGCCCTCCGGCAGGCGGCCGATCAGCTTGGCCCCGAGCGCGCGCACGGGGGTGTCCATCAGGTACCCCGTGGCCGTCATCGCGGGCGCCGCGAGCGGGCCGAGCTGCGGGGGTGTCACGGAGGCCATGTCGATCACGGTGCGGACCGTGCTCACGTCGACGTGCCTGGGCACGGTGATCTGCTCGCCGGCGGGGTAGCGGCCGACCCGCCGGCTCCCGATCGGCGAGGGAAAGTCGAACGTTCCCCGCCCGGCCCGCCGCGAGCTCTCGCGGTAGCGGCCCTCGTGCCACTCGAGATCGCCTCCGCTCATCATCTCGAGCGCGGAGAGGGCCGTGCCCCGGGTCGGGCCGAAGCCCCGGATCGAGTAGGCGAGCGTGAGCTCGGCGATCGTGCCCCCGAGCTCGGCGGCCGTCAGCGCCGCAAGCATGTCGCCCGGCGCGTAGTCGAAGCCCATCCCGCTGACCAGCGCCGCGCCGCTGCGCTCGGCGGCCTCTCCCCAGCGCTCGAACGACGCCTGGATGAAGGGCTGCTCGCCGGTCGTGTCGACGTAGTGGGTGCCGGTGGCTGCCGCGGCCTCGATCAGCGGCTCGCCGTGGAGCGTGAACGGCCCCGCGCAGGCGATCACGGAGCCCGCGTCGCCAAGCAGCTCGCGGAGCCCCGCGCCATCGTCCAGCGCAACCGGCGCGACCGCCGGGGTTGGATCGAGCTCGGCCGCGAGCAGATCGAGCTTCTCGCGGCTGCGCCCGGCGATCACGAAGTCGGCCCCCCGTCGCGCCAGCTCGGCGGCGACCAGCCGCCCGGTGTAGCCGGTGGCGGCGTAGACGACGACGGGGCCCGTCTGCTGCGGGGCTCGGGGAGTGGCGCTCATTGTGGGGAGGGTAGTACGGCTCCGGCCGCTCCCGGCTCCGGCCACCCGGGCGCCTGAGCCGCGCTACGTTACGGGCGATGGCCAGCCTCACACCCGGACAGCGCGCGACCCGCGAGCGCTTCGAGGGCATGATCGCCCTCGCCGCGCCCGTGCTCAACCTCGTGCTCGGCCTGGGCGAGCGGATCAGCCGGATCGCCGAGCCCACCGACCACGAGTACTACCCGATCCGGCCGGGCGGCCCGCAGCTGCTCCCCGGCGAGGAGCCGCTCGACGCGGAGGCCGAGGCCGACGGCTCGGCCGAGCCGCCTCAGCCGTAGCTCTTGCGGCGGAAGACGTCGTCCACGATCGAGGCGACGCGATCGAGGAAGAGGGTGCCGTCGAGGTGATCGATCTCGTGCAGGATGCAGCGCGCCTCGAAGCCGGTGCTGGTGATCCTGCCGCCCGCGTGCTCGATCTCGATCTCGGTGGCACGCCGTACGTTCGCGGTCAGGTCGGGGATCGACAGGCACCCCTCGCGGCCGACCGCGGACCCCTCCGCCGCGACGACCCGGGGGTTGACGAGCACCAGCTCGCCGTTGCTCTCCTCGGCCTTCGGATGCGCGCTGACATCGACGACCGCGACGCGCACCAGCTCCCCGATCTGCGGCGCGGCGATGCCGACGCAGTGGCCGAAGTCGCGCATCGTCTCGAGCAGATCGGCTCCGACGCGCTCGGCCTCCTGCGGCTGCGCGGGAGCGCAGACCTGCTTCAGCCGCGGGTCCGGATAGAGGAGTACGTCGCGGACTGCCACGGGCGTCGTCCGGCGCCGGCGCGCGGCTAGAGCGCCTCGGTCTCGAGCTCGCCGATCGAGACCTCGACCTCCGCGTCGCCCGCGACCCTGCCGAGGTCGGCCTCGAGCGCCTCGGCGTCGGCCGTGCCGAGCTCGATCTCGAGCATCATCACGTAGATCGGCCGCTCTCCGGAGGAGGTCAGCTTCGTCTGCAGGTCGGTGATGTTCACCCCGCGGTCCGCCAGCGCGGCGCTGATCGCGCTCACGATCCCCGGGTGGTCGGCGCCGTAGACGGTGATCACATGCGTTGGGGCGGGCGCCGCCGAGCGCAGCTCGTTGACACCGCTCACCGTCAGGGCCTCGAGCCCCAGGCCCTCCCGGACCCGCTCCAGGCGACCCGCGAGCGTGCCCGGCTCGGTGCTCTCGGGAGCCGAGACGACCAGCATCACCGAGAAGTGGCCGCGGAGGATCGTCATCCGCGAGTCCTCGATGTTGCACTCCATGTCGAACAGCGCCTCGCTGAGCGCTGCCACGATCCCCGGCCGGTCAGATCCGATCGCGGCTACGGCGAAGTGCGACACACGCCTAAGATACGCGCCTCCGCGTCGTGGAGCACGGCCCCCCGGGCCCCGGCACCGCAGCGGACGCCCCGCAGTCCCCGACCCACCGGAAGCCCCACGCCACCATGGAACCAGCCGAGATCCTCGAACGCGAATCCCGCTACGGCCGTACCGCCGGGGTGCTCGGCATCCTGGGCGTGCTCTGCGTGCTGGCGCCGTCGTTCATCGGGCTCGGGAGCGAGTTCAACACCGCGGCGCAGGACGCCTACGCCGAGCGCTTCGAGCTGTTCGATGCCAACAAGGGGGAGATCCTCGCGGCGCAGGCCCTGCAGGCGATCGGGCTCATCCTCTTCGCCCCGCCCCTGTTCTTCCTCTTCCAGGCCGCCGCCGACCGCAGCAGCGCGGTGCGGCGATCGCTGATCGGCCTGACCGTGGTCGGACCCCTCTTCTTCGGATTCGCGCTGGTTCTCTTCTTCGTCGCCTACAACTCCGCCACGCCGACGTTCATCGACGGCGCCCCCGCCGGCGGCGACCTCAATCAGTTCGCCGAGGACACGCTCACCGAGGAGAGCACCTGGGGCGCCTATCTGGGTCTGCAGCTCGCTGCCGCGCTCTCGCTCGTCTTCGCCGTCGTCTACACCTCGCTCCAGGCGATGCGGGTGGGTCTGCTGACCCGGTTCCTCGGCACGCTCGGGATGGCCCTCGGCGTCGGCTTCCTGCTCTTCGGCCCGCTGGGCCCGCTCGCCCTCGGCCTGTTCATCGTCACGATCAGCCTCCTGATCGCGGACCTCTGGCGCGGCGAGCGCCCGCCGGCCTGGGAGACCGGGGAGGCGATCCCCTGGCTCAAGGCGGGGGATACCCCGCCGCCGACGGAGGAGGAGCTCGCCGACGCCGCGGAGTTCGAGGGTGAGGGCCGCGAGGTGGCCGACGATGAGATCCCCGAGCTGGCCGGTGACGATCCCGACGACGCCGCCGATACCGAGGCGCCCGACGAGGGCCCGACCGGTCGCCCGGGCCGCCGGGACAACAAGCGCAAGCGCAAGCGCAAGCAGCGGCGTTGAGCTTCACCCCTCCTCCGCCCGGAGCTTCGCGGGAGGAGCTGGAGGCGGCGCTCGCCGCGCCGACATCCTTTTTGAGGGAGGCCTCCGGCCTCAACGGTGGGGAGCCGATCCCGGGACTGGCCGACTGCGATCTCGAGGCGGCGCTCGACGGCGCTCGCCACGAGTTCGTCCGCCACCGGGGGCTGGCCGTCCACCTCGAGATCCACGAGGCCGCGCGGGGCGCGCCGACCGTCGTCATCCACCACGGCCTCGGTGACCACGTCAGGCGGTTCACGCCGCTGGCCGGCATGCTCGCCGAGGCGGGCTTCAACACGGTCGCCCTGGACCGTCCGGGACACGGCCTCTCGCAGGGACACCGGGGCCACTGCCCGCTGCCCTGGGCCCTCGATCTGGTCGACTCCTCCGTCGCCTTCGCCCGCAGCCGCTTCGGTGGCCCCGTGATCCTGCTCGGCGACTCGCTCGGCGGGATCACGCTCTGGTACGCGCTGACCCTCGAGGTCGATGCCGACGCGGTGCTCTGTCACTGCATCGGGCACCCCGAGGTCGATCTGGACAGCTCGATGCGCTGGAAGCAGCCGCTGATGAAGGCCTCCGGCACGCTGCTGCCGAAGGCGCCGATCCCCGTGCGCCACATCGCCGACTACGACGAGGTCGCGCTCGAGCCCGCGACCCAGAAAGCCTTCGACTCCGAGCGCGACGACGTCTTCAACTTCAAGGTGACGGCCGGGTCGGCCGCCAGCTACATCGGCTTCCGCCCCGGCATCCCCTGGGCGCGGGTGACCACCCCTGCGGCCGTCTGGATCGGCGCCGAGGACCGGATGGTCACGCCCGAGTTCACCCGCCGGAGCTACGAGCGCGAGCACCCTCCGGGCGCTGAGCTCGACGAGCTTGCGGGCATGGGCCACCAGGTCTTCCTCGACCACCTGGCGGCGGCCTTCCCGCGGTTCTTGGACTGGACCGACCGGGCGCTGGCGTAGGCCCGCGCGCGGCGAGGGGTCAGCTCGCCGCCTCGATCGCCTTCTCGATCTGGGCGCCCGGATCCTCGACGACCTTGCCGTGCCCCGGCGCGATCCGCGCGGGCTCGAGCGCGCACAGGGCCTTCGCGGTCGCGAGCGCTCCGGGCCGGTCCCAGGTGGCGAAGTAGGGGAGCGGAAAGCTGGCCTTCGGCTTGGCCGGGATGCCGACGCCGCCGATCGTCGTCATCGAGTCCCCGCAGAACAGGGTGCGGTCGCGCTCGTCGAGCAGCGCGATCTGCCCGGGGGTGTGGCCCGGGGCAGCGATCACCTTCAGCGACCCGACGACATCCCCCGCCTCGACCAGCTCGCCGGGCTGGTTGTCGAGCTTGGGGAATCCACCGGGGGGCTTGCGGTCGATCTCGCCGGGCTCGGCGCTCCACTCGCCGCTGATCAGCTTCGCCTCCCGCCGTGAGGCGATCAGGCTGACGTCGGGGAGCGCCTCGATCAAGGCGTCGACCGAGCCCACGTGATCGACGTGGCCGTGGGTGAGCACGATCCGGGTGATCGGCTTGCCGCGTCGCTCGGCGGCCGCCAGCAGGTGCTTGGCCGTGCCGCTGATCCCGGTGTCGATCACGGTCAGGGCGTCTCCCTCGTCGACCACGTAGCAGTTGATCGACCACAGGCGACAGATCCGCTCGAAGTTCGCTGCGCTCTCGCTCATCGTCCCGCCAGCCTAGCCCTTGACTCCGTGGTAATCGATGGTTTACTCTAGGTAATCGAGCGATTATGGAGGCGACGGTCTCACTCCCGACCCGGCAGCGGCTGATCGCCGCCGCCCTCGAGCTGTTCGCCGAGCGCGGCTACGAGGGGACCTCGGTCGGCGAGATCGAGAGCGCCGCCGGCCTCGTCCCTCGCAGCGGCGCCCTCTACAAGCACTTCCCCTCCAAGCGCGCCCTGCTCGGCGCCGCGCTCGCCGAGCGCATGGACGCGATCGACCGGATCGACGCCAGCCTGGATCTGCTGCCGCTCGGCGACCTGCGTTCGGAGCTGACCATGATCGGGCGGATGGCGCTGGAGGAGCTCGAGAGCGAGCGCCTGCTGGCGCGGATCGTGATGAAGGAGGGCGATCGCTTCCCGGAGATCGCCGCCGACTTCCACCACGCGATCGTGGCCCGCGGCCGCGCGCTGGGAATCGCCTGGCTCGAGTCGAGAGCCCTGTCGCTGGGCGTCGAGCTGGCCGATCCCGAGGCGACGGGCGAGGCCCTGGTCGACGCCCTCGTGGCCCGGGCGCTGAAGAGCTTCATGTTCGGTGACCACCTGGCGGTGGTCGACCGCGAGCGCTACATCGACGCCTGGGTCGAGCTGGGCGTCGGGCTGCTCGCAACCGGAAGCGAACGACCGAAGGAGGCCCGATGAGCACCGACGATGCCCTGCCCCGACCGAGCCTGTTCCGCGCTGCGCTGCTCGCGCTGGGCGGCACCCAGGCCTTCCTCGGGCTCTATGCGCTGATCTCCCCGCTCGGCTTCTACGAGGACTTCCCGCTCGGACGCGGCTGGGTTGCCGCCCTGCCCTCCTACAGCGAGCATCTCGTCCGCGATATCGGTGGACTGTTCCTGCTCTCCGGTGCCGTGCTGATCGCGGCCGGGATCTACCTCGGCCGCCGGCTCGTGGCGATCGCGCTCGGGAGCTTCCTGCTGTTCAGCGTCCCGCACACGCTCTTCCACTACCTCAACTTCGAGCCCTACGAGACCGCCGACGTGATCATCAACGTCATCGGCCTCGGCGGTCAGGTGCTGATCCCGATCGGGCTGCTGGTGCTGCTGGCCCGATCGCCCGCGAGTGGACGAGGGTGACCTGCACCCTGCGGGCCGAGGTCGGCCCATCCCTACCATTGAATGACGGTGGAGGCGTCAGCTGAGTTCGATCCGGCAGCGGCCGAGGAGCTGGGTGAGGGGCTGCGCGACAACGTCAAGCGGGCGGTGAAGGCGCCGCCCGAGGTGATCACGCACCTGCTGGTCGCGCTGCTCGCCGAGGGCCACGTGCTGATCGAGGACCGGCCCGGGGTCGGGAAGACCGCGCTCGCCCGGGCGCTCGCTCGCTCGATCGGCGGCGAGTTCTCCCGCGTGCAGTGCACCGCGGACCTGCTTCCCGCCGACGTGATGGGAACGACCATCTTCAACCGCACCGACTCGACCTTCGAGTTCCACCCCGGGCCGGTGTTCGCGAACGTCGTGCTCGTCGACGAGGTCAACCGGACCTCGCCGAAGACCCAGTCCGGCCTGCTGGAGTGCATGCAGGAACGCTCGGTGAGCGCCGACGGCGAGACCCACGAGCTGGCCCGGCCGTTCATCGTCCTCGCGACCCAGAACCCGGCCGAGTACGAGGGCACCTATCCACTCCCCGAGGCGCAGCTCGACCGCTTCATGGTCAGCGTGTCGCTCGGCTACCCCGAGCCCGCGGAGGAGGCGGCGATGCTCGACCTGCACGCGAGCGCCGACCGGGTCGCCGACCTGGGCCCGGTCGCCGAGGTCGCTGAAGTGATCGCCGCACAGCGGCTGGTCCACGAGGTGCACGGCAGCGAGGCCCTGCGCCGCTACATCGTCTCGGTCGGCGCTGCGACGCGGGAGCACCCCGGCGTCGAGCTCGGCGCCAGCCCGCGGGCCAACCTGATGCTGTTTCGGGCGGCGAAGGCGCTGGCGGCGCTCCGCGGCCGCGACCACGTCCTGCCCGACGATGTCCAGGAGCTCGCGCCGACCGTGCTGGCCCACCGGCTGATGCTGACCCCCGGAACCGAGGAGTCGGAGCGCCGGGCGATCGTCAGCGAGAGCGTCGCCGGGCTGCCGGCGCTCTGAGGACGGGCGGGTCGAATGCGCGGCCCGGCGGTTGCGGCTCTCGGCGGCGGTCTCTGCGCGGTCGGGCTACTGTTCGGCTCGCCGGGGCTGTATCCGGCGGGCGTCGCGCTCCTGCTGGTCCCGGGCATCGCGTTCGCCTGGGTCCATCTGGCGGCCGCCGGCCTCCGCGTCGGGCGCCGGCCCCCGGAGGAGCCGCTCACCGAGGGCGAGTCGCGTCCGCTCGGGATCGTGATCGAGGCCGGCCTGCTGCCCGCTCCCGGCGCGCGGCTCGTGGACCCGCTGCTGGCCGCGCCGCGGCGCTTCGGGCTGGGCTCCCGCCTCGGCGCGCTGGAGCTGGAGGCGAGGCTCCCGCGGCGGGGCCGCCACGCTCAGGGCGCCGCCGAGCTCGAGATCAGCGATCCGTTCGGGCTCGCCTCGGCAACGCGGCGCAGCCCCCGGGGCGGTGAGGTCGTCGTCCTGCCGCGGATCGAGCCGATCAGCTTCTCGAGTCCCGGCGCCGCGGGGCGCGGCCTCGGCCTGGGCGAGCGGGGATTCGACGGCAGCGGCCCGGACTCGTGGGCGGCGGAGTTCGAGATCGACGGGCTCCGTCCCTACCGCGACGGCAGCCCGGCCGCTCGGATCCACTGGCCCACCGTCGCCCGCACCGATGAGCTGCACGAACGCCGGATCACCAGCGGGGCGGACGCTGCGCGACTGGTGGTGCTCGACCCACAGCGGGCGGCCGGGGTCGAGCAGCTCGACGCCGTGGCTCGGGCGGCGGCGTCGATCTGCCACGAGCTCGGCTCGGGGCCCGGCTGTGTGCTGCTGATCGGCGGCGAGCCGCTCCCGTCCGAGGTCGAGGGCAGGCTGCGCAACTTCGCGGCCGCCCACCGCCGGATCGCGGTGGTCGAGGCCGATGCGGGCGAGCCGCCGGTTCACCGGATTGGCCGAGCGGGGCTCGCGATCTGGCTCAGCGCCGACCCCTCGCGCGCGCCGGAGGCGAGGCTCGGCAGGCTCACCGCCGGCCGGCGGATCCTCGTGCGGCCGCGCGCCGGTGGCGCCGGCGGTCCCGGCCGGAGCAGGGCGCAGCCGCTGTTCGAGGTCGCGGGCTGCGAGGCGCGCGAGCTCGGGACCGGCGCGCGCCGGGCGGCGCGGGTGGCCGCATGACCGGGCCGTCCGCAGGAGGCATGTGGCGGCGCGTGGGGAGCTTCGCGGCGCTGGGCCTGTTCGTGGCCCTGAGCTGGTCGGGGATGGTCGTCGATCCGCCGTTCGCGCGGATCGCGCTGGCCTGTCTGCCCGTGATCGCCGCGGCCGCGCTCGTCGTCCCGATCCGGCGCTCGGCGCTCGGCGATCGTGCCGCGACGATCCTCGCCGCGACCGCGCTGGTGCTCGCCACGCTCGCGGGGATCGTGATCGCGGGCCTGCCGGCGCGCCTGCTCCCCCCGGGCGGCTGGGGCGATCTCGGCGCGACCGTCGACCTCGGCTTTGCGGCGATCGGCGAGGGGGTCTCCTACCCGTACGACGGCCCGAGCCCGGACTCGCGGCTGCTGATGCTGATCGGGGCCCCGCTCCTGGTGGGGGTCGCCGCGATGTTCACCTTCCTGCCGGCGCGCTTCGACGCGGCGGCGCCGCGGCTCGGCGGGCTCGCAGTGCTGATCTCGGGCTACGCGATGGCCGAGACGATGTACGGGCCCGGCGCCCCGGTGCTCCGCGGAGTGATCCTGCTGGCCGGGATCGTCGCCTGGATCTGGCTCCCGCTGCTCGAGCGCCGGGCGCTGGTCGGGGCGGCGGCGCTCCTCGCCGTCGCGCTCGGGGCGGCGGTGCCGGCCACCGCGCAGCTGGCCGACAGCGAGGAGCTGATCGACTACAAGGAGTGGAGCTGGGCCGAGCAGCCGATTCGGTCGTTCAACTGGGAGCACACCTACGGGCCGATCGACTGGGAGCGCTCGGACGAGACCGTCTTCTTCGTCGACGGCGATGATCCCAACTACTGGAAGACGAGCGTGCTCGATCGCTTCGACGGCACCCGCTGGGTCAATTCGGGGATCGTGCGCGACCCGGCCGAGCTGCCGACGAGCGTCGAGGGGCTGCCCGCGAGCGCTCTGCGCGGCGACTGGTTCAGCACCGCCGAGGTGAGCGTCGACCGCCTGACCAGCGGCCTGATCGTCGGTCCCGGAAGCGGCCTGAACGTGCTCTCGGGGGTGCAGGCAGCCCCGAGCCGCGACGGCTCGGTCGTGCGCTCGGCCGAGCCTCTGGAGAAGGGCGACGCCTACAGCGTCAGCGGCTACACGCCGGACCCGAGCGCTGAGGAGATGAGGGCGAGCGGCTGGGAGGTCCCGCCGTCGCTGACCCCGTACGTCGAGATCCTGCTCCCACCCGCCGCGGGCGCGCCGCCCGAGTTCGTGGTCCCCCTGCGCGGGGGATCGCCGATCGCCGCCGGCGCGGACGGCAAGCTCGAGGCCTCCGCGTACTCGCGGGTGGCCGAGCTCGCCGACCGGCTCACCGACGGGGCGCCGACCGCCTACGACGCGGTCAAGGCCGTGGAGGCCCACCTGCTCCAGAACTACGTCTACTCCGAGGATCCCCCGGAGCGGCCGCTGCCCCTGGAGAGCTTCCTGTTCGAGGACCGGATCGGCTACTGCCAGCAGTTCTCGGGCGCAATGGCGCTGATGCTGCGCATGGAGGGGATCCCGGCCCGCGTCGCCGCGGGCTTCTCGCCGGGGGTGTTCGAGGGGGACGACCGGTACCGCGTTCGCGCCCTCGACGCCCACACCTGGGTCGAGGTCTACTTCGCGGGCATCGGTTGGGTCCCGTTCGACCCGACCCCGTCCGCCTCGCCCGCCGCGCTGCGCACCGGCGGCAGCTCGGCCGCCAGCTCGGCCGCGAGCAATCTGCTGGCGCTGCTCAGCGGCGCCGCCCAGCCGTTCGAGACCGGTGGTCCCGATCGAGCCACCGACGTCGAGGGCGGCTCGGCCGATCAGCTCGCCGACGAGGGCGGCGCCGTTGCCGCGGAGCGCTCCTTCCCCACCCGGGCGGTAGTGGTCCTCGCCGGGATCGGCGCGGCGCTGGGGGCTCTCATCGGCGGGCCGGCCCTATGGCGACGAGCGCGGGAGCGGAAGCTCGGCCCCGAGGCGGCGCTCGAGGCGCGGATCGCCGAGCTGCGCCGCGCGCTCGAGCTCTCACCCGTGGACGTGCGTCCCTCCGCCACCCTGCTGGAGCTGGAGACCGCCCTCCGCAGCAGGAGCGAGCCGCTGGCCGGCCGCTACGTCAAGCAGCTGCGCCGGCTCCGCTACGGCAGGCCCGGCGCCACCGCGCTCCCGTCGGCCCGGGAGCGCCGCTCGCTGCGCCGCCGGCTCGCCGAGGCGGGCGGCCTCAGCGCCCGGATCGCAGCGCTGCGCGCGATCCCGCCGCTCGCCCCGCGGGTCTGATCTGACCGGCGGCTAGCGCCTGGCGGTCCACTTGCCCGAGCCCGAGCAGAGCTCGGAGTCGAACGTGAACGGGTTGAAGACAAAGTAGCTCGCCTCGAACTTGCCCTTCGCCTTCTTCTTGGAGACGAACTTGCCCTTCAGCTTCCAGGCGACCCCGTCGTCCTCCTGGCCCTTCCCCTTGAACTTGCCCTTCTTGTTGACCTTCAGCTTCTTCTTCGACTTGGTCGCGACCACCTGCGTGCGGGTGATCACGCCGTCGGAGGCCCGCTGGCAGTTGGTCTTGACGCCGGCGTTCAGGCCCTTGACCTTCTTCTTGGAGGCCTTGAAGAAGATCCGCGCGAAGGTCCCGACCTTCCCCTTGTACTTCCCGGTCTTGTGCTTCGACTTGGCGACGCCGGCCGGCTGCTCGGACCCCGAGACGGCGGGCGATCCGACGAGGAGAACGGCGCCGAAGGCGGCGAGGACGGCGGCAACTGGAATCAGGCGGTGCTTGCTCATGGACGCAGGTATAGGCCCCCGCGCCGCCGCTGTCATCAGGGAGGCACCCTAAACCTCGCGGCCGCCGCCGACCGCTGGCGTGGGGGCGCGGCTCAGCTTCCCAGCTGCCGCTGCAGCTCCTCGACCACGCCGGGGTCGCGCAGCGTGGTGACGTCGCCGAGCTCGTTGCCGGCCGCGATGTCGCGCAGCAGGCGGCGCATGATCTTCCCCGAGCGGGTCTTGGGGAGGTCGTCGGCGAAGGCGATCCGCTTCGGCCGCGCGAGCTTGCCGATCTTGGCGGCGACGTGCTCGCGCAGCTCGGTGGCGAAGTCCTCTCCGCCCTCCGTGCCGCCCTCGGGCGTGACGAAGGCGAAGATCGCCTGGCCGGTGGTCTCGTCGGGCACGCCGATCACGGCGGCCTCGGCGACGCCCTCGTGGCCGACGATCGCGGACTCGACCTCCATCGTCGAGAGGCGATGCCCGGAGACGTTGATCACGTCGTCGGTGCGCCCGACGACCCAGAAGTAGCCGTCCTCGTCGCGGCGGGCGGCGTCGCCGACCTCGTAGGTCTCGCGGCCGTAGGTCTCCCAGTAGGTCTCGACGAAGCGCTCCGGCTCGCGGTAGAGGGTGCGGGCCATCGCGGGCCAGGGGCGGGTGAGGACGAGGTTGCCGCCGCCCTCGGGGACCTCGCCTCCCTCGGAGTCGAGGATCTTCGCCTCGATCCCGGGGAAGGGCACGGTCGCCGAGCCGGGCTTGGTGGTGGTCAGCCCCGGCAGCGGCGTGATCATGATCGCGCCGGTCTCGGTCTGCCACCAGGTGTCGACGATCGGGCAGCGGCCGCCGCCGATGTGCTCGTGGTACCAGAGCCAGGCTCGCGGGTTGATCGGCTCGCCGACGGACCCGAGCAGGCGCAGGGAGCTGAGGTCGTGGTTGCGGGGGTGCTCGGTGCCCCACTTCATGCAGGCCCGGATCGCGGTCGGGGCGGTGTAGAAGATCGTCACCCCGTAGCGGGCGACGATCTCCCACCAGCGGTCCTCGGTGGGATAGTTGGGGGCGCCCTCGTAGATGACGCTGGTGGCGCCGTTGGCGAGCGGGCCGTAGACGATGTAGCTGTGGCCGGTGACCCAGCCGATGTCGGCCGCGCACCAGTAGACGTCGGTCTGCTCCTTGAGGTCGAAGACGAGCTTGTGGGTGGCGCTGACCCCGGTCAGATAGCCCGCGGTCGTGTGCTGGATCCCCTTCGGCTTCGCGGTCGAGCCCGACGTGTAGAGGATGAACAGCGGATCCTCGGAGTCCATCGGCTCCGGCGGGCACTCGGCCTCCGCCGCGGAGACGAGCTCGTGCCAGAAGTGGTCGCGGCCCGCGGTCATCTGCGGCCCGGTGCCGCAGCGGTCGAGGACGACGACGTGCTCGAGCTCGGGCAGGCCGCCGAGGACCTCGTCGACCGCCGGCTTCATCGGCACCGGCTCCCCGCGCCGCAGGGTCGCATCGGCGGTGATCAGGGCCTTGGCGCCGGAGACCTCCATGCGCTCGGCGACCGAGTTCGCCGAAAAGCCGCCGAAGACGACGTTGTGGACGGCGCCGATCCGGGCGCAGGCGAGCATCGCGACCGCGGCCTCGGGGACCATCGGCATAAAGATCCCGACCACGTCCCCCTTGCCGACGCCGAGGCCCCGCAGCGCGTTGGCGAAGCGCTGGGTCTCCTCCAAAAGCCAGGCGTAGGTGATCTCGCGGCGGCTG
>Ga0102946_1000090_pt1 | contig 30751 bp, 28 predicted proteins | sample SalPon2A_A_D1_MG_FD_78209 | JGI IMG/M metagenome (GOLD analysis project Ga0102946, IMG submission 78209) | Soil microbial communities from South San Francisco under conditions of wetland restoration - Salt Pond MetaG R2A_A_D1_MG | ecosystem: Environmental > Terrestrial > Soil > Wetlands | place... | reverse complement strand
GGCGACGACCTCGACTGGCTGGCCCTGCACATCGCGGCCTTGGGGTTCGAGGCGGAGATCCTGCAGCCCGACGGGCTGCGCGAGGCGGTCGCAGGACTCGCCCGGCGTCTGGCCACGATGGCCGGGCCGGGTCAGTCGAGATAGCCCTCCCAGGTCAGCAGCCCCTGGTAGCCCTCCCGCCGACCGTCGGCTCCCAGCCGGTTGCCCATGCGCTTGAGCGTGCGCAAGGTCAGGCTGCGGTCCCCCACGACGAAGCCAGGCCAGGCGGCACACAGCCGCTGCTCGACGTCGGGCAGCTCCACGACGCGACGCAGCCACACTGTCGCGTGCATCCCGTGCTCGCCCGTTCCGCTGACGGCCAGCCGAACCTCGGTGGTGTCCTCGGTGCGCAACGGTCCCGAGCGGCTCTCGCTGCTCAGGTGCCCGCGCACCCGCGCTTGGACCGGCCACGCCCACTGCGGGGCGGCGAGGTCACACCGCAGTGCCAGCACCCCATGGCCGACCAGCCGGCGGATACGGCGGGTCACGCTGCTCGGGCTGGTCCCGCATCGTTGCGCCAGCACCTCCAGCGACATGCGCGCGTCCTCACCCAGAGCCTGACACAGCACGATGTCCACGCCGTCCATCGGCGGAGCCTCGGCAGTCACCCCCTCCTCGGTAGGCAGCCGGTTGCGCTGCGCGGCGTCCAGCGCCCCAGGCCGCCACTCGCTGCCCTCGCGGTGGATCCGGGTCACCACCATGGAGTCAACGGCACGTACCCCCTCGATACCGGGCAGGCGGGTGAGCAGGTAGGCCGTGTACTCCGCCCAGGTGGCCGTGGCGATCGTGACCTCGATGTCCGTGGCTCCCGACATGACCTCCACGGTGATGGCCATCGGGTCGTCGGCCAGCTCATCTGCGGCGGAGGTGATCCGGTCGACGTCGCAACGCAACGAGGCGACGGCGAAGACCCCCCAGTCGGTGAAGTGCTTGCCCGGGTGCGCCGTGGTCCATGCCAGCTGCTCCTCGGCAAGCCGCTGCCATCGGCGGCTCGCCGCGGAGGCGCTCACGCCGACCGCCGCTGCGACTCGCGTCCAGGGCGCACGGGGGCTGGCCATGAGGGCGGCCACCAAGGCGAGGTCGAGCTCGTCGATGGTGGTGGTTCCTTGCATATGCTTACCTCAATCCGCCGGATTCTCGCGTTCTATCGAGCGTTGCACCCGAAAGCAGTGATCATAGGGATGGTTCGTCGGAGGAGGACGCATGGAGGACAGCTTCGCCCTGGGAGTCACCATGTTCATGATCGGCATGGTCGCCACCCTCATCACCGCGGTCACGATCGTCATCGCTCACCGGCGCAGCGAGCGCTGGTTCGCCGAGCACGAGGGAACGGACTCGTGAGCGAGGACGCCTTCCTCGACCCTCTGGTCGGCGCGGCGATCATGGTGGTGTTCTCGCTGCTGTGGATCGGTCTGGGGGTGCACTGGGGCCGCACCAACTCGGAGGGCACCAAGGGCTACCTCTTCGCCGGTCGCAACGTCGGCCTGGCGCTGGTCACCGCCACCCTCATGGCGACCTGGGTGACCGGTAACACCGTGCTCGCGGCGCCCGAGCAGGCCTACAAGATCGGCGTCTGGGGGGTCATCGGCTACTGTTTCGCCGGGTTCGGCCTCCTCGCCTTCGCCCCGCTGGCCCTGCGCATTCGGCGTCTGATGCCGAACGGCTTCACCAGCGGCGACTTCATGCGCCTGCGCTACGGCAGGGGTGCGTGGGTCCCGTTCATGGCGATCAGCGTCTTCTACTTCCTGGCCTTCCTGATCACCCTCGGCATGGGGGCCGGGCTGCTGGTGGAGGCACTCACGGGCCTCGACTACCACGTCGGGCTGCTCACGGTGATGATCGTGACCACGATCTACACCCTGCTCGGCGGTATGCGCGGTGTCATCGGCATGGACTTCATCCAGGCGATGATCATCCTGGGCCTGCTCATCGTCGTGGCCTTCATGGCCCTGACGACCTACAGCCCGGCCGAGATCCAGGCCGGAGTCATCGAGAACAAACCGGGGCACCTCGACCTTCTGCTGCCCGCGGGGCTGCTCTACGCATGGAACACCGGCCTGTTCAGCATGGGTGAGGTCTTCCACTCCAACATCTGGTGGATGCGCGCCTACTCCTCGCGGCCCTCGGTCAACCTCAAAGGCTTCATCGTCAGCGGCGTCGCCTGGATGACGGTGCCTTTGGTGGCTGGGGTCGTGACCCTGGTGGCCATCGCCTTCCCCGGCGACTTCGACATCCCGCAGGTGAACATGGTCCTGCCGGTGGTGGCCTCCACCCTGCTGGGACCGTTGGGCGCCGCGCTGATCTTCATCGTCGTCTTCGCCGCACTCGCGAGCACGGGCTCGGGTCTCCTGACCGCGACCGCAACCCTGCTCGCTCAGGACTTCTACCGTCCGTTCGTCAACCCCGAGGCGGACGATGAGACGATGAAACAGACGGTGCGCCGGCTCATCGCCGTGCTCTGCGTGCTCACCATCGCGCTGGCCTGGGTGTACGTCACCTCGATGTACGGGTTGTTGCTCTTCGCCGGGGCGCTCGTCGGGTCGACGGTGTGGCCGGTGCTCTGTGGCCTCTACTGGGACAAGACCAACCCGGTGGCGGCCTCGGCGGGGATGGTGCTCGGCTCCGCCAGCGGCCTGGTCTTCTACTTCGCGGTCTCGTCCTTCGGCGCCGCCCTCACCGGCTTCGTCGTCTCGGCGCTGGTGACCGTTCTGGGCAGCCGGGCCAAGCCGCAGGACTTCGACTGGAAGATCCTGGCCTACGCCGGCCACGAACGTACGTCCGCGATGAAAGAGGGCTGACCATGGATGAGAACCCGCACTGGTACCTCGGCGAGACCGGATTCACCATCCTGGCGTGGGGCTCAGTGGCACTGCTGCTGCTGGCGCTGGTGGTGATCCTCGCGATCTGGGTCTACGAGCTGCGCAACGACCAGGTCTGGTGAGCGGCGGTGACCTTCGCGCTCGTCGCGACCAACGGCAGGTTCTGCGCCGCGGCCATCAGCACGCGCACGGTCGCCGTGGGGGGAACGTGCCTCTTCGTCACCGCGCGGGGGGCCGTCTCGACCCAGGCATGGACCAACCCGCTGCTCGGTCTGTGGGCTACCCAGGCGCTGGAGCGGGAAGCGACCGCTGGTGAGGCTCTGGCCCAGGCCCTGGAGCGCGACCCGGACCCGCAGATGCGGCAGGCGCTCGTGGTGAGCCGGGACGGCACCGCGGCCGCGCATACCGGCCAGCGAACCACGGAGGCCTGCGGGGACCTGGTCGGGGACAGGTGGGCCGTGGGGGGCAACATGCTGGTCGGGGTCGACACGTTGCACGCGATGGCCGCCAGATACGTGTCCGGGACCGAGTCATCCTTGGGCGACCGGGTGCTCGCGGCCTTGCGCTCGGGGCAGGATGCCGGTGGTGACGTGCGAGGCCGACAGTCGGCGGCGCTCACCGTGTTCGCGGACCAGCCGTACCCGTGGCTCGACCTGCGCGTCGACGACCACCCCGACCCCGTCACCGAGCTAGAGCGCCTGAACGCGCTGGCCGCGAGGGAGCTCCGGCCGTTCGTCGATGCCTTCCCCACGCTGGAAAACCCAGCCGGGAAGTACTCCGAGGAGCTCCGCCGCGCGATGGCCGCGACCTCCCAGGGGTCGGGGGGGTCCGCATGAGCGCGACGCCGGTGCCCGACCCGGAGGCGATCGAAGCGCGACTGCGCCACCTCGCGGAGTACGTCGACGACGACTACCAGGGATGGACTCGCGTGGTCCTCTCCGATCCCTACCGGGCGTCGCGGGACTGGATCCGCTCCGCGATGCGGGAGGCGGGCCTCGAGGTACGTCTCGACGGCGCCGGAAACATCGTCGGCCGGTTACCGGGCCGCAACGCCCATCTCAAGCCCGTGATGACGGGCTCGCACACCGACACTGTGGTCAGCGGAGGGCGGTTCGACGGCATCGTCGGCGTCGTCGGCGCGATCGAGGTGGCTTCGCTGCTCCGAGAGTCCGGGGCCTCGCTGGAGCGCGACCTGTACGTCGTGGACTTCTTCGGCGAGGAGGCCAACCGCTTCGGCACCTCCTGCCTCGGTTCCCGGGCCATGGTCGGAGGACTCACGCGGTCCCACCTCGACCTGACGGACGCGGACGGCAGGAAGCTCGGGACCGACCTGGAGCAGTTCGGGGTCGACCCGGGTGCGGCGGTGGCGCAGGCCTGGCCCGAGGACTCCCTGCACGCCTACGTCGAGCTGCACGTCGAGCAGGGCCCCCGGCTGGAGCGGGGTGGCACCGACATCGGCGTGGTGACCGCGATCACCGGCATCACCCGCGTGCTGGCCACGTTCACGGGTCGGACCGACCACGCGGGCACGATGCCCATGGCCGACCGCCAGGACGCGCTGGCCAGCGCCGCCGCCGCTGTGCTCGCCGTCGAACGCGAGGGATGCGGGGCCCCGGCGGGCGGGGTGGCCACGGTGGGCCGGGTCGACGCCTCGCCGGGGATCGTCAGCGCGGTACCCGGCGAGGCCCGCGTCTGGGCGGAGCTGCGCTCGACCGACGCCGGATGGCTGGGCCAGGCCCACCGCAACCTGGTCGACCAGATCGGTCGCGAGGCCGACTCCCGCGGGGTGTCGGCGGTGCTGGACTGGCTCAACGAGGGGGCTCCGGTGCCGACGAGCCCCACCATCCGCGACCACATCGCCCGCGCGTCCGAAGGCCGGGGGCTCTCCTGGCAGGCGGTCCCGTCCGGGGCCGGTCACGACGCCGCTCACCTGGCCGCTCTCGGGCCGATGGGGATGATCTTCGTGCCGTCGGCCGCGGGTCGCAGCCACTGCCCGGAGGAGTTCACCGCCACCGAGCAGATCAACCGGGGCGTGCAGGTGCTCCTCGACACCCTGGTCTCCCTGGACGCAGAGACCGGCGCACTGGCCTGATTGGCGGCGACGCCCGATCGGCGTGTGTGGCGTCAGACGGGGAAGCTGACTCCGGTGAGCTCTTCGGACTCCTGCCACAGCGCCTGTGCGGAGGCGACGTCGTAGCTGGCGGGGATGGAGGTCACGACGACGGGCGCCCCGCGCTGCTCACGCAGACCACGCGGGCCGTAGTACTGCCCACCCAACGCGGCCGGGTCCGTGGCTGCGCGCAGCGTCGGCCACGCTCCGGCCTCGGGGCTCTGCGTCATCCGCCTGAACACGGGCTGGAGCACCCGCCCGGCGCGGTTCGCGAAGAGGTGGTCACCCAGGCCCGTGCCCGCCGTGCCCGGGTGCGCCGCAAGGGCGATGGCCGCGGACCTGTGTGAGGTCAGCCGTCGTTGCAGCTCGTAGGTGAAGAGCAGGTTGGACAGCTTCGACGCACCGTACGCCCGCCACGGCTTGTAGTCGGCCCCCGGTGCGTCGGCCAGGCCCGGCCGGTACTCGCCCATCCGGTGAGCGATGCTGCTCACATTCACGACCCGGGCCCCCTGGGTGCCGACCAGCAGGTCCAGCAACCGGCCGGTCAGGGCGAAGTGGCCCAGGTGGTTGGTGCCCATCTGCCGTTCGAACCCGTCGGTGGTGACGCCGGCCGGCACGGCCATGATGCCGGCGTTGTTGACGAGCAGGTCGAGGCGCTCGTGCCGTTGGCGCACCTGCTCGGCGGCGTCGGCGATGGACGCGAGGTCCGCCAGGTCGAGACTCAGCACGTCCACCCGTTCTGCCGCGTCGCCCAGGGCGGCGACCGCCTGCGCACCGCGCTCTGCGGACCTGCTGGTCAGGATGACGTGCGCGCCGTGACGGGCCAGCTCACCGACGGTCGCCAACCCGAGGCCGGCATTGCCTCCCGTGACCAGGGCGACGCGGCCGCTCAGGTCGGGGATGTCGTGAGTCGTCCATGGGCGTGCCATCAGTGCCTCCGAGAGTTGCCGGTGTGTGGACAACCGGCTTCCACAGCCTCGCATTCCACCACGCGGGCGACGGCCCGGCGGCCGCACGCGAAGAAGCCCCTCGTCCAGTCGGGGGATCCGCTGGAGAGGGGCCGGTCGTTGTGGTGCGCGAGGGGGGAGTTGAACCCCCACGTCCTTCCGGACACACGGACCTGAACCGTGCGCGTCTGCCTATTCCGCCACTCGCGCAAGTGCCGAAGAAGATTAGCACGCACCGGATACGCTCCCCATCCTCGATCGGGCCCCGCCGGAAGCGGTCGCCGCGGCGCGCAGACACACCATCTGCCCAGCCACGGCAGATAACATCACTGATGGTCTGACCGGGCGGGTGACGCTCGGAACAGCGGCGACGCGGCATCGGCTCCGCGCAGGTGCACTCGACGTGGAAGGGAGGCAGGCGGTGGGAGTGTTCGACAACCTCGAGCGCAAGTTGGAGCGGGCCGTCAAGGCACCCTTCGCCAAGGTGTTCAAGGCCGAGGTCCAACCGGTCGAGATCGCCTCCCACATCCGCGGCGCGATGGACGAGCGCGCGGCCGTGCTCGGGCCGGGCCGCACGATGGTGCCCAACCTGTTCACGGTCGAGCTGGCCTCCAGTGACTACGAGAGGCTGTCCTCCTACGACACCGCCCTGACCAACGAGCTCGTGGCGGCCGCGGAGGACCACGCCGACTCCCAGCGCTACACCTCGCCCGGGCCGATGCAGGTGCGGCTGACCAAGGACGACGACCTCGAGACCGGCATCTTCCGGGTCAAGCCGGCGTCCAAGGAGGGCAAGCGTCGCCCGACGGGGTCGCAGCCCTCGCGCCAGCGCCATGCCGAGGCAGGCCCGGGCGCAGGCCAACCCTCGGACGACTCCGGTGACACCAAGGCCCTCCCCGCCACGTCTCCGCCGGGCCGGGCGCGACAGCACGCGCGGGGACCACAGCCGTGGCTCGACATCGACGGGCGCCGCGAGAACCTGCAGACCGCCGTCACCCTGCTCGGACGCGACGCCGGCGCCGCGATCACCATCGACGACCCCGGAATCAGCCGCCGGCACGCCGAGATCCGGGTCAGCCACGACGGACCCCATCTGCAGGTGCTGATCCGCGACGCAGGCTCGACCAACGGCACCTTCCTCAACGGCGACTCCATCGGCACCGAGGAGCTCAACGACGGGGACCGGATCACGATGGGCCGCACCACTGTGGTCTTCCACCTGGATCGGGCACGATGAGCGAGCTCACCCTCAACGTCGTCCGTCTGGGGCTGCTCGCACTGTTGTGGGCGTTCGTCTTCTCGGTGGTGGGCGCACTGCGCTCCGACCTCTACGGCACGCGGGTCCTGAGCCGCTCCCCCAGCCAGAGCCGTCGCACCGACACCCGCTCGGCCAGGACACCCCGCGGCAAGGGGTCCAAGTCGCCCATGCCCACGCATCTCGCGGTGGTCGCCGGCTCCCTGCGCGGCACCACGGTGCCCCTGGAGTCGGGCGGGGTACTGATCGGCCGGAACCCCGAGTGCTCGCTCGTGCTCACCGACGACTTCGCCTCCGGTCGTCACCTGCGGATCTATCCGGGCTCCGACGCCTGGTACGCCGACGACCTCGACTCCACCAACGGCACCTTCGTGAACCAACAGCGCATCGACACCGGAGCCCGCCTGGACGTCGGGGCGCAGATCAGGATCGGGCAGACGATCATCGAGCTGCGACGGTAGGGCGCCGTGGCCATCAGCCTGTCCTACGCCGCTCGCTCGCACATCGGCCTGGGCACCAAGTCGCGCAACGAGGACTCGGCCTACGCCGGGCCCGAGCTCCTGGTGCTGTGCGACGGTATGGGCGGTCACGCCGCAGGCGACGTGGCCAGCTCGCTGGTCCTCGGAGAGCTGGTGCACCTCGACGGTGAGGGCGACGGTGCCGACGACATGCTGGACGTGCTCAAGGACAGCATCGCCAAGGCCAACGACCGGCTCGCCGAGGTGAGCCACGAGTCCGCCGACTCCTCCGGCATGGGGACCACCTGCATCGCCATGCTGCGCTCGGGCACCAAGCTCGCCGTCGCGAACATCGGCGACTCGCGCGCCTACCTGCGCCGCGGCAACCGCGTCACCCAGATCACGCGCGACCACTCCTTCGTCCAGCAGCTGCTCGACGAGGGCCGCATCAACGCCCAAGAGGCGTTGCACCACCCGCAAAGGTCGTTGGTCACTCGGGTGCTGACGGGCAAGACGGACGACCACCCCGACCTCAGCGTCCGCGAGCTCCGCTCGGGTGACCGGCTGCTGCTGTGCTCCGACGGCGTCACCGACTACGTGGCCGAGGACACCGTCGCGGACATCCTGCGTAGTCCGGGCAGTGCCGGGGACATCGCCGACCAGCTGATCGCGATCTCCCTGCGTGCCTCCACCCGCGACAACATCACGGTGGTGGTCGCGGACGCCGTCGAGTCCGACGGCAGCACCAAGCCGCAGGTGGTCGGGGCCGCCAGCCAGCGCCGGGGGCCGCACCGCACCGAGGGCGGGGTCAGCACCCCGGCCAGCCGAGCGGCCGCGCTGTCCCACCGCACCCACGATGAGCCCGAGGCCCCCGAGCTGGCCGAGGAGGGACACGCCGGCCCACTGACCTGGCTCCGACGCGGGTTGGTCACCGTGGCGGCCCTGGCGGTGATCGCCGCGGCCGGCTACGGCACCTTCCTGTGGAGCCAGGAGCAGTACTTCGTCGGTGAGTCCGAAGGCAACGTGGCGATCTTCCGCGGCCTGTCCCAGGACCTCGGCCCCTGGAGCCTGTCCGAACCGAGCACCGTCACCGACGTCCGCGTCGACGAGCTTCCGCCGTTCTACCAGGAGCGGGTCTCCGCCACCCTGTCCGCTGACGACGAGCCGGACGCCGAGTCGATCGTCACCGAGCTGCGAGGCCTCATCGAACGTGACTGCACTCCCATCCCCGTCATCCCCCCGGACGTCGGCCAGTCCGGAGGTCGCTCGCTGCCCGTCCCCCCAGGCACCGAGCCCCCCGCCGACCAGATCGAGACCGTGCTGCCCCCGGGGTGTGAGGAATGAGCCTGTCCCGCAGCATCGTCACCGACGTCCGCCCGCGCACCGGCCGCTGGACCGAGCTCGCCCTGCTGGTTTTCGCCGTGGGCATCGTGATCCTCGCCTACGTCAACGTCGCCCTGGCCACCAGCGGCACCATCCCGGCCAACCTCGTCGCGCAGGCCAGTGGCTTCCTCATCCTCGTGCTCGGATTGCACCTGGTGATCCGGTGGCGGGCCCGGTACGCCGACCCGCTGCTGCTGCCCATCGCGACCCTGCTGAACGGGCTCGGACTGGTGATGATCCATCGCATCGACATCGGCCAAGGACTCGAGCAGGCCGAGGGTGTGGCCACGCGACAGCTGCTGTGGAGTGCCCTGGCCATCGTGCTCGCCGCGGTCGTTCTGTACTACCTCCGCGACCACCGGCTGCTGCGGCAGTACAGCTACCTGGCCATGGCCACCGGGTTCGTCCTGCTGCTGCTGCCGATGCTGCCGCTCATCGGCCACGAGGAGAACGGCTCGCGGCTGTGGGTCAAGATCGCCGGCTTCACCTTCCAACCCGGTGAGATCGCCAAGATCGCCCTGACCGTCTTCTTCGCGGGGTATCTGGTGCAGACCCGCGACGCGCTCTCGCTGGTCGGCACCCGGGTTCTCGGCCTGCAGCTCCCGCGCGGGCGCGACCTCGGCCCCATCCTCGCGGCCTGGGGCCTGTCGGCTCTGATCCTCATCGCGCAGCGGGACCTCGGCTCCTCACTGCTGTTCTTCGGCCTCTTCGTGGCCATGCTCTATCTGGCCACCGAGCGCATCTCCTGGGTGATCATCGGACTGTCCTTGTTCGCGGCGGGGGCCTACGTGGCCTGGACCCTGTTCGGTCACGTCAAGGAGCGGGTCCAGCTGTGGCTGGACCCGTTCCAGTCGGGCCTCAGTGACCAGGTCGCCAAGGGGTTGATGGGCATGGGCCACGGCGGGATCTTCGGCACCGGCCTCGGAGAGGGCTACCCGCAGGAGACCTACTTCGCCAACAGCGACTACATCGTGGCCAGCTTCGGTGAGGAGCTGGGGATGATCGGGCTGTTCGCGATGATCCTGCTCTACGCGTTGCTCGTCGAGCGCGGGCTGCGCACCGCGATCGGGGCCCGCGAAGGGTTCGGCAAGCTGCTGGCCGCCGGGTTGGCGTTCTCCATCGGTCTGCAGTGCTTCGTGGTCATCGGCGGGATCACCCGCGTGATCCCCCTGACCGGCCTGACCACGCCGCTGCTGTCCGCGGGCGGCTCGTCGTTGGTGGCGAACTGGATCATCATCGCCCTCCTGCTGCGGATCAGCGACCATGCGCGCCGGCCGGTCTCCGAGCGCGTTCCGGAGGCGCCCCACCCCGCCGAAGCCGAGCTGCGGGCGAGCACGCGATGAACACTCCGATCCGCCGCCTCGCCGTGCTCGTCTTCGCGATGTTCGCCACCCTGCTCATCGCCACGACCTGGATCCAGTTCGTCCAGGCCGACGAGCTGCGCGACCGCCCGAACAACCGGCGCACCCTGGTGGAGAACTACAGCCAGGACCGGGGGCCCATCCTCGCCGACACCACCACGGTGGCGCAGTCCGAGGCCACGGACGACCAGCTTCAGTTCGTCCGGACCTACCCCGCGGGGCGGCTCTACTCGCACATCACCGGCTACTACTCGTTCACCTACGGCGCCAACGGTGGCCTGGAGCGCTCGCGCAACGGACTGCTCTCGGGCACCGATGACTCCCTGTTCTACAAGCGCATCGTCGACATGGTCACCGGCACACCGCCGCAAGGCGCCGCGCTCGAGCTCACCGTGGACCCGAAGGTGCAGGAGGCCGCCGAGAACGCTCTGGGCGAGCGACGCGGTGCTGTCGTCGCGCTCGACCCCGGCACCGGGGCGATCCTCGCCCTGGTCAGCCACCCCTCCTACGACCCCAACGAGCTGTCCTCGCACAACCTCAGCGAGGTGGACGCGGCGTTCGAACGGCTCGGGGAGGACCCGGCGCAGCCGCTGGTCAACCGGGCCATCGAGGGCGACCTCTACCCGCCGGGCTCGGTCTTCAAGCTCGTCGTCGCTGCCGCCGCCCTCGAGTCCGGGGAGTACACCGCCAGCTCGACCCTGGAGGGACCGCAGACCTACACCTTGCCGGGCACCACTATCGAGCTGCCGAACTTCGAAGGCGGCCGATGCGTCTCCAGCGACCAGATCAGCCTGGCCGACTCCATCCGCGTGTCCTGCAACACCTCCCTGGCCTGGCTCGCCGGGCAGCTGGGGGCCGGGTCCGTGCGCGAGCAGGCCGAACAGTTCGGCTACTCCCAGTCGGTCGAGATCCCGATGCCGGTCACCCCCAGTGTCTACCCCGCCCAGGTCAGTGCCGCCGAGCTGGCGCTGACCGGCATCGGGCAGCACGAGGTCCGGGTCACACCGATGCAGGTGGCCATGACCACAGCCGCCATCGCCAACGACGGCCAGCAGATGAACCCCTTCCTGGTCGAGAGTGCTCGCGACAGCGACCTGGACGTGATCGACGAGACGGACCCCCGCCCCTTCGCCAACCCCATCTCCTCCGAGACGGCACGAGCACTTCGCGACATGATGGTCGAGGTCGTGGACGACGGGTCGGGCGCGGCCGCGGCCATCCCCGGCGTGGAGGTCGCCGGGAAGACGGGCACGGCCGAGTTCGGCAGCGAGGGGGCGGCACACGCGTGGTTCACCGGCTTCGCACCCGCCGACGACCCGCAGATCGCGATGGCGGTCATCGTCGAGAGCGCCAGCGGGAGCTGGTCGGGGCAGAGCGGTGGGACGGTCGCTGCCCCGATCGGGCGCACGGTCCTGGAAGCGGGGATCGGCGATGAGTGAGGACGAGACCGAGCCGAACGGGGCCCGTTCCGAGCCGGCGCAGGACGACCACACGCCCGCCGTGCGCCGCGACGACACTCCCACCAGTGGCCCCACCTCGTCCCGGTCCGACGACGCGGCCGGTGAGAAGAACGCCGCCGCCCCACGCGTCCTCGGCGGGCGGTACGAGGTGGGTGAGCTCATCGGACGTGGGGGCATGGCCGAGGTCCACCTCGGCCACGACCTGAGGCTCGGTCGGTCGGTGGCCATCAAGATCCTGCGCAGCGAGCTGGCTCGGGACACCTCCTTCCTCGCGCGGTTCCGCCGCGAGGCGCAAGCCGCCGCCGGGCTCAACCATCCGGCGATCGTGGCCGTCTACGACTCCGGAGAGCAGGAGGTCACCGAGTCCGGCGGGGCGTCGGTCCAGGTCCCCTACATCGTCATGGAGCGAGTCGAGGGCAGAACCCTGCGAGACGTGCTGAACGACGAGCAGGTGCTGGACCCGGACGAGGCAGCCCGGGTCACCGCCTCGGTGCTGTCGGGCATGGCATACGCCCACGACAAAGGCATCGTCCATCGCGACATCAAACCCGCCAACGTGATGATCAGCCGAGCAGGGGCCGTGAAGGTCATGGACTTCGGCATCGCGCGGGCACTGGCCGACACGGCGGCCACGATGACCCAGACCCAGGCGGTGCTCGGCACTGCGCGCTACCTCTCCCCGGAGCAGGCGCAGGGCAACGCGGTGGACGCCCGCTCGGACCTGTACTCCGCGGGATGTCTGCTCTACGAGCTCTTGGCCGGCCGCACGCCCTTCCAGGGTGACCCGGTCGCGTTGGTGTACCAGCACCTGGGCGAGGCACCGAAACCACCCTCGGAGTACCAGGCGGACATCCCGGAGGCCTTCGACGCCATCGCCCTGCACGCACTGGCCAAGACGCCCGAGACCCGCTACCAGAGCGCTGAGGAGTTCCGTGCTGATCTGATGGCGGCCCGCGCCGGGTCACCGATCAGCACCGCCGCCGCCACCACCGGAGCTCAGGCCAAGCGCACCTCCTCCCCGTCGGCCACCAGCCGGCTGGCCTCAGGTGGCCTTGCCGGCGGGGCTGCGGGAGCGGTGGCCGGTCGCGCCTCGCGGCCGGGGGCAGCCACCGAGGCGGTGCCGACCTCGGGGGAGGGGCGGCCTCCGGGAGCCGGGCGCTCACCGGCCGCCGCCAACGCAGCCGCAGGTGGTGTCGCGGGCGCAGCGGTGCCCGGGCCCAGGCGCGGCGAGGACTGGGAGCGCACGGATGAGATGCCGGTCCGCGAGGAACGTCACACCGGGGGCTACTGGGTACTGGGCACCCTGGCGTTGTTGGCGCTGGCAGCGATCGGCTTCGTCGTCTTCCAGGTGCTGGGCCCCTCCGAGGATGACACCGCTGCAGTGCAGGTGCCGTTCCTCATCAACATGGACGTGGCCGAGGCCGAGCAGGCCCTCGCCGAGGCAGGGCTGGAGTCCGAGGTCGAGCGCGAGGTCTCGTCCGACCCCGTCGACGAGGTCATCGACCAGGACCCGAGCGCCAACACGACCGTGGACGAGGGCTCGAGCGTGACGGTGACCGTCTCCAGCGGGCCGGACGCGATCGAGATCCCAGACGTGGTCGGCTTCACCGAGGAGGCGGCCCGCAGCCGTCTACAGGCCGAAGGTCTGAGCGTGGCCTCGGAGACCGACGAGGTCAACGACGTCGACTTCGCCGCGGGTGAGGTCGTCTCGACCCAGCCGCAGGCTGGAGAGTCCATCAGCCCCGACGACGAGGTGAGACTCACCCTGGCCAGCGGCCTGGTCGAGGTGCCCGACGTGGTGGGTCAGGACTCGGGCGATGCCTTCGCCACGTTGCGCGAGCTGCGGCTCTCACCCGCCACGACGTTCGAGGAGTCGAGCCAGTCCTCACCCGGCACCGTGCTGGACCAGTCCGCGGACGCGGGTGAGGAGGTGGAGTACGGGGCACGGATCACGCTCACCGTCGCGCAGGCGCCGGTGCCCACCGTGACCCAGACCCAGACCCAGACCCAGACCGTCACGGCGCCCCAGGACGAGACCGTTGACGAGCCGCCGCCCGAGCCCACCACGGAGGAACCGGCGGCGACCACGGAGCCTCCCGAGCCCACCAGCGAGCCGACCGAGCCCACCAGCGAGCCGACCGAGCGCACCGGCACAGACGGGGGTTAGCGCGGATCCGAGGCGCTGGCGAAGTCTGGGCGGGGGACACTGCCGAACCCGGGCATCCGGAGCTGTTCCACCGGCTCCACGACGTAGCCCAGGCCCAGCGCTTCGGACCAGCCCCGATAGTCCTGCACCACAGGGTCCTGCTCCAAGGACTCCATCATCGACTCCGTGTCTCCGATGGCGGCGATGCGGTAGGGCGGGGAGTACACCCTCCCTTGCAGGTACAGGGTGTTGCCCACGCACTGCACCGCACTGGTGGCGACGACGCGTTGGTCCTGGATCATCATGGCTTCGGCGCCGCCGGCCCAGAGGGCGTTGACCACCGCCTGGACATCTTGCTGGTGGACGACGACGTCGTCGACGCTGTAGCCGCGAGGAAGGGTGTCCAGGGAGTATCCGGCGTCGTCGAGGACGACGCGCAGACCGGGGCCTCGCACCGGTCCCATCCCCACCAGCGGAGCCAGCGCGTCCACCTCGCGGCTCGCTCCGACCAGTGAGCCCTCCTGGCCTCCGCTGCGCTCCAGCGCGCGGACCTGCGTGGCCAGCTCCGCGGCCTGGTCGGCCAGACTCTCCACGGCCACGTTGCGCTGTTGGACCAGTCCCGCCAGGTCCGCAGGCTCGGCGAGGCTCACCGACTCCGAGCGAGCCAGCGCCGCCGAGGTGCCGAACAACAGACCCGCCACCAGGGCCATCACCGGCACGGCGTAGCGCCAGCGCCGCGGACGCGCCGCCGGCTGCTCGCTGGCGGAGGAGCGGGAGGTCATGGCAGGTCCAGAATAGGCATCTCGACCCCCTATCCTGGTCAGACCGCCACCACCTCGACCTAGGAGCCATGCTCGTGCCCGAGTCATCCGGCCGCCCCGGCTCGAAGAAGTCCGCCGGGCGCACCACCTCCTCGGCGTCCGGGGCGCAGGACTCCCGTCGCGGCCAGCGCGGGCGTCAGGAGCCCAAGAAGCAGCGCATCGGCAACCCGCAGTGGTTCGTGCCGGTCATGTCCGGCCTGATGATCCTCGGGGTGCTGTGGGTGGCGACCTTCTACATCTCGGCCGGCCAGTTTCCCGTGGGCAGTATCGGCTACTGGAACCTCGGCATCGGCATGGGCCTCATCATGGCCGGTTTCATCATGTCGACCCGCTGGAGGTAAGGCACGCTCAGGCGTGCGGGAGCAGCACGATCTTCCCGACGTGGCGAGAGGAGGCGAAGGCCTCCTGGGCCTCGTGGATCTCCTCCAGCCGGTAGCGAGCCGCGATCGGCGGCCGCACCGAGCCGCCCCGGGCCAGCTCGGCGAGGTGCGCGAAGTCCCGGGGGCTGTGCATCGAGGAGCCCACGAGCCGGATGCTGTGCAGGTACAGACGCCTCAGGTCGAGCTCGACGACGGGCCCGGCGATCGCTCCGGCGATGACCCAGCACCCGTCGTCCCGCACCCGCGGGAGCAGGTCGCCCAGGCCGGGTCCGCCGACGACATCGGCCACCACATCGAGACCGTCCGGCACCAGGTCCCCCACCAGGTCGGCCACCTCCCCCTCGTCGCGGCACACCGTATGGTGCGCTCCGACCTCGAGGACCGCGTCACGCTTGGCGGCCGTGGTCACCGCCACCACCGTGGCCCCTGCCGCGTCAGCCAGCTGCACCAGGGCCACCCCGACCCCACCCGAGGCCCCGGTGACCAGGACGGTGTCGTGCTCGCTCACGTCGGCCCGGCGCAGCATCCGCGCTGCGGTGCCGAAGGCGACCGGCAGGCACGCCAGCTCCTCGTCGCTGAGCGGCGAGTCGTGGACGTCGTGGACATGGTCGGTCCGGGCCACCATGTAGCCGGCGAACCCCCCGTCGTACTCGCTGCCCTGGTACCCCACCGGCATCGCGTCCGGACCGTCCGAGCCGTAGGCGGCCGGGTCGACCAGCACCCGCCGGTCGACCCAGGTCTCGTCACGCTCGTGACCCGCGGCGACCACGACGCCCGCCACGTCGCCGCCTTGCACCCGAGGGAAGTCGATCGGACCCATCCCACCGGACTTCGCGTCCGGGTCGCCCGGGACGCCGTAGGCCCCCTGACGCGTCCAGAGGTCGGTGTTGTTGACGCCGGCCGCACTCACCCGGACCAACACCTCGCCCTCGCCCGGATCGCGGACCTGCCACGACGACTCGAGAGTGAGGGCCTCGGGGCCGCCGTGGTGAGTCAGGACGGCAGCGCGCGTCGAGGTCGGCATGGCTGGATCCTCGCACCCGGGGAGGGGGCTGTCGATCCACACGCCATCCACAGATCTGGGGATAACTACACCGGTGTGATTCGGGTCAGAACCCCTGCACGATCGAGATACGCCACGCGGCTGCGGCCAGCAGCAGCACGGCGACGAGGGCGAACCCCGGCCACACCAGCGCGCGACGACGCCGCGCCACGCGGTCTCGACCACTCGCGGCGGTCACCGCCAGGATGCCCGCCAGGGCCGCCCCGGTGACCGCGCCTCCCAGGTGCGCCTGCCAGGCGATGTTCGGCAGGACGAAACCGAGCACGCCGTTGATCAACAGCAGGGCGAGGATCCCGCCCGTCTCGCGCCCGAGTCGCCAGTTGAGCACCAACACGGCCGCGAACAGGCCGAACACGGCCCCCGAGGCGCCCACCGTGGGGGTGAGCCATCCTTGCGGCACGCTGGCCAGCAGCACCACACCCACCGACCCGCCCAGCGCGCTGATCAGATAGAGCAGCACGAAGCGCAACCGCCCCAGCATCGGCTCCAGGTACTGCCCGATGACGTACAGGGCGAACATGTTGAAGGCGATGTGCAGCAGTGAGCGCGGCGAGTGCAGGAAGGCCGCGGTCAACGCCCGCCACGGCTCGTCGGCCGCGACCACCGGCGCGAACTGCAGCTCTCGGGTGACTGTCGGGCTGACCAGCTGCAGCACGTACATGCCCACGCACACCCCGATCAGGGTCAGCGTCGCTCGCGGCCGGCCACCGGCGGCGCGGGCAGGCGCACCGAACCGCGAGGTCGCGCGGGGGGCCTGCTTGGTGGCCTGCTCGACGCAGTCCACGCACTGCACACCGACCGCCGCCTGCCTCTGGCACTCCGGACACGTCGGACGCCCACACCGCTGACACCGCACATAGGCCACCCGGTCCGGGTGGCGCGGACAGGTGGGTGGAGCGTCGGTCGACATCAGTGCCCGCGGCGGAACAGGGCGAGCCCAGCGACCCCTGGCACGTCGCGGCTACTCCTGGACCGAGACGCTCTCGATGACGACCGGCTCCTTGGGCTTGTCCCCCCGGCCCGTCGGCACGGCCGCGATCGCGTCCACCACGGACTTGCTCTGCTCGTCCGCAGCCTGGCCGAAGATCGTGTGCTTGCCCTGCAGCCACGGGGTGGGCTCCACCGTGATGAAGAACTGCGACCCGTTGGTGCCCTTGCCCATCCGCTTCCCCGCATTGGCCATCGCCAGCTTGTAGGGCGACCCGAAGTCGCGGTCCGGGCTGATCTCGTCGTCGAAGGTGTACCCGGGCCCACCCACTCCCTCACCGAGCGGGCAGCCGCCCTGGATCATGAAGCCGGGGATGATCCGATGGAAGATCAGCCCGTCGTAGTAGGGCTGGGGGTTGGAGCGGCCCGCGTCGTCGGAGAACTCCTGGGTCCCCTGAGCCAGACCGACGAAGTTGGCCACGGTCTTGGGGGCGTCGTCCTCGAAGAGCGTCAAGGCGATGTCCCCGTGGTTCGTATGCAAAGTCACGTTCATGCCCGCCATCCTCCCACGCGTGCTCGCGGCGCTCGCGACACGCCGGACGCCCGGGCATGCTCAGGTGGCCTCCGCGTCCCGGACAAGGCAAGATGACCGGTGACCCACACTCCAGGAGGATTGCCCGTGTCCGCACGAACCAAGGCCGACGAGGCCAAGGCCAAGGCTGCCAAGAAGTCCCGCGTCAAGGCCGAGAAGACCTCCGCCCGGGCGAAGAAGGCCGGGCACGCCACATCGGCCCGTGGGCAGCGCGCGAAGAACTCTGCGCTCTCCTCGGCCTCCCGCACCCTGGGCTCAGCGTCCGAGGCTCTCAAGCCGAAGGCCGCCGCCGCCGCTGTGGCCGCAGCCGCCGCCGCCAAGGAGGGCACCGGTGCCGCCCGGGTGGCCGCGCTCGAGCGCACCGAAGGAGCGCGGGCGGTGGCAGCCGAGCGCACCGAGGGTGCCCGGGTGGTGGCCCGTGAGCGCGCCGGGGTCGCCGCCGAGAAGGCGGGCCACGCGCGTGACTCCGCCGTGGCTGGCCTGGACCGCGGGATCGACAGTGCCGTGCCGGTGATGCAGCAGGGGGTGCATGGTGCCGGCGACAAGGTCGACAAGGCCCGCGACGTCATCGTCGACGACCTCCTGCCCAAGCTCGAAGAGCTGCTGGGCAAGGTGCAGACGTCCAAGGACGAGATCCTGGCCAAGCCCGAGGGAGCCACGGCCGTCGTGACCGGAGCCCCCAAGAAGGAGCCCAAGAAGGGTGGCGTGCTCATCGCCCTCGGCCTGCTCGCTGCCGTCGGCGCCGGCGTGGCGTGGTACCTCAACCAGCAGCAGAGCACCGGAGGCGACGACACCGACCCCTGGGCCGGCACCACCGACGCCGGTGCCGGTGCCGCACCAGCCGCTGCCACTGCTCAGGACGCGGTCGACCAGGAAAGCTCAGGAGAGGGTGGGCAGGACGCTGCCGCCGCCTCCGGGCAGCCTGCCGAGCCCGCTGGAAACCCTGACGCGAGCGAGGAAGAGTCCGGCGACGCCGTGGGGACCGCAGTGCAGGACGCCCCCGGCCCGGACCGCGTCGAGCACGAGGCCGGCCAGGACGGGTCGAGCACCGACCTCGAGGGCGACGCGGATGTCGACCACGACGCCGAAGAGTCCTCCGGCGAGGGCAGGCACCGAGCCTGAGGCTGCCCACGATCTGAACCAGACAGCCGCAGCGGCCCCGGTGGACTATCCACCGGGGCCGCTGCGGGTCCGACCCCGGGAATCGGTCCTCGCCAGCGTGGCGTGCCCGTAAGACCGCCGCAGCCTCCTAGGCTCGGCGTGACAGGGCTGACCGGTTCGGCGGTGGGGAGGTTGGGCATGTCCGAGCAGGCACAAGGGGCCACCTCGGGCTCGGCGCTGCTCGCCCCGCCGTCCTCAGCGCCCCGCACCCACAGCCTGCCGGTGACCCCCACCCCACGCCGTCCGGAACCACCCCCACCCCCCCGAGGTCGACGCGGTCCCCGTGGCCCGCAGGGCCTGCGCCCACGGCCCGGTCACATTCCCGGGCTGGACGGCCTGCGTGGCCTGGCGATCATCGCCGTGCTGGTCTACCACTTCACCCCCTCGGTGCTTCCGGGTGGCTTTCTGGGCGTCGACGTGTTCTTCGTCGTCTCCGGGTTCCTCATCACCACCCTGCTGCTGCGCGAGCTCGACCATCGAGGTCGGATGGACCTACCTCGGTTCTGGTTGCGCCGAGCGCGCCGGCTGGTGCCGGCCCTTGTCGTCGTCGTGGTCATCAGCGTCGCCGCGGCCCGGATCATCGGCGGCGACCTGCTGGTGGCGATCGGTCGACAGACGCTCGGCGCGCTGACCTTCTCGACCAACTGGCTCGAGATCTCGGCGGGCGCGAGCTACTTCTCCGCCACAGCGCCCCTGCTGTTCGTGAACTTCTGGTCCTTGGCGGTCGAGGAGCAGTTCTATCTGCTGTGGCCCTTCGGGCTGGTGTTGACCCTGCTGCTGGCCCGGAGTACGCGCAGCAGGCTGGCGGTGGTGATCGCCCTGGCCCTGGCCTCCGCGGTCGCCATGGCAGTGATCTTCGTCCCCGGCCAGGACGCCAGCCGCGTGTACTACGGCACCGACACCCACTCCTTCTCGCTGATGTTCGGCGTGGCGCTGGCCCTGGCGTGGGCCGGGCCGGAGCGCGCCTGGCTGCACACGGCGTGGTGGCGCCGCTGGCGGGGCCTCTGCGTGAGCGGGTCCGTGGCGGTGCTGCTGTTGCTCATGGCCACCCTCGACGACATGTCGAGCTGGACGTTCCGGGGCGGCATCGTGCTGGGGGCCGCGGCCACCGTCGTCCTCATCGCCGGGCTGCTGGAGCAGCGCAGCCCGTGGCGGTCTGCGATGGGCTTCCGCCCGTTGACCTGGCTGGGCCGGCGTTCCTACGGGATCTACCTGTGGCACTGGCCGGTGCTCATGATGGCCTTCGCCCTCTTCCCCGTGGCGCCGGGCACGTCGGCGTCGGCGGTGCTGCTCACCTCGGCCCTGGTCGTGACCCTGGCACTGGCCGCGGCGTCCTTCGCCTGGGTTGAGACCCCCATCCGACGTCAGGGGTTCGTGCAGCCCACGCGTCGTGCTCTCGCCTGGCTGTCCACCCCGTGGCAGGTCTCCCGCGCCCCACGCCTCATCGCGGGCGCTCTGAGCGTCCTGCTCGTCCTGGTCGTCGCCGCCGTCATCACCGCCCCCGACAAGTCGGCCACGCAGCGTCAGATCGAGTCCGCCCAGACCCAGATCGGGCAGGAGCCCGCCCCATCGGAGGCTGCGCTGCAAGCAGGGGCCGCCCTGAGCGTGGTGGAGGCCTCCCGTGAGGCAGCCCAGGCCTTTCCCGAGTTCTCCCGCGCCGGAACCGCGAAGGACCGGACGGACGGGGCCGCCACCCCGTCCCAGGACTGGGGATACCGCAAGGACGACGACGGCCTCCTGGTGCCGAAGGGCCGTCAGCTCACGGCGATCGGAGACTCGCTGGTCGTCACCAGCGCCGACGGCCTGACCTACCGGTTCCCCCGGACGAACTACGTCGCCCAGTCCAACCGGCAGTGGAAGGACGCGAACGCCGTGCTGACCCAGGCTCTGGACGAGGGACTGGTCCGGGACAACGTGGTCGTCCATTTCGGCACCAACGCCGGGGTCAAGGAGCAGCAGCTGCGCAGCTTCCTGGACCAGCTGGGACCGGGCCGTCGCGTCGTCCTGATGAACATCTACGGCCGTCTGAGCTTCACCGACTCCTCCAACACCATCATCGGGCGCGTCGCCAAGGACTACCCGATGGTCACCGTCGGGAACTGGAACGCAGCGGCCACCAGGCAGCCAGGTACCTTGCAGTCCGACGGGATCCACCCCGATATCGAGGGGATGCACGTGTACGCCGACGTCGTCGCGGAGAGCTTCGACCGCTTGGCGCGCTCGGCGAACTGACCGTCCACCGGGCGGTATGGCAGGCTCGGTGCCGTGAACATCGTCTTCGTCGAGCCGCACTTCCCGAAGAACCAGCGGGAGTTCGTCCGGGCGCTGAGCGAGGCCGGGGCCTTCGTGATCGGGGTGGGTGAGACACCGGCCGACTATCTGGACGAGCAGCTGAAGTCGTGGATGGGCCACTACGAGCAGGTCGGCTCGGTCACCGACGTGGACCAGATGACCGAGACGGTCCGGCGCATCCAGGGCTGGGTGTGGGTGGACCGTCTGGAGGCGACGATCGAGTCGCACACCCTGCCCGCGGCGCTTGTCCGGGAGGCCACCGGAATCCCGGGGGTCTCGGTGCGCACGACATGGCTGTGTCGCGACAAACCGTCGATGAAGCACGCACTGCGCGAGGCCGGTGTGCCCACCGCGGCCTCCACCGGAGCCGACAACGCGCAGGAGGTCCGTGACTTCGCCGCTCGTGTCGGCTACCCGCTGATCCTCAAGCCCCGCGACGGCGCCGGAGCCGCCGGCACGGTGCGGGTGAGCGACGACGCAGCGCTGGACGCCGCCCTGAACGAGCTCGGCTCCAGCACCACCTCGATCGCGGTCGAGGAGTTCGTCGAGGGTCACGAGGGCTTCTACGACACCATCAGCATCAACGGCGAGCCGGCGCTGGACTTCGGCTGCCACTACTTCCCGAACGTGCTCGAGGCGATGCGTCACCGCTGGATCTCCCCGCAGTACATCTCGACCAACCGCATCGACAGCGGAGGGCTGTACGACGAGATCAAGGAGATGGGCCGCCGCGTGTGCGCGGCGCTGGGCATCACGACCGCGGCCACCCACATGGAATGGTTCCACGGACCCAAGGGGCTGAAGTTCAGCGAGATCGGGGTGCGTCCACCCGGGGTGGGCTGCTGGGACCTCTACAGCGCCGGCAACGACATCGACGTCTACCTGGCCTGGGCCCGGGCCGTGCTCTACGGCGGGGTGGACCTGCGGCCCAGCCGCAGCCACTCGGCCGGGATCATCGCCCTGCGGCCCGAGCGGGACGGGAGCATCACTCACTACTCGGGGTTGGAGGACATCGAGAACCGGTTCGGCCGATGGATCCTGGACGCGCACCTGCCTCCCTCGGGCACCCCCACCCAGCCGGTGGAGAACGGGTTCATGGCCAACGCGTGGATCCGGATGCGCCACCCCGACTTCGACGTGCTGCACTCCATGCTCGACGACGTGGGTCGGACCGTCCAGGTCCACGCCTCCTGAACCCCGGACACCGATGCCCACCGATGCCCACATCACGCTGCTGGGACCGCAGCGCACCCCACGCCTCGGACAGGTGGTGGCCGCCCTCGGCCTGAGCGACGCCCGCTTCGGCACCATCAACGCCGGCTGGCGCGAGCGTGAGCCCGACGACGAGCTGCTCTCGGAGACCCTCAACCACAACACGGTCAACCTGCGCCTGTGGCACCGGATGCAGCAGGTGTGGGAGTCCGACCCCGAGCTGGCGCAGGCGGACGCCGAACGCCGCCGGGTCATCGAGGAGATGCAGGAGCTCTACCTGCTCGGTCTGGACCACGCGCTCTGCGCGCTGCTGGAGCTGCAGAGCCATGCGCCGCGGCACCCGCGCGTGCGGGAGACCGCGATCCAGGACGCGGAGGCCATCGTGCGCGACCTGGACCGTCGGCACCTGCTGCGGATCGATCAGGCCTACGGCGAGTTCTGGGACCGCTGGCGCCCGCATGAGCGTGACTCCACCGCCCGGGCGCGCGAAGCCGTGGCCCGCGATCTCGCGCAGACCCAAGCCGTGGTCATCACCGGCGGTCACGTCGGGGTGCTGCTCGGAGCGCTGCACCTGTTCAACATCGGACCTTCGCTGGACGTGCCGGTCATCGCCTGGGGCGCCGGAGCCATGGTGCTCACCGAACGTGTCGTGCTGTTCCATGACCGCGCCGCGCACGGGCCGGCCGTGGCCGAGCTCTACGGCACGGGCCTGGGTCTGGTCCGGGACACGGTGGCCCTGCCGTCACCGCGCGAGCGCCTCAGCCTCGGCGACCGGCATCGCATGGGTCTGCTCGCCCGGCGCTTCCAGCCGGCCCAAGCCCTGCTGCTCGGCAGCGGGGTCAGCGTCCACATCGGCTACGACGGTCGGCTGCCATCCGGCGCCCCCGTGCTGCTGGCCGACGGCTCGGCAGGGACTTTCGAGGGGGCAGCGTGAGCCTCACCACTCCCGCGCGGTTCAGCGCGCGCCGGCGCACCAAGCTCGCGATCAACCGGCTACGTGAACGCGGCGATGTGGACGAAGCCGCCATCGACGAGTTCCTGGGCAGCAACACGGTGCCGATCATCGAAGGTGCCCACTGCACCTTCGTGTTCCGGGGCGATGCCGACGCCGTCCATGTCATGCATCGCATCGTCAACCAGCCGCAGCGGGTGCCGATGAAACGGCTCGGGCGGACCTCGCTGTGGTGGGTGACCATCGAGCTGCCCGAGGGCTCACGGGTGGAGTACCAGATCAGCACCCAGGTCGGCCAGGACACCGCCCAGTTCAACGATCCGCTCAACCCGCACATAGCGCACAGCCCGGTCGGCTCGTCATCGGTGTGTCAGGCGAGCGGGTACGAGACGCCGGACTGGGTCTTCCACGATCCCGACGCGCGACCCGGGGACATCCACACGGTAGAGCTGGAGTCCAAGGCGCTGCGGCGCCGCACCGAGAGCCGCGTCTACCTGCCCGCGCGGTACCGGAGCAGCTCGGCATACCCGTTGCTGGTGGTGCACGACGGCGACGACTACCTCAACTACGCGGCGATGAAGACGGTGCTGGACAACCTGATCCATCGCCTGGACATGGCCGAGACCATCGTCGTGTTCACCAACCCGGGCGACCGGCTCACGGAGTATCCCAACAGTGCGGCCCACGCCCGTCACCTGGAGAGCGAGCTGCTGCCCCACCTGAACGAGCGACTCCCCCTCATCGACCGTCCGCAGGCCCGGTGCCTCATGGGGGCGAGCTTCGGGGCGGTGGCCTCACTGTCGGCGGCATACCGCAAGCGGGACCTCGCCGGCTCCCTGCTGCTGCAGTCCGGGTCGTTCGTGTTCACCGACATCGGCGACGACCACGGCGGGGGCGAGGCGTTCGACCCGGTGGTGAAGTTCATGAACCGCTACCGCGCCGCTCCCCGGATGGTGGCCCCCCGCATGTTCATGTCCTGCGGGGTGTACGAGCCGCTCATCGTGCACAACCGCTCGATGGTGCCGGTGTTCGAGAGCACCGGCGCGACGGTGCGGTACGTCGAAGCGCGCGACGGGCACTCGTGGGAGAACTGGCGCGACCGGTTGCGTGACGGTCTGTCGTGGATCTTCCCCGGCCCGCAGAAGTATGTCTACGAGTAGCGTGGACCTTCCTCGCGGAGCCGCTCGGGCTCCGCGGCCTCGAGAAAAGAACCGTCATGAACTCACCCGCCACGGGGTCGGCGCCGGGAACGACCTATGTGCTCATCGACGGCGAGAACATCGACGCCACGCTGGGGAACTCCATCCTGAACCGCCGGCCCAACCCCGAGGAGCGGCCGCGCTGGGACCGGCTGCTCACCTTCGCCCAAGCGCAGTGGGAGCAGCCGGTCAAGGGATTGTTCTTCCTCAACGCGAGCTCGGGCCTGCCGATGGGCTTCGTGCAGGCGCTGCGGGCGATCGGGTACGCGTGCGTGCCGCTGTCGGGCACCGGCGAGGACAAGGTCGTGGACATGGCCATCCAGGCCACTCTCGAGGCGCTGGCGGACCGGGACGACGACGTCATGCTGGTCAGCCACGACGGCGACTTCCTGGACGCGCTGGGCCCGCTGGTCGACGGGGATCGCCGGGTCGGGCTCATGGCCTTCGAGGAGTTCCGCAACAACGGCTTCGCGCCGCTCGAGGCGCGGGGGATGCGGTTCTTCGACCTGGAGCACGACGCGGGAGCCTTCAACGCCCCCTTGCCCCGTCTGCGCATCATCCCGATCGAGGAGTTCGACCCGCTGCAGTTCCTGTAGCCGGAGGTGACCTGGGCGTTCAACCGCAGCGACCGGCCAGCTGGAGGAGGGCGGCGTCGGTACCGGGGCTGCCCATCAGCATGGCCCCCGTGGGCAGCCCGGTGGTCGGCGCCGGGACCGACAGGGCGGGCAGCCCGGTCAGGTTGGCCACCACCGTCCAACAGTCGGTGTAGGGCGCGGCCAGCGGGTCGGCCAGATCCTCGGCGCTGACCTCACCGTGCAGCAGCGGGGCGGTAGTCGGCATCGTGGGGGACACCAGCACCGGGCACCGGCGCAGGGCGTCGCGCATCTGGGCCGTGAGGCGGCGTCGCCTCTCGTCGGCCTGCTGGAGCGCTCCAGGGTCCGCGTCGCGCACCTGTTCGGCGTACTCGTGGCGCCGGGTGAGCTCCTCCCCGGCCCGTCCCGTGCGCACCCAGGGCGCCAGCCACTCCAGCGCGGCCACCGAGGTCAGCACCATGTAGGTGTCCAGCGCGTGCGGCGCGTCCGGCACCGAGACCTCGCACACCTCGACGCCGTGACGGGCGAGCACGTCCAGCCAGGCACGGAAGGGTTCGAGCACGTCCGGGCGGTTTCGCTCGCTGAGCAGCTCGCGAATGACGCCGACCTGGCGCACGGGGCTGGCGGGGGTGAGGCCCCCGGCCATCGCGGACAAGGCGGCTCGCGTGTCCCCGATGTTCCGGGCCAAGGGGCCCGCCCGGTCCAGACCGCGGGCGAAGGGAGCCACGCCGTACATCGGGACCAGGCCCGGCGAGCTAGCCATGCCCACCACGCCGCACTGTGAAGCCGGCTCGCGGATCGACCCTCCGGTGTCCGTGCCCACGGCGATGGGGGTCACGTGCGCGGCGACGGCGGCCGCGCATCCACCCGAGCTGCCACCGGGACTGCGGCGGGGATCGACCGGGTTGCGGGTGGGGCCGTAGGCGGAGGTCTGGGTCGAGGCTCCCATGGCCAGCTCGTCCATGTTGGCCCGCCCGAGCAGGATCGCGCCGCGGTCAACGAGCCGCCGCACCACCGGGGCGTCCATGGCGGCGAGCGCGCCGTCGTGGGCGAGGGACCCGCAGGCGGTGACCTGCCCTGAGACGTCGATGTTGTCCTTGACCACGAAAGGGACCCCGGCCAGCGAACCGGGGCGGCTGAAGCGGTGTCGGAGGGTGGCGTCGAGCGCCCCGGCCGCGCGAAGGGCCCCGTCGGCGTCGATGAGGGTGAAGGCGTTGAGCCGCGGGTTGACCTCGTCAAGGTGCTCGAGGTGAGCCGCCACGACATCAGTAGCGCTGACCTCACGCGCTGCGACCAGCTGGGCGAGCTGCACTGCCGTGAGGTGGTGCAGGCCCTCGGGGCGATCCCGCTTGGCCACCTCGTCGGAGGTGGCCTCCGCATGGCCTGCGGCCCTGTCCGCTGTGTGCATGCGCACATGCTGACAGGCGCGCGTTTCTCATGGGTCACGGCGAGCGGGGAGAGAGGGCGCGCCGGGTCCACCGTCAGGCCGTGGCGAAGCGCCCGAGCACCTGCTCGGCGCGGATGCCCCCGAGATGCTCGTCGAACATCCGTTGGTAGCCCAGCTCCTCCCGGCTGCGGGCCGGTGGAAGACCAGAGATGCTCACGCCTTCCCAGTCCTCGTCCGGCACCATCCGCGCGGCCTGTCGAGCCATGACGTCGGCGGTCCCGGACCCGTCGCCGAACTGTTCCTTCCGACGCCACAGGATGTCGTCGGGCAGCCACCCCACGAAGGCCTCACGCAGGAGGGCCTTCTCCTGCGCCTGCTCCTGGCCGTCCTCACCGAGCAGCTTCCACTCCATCGGGATGCGCTGGGCCAGAGCCAGCATCTCCTGCGACAGGAACGGCACCCGCGCCTCGAGGCCGTGCGCCATGGTCACCCGGTCGCAGCGCTGCAGGTTGAGGTGGTGCAGAGTGTCCACGCCGTCGGCGAGGGCCGTCCGGAGCTCGTCCACGTCCATCTCACGCAGGTGGTGGTATCCGGCGAAGATCTCGTCGGCCCCCTCGCCGGTGAGCACCACCTTCAGGTGCCGGGCTGCGAGCTCGGCCAGCAGGAAGTTGGGAACGGCACTGCGCACCAGGGACGGCTCATAGCTCTCGATGGAGCGCACCACCTCGGGCAGCACAGCAACGACGTCGTCATCGCTGTAGACGCGCTCGTGGTGCTCCAGGCCGAGGTACTCGGCCACCCGGCGGGCCGCGGCGAGGTCCGGGCTGCCCTCGGTGCCGGCCGCGAACGAGCGCACCACCGCCCCGGGTCGCGACATCCGGGCCAGAACGGCCGCCACGATGCTGGAGTCGAGCCCACCGGAGAGGAACACGCCGACCGGGACGTCGGCCATCATGCGCTGGCGCACCGCGCCTTCGAACGTCTCGCGGATCGCCTGACGGGCCTCCTCGCGGTCGGAGAAGAGGGGTGCGTCGTGGTGGCCGCGGCTGAGCGGGTCGGCCCGCAGGTCGACGTACGGCCGGAGGCCCTCGAGCGCAGTCCAATGGTGTCCGGGCGGGAACTCCTGCACCACCCCTCGCAGCCGGGGTGGGAACGCGGCCAGCTCGGAGGCGGCCAGGACCCGGCCATCCACGTGCGCCCAGTACAGCGGCTTGATGCCCAGGGGGTCACGTGCCAGCACGACATCCCCGTCGCGCGAGGCGGCGCAGAAGGCGAACATGCCGCGCAGCCACCGGATGCCTCCGGTGCCCTCGATCTCGACCAGGTGCAGCAGGACCTCGGAGTCGGAGTCGGTCAGGTAGGTGCCACCCAGCTGGGCACGCAGGTCGGCGTGGTTGTAGATCTCGCCGTTGGCGACCACCCATCGCCCCCGGTGCGGGTGGTGCAGCGGCTGCTCGCCGCCGTCCAGGTCGACGATGGACAGTCGCGTATGGCCGAGCCACGTGGGCCCGACCTGGCGGGTGCCCGAGCCGTCCGGGCCGCGGTGGTGCAGACGGGAGAGCATCTCATCGCCCAGCCGACGACCTTCGCCGATACGGTCGGCGTCAGGGCGTGTGTCGTACACCACGGCAATCCCACACACGGCCGCCACTTCCTCACCGGTCGGAGAAGCCCATCGTATGCCGCTGCCGGACCGGCCTCTGACCCCGGCACCGGGGCCTTCCAGACCAGGCGTAGTCATTTTTCCAATGTGAAGAAGGCATGTGGCTCTACGGGCCCATGGGGCTCCGGCTCACGTTCTGGCCTCCGAGCCGATTGAGCCGGGTCGCCATGATCCCTTGTGCGAGAGCCCGGACCGAGAGGAAGAAATGGGCGAAAATTTGACGAACGAAAGATAACGATTCACTAAAGTCGTTAGGTAAGAAGCGCCATTGAGGCTACCTTGACCGCGGATCGGGTTCCAGGGCCGGGGCGGCCCGCTTGGTCCTGCGAAGGGGAATTTTAATGCGAAAGTCTCTTGCCGTCCTGGGTGCCTTGGCGCTGCCGCTGGCTTTTCCGGCCGCTGCTCTGGCTCAGTCCGACTCCACCACCTACGTCGCCGATCTCGGCGAGCTGAACGGCTCCGGCGCCAGTGGCACCGCGACCGTCACGCTCTCGGGTGACCAGCTCACCGTCGAGATCGAGGCCGATGGCCTGGTCGCCGGACAGCCGCATGCGCAGCACTTCCACTACCCCGAGGGTGGGTCGGCGACCTGCCCCGACTCCAGTGCTGACGAGAACGGCAACGGCCTGATCAGCACGCCGGAAGGGGTGCCGTTCTACGGCGGGATCGTGGCCTCCCTCACCACCGAGGGTGACGCGGGCCCCGACAGCGGCCTGGCGGTGGAACGCTTCCCCACCGCTCCGGGGGGTAGCGAGTCCTACAGCCGGACGTTCACCGTGCCCGAGGGATTCGACGCCGCTGAGGACCTCGGCGACACCGCCGTCGTGGTGCACGGCATCGACGCCAACGGCAACGGCGAGTACGACTTCGACGCAGCCGGCGAGAGCGAGCTGGACCCGAACCTGCCGGCTGAGGCCACTCACCCCGCGCTGTGCGGCGCGCTCAGCCCGGCCGCCGACGGTGGTGTGGCCAGCGGCCTGGGCGGCACCAACGGCGTGCAGGACACCGCGCTGATCTTCGCGGGTCTGGGCAGCCTGGCCGCCGCGGGCGGTGTCGTCGCCTACTCGCGCCGCAGGGGTCAGCAGGCGTGACGCGACTGGTGCCTCGGCTGGGGCGGAACGAAGGTGAGCGGCGCCGCGAGGTGCCGGTCACCGGGTCCGCTCAGCCGGGGCACCCCAGCGGTCGCGGTCGCCACTCCTGGGGGAGTGTGGCGACCGCGACCATCCTGGCAGCGATCGGTGTGGGTTGCCTGGGTGTCGCTGCCGCCGGTCAGCAGGCTCCACCCCCGCCGGTGCCGGGGTCGGTGGCCTCGGCCGCCCTCGATCCGACAACCCGTGACCGTGCTGCGCAGCCGGAGTCGGCAAGCCCTGGGCAGAAGCCCACGCTGCCCACCCCTGGAGTCGCCGCAGCCGAGGCCGGGAGGTCCGCTCCGGAGCCGTCCGCATCGGCTCGACCAGCTATTGACGCGGCCGAGGTCTCAGCTCCCGAGCGCCTTCGCGTGCCGTGGCTGGACGTGGACATCGCGCTCGACGAGCTCGGCCTGGACAAGGATGGCACCCTGGAGGTCCCCGAGAGCGCCCAAGACGTCGGGTGGTTCTCTGCGGGCACGGCGCCGGGAGGCACTGGCGCCGCGGTGCTCACCGGTCACGTCGACTCCGCGAAGGGGCCGGGGGTCTTCTACCACCTCTCCCTGCTTCCGGAGGGCGCCCAAGTCTTCGTCGACCGGGCGGACGGCAGCACCGCGGTGTTCGAGGTGGACCGGGTCGCCGCGTATCGCAAGGACAAGCTGCCTACCGCCGAGGTCTACTCCTCCCCTGGCAGCAGCCTGCGGCTGGTCACCTGCGGTGGCGACTGGGACGACAAGGCCGAGAGCTACCGCGACAACGTGGTCGCCTACGCCGAGCTGGTCGACATCCAGTGACGCTGCGCTGACCCACCTCGCCTGACCGGAGCTCTCGGGCGTCTGGCCGACGTTCTGCTCTCGTGGCCAACGCTCACTCTCGCGTCAGGCCGAGCTCAGCCAGGACGCGGTCGTTGACCACCCCGGGGCCGCCGACGACGTAGATCGACGACAGGCTCAGGCGCTCCAGCGCCTCGGTGGTCTGGCTGGGCACGCTTGTCGAGTCGGTGAGCACCAGCGGGGCCCCCTGCCGACCGGCACGAGCCGCGGCGACGAGCGCATCGGGGTAGGCCGAGCCGGAGGCGACATACGCCCTCCTGCGGCTGGCGGGGTAGAGCCGCGAGACCGCCTCGGCGGTGCCGTAGCGGTTGGGGCCGGACACGCGAGTGAAGGTTCCGGTGTCGCTGTACCGGGCGGCTTGGCGGGCCGTCGAGGTCGAGACGGCGCCGGAGCCCCCGAGCACGATGAGCCGACCGGGCGACAGGCGCTCCAGCTCCTCGGCCATCGAGGCAGGCAGGGAGCCGGGCTTGGTGAGCAGCAAGGGGGCGTTCTGGTGGGCGGCCAGCGCCGCACCGGCCAAGGCGTCGGGATAGTTCTCCCCGCTGGCCAGGTAGACCCGTGGCACGTCCGC
>Ga0102946_1000089_pt1 | contig 30853 bp, 35 predicted proteins | sample SalPon2A_A_D1_MG_FD_78209 | JGI IMG/M metagenome (GOLD analysis project Ga0102946, IMG submission 78209) | Soil microbial communities from South San Francisco under conditions of wetland restoration - Salt Pond MetaG R2A_A_D1_MG | ecosystem: Environmental > Terrestrial > Soil > Wetlands | place... | reverse complement strand
CGAGACGCAGCACGATGCCTACCGCGACCGGAGCGAGCACGATCTGTAGGATCGAGACGAAGAGCCCGGCGGTGTCGACGGGGAGGAACTGACCGGCCAGCCACAGCACGAGCAGTGGCGTCAGCAGCGGCGCGAGCAGAGTGGACAGCGTGGTCATCGCGATGGACAGCGCCATATCCCCCTTGGAGAGGTAGACCATCACGTTGGATGCCGTTCCGCCGGGCGCTGCACCGACCAGCACCATGCCGGCAGCCAGGGCCGCCGAGAATCCCCACGCTTGAGCCAGCCCGTAGCCGATCAGTGGCATCACGAGATACTGCGCCGCGACGCCGAGCAGCAGCGCCCACGGGCGCGTGGCCACCACCGCGAAGTCCGCAGGCCGAAGGGTCATGCCCATGCCGAGCATGATGAGCGCCAGCAGCCAGGGGATCGCCGGCGTGGCACCGGAGAAGGTGTCCGGCGTCACCAACGCCACCGCCGCCATCACCAGGATGATGACCGCGAACCAGTGACCGACGACGGCGCTGACCCGCTCGACCATCCGCATTCCTCACTCCGATCCAGTCAAGGGGATCAGGAGAGCTTCACCGGCACGCCTGGCACGTGTCCACAGTACGGGTCGAGCGATGGCCGGTGGTGGAAGGTCGACACCCGCTTGTACGTGGGCATGGCTGCTGCCATGGCGACATACACCGTGAACACGGCCGGCGTCGAACACGCCACCCGGGCCTACCCGAGGGCCGGCCCACTGCGCCCCTCGTCCTCGTCCACGGAGCGGGCGACGACGGCCGCATCTGGCGACCGCAGGTGGATCCGCAGCATGTTCCCGTACTGCGTCTACTGACGCGTGGCTCCCCTGTGGCCCAGCACGAGCCTGACGGTCTGTGTTCCGATGGGGCGATGGCCAGGCGCGCGACGTGGTCGCAGTATCGGGAGACGATCGGGAACCGTTCGGGACTCTTCGAGGCTCTGGCCGATCGGTGGCCGGTGGAGCGCGCTCTCTATCCGGGCAGCTACGTGGACCTCTCACCCTCCACCGCCATCGCGTCCGTCACCTATGTCGACACCGACGTGCGGGCGGCGCGGTTCTTCGCCGACTCCGATCGAATTCAGAGGGAGCTGACGGGTCACACCCGCCAGGGCGCTCGGACCGACGTGCGCTTCCTCGCGGCGGACTACACCCAGGCGCTCGACATCCCCGACGACAGCATGGACCTGCTCATCTCGCTGTATGCCGGGCCGGTCTGGGAGCACACCCGTCGCTACCTCTCGCCGGGGGGATGGCTCCTGGCCAACACGAGCCACGGTGACGCCAGTCTCGCCGCCCTGGACGACTCCCTGCGGCTGGTGGCGGTCGTGCAGTACAGGGAAGGGCAGTACCGCGTGCTCGTCGGCGGTCTGGAGGAGTACCTGGTTCCGAAACGGCGGGAGGCGGCCGATGCCGACCGGATCCGCGCTTCCGGCCGCGGGATCCCCTATACCCGCACCGCCTTCGCCTACCTCTTCCAGAGTCGCTGAACGGGGCGGGCACGCGAAGTCGACCAGGGGTCGCGCGTACTTCGTCTTCCGCCCGTTGACCGCGGGTGGGGCCCCAGCCCCTAGGCTGCACGGGTGCAGGTGCTCATCGTGGACGCCGCGAACGTCGTGGGCAGCAGGCCTGACGGCTGGTGGCGCGACCGCGCCGGCGCGGCCCGACGGCTGCTCGACCAGCTCATCGCCACCGAGGTGGCCGCGGAGGATGAGGTCGTGCTGGTCGTCGAGGGTAAGGCCAAGGCCGGCTGCCCTGCCGGGCAGGAGGGGCACGTGCGTACGGTCCACGCGCCGGCGTCGGGGGACGACGCCATCGTCGAGGAGGTCGCGGGCCAAGTCGCCGCGGGGGATGGGCGAGCCGTGACCGTGGTCACCGCCGACCGTGGGCTCATGTCCCGCGTCACCGAGGCCGGCGGCACCACACAGAGCCCGCGCTGGCTGCTCGACCAGCTCTGAGGGGCCGACACGTTCAGGGCACGTCAACGACCGTGTCGTCGCGCGGCAGCTCGCCGCCGAAGGTGATGGGTAGCCCGATCGCGTTCTCGACGTCAAGGCGGTCCATGGCCTGCACATGCACGTGCGGCTCCGTGCTGTTGCCGGTGTTGCCGCACTGGCCCATGACGTCGCCGACGCCGACGGCCTGACCCACTGGGACGGCGAGACTGCCCTGCCGCAGGTGGCACAGAGCCACCAGCACTTCGCCGGCGGTCTCGATGATGACGTGGTTGCCCGCGAGGCCTGGCCAGCCGTGACCGGCTCGCTGCTGCTGGGCGAGTGCGTACACCACCGACGGCAACCCGCGGAAGGCGTCGTGGTCGGGCTCCTCACCGTGCGCCGCGACGACCGCCCCGGAGCACGGAGCGAGGAGCGGCCGCCCGAACCCGGTGAACTCCTCCGGCGGCTGGGGGCGCAGCTGGGCGCGCCGCGTGAAGGCAGCCGACCGGCCTTCGTCATCCACCGGCACGAAGTCGATGGCGTAGGTGGTGCCGTACAGCCGGGTGCCGTGGCTGGGTACGCGGTTGGCCGGACTGCGGCGCACCAGCCATCGCCCCCGGAACGGATAGCGCAGATCGACGACAGCCACGACGTGAGCCTCTCAGCGAAGGGAACAGGTCACGGCACCCACTCTTCCGCGGATCTGCACGTCGCGCAGACCATGTCGCTGCCTGTGCTGGGGAGCCGGGGTCAGGTAGAACTAGGAACGTGGCGACAGTTCCCAAGCCTGAGTCCGACCTGGTCGCGCCGGGCTCTCGTGCAGTCGGGCCACGCCACATCCCTCTGCGAGCCTGGGGGCACATCCTGGGCCGCGTCGCCGGGCGGGTCATGGGTGACCGCTTCACGCTGTACGCCGCCGCCGTCGCCTTCTGCGCGGTGCTGTCCATCGCGCCGGTGCTGCTCACCGCGCTGTCGGTGTACGGCGCGATCAACACTCCTGAGCGAGCCATGGAGCACATCTCCCGGGTCGTGACGGTCATGCCCCCGGCGCTGGGCGACGTCCTCGCCGACCAGCTCGTCTCGATCACGGCGGCCTCGACGCGTCTGCTCACCGCCCGCGGTGTGTTCTCCCTCGTCGTGGCTCTGGCCACGGCGATGGCGGCGATGAACTTCCTCATCGACGCGCTCACGGTGGCCTACCGAGAGCACGAGACGCGCAGCATGCGCCGCCGGAGCATGCTGGCCCTGACCTTCGTCCTCGGTGGCGCCGTGGCCCTCGGAGCGGTCATCACGGGCAGCGCGTTCGTCACCCGGGGGCTGGGGGTGCTGCCGCAACCCCTACGCCCGCTGGGCCTCCTGGCGCTGTGGGTCGCCCTGGCTGCACTCATGGCGCTCGGCCTGTCCGTGCTCTACCGCTATGCCCCCGACCGCCGCGGCAAGGCGAAGTGGGGCTGGATCGGCGGCGGCTCCGTCGCCTCGACGATCCTGTGGCTGGCCGTGTCGGCAGGGCTGTTCTTCTACGTCCAGAACCTGGGCACCTACGAGCGCACCTACGGCTCGTTGGCTGGGGTGGCGATCAGCATGCTGTGGCTGTGGATCACGGTGCTCCTGGTCATCCTCGGCGCGGCGGTGAACGCGGAGGCCGAGCGCCAGACCACGCGCGACTCCACCATCGGCCTCGAGCAGCCGCCCGGCAAGCGCGGTGCGGTGGTCGCCGACGACATCCCGCCGCATTCCTAGGGCCGGGTTGGGGCACCGGGTCGGCTGTGGTGCCCCGACCGCCCGGTGCGTCCTACTCTGCGGGCTTCTCCGAGATGATCTGGACCAAATTGCCGCAGCTGTCGTCGAACACGGCCATGACGACGGGCCCGATATCTGTCGGCTGCTGGGTGAAGACGACCTCCAGGGTGGCCAGGCGCTCGTACTCCCGCTGCACGTCCTCGACGGCGAACTGGGCCAGCGGGATACCGTCCTCGACCAGGGCGTCCCGGTAGGGGCCCACCGCGGGATGCCCGGCCGGCTCGAGCAGCAGCTGCGGACCCTCGGGTGTCTCCGGGGAGACCACGGTGAGCCATCGTGACTCGTCACCGAGCGCGATGTTGGTGTGCTCGCGGAAACCGAGTGTCTCGGTGTAGAACCTCAAGGCCTCGGCCTGGTCGTTCACATAGATGCTGGTGAGAGCGATTCTCATGGCTGTTCTCCTGGTGTAGGCCACCGCCGGGCGATCTGCCGAAGTGGGTCGGGGGTGAGGAAGTGGAGCTTGCTGCGGCCTTGACGCTCGATGCCGATCAGGCCGGCCTCCTCGAGCACCCGCAGATGCTGGGAGATGCCTTGCCGGCTGGTCGAGACGCCGTGGCGGCCGGTCAGGACCGCGCAGATCTCGAACAAGGTCTGGCCGTTGCGCAGCACCAGCTCGTCGAGGATCGTGCGCCGGGTCTCATCGTCCAGAGCGTGGAAGATGTCCGCCACGCCGCCATAATAGGCAAGTCTCTACTTGCCTATCAAGGTTGTCGAGGACAGGGAGCGCGACGAACGTCGACCGGGCAGCCGGCGGTTCAGGCCACACCGGCGACGCGCAGGATGGCCAGGGCGTAGGCGCGGGTCGCCGTGACGACCTCCTCCAGCGAGACGCTCTCGTCGGGCCGATGGGCCTGCTCGTGCACCGACCCGGGTCCCAGCACCATCACGGGCACACCCCAGTGCGTGGCCACGAAGCCCCCGTCGCAGGCAGCGCTCCACCCGCCGGGCTCGGCGCCGGGGCCACCCGCGTCGCGGAGGGCGCCGTCGACCGTGGTCACGAACGGGTCGTCGGCGGCGGTCGCGAAGCCTGGCATGTCCATCGCCTCGACGACCTCCACCCCGAGCCCGCGGTCCTCCAGCCCCAGCGCCGCGATGCGCCGGGTCACCTCGGCGACGACGTCCGCGGCGGGCTCACCGGGCACTAGCCTCCGGTCGACTCGCAAGTGGCACCGGTCGGGCACCGTGGAGGCGCCCAGTCCGCCCTCGATGGCACCGACGTTCACCGTGGCCGGCCCGACGAGGGGGGCGGGTGCGGCGGCGAGCTCGGTGTGCCAACGCTCGAGGTCGGCGACCACGACGGCTGCTCCCGCGATGGCGTTGCGGCCGTCGTCGGGGTTGCCCGCGTGAGCAGGGACCCCGGTGACCGTGATGTCCAGGTTGCACGCACCGCGCGCCGCGATGATGGGCTGCAGGTCCGTGGGCTCGGCGACGATGCATCCGTGCAGGCCGCCGTCGTGCACGGCGTCGGCGCCGCCCCCGATCCAGTCGCGCACGCCGAGACCGTTCTCCTCCTCGTCCACCAGCGAGGCCAGCACCACCGGCCCGCTGAGCTCCACGCCCGCACGTCGCACGGCGCTCATCGCGGCCAGTGACGCGGCCAGGCCACCGAGCATGTCGCTGGTTCCTCGTCCGTACATCCGACCGCCCTCGACCTCGGCGCCGAAGGGGTCGCGCGACCAGCCTTCACCGACCGGCACCACATCCGTGTGCCCAAGCAGCAGGAGGCCTGACCCCCCGCCGCCGTCCAGGCTGACCTGCACGTTCGGGCGGCCGGGCTCGACCTCCCACGCATGGTGCTCCAGGCCGGCCTCCTCGGCCAGCTGCTGCAGCACGCCTGCGCGCTCGGCCTCCTCACCCGGCGGGTTCTCGCCGCGCGCCTGCACCAGGCGACGCAGGATGCGACATACCTCATCGGCGTCGATGCGGCGCAGCACCGTGTCCTCCACCGCGTCCACGCTGCGCCCGTCAGCCGAGCCGGTCGACCGCGGCACGCAGCCGGGCCACACCCTCGTGGATGCGGGCGGGTGGGGTGGAGGCGTAGCACAGCCGCAGCGCATCCGGGAACCGGCGGCTGGGGGAGAACGCGTTGCCCGGGATGTAGGCCACCCCTTCGGCCAGGGCCACCTCGAACAGCGCTTCGGTGTCCACCGCAGGCTCGAACGTCACCCACACGAACAGCCCGCCTTCGGGGTCGGTCCACCGGGCGATATCGCCGAAGTGCTCGGTGAGGGCGTCGTGCATGGCCTCCTTGCGCTCGCGGTAGGCCGACCGCGAGGCCACCAGGTGCTCGGTCAGATGACCTCCGCGCAAGAAGCCTTCGACCAGGCGTTGCGCGGGCAGGTTGGTGCAGGTGTCCATGGCCTGCTTGGCGTTGATGAGCAGCTGCTGCAGCGAGGGATCGCAGTCGATCCAGCCGACGCGCAGGCCCGGGGCGATGATCTTGCTGAACGTGCGCACCGAGGAGACCAGTGGATCCCCGGCGGCCAGCTCATGCAGGCTCGGCACGTCCTGGCCGGCGAAGCGCAGCAGCCCGTAGGGGTCGTCGTCGATGACGACCGCACCCCACTGCCGCGCCACCTCCAGGAGCTGCTCACGGCGAGGCAGGCTCAGGGAGGAGCCGGACGGGTTCTGGAAGGTCGGCACGGTGTAGATCGCCGTCGGCTTCCGGCCCGCCCGCTCGGCCCCCTCGACGAGGGCGTCGACGACCATGCCCTCGGCGTCGACCGGCACCTCCAGCAGCTCGGCCTGGTAGGACAGCGCCGTGGCGCTGCCGTTGGTGTACGTCGGTGACTCCACGCTGACCAGGTCGCCGGGGTCGACGAACAGCTTGCACGCCAGGTCCAGGCCCTGCATCCCGCCCGAGGTGATGGTGACCCGCTCCAGCGCTGTGGCGTCGCTCGTGCCTTCCAGCGCTTCGACCAGAGCCGTGCGCAGGCCCATGTCGCCCTCGGTGGAGGCGTAGTCGAACGAGTCGGCCCGGTCCACGCCCAGGGCGCTGCCGGCCACCTCGGCCAGGGCCTCGGTCGGGATCGCCTCGGCGGCCGGGGAGCCCATCGCGAAGCGCACGATGTCGTGCTTCTGGGCGGCGAGCAGCGAAGTGCTGGAGTCGATCACCGACCCCACCAGCGACTGGGTACGGTCGGCAAGCGGAAGGGTGGCGGTCGTGCTCATCGGGCTCCTCATTTCGTCGTGGTCGGGCGGAAGGCCCGGCTCAGGTGGTGATGGTCAGGTCGGCGGGCAGGCGGGTGAGCAGCTCGGCCCCGTCGGGCTGCACCAGGACGGACTGCGAGGTCTCATACCCCCATCCGTCCATCCACATTCCCAGAATGACGTGGAAAGCCATCCCCGATCGCAGCACCGTCAGTTCCTCCGCACGCAGGCTCACCGTGTGCTCGCCCCAGTCCGGCGGGTAGCCGATGCCGATCGAGTAGCCGATCCGGGACTCCTTACTCAGGCCGTGCCGCTCGATCACCCGCCGGAAGGCCTCGTGCACCTCGCGCCCGGTCACTCCGTCGCGCAAGGTCGCCAGGGCCGCCTGCAGCCCCTCGCCCGTCGCCGAGGCGCAGTGGGCCAGCCGCGCCGGTGGCTGACCCAGGCTCACGGTGCGCGCGAGGGGGGCGTGATAGCGGCGGCGCACCCCGGCCAGCTCGATCGTCGTCGCCTCGTGCTCGCGCAGCAGCTCATCGGACCAGGTCAGGTGCGGTGTGCCCGCCGTCGGCCCGGTGGGCAGCATGGGCACGAGCGCCGGGTAGTCGCCCCCGAGGGTGCGCGCCCCCAGCGCCTGGGCGTACTGGATCTCGGCGACCACGTCGCACTGCCGGCGCCCGACCTGCACGGCCTCCAGGGCGACCCGCATGATCCCGTCTGCCATCTCGCCCGCGACGCGCATCATCTCCTGCTCGGCCGGAGACTTGACCACCCGCACCCAGTTCACCAGCTCGTGGCTGTCGGTCACCTCCAGCTTCGGTAGCGCCTCGCGCAACGCCACGTAGGCCCGCGGGGAGAAGTAATGGGCGTCGAGCTCGACCCCCAGCCGGAAGCCGGACCTGTCCTGCACGAGGTCCATCTCCTGCGCGCGGCGGGCGATCCACTCGTAGGGGTGCACGTCGGGGCGATGCACCAGCGTCTCGGGGTAGCCGTGCACCCGGTCCAGCGGCAGGTATGCGGTGTGGTGGGCGCCCTGGGCGTCCATCGCGCGGGCCATGAGATGCATCTCACCGTCGGCGGGCACCACCAGGCACTGCGGCATGTAGAAGGACCAGGCGTTGTAGCCGGTGAGGTAATACAGGTTGGCCGGGTCGGAGACCAGGAGTGCGTCCAACCCGGCGCTCGCCATCGCGGCCTGCACCGCAGCCAGGCGGTCGGCGAACTCCGCGTCCGAGAACGGCCTGGCCCGGGGCCCCTCCTGCTCGCTCACGCCGGCACCCCGACCGGGGACGCCGTCTGCCGGGCAGCCCCGGGCTCGGGGACCCCCGCCACCGGTCCGCACGCGGCGGCTCCGGCCAGCCGCTGGCCCGGAGTCGCCAGCCGCAGGCCGACCTCCGCCAGCGCTGCCCACAGGGTGACCTGGTTCGCGCTGAGCACCGGGATGCCGAGCTCGTGCTCGAGAGGCTCGATGAGGTCCAGCGTGGGCACGTTGGTGCAGGAGACGAAGACGGCATCGGCGCCCGCCGTCGGTGGCACGGCGCGGCGCACCAGAGCGGCCACCTCGTCCGGGGACATCGCCCAGATGCGCTCGGTCAACCCGGCGCTGGCCCACGAGCTGACCGCGACGCCGGCCTGGTCCAGGAAGGTCGCCAGCATGGCGGTGACCTCCTGGCTGTACGGCGTGGCCACCGCGAGCCGCCGCACCCCGAGTGCCCGCAGCGCCTCGAGCAGTGCCCCGCTGGTGCTCACCCCGCGGGGGACCCCCGCAGCCTCGATGGCTCGGCACACCTCGCGCTCGCCGGCCACGCCGTGGACGAACGACCCCGAGGTGCAGGCGAACGCGACCACGCGCGGCGCCGTTTCGACGAGGGCTCGCGCGCACGCGGTGACCGTGGTGGTGTTGCTCACGGTCTCGGCCTGCTCGACCGTGACCGGCAGCGGGTGGTGCGGAGTGCGGTTGAGCAGCAGGCTGACCTCGTCCGGCACCCACCGCCAGAGCTCACGGTCCAAGCCGAAGTCATACGGGCAGACCACCCCGACGCCGACGGAGCCGGAACGCGACCGGCGGCCGCCCGGTGCGGTGTGCCGGACCTCGCTCATCAGCACATCCTGACTGCTCCGCGGATTGTTGACAATAAGACACGGCGATCCTACGTTGACACGGTGAACGGGCGGCCCAGGATCGTCGTGCTGGCCCGCCATGCTGACGACTCCCCCCCTCACCTGGAGCGGCTGCAGGACCGCGCCGAGGTCACCGTGACCGACGCTTCCGGGCTCGGCGAGGCGATGCCCGGGTCGCAGGCCCTGTTCTTGTGGGACTTCTTCTCCACCGCATTGCGCGACGTGTGGCCCCGGTGCGGCGAGCTGGAGTGGGTGCACGTGGCCGCGGCGGGGGTGGACTCCCTGGTCTTCCCCGAGCTCGCGGACTCGAACGTGGTGGTGACCAACGCCCGGGGGATCTTCGACCGGCCGATCGCCGAGTACGTCCTCGGTGCCGTTCTGGCGCACGCCAAGCAGACCCACCGCAGTGCCGAGCTGCAGCGTCAGCACGTCTGGCAGCACCGTGAGACCCGCACCCTGAGGGGGGCCACGGTCGCCGTGGTCGGCACCGGGGCGATCGGGCGCGAGTGCGCTCGCGTGCTGTCCGGGCTGGGGATGGTGGTGCGCGGATTCGGGCGGACGTCGCGGCAGGGCGACCCCGACTTCGGCGAGGTGCTGGCAAGCAGTGAGCTGGCCGCACACGTCGACGATGTGGACTACCTCGTGGTTGCGGCACCGCTGACCCCGCAGACCAGGGGCCTGGTCGACGCCGAGGTGCTGCGTGCGCTGCCGGCCACCGCGCACCTGGTGAACATCGGACGTGGCGAGAGCGTCGTGACCGAGGATCTCGTCGAGGCGGTGCGTAGCGGAGGTCTCGACGGGGCAAGCCTGGATGTCATGGATCCCGAACCTCCGCCCCGGGACTCCCCCCTCTGGGACCTGCCCGGGGTCCACCTCACGGCGCATATGAGTGGCGATGTCACAGGATGGCTGGAGGCCCTGGCGTTGCAGTTCGTCGACAACGCCGAACGCTGGCTGGACGGTTCCGAGCTGGGCAACGTGGTCGATACCCGGCTCGGTTTCGTCCCGGTCGGTGCAGCGTGACCGGCGAGCAGACCCGGTGGATGGAGGCCACCGAGCTGCACCAGCGGTTCCTCTCCGGTGAGCTGAGCCCGGTGCAGGCCTGCGAAGAGGCGCTGTGGGCCATCGAGGAGCAGGAGCCGCAGGTCAACGCCTTCGTGGCCGTCTACCCGGAGCGGGCGCTGGAACAGGCGCGGGCCTCCGAGCGCCGTTACGCCCAGGCGGCGTCGCTGGGACCCGCAGACGGGGTGCCGACCTCGATCAAGGACCAGTTCGTCACCCGGGGTGAACCCGCCTTGCGCGGCAGTCTGCTGGAGGACGAGGGGCGCCTCTGGGCGGAGGACTCGCCGGCGGTCGGCCGGCTGCGTGCCGGTGGCGCCGTGTTCCTCGGTCGCACGACTGTTCCCGAGTTCGCGTGGAAGGGCACGACGGACTCCCGGCGCCACGGGGTGACGACCAACCCGTGGTCCACCGGGGCTACCGCCGGCGGGTCGAGTGGGGGCTCGGCGGCGGCGGTCGCTGGCGGGATGGGGACGTGGTCGATCGGGACGGACGGCGGTGGCTCGGTCCGCATCCCCGCCGCCTTCACCGGCACCGTCGCGTTGAAGCCCACGCGCGGGCGCATCCCCCTCTGGCCGTCCAGCCCCTACGGGGCTCTGTCGCACGCCGGGCCGATGACCCGCAGCGTCGCCGACGCCGCGACCCTGCTGGACCTGGTCGGCGTGCCCGACCCCCGGGACGGCACGCATCTCGCCGCTGCATCGCTGGCAACGGCCGGGCTCGGCGACGGCGTCGCGGGGCTGCGTGTGGCCTACTCGCCCGCGCTGGGCTGGGACGACCAGGTCGCGGTCGACCCGGAGGTGGCCGCGCACGTGGCGCGGGCCGTCGAGGTGCTGGCCGATGCGGGTGCCGAGGTCACCGAGGTGGACCCCCCCGTCGGCGACCGGGCGACGATCGAGCGCGCATTCCGGCTGCTCTGGTTCACCGGGGCGGGGGCGGTGGTCGGGGCCTACGGCGCCGGGGCGCTCGACGTGATCGACCCCGGGTTGGCCGAGCAGATCCGCCGGTATGCCGACAGCAGCGCCGCGGACTACCTGGCGGCCGCGGCTGTGCGTAGCGAGCTGTCTCGGGCGGTGGGGGTCTGGCACGCCGGGTACGACGTGCTGGTCTGCCCCACCATGCCTACGCCGGCCTTCGACGCCCGCCAGCAGGCGCCACCTGGTTGGCCCGACCCGCTCTGGACCTCGTGGTGCCCGTTCACCTGGCCCTTCAACATGACCGAGCAGCCTGCGCTCAGCGTGCCGTGTGGCTTCACCTCGGCGGGCCTGCCGGTGGGGCTGCAGATCATCGGTCCCCGTCACGAGGACGCTCTGGTGATGCGCGCCGGCCAGGCCTTCCAGCAGGTCACCGACTGGCACAGAAAGCACCCTGACTCATGACTGCGATCACCCTCACCCTCGTCCAGCGAGCCGTCACCGCTCGGGCCGAGCTGCTCACCGACGTCGCGCCACGCACCTGTGCGGCGGTCGTGGAGGCGCTGCCCTTGGAGGCGCAGGTCTACCACGGCAAGTACGCGCGCAACGAGATCTATGCGTTGTTCCACGAGTTCCCCGGATCGGACCCGGGGCGGGAGAACACCACGATCACCCCGATCCCGGGTGACCTGTGCTGGTTCACCTTCGCCGGCGACGACCTGGGCAGTCCGGCCTACGGGTACGAGACGGCCGAGCAGCATCGTGCGCACGGGGCGATCGTCGATCTGGCGGTGTTCTACGGGCGCAACAACCTGCTCATCAACGGCGACCAGGGATGGGTGCCGGGCAACGTGTTCGGGGCCATCACCGAGGGGCTGGACGAGCTGGCGGCGGCCTGCCAGGACCTGTGGATGGGCGGGGCCCGCGGAGAGACGCTCCGCCTCGCCCTGGCCTAGCCTTCCCGCACCCCCAGCCACTTCACGTGACTTCCGGCCCCGAACTCGGGGCCGGAAGTCACGTTCGCGGCTGGGGGTCGGGGTGGGGGACCGAGCATCGTCGTGACCGACATCGCACTCGCTCGCCGTGGTGGACGCATCGCCGCGGCACTCACAGCCTCGAAGGCGACCTCAAGTGCCGAACTAGCGGCTTGAGGTTGAGCTATGTGGCTGGGGGTGGCGGCAAAGCGTGGGTCGCCAGAGGAGCGATCGGATTCCCACGGTGAACCACACGGCGTTCAGAACCGCGGACGGCAGGGACCCCTGGGTGAGGCACGCGGTGCCCAGTAGCAGAGCGCCGAGTACGTTCATTCCTTGGAAGACTGTGGACTCAGGGGCGATCCGTCGGGTCGAGACGAGCGCGTAGCCACCGGCGACCAGCAGGCCACCGAGCCACCCCAGAAGGTCTATGAGCATCAACACGGTCGCCTCCTTTCGCGATGATCCCGGCCCGCGGGGAGCGAGACATCACTCATGGTGAGACCCCAAAACGTCCATGTCTAGTGAAGATAGATGAATCATCTATGCATAATTGATGCATGGAACTGAACCTGCGCCGACTGCGGATCCTGCGTGAGGTTGCGCTCGAAGGAGGAGTGACCTCAGCCGCCGAGGCGATGCAGTACTCGGCCTCGGGCGTATCGCAGCAGATCGCCGCCCTCGAGCGCGAGATCGGTGCGCCACTCCTGGAGAAGCACGGCCGGGGAGTGCGCTTCACCGACATCGGCCGGGTGCTGCTCGAGCACGCCGAGATCCTGCTGTCGGCCGAGCAGCAGGCCATCTCTGCCGTGGAGGCCGCTCGGGACAGCCTGGCGGTGGAGCTGAAGGTGGGGGTGTTCTGCACCATGGCCGCTCATCTGGTGCCGCTGATCGTGGAGGACCTCGCGCGTCGCCACCCGCAGGTACAGGTACGCACCCACGAGATCGACCCGGACGACGCCGCCGGCGCTCTGCGGCACGGTCATCTGGACCTCAGCTTCATCCTGGAGTATCCCGACGCACCCGAGCCCTGGGCCCCCGGGTTGACCTTCACCCCTCTCGGCATGGACCAGCTGCATCTCGCCGCGCCTGCGGGGTGGTTCAGCGGGTCCCACGTCGACATCGCCGATCTGGCCGATGTCGACTGGGTGATGTCGGGGACGCGCAACTACTACGGGCGAGCGCTGCGCCAGGCCTGTCGGCAGGCTGGTTTCGACCCTCGAGTGGTGCACGATGTGGACGAACAGCCCACCGCTTTGGCCATGGTCGCGGCCGGCCTGGGAGTGACGCTCATGTCAGATCTCGGGCGCTCGTTCCTGCCGGCCAGCGGAGTCGACGTGGTCGCACTGCGGCAGAGCGTGCGCCGTCAGGTGTTGATGGCGCACAGCCACACCACCACCGGCAGACCGGCCGTGTCGGCCTTCCTTGCCAGCGCGCGGCGGGCCTGGGCGGTCGCGGGACTTCCGCGTCTTGAAGGACCTCGCCGCCAGGCAGAATGACCGTTAGGTGCTCACGACATTGAAGGGACGACGGTGGCTTACGTCTTCTTGGTGCTCGCCATCGTCTTCGAGGTGGTCGGCACCCTCGCCCTGCGGTGGACCGTCGACGACACGGGCGGGCCATGGGTATGGCTGCTCGTCACCGTGAGCTACGCGCTCGCGTTCACCGCCCTGCAGCAGTCCCTAGCCCGCGGGCTCCCGCTCGGCGTGACGTACGCCGCGTGGGCGGGGCTCGGGGTGCTGCTCATCGCGGTGCTCAGCTGGTGGTTCTTCCACGAGCGGATGACTCCGGTCCAGTTCGCCGGCATGGCCTTCGTCGTCGCCGGCGTGGTCATGCTCGAGCTGGGGCACCGCTAGTCACCGTCTGACGCCTGTCCGCGGTCTAGGCCGGCCCGCTGCGCCGAGCGCGCTCGACGCAGCGGGCAGCGTTCACCCAGCCGCCAGCAGGCCAAGGACAGCACGGCGACGACGCCGACCCCGATGATGGAAGGAAGCAGCGCTTCCGGCGGGAGCTGGCGGCCCAGGACGAACAGACCCATCGCGAGCACGAACCAGCCGAACCCGCGACGCAGCGTGTCCTCTGGCAGTCGGCCCACCAAGCGGCCTCCGGCCAAGCTGCCCACCACCGCGACGCCGGTCACTGCGGCCACCAGGGTCCAGTCGAGGTCGACCGCGCTGAGGTACCCGGCGACCCCACCCAGTGACTTCATGGCGATCACGACCAGGGAGGTCCCCACCGCGACGCTCATCGGCAACCCGCCGAGGAGCACGAGCGCCGGAACCACGAGAAACCCACCTCCCGCGCCGACCAGCCCGGTGACCAGGCCCACGACCAGGCCGTCGACCATGACCCGCAGGACGGGCAGCTCGCTATGGGCGTCCCGCGGGGGCGCCGAGCGCCCCCGGATCATGGCGGCCGAGGTGGCGATCATCATCAGTGCGAAGAGCACCATGAGCAGGACGCTGGGCAGCTGCCCGCCCAGGAGCCCACCGAGGAAGGCGCCGCCGAGCCCAGAGGCGCCGAACAGCAGGCCGCTGCGCCACCGGACCCGCCCGGACCTGGCGTGTCCGACGCTGGCGACCGCAGAGGTGACACCCACGACCACGAGCGAGGCGGCGATGGCCTCCTTGGTCTCCAACCCGGTCACGTAGACCAGGATCGGGACCAACATGATGGAGCCCCCTCCGCCGAGCAGGCCCAGCGTGATACCGACCGCGAAGGCCAGGGCCAGCGTGCTCAGGACCGAAGGCTCCAGCAGCGCGGTCACGGGTCGGACCGTGCGCCTGGGGGCAGGTCCTCGAGACCGGGGTGGTCGGCCGCGCGGTTCCACGGCATGCGCGCCAGGGCGTTGCCCATGGCACAGGTGTTGCTCACCGCGGCAAGGACCAGACCGGCGCCGATGGCGCCGGAGAACCACTTCAGAGGAGGGAAGACGCTGCTGACGATGATGCCGGAGGCGACCATGGAGCCGGCCGCCAGGCGCACCTGTCGCTCGAGGTCCCAGGTCTGCCGACCCCGGGTCACCGGGGCACCGGCGCGCTCCCAGGCGAGCATGCCCCCTTCGAGCACGCGCAGGCCGGTCACACCCTGAGCGCTGAGGATCTCCTCGGCCTGTCGAGCGCGAGCGCCGGACCGGCATACCAGCACCACGTTGTTCCCCAGCCGCGTGCTCAGGTCGTCGCGGTGCTCGCTCACCCTTGCCAGAGGCACGTTGTAGGAGCCAGGGATGTGCGCGGACTCGAACTCGGACTCGGTGCGCACGTCGAGCAGAAGCGTCCCGGGGGTGCGCTGCCACTGCGCTCGCAGCGTGTCGGCGTCCAGTGTGGGGGCGGGGGTCGAGGTCATAGAGGGTCTCCTTCAGGGGACAGGGGGAGGGACACGAGCAGGACAGGGAAGATCACGGGGTCGGTTGGTTCCGACCCCAGGCCAACGATGCGCTAGGCGGCCGCGACGAGCGGCAGGCCGGCGGGTTCGGCCTGGTCGAAACTCTCGTCCACCGCGACGACATCGAAACCGTGGGCGTCGAGGATCGAGGCCACCACCGAGGCGCGGTATCCGCCGGCGCAGTGCACCCAGAGCGGGCCGCGGGGGATGTCGTCGAGGTGGGCCAGCACGTGGTGGATCGGCACGTTCACGGCGTCCTCGATGTGGCTGGCGTCGAACTCCGCGGCCCGCCTCACGTCGAGCACAGTGATGTTCTCGCCGCGGTCGAGCGCCGTCTGCAGGTCGGCGAAGTCAGCCCGGGGGAAGCTGCCGAGCTGGCTCGCGGGGCCGGACTGCCAGTCACGGGGTCCGCCGGTCGCCATGGCTGCCGGGTGGTCGAGGCCGATCCGGCTCATCTCTCGCTGCGCCTGTGCGACCTGCTCGGCGGTCTCGCCGAGCAGGGTCACCGGAGTGCCCCACGGGATCAGCCAGCCCAGGTAGGTCACGAACTGCCCGTCGAGGCCGAAGTTCAGGGTGCCCGGAAGGTGGCCGGCGGCGAACGCCTCGCGGTGCCGCAGGTCGACCAGCCACTCGCCCGCCTCCATCCGCCGGCGCAGCTCACCAGAGTCCGCGACGGAGGGGGGCGTGAGGTCCGGAGCACTCGGGCCGGCGCTGTTGGCCGGCGCCATGTGGGCGTAGTACGCCGGGAACTCGTCGAGACCGCCGAGCAGGGTGTCGACATACTCCTGCTCGCTCTGGGTCAGCGCCGGGTTCTCCTGCCGCTCCCTTCCGATCGTGCTCTCGTCGACGTTGCTCTGCGTCGCCGAGCAGAAGCTGCCGAAGCCGTGGGTGGGGAAGACCGGGGTCTGCCCGGGCAGCTCGGCGGCCAGCCGCTGAGCCGAGCGCCACTGGTCGTGCACCAGCGTGTCGGTGTGCGCAGGGCCGAGCAGGTCGGGTCGGCCGGTGGAGCTGAAGAGCAAGGAACCGCCGGTGAAGGCTCCGTGGTGGACGCCCTCGGCTTCCAGCACGTAGCTCAGGTGGGTATGAGTGTGGCCGGGGGTGTGGACGGCGCGGACCCGCATCGTGGGGCCGACCTCGACCACCTCGCCGTCGCGGAGGCCGACCCGGTCGAACTCCACCTCGTCGTCGGCGTTGACCAGGTAGGTCGCGTCCACATGTTGGGCCAGCGCCAATCCGCCGGAGACGTAGTCGTTGTGGATGTGCGTCTCGAAGACGTGGGTGATTCGCACCTGCGCCTCCTCCGCGAGGGCCAGCACCCGGTCGAAGTCACGCTGAGGGTCGACCACCAGGGCGACGCTCCCGTCATGTGCCAGGTAGCTGCGGTCGCCCAAGCCGGGCGTGTCCAGTGGGATGACGCTGATCATCGAAGGTCCCTTCAGCGAGGTCTCGTGCCGCTCTGGTGGCATATATCCGAATGTACGTACATATTACCACGAAACCTGGTGGTCTGCTCTCTCGACGCCGGTCGAGACGGTCATACGGTCGGGACGAGCCAGGTCGCTGTTGAAGGCGAAGCGATCACCCCGGATCACGGTGCGCCGAAACTCCACCACGCGGTCGCCGGAGTCGCCCGAGCGCTCGAGATGCAGCACGGCCACGTCGTCCCCGATCTCCAGCAGCTCCCGCTCGCTGGCGTCCGGCACGACGGCTTGCAGCTGCTCGCGGCCACCGCTCAGCCGGATGCCGCATCGCGTCTCGAGCTGAGCGTAGAGCGAGGTCTCGGCGAAGTCGGCCTCGAGCAACGGTGCGGCCACGTCAGCCGGGAGCCAGACGCAGTCGTGGGCCAGCGGTTCCTCGTCGCTGAGTCGCAACCGCTCCAGGTAGAGCAGCCTGGCCGACTCCGGCAGACCCAACGCGCGAGCCGCCGCCGGCTCGGCCCGGATGTCGAGCTCGCGCACGATGCTGCGTTGGCGGTGACCGGCGCTGCGGACCGAGGCGAACAGGCTGTACAGCGCGCCTTGAGGCTGGCTGATCTGCGGCCGAGCGACCTGGGTGACACGACCACGGCCGCCCTCGAGGACCCCCTCGGAGCGCAGCGACCGCAACGCCTCGCGCACGGTGTGGCGACTGACCTCATACTCCTGGACGAGCTGGTGCTCACCCGGAAACTGGTCCTCGAACTCGCCGCGCCGGATGCGGTCCGTGATGTGGTCTCTGACCTGCGCCCACAGCGGCATCGGGCTGTGACGGTCGATAGGTCGGTGTGGTGTCGCCATGTCCCGCCCTCCTGACGGCCCCGTGCTGCAGGCTGTTGGGACGCCTTCAGTTGTCCGGACAAAGGATAGTATTCGGGACTTCTGGGGGATACCGGCTCGCCGGACGCCCCTCGTATGGTGCCGCTATGGACACCGCGGCAGAGCTCTTCCTGCTCCTGACGAACGACGAAGGCGGCCCGGCGAGCTGGGGCACCCAGACCGGATGGGCGCTCAGCGCGGCCACGATCGCCGACCTGCTGCTCGACCAGCGCGTCTCGCTGGACGAGGGCGAAGACCCGCGTCTGGAGGTCATCGACGCCACACCCACCGGTCGGCCGGTGCTGGACATGGTCCTTGCCCGAGCGGTCGAGAAGGAGGGGACGAAACTGTCCACGCTCGTGCAGGACAGCAAGATGAACCCGGAGCCGGAGGTCGTCGCGCAGCTGGCGCGTCTGGGTGTGGTCGACGTGGTGCCCAAGAGGTTGCTGGGCTTGGTCCCGGAGAAGCGGCCGACGGTCGACCCCGGCCCTGAGCGTGAGATCCGGCAGCGGCTGCGCGCGGTGCTCATCGGCGGACAGCCTTCGGCTTCCGACGCGACTCTGCTGGCCATCCTGCAGGGGCTCGGGGTCGCCAAGAAGGTGCTCGCCGGGGAGTCCGAGGGGATGTCGACAAAGCAGCTCCAGCGTCGCGTGGAGGAGGCCTCCCGCGAGGTGCCGGTGGGAGAGGCGCTGAAGCGAGCCATTGACAGCCTGAACGCGGCGATCATCGCCGCGGTTGTCATTCCGGCGGCTGTCGCCGGCGGAAGCAGCTGATAAGGGCGCCTCTACCCCCTGGCCGGTGACGGAATAGTGGCGCCCCGAGTGAGGTTGAGTCGAGAGTGCTCAACTTCACTGAGTCTGGGTTTGACAATAGCGCCCCGATGCCGCAGGTTGAGTGTAGACCTATCAAGTCCGCAGCACGCGGCCCGGAGTGAGCCCAGCGGCGCATACCGGCCCCCGACATACAGGAGTGATTGACACATGGGACGTGCAGTAGGCATCGACCTCGGCACCACCAACTCCGCCGTCGCCGTTCTCGACGGTGGCGAGCCGGAGATCATCGCCAACGCCGAGGGTGGTCGCACCACGCCCTCGGTCGTCTCGTTCGCCAAGAACGGTGAGGTGCTGGTGGGCGAGATCGCCAAGCGCCAGGCCGTGACCAACGTCGACCGCACCGTCCGCTCGGTCAAGCGCCACATGGGCACCGACTGGAGCACGGAGATCGACGACAAGAAGTACACCGCGCAGGAGATCAGTGCCCGCACGTTGATGAAGCTCAAGCGCGACTCGGAGTCCTACCTGGGCGAGGAGGTCACCGACGCGGTGGTGACCGTGCCGGCGTACTTCGACGACGCTGAGCGCCAGGCCACCAAGGAGGCCGGTGAGATCGCCGGGCTGAACGTGCTGCGCATCGTCAACGAGCCCACCGCGGCCGCCCTGGCCTACGGTCTGGACAAGGGCAAGGAGGACGAGCAGATCCTCGTCTTCGACCTCGGCGGCGGCACTTTCGACGTCTCCCTGCTCGAGGTCGGTAAGGACGCCGAGGACGGCTTCGCCACCATCCAGGTCCGCGCCACCCACGGTGACAACAAGCTGGGTGGTGACGACTGGGACGAGCGGATCGTGCAGCACCTGCTCACCACGGTGAAGAACCAGACCGGCACCGACCTGAGCAAGGACAAGATCGCCATGCAGCGGCTGCGCGACGCCGCCGAGCAGGCCAAGAAGGAGCTGTCGAGCTCCAGCAGCACCAACCTCAACCTGCAATACCTCTCGATGACCGACTCCGGGCCGATCCACCTGGACGAGTCCCTGAGCCGCGCCCAGTTCGAGAAGATGACCCAGGACCTGCTGGACCGCACCAAGGCGCCGTTCGACCAGGTCATCAAGGACGCCGGCGTGAACATCTCCGAGATCGACCACGTTGTCCTCGTCGGCGGCTCGACCCGGATGCCGGCCGTGACCGAGCTGGTCAAGAAGATGACCAGCAAGGAGCCCAACAAGGGCGTGAACCCGGATGAGGTCGTCGCCGTCGGCGCCGCCCTCCAGGCCGGTGTGCTCAAGGGTGACCGCAAGGACGTACTGCTGATCGACGTGACGCCGCTGAGCCTGGGCATCGAGACCCAGGGCGGCATCATGACCAGGCTGATCGAGCGCAACACGGCGATTCCGACCAAGCGCTCCGAAGTGTTCACCACGGCCAGCGACAACCAGCCCTCGGTGGGCATCGAGGTCTACCAGGGTGAGCGCGAGATCGCCAAGCACAACAAGCCGCTGGGCAACTTCGAGTTGACCGGGATCGCCCCCGCCCCTCGCGGGATGCCGCAGATCGAGGTCACGTTCGACATCGACGCCAACGGCATCGTGCACGTCTCCGCCAAGGACCGCGGCACGGGCAAGGAGCAGTCGATGACCATCTCCGGCGGCTCGGCGCTGCCGAAGGAGGAGATCGAGCGCATGGTGCGCGACGCCGAGGCCCACGCCGAGGAGGACCGCCAGCAGCGTGAGGCCACCGAGGCGCGCAACACAGCGGAGCAGATGATCTACTCCACCGAGCAGTTCCTCTCTGAGAGCGGCGACAAGGTCCCGGCCGAGACGAAGGAGCCGGTGGAGACGGCGATCGCCGACCTCAAGGAAGCGATCAAGCCCGAGTCCGAGGTCTCGACGGAGGACATCAAGGCCAAGACGGAGACGCTGTCCACCGCGAGCCAGGCCATGGGATCGGCCATGATGGCCGCCCAGGCTCAGGAGCAGGCGGATGCCGAGGCGGCCAGCGGTGAGCAGGCCGACGCGAGCGCGAGCGACAGCTCCGGTGAGGACGTGGTCGACGCCGAGGTCGTCGAGGACGATGAGGACGACAAGGACGCCAAGTGAGCCAGCCGAACGGTGCCGGTGAGGCCCGCCCCGAGGACGAGGGCGGGCCCACCGGACCGGTCATCCGGGACAAGCGCAAGGTCGACCCCCAGACCGGCGCGGTGCGTGACGCGCGCGCGGCCCAGCAGGCCGGCGAGCAGACCGACGCCGCGCTGGAGGACCCTTTCGACGCGGGCCCGCCGGCTCCTGGTGCCGATGACGTCGGATCTGATGACGTCGACGACGCCGATGAGGGTGCCGACGTCGACGCGGTTCAACGGGACGGTGTGGAGTCTGCGGAGGTTCAGGACGAGCCCGTCGACTCGCAGGACGAGGTGAGCTCGGATGCCCGAATGGCCGCCGAGCGGCTGGAGGACCTTCGCCGGCTGCAGGCGGAGTTCGTCAACTACCGGCGGCGCATCGACCGGGACCGGGCCAAGGACCGGGACGTGACCATCGGCGAGACCCTGGAAGCGATGCTTCCGGTGCTCGACGACATCCACTCGGCCCGGCAGCACGGTGACGTCTCCGACGGGCCGTTCGCGGCGATCGTGGACAAGCTGGAGTCGACGCTGGGCCGCCAGGGTGCCGTGCTGTTCGGTGCCGTGGGTGACACGTTCGACCCGGCGGTGCACGAGGCGTTGATGCACGTACCGGACGCAGATCTGCCCGACGGGGCGACCGAGACGACAGTCGTCCAGGTCATCCAGCCGGGGTTCCAGGTCGGCGAGCGGTTGGTGCGCGCAGCGCGTGTGGCCGTGGCCGACCCGACGGAGTGACCCGATAGGACACGTCACGACGCACAGCGAAGGGAGGAGGGACCGATATGGCCAGCCAGGACTGGTTCGACAAGGACTTCTACGCGATCCTCGGCGTGCCGCAGGACGCGGACGACGCGACGATCAAGAAGCGCTACCGCAAGCTGGCCCGCGAGTGGCACCCGGACTCCAAGCCGGGCGACACCGCTGCGGAGCTGAAGTTCAAGGAGGTCGGCGAGGCCTACGCCGTGCTCTCCGACCCTGAGCAGCGTCAGCAGTATGACGGTGTCCGGGCGATGTCGCGTGGCGGTGCCCGGTTCACCGCCGGCGGCCCCGGTGGTGCTGGCGGCGCTGGCTTCGAGGACGTGTTTGCCCAGATGTTCGGCGGCCAGGCCGGCCGCCGCGGAGCGGGCCAGCAGTCCCCGTTCGGCTCGGCCCAGCAGTCCGGGTTCGCCGGAGCGCAGGGCGTGAACTTGGAGGACATCCTCGGCGGGTTCGCCCAGGGTGGCTACCCCGGTGGTGCTCGCGGTGGCTCAGCCGGACCTGGCTACGGCTTCGGTGCCCCCAGCAAGGGGCGCGACGTCGAGGCGCGCGCGTCGTTGACGTTCCGCCAAGCCGCTTCGGGCGACAAGGTGAGCGTCACCACGCCCGGCGGCGAGCAGGTGACCGCGCGCATCCCGGCCGGAGTCAAGGACGGGCAGAAGATCCGCCTGCGCGGTAAAGGGATGCCGAGCGAGACCGGCGGGGACGCGGGTGACCTGCTCATCGCGGTGAACGTGCAGGCTCACCCCGTCTTCGCACGGGACGGCCTGAACCTGACGGTCGACCTCCCGGTCACGTTCGCCGAGGCCGCCGTGGGGGCCACCGTGAGCGTGCCGACCCTGGATGGCAAGCCGGTGCGGCTCAAAGTGGCGGCCGGCACTCCGTCCGGTCGGCTCCTGAGGGTCAAGGGGCGCGGACTGAAGACCGCCAAGGGCACCGGCGACCTGCTGGCCAGGGTGCAGGTGGTTGTCCCGCAGCGTCTCAGCGCTGCTGCCCGAGAGGCTATCGAGGCACTTCAGGCCGACGAGGCCGGTATGGACCCCCGAGCCGACCTGATCGCCCGTGCCGAAGAGTGACCGGACCGGGCTGTCGACTCGGCGCGCCCGCAACGACACGCCACACTAGAGACATCGAGGCGAGGTGAGGACGATGGCGCGGATCCGGTCGGACGTCGACCCGGACACCCCTGTCTTCGTGATCTCGATCGCCGCCGAGCTGGCGGGAATGCACGCACAGACCCTGCGCCAGTACGACCGGCTCGGTCTGGTCGTGCCGCAACGCACCCGTGGCGGGGGTCGTCGCTACTCCTCGCGGGACATCTACCGGCTGCGCGAGGTGCAGCGGCTTTCCACCGAGGGCGTCAGCCTGGCGGGTATCCAACGGATCCTGGACCTCGAGCAGCAGGTCGAACAGCTCAAGGCCCGTGTCGAGGATCTGACCGAGCGCAACGACATCCTCCTGCAGACCCTCGGCTCTTCGGACCGGATCTTCGCCGCGGGCATGGCCGGTGAGATCGTCACCCTTCGTCAGGGGGCCCGACCGCAGCGAGGCCGGGCGAGCACCGCCCTCGCCCTGTGGCGCCCCCGGGGATAGGCGGCTGCTCCGGATGTGGGGTCGGCACGCCCGACGCTGGACCAGCTCATGATGACTGTTGGAAGCATAGGGCGCGCGACCTGCTCGGCGGCGCTGAGCCTCGCCCTTCTGGGGGTGGCGGGATGTAGCGACGACGACAGCGGTGGGTCGGGGCAGCCTGCCCGTGCTGGCCAGGGGGCCGACCCGGCCAGCTCGAGCGCGACGCAGACGCAGGGCAGCTCAGCGTCATCGCCGGTGCCTCGTGATGGTGCCGAAGAGTCGGCCGCCCCGGTCGACGGGCAAGCCGCCCTCAGCGCGACCGCCACCGACGACACCGTCGTGGTCCTCGACCGCCCCCGGGGCAGGGAGACGCACCGCTTCGACAACCCCACCGAGACCGGCGTGCCGCTCACGTTCATGGTCGTCGGCGCGTCACACGGGTGGGTCGAGGTGCAGTTGCCGGTGCGACCCAACGGCTCCACCGGCTGGGTCGAGGAGGAAGACGTCGATCTTGCGACGATCCCGTACGAGCTGCGGGTGTCGACGACCGAGAACGAGCTGACTCTGCTCGAGGACGGAAAGGTCGTGAGTCGCTTCGACGCTGCCACGGGCACCGGGCAGACCCCGACACCCACCGGCCGGTACTACCTCACCGAGCTCATCGAGCCCACCAACCCCGGCTACGGCGACTACGCCTACGGCGTGTCGGCCTTCTCCGACGTGCTGAACGAGTTCGGCGGAGGCCCAGGGCAGATCGGCCTGCACGGCACGACAGAGGTCGACACCATCGGGGAGTCGGTCAGCCACGGCTGCATCCGCCTGTCCAACGAGGACATCACCGCGCTCACCACGCTGCTCCCCCTGGGCACCCCGATCGAGATCACCTGAAGGGACCTAGCCCTGGCTCAGTTCGCCGATCATGGGCACACGTCGGCGATGCCGTCGCGTACGTACGTCGGGCAGTAGGGAAAGCGGTCTACGTCGCCCTTCGTGGTTGAGCCGCTGAGCACCAGCACGGTGCGCAGACCCGCCTGCACCCCACTCATGATGCCCGTGTCCATCCGGTCGCCGGGATCATCCCGGCTCCCGACGGTCCGCTCGGGTCTGGGTTGGTGGCGATGAGGCGCGCGCCGTCGGCCACCAGGCGGATCGCATTGGTGATGGCCTCGAACGAGTAGGTGCGGGTCTCTCCCAGCACGACATAGTCGGGGTTGCGGTCGGTGAGGATGTAGCCCACGTCGTGCAACGCGGTGGTCAACCCGGCTTCGCCGATGACGTAGGCCCAGCCTGCCTCGCGCTGGCTGTGCAGGAACTGCGCGGTGGCCAGGGCGGAGGTCCAGATGCGCTCCGCGGGCACCTCGACCCTGCATGGTGCGGGCACAATGCGGAGATGCCTGTGACGACACCCGACGAGCTCGGCGCCCTGGACCACGGCCACGCCGAGGAGGACCTGGCCATGCGGGACAGCGTGCGATCCCTGGTGGACGAGGTGGTGCGGCCACACCTGAGCGCCTGGTTCACCGAAGGTCACCTCCCGGCGCGGGATCTCGCCCGCCAGTTCGGCGAGCTGGGGGTGCTTGGCATGCACCTGGACGGCTACGGCTGTGCTGGAGCGAGCGCCTCGGCCTACGGGCTGGTGTGCACCGAGATCGAGGCGGCCGACTCCGGCGTGCGGTCCCTCGTGAGCGTGCAGGGCTCACTGGCCATGCACGCGCTGCACACTTACGGCAGCGAGGAGCAGCGCCAGGAATGGCTCCCTCCGATGGCCCGAGGAGAACGGGTGGGATGTTTCGGCCTCACCGAGGCCGACCACGGGTCGGACCCGGTGCAGATGGCCACGAGAGCACGGCGGGACGGCCGGGACTGGGTGCTCGACGGCTCGAAGATGTGGATCACCAACGGGTCGATCGCGGATGTGGCGGTCATCTGGGCGCGGACCGACGACGGGATCGGTGGCTTTGTGGTGCCCACCGACACCCCCGGCTTCAGCGCGCGTGACGTCCCCCGCAAGCTGTCCCTGCGGGCCTCGGTGACCAGCGAGATCGTGCTGGACGGCGTGCGTCTGCCCGCCGAGGCCGCGCTGCCGGGGGCGGCGGGACTGCGCGCCCCGCTGGCCTGCCTGACCCAGGCGCGGCTGGGCATCGTGTTCGGGTCGATGGGGGCCGCGCGTGACTCGCTCATCCAGGCCATCGACTACGCGCTCACCCGGGAGCAGTTCGGGTCACCGATCGCGGCCTACCAGCTCACCCAGGCCAAGCTCGCCGACAGCACGGCGGACTACGTCACCGGGATGCTGTTCGCCGCCCACTTGGCCCGCCTGGCCGACGCCGGGACGCTGACCCCGCAGCAGGTCAGCCTGGGCAAGCTGACCAACGTGCGCCGGGCGCTGGACATCGCGCGCCGCTGCCGCACCATCCTCGGCGCCAACGGCATCACCGCCGACTACTCACCGATGCGTCACGCGGCGAACCTGGAGACCGTGCTCACCTACGAGGGGACCACCGAGATGCACACCCTGGTGGTGGGCCAGGCGTTGACCGGGCATCCGGCCTTCCGCTGAGCTCCGTAGGACCGCGCCTGCTAGAGCAGGCTGAACCCGCTCGGCAGGCCCTGGCGACCTGTACTGGCCAGCAGCAGCGTCGCGGCCTGCCCCGAGCGCCGGGCGAGGTCGGCTACGAGCTCGAGGCACTGCGCTGCGGCCGGGTCGGGTGGTCGCGGGGGCTGGCCCAGGGCCACGGCGAGGTCGCACGTATGGACGGTCAGCTCGAAGGTGCGGGTGGGCAGGTACTCGGCCAGCTGCATGGCACCCACCGGGGTTGTGGCGACATCGTCCGCTTCGGTGCCGGCGACCAGGGTGGTGGCCCGCTCGACCAGGGAGCGAACGCTGGAGACCAGGTCGTCGCCGAGGGCCACCCCGGCGTCGCGCCCACGCCGGGCCACCGCCTGCGGGTCTGACAGCGAGCGGCGTGCGCGCTCCAGGTAGTCCACGGCCGAGGCCACCTGCACCGCCTGCGCCTGCTCGGCCAGGTAGGACTCGACGGTCAGCAGAGCGCGGCTGGTGTGACCGACCAGGTCCCGCACGGTCCAGACCCCCAGAGCCGGCAGACCCCAGGTGTCCTTCTCGGCCGGCACGGTGTCCGCGAACCAGTGCGCCGCCTCGTGAAAGGCGCGCTGCGTCTCTGTCCAGTCGTCCATGGCTCAGGTGTGCTCCGGAGTGAGGGTGAGCACGTCGGTGGTGAAGCGGGCCAAGAGGTCGCGGTCGACCTCCACGCCGAACCCCGGCCCGGTGGGGACGTCGACGACGCCGTCGTGCATACGCATCGGCTCGGTCACGATGTCTTCGGCGTAGAACCGGTCGGCGCCGGAGATGTCGCCGGTCAGGGTGAACCCGGGCAGCCCGGCCAGCGCGGCGTTGGCAGCCCGTCCGATCCCGGTCTCCAGCATTCCGCCGCACCAGACCGCCAGGCCGTGGGCCCGGCACACGTCGTGGATCGCTCGTGCCTGTAGGTAGCCCCCCACGCGGCCTGGCTTGATGTTGACCACGGAGGCGGCCCGAAGCGCGATGGCGTCGGCGGCTGCTTTCACCGAGTGGATGGACTCGTCGAGGCACATGGGCGTGCGCATCAGCGAGGCGAGCTCGGCGTGCTGTCGCAGGTCGTCCTCGCCCAAGGGCTGCTCGATGAGCAGAAGGTTGTGCTCGTCCAGGCGCTGGAGATGGTTCGCGTCCACCAGGGTGTAGGCGGCGTTGGCGTCGACCTGGAAGGGCAGCTCGTCGCCGAACTCGGCGCGGACGGCCGCGACCGGCTCCGTGTCGGCGCCGGGCTTGATCTTCAGCTTGATCCGCGCGTAGCCCGCCTCGACGTAGCCTCCCACGGCTCGCAGGAGCGAGGGGACGTCGTCGTGGATGCCCACCGACACCCCGGAGGGCACGGTGCTGGCCGTGACGCCCAGGTAGTCGGCGAACGAGGTCTGCGCCGCGCGGAGCTGAGCGTCGAGCACCGCCATCTCGACGGCAGCCTTGGCCATGGGATGGCCGATGAGGTGGTCGAGGTGGTGGGCGACCGACTCCGCGCTGAGGTGCGGCTGGTCGAACAGCGCCGGAGCGATCCAGCGGCGCGTGACCTCGGCCGCTCCGTGCAGGTACTCGGCCGAGTACAGGGGCGCCTCCATGGCCACACATTCACCCCACCCGGTGACGGGACCGGCGGAGGTCTCGGCCCGCAGCTCGACGACGTAGGTGTGCTTGGTCTGCGAGGTGCCGAACGAGGTCGTGAACGGCGCCACCAGCGGCATCTCGAGCTGGTGCAGCCACATCTGGGTGAGCTTCATCGATCCCTCTCGGTCGGTTCGGCGGTGCGGGTCAGGACGTACCGGGCCGGGCGCTCGATCCACTCGATCCGCCACCCGTCGGCGAGCAGCGAGACGAGGGTCTGGCGGGTCCGCGCGCGCCAAGCCGTGGCACACTCCGGGTCCTCCTCGCGGAGGGTCTCCACATCGGTCGGGATGGCGACCTCCACCTCCTGGCATTCGGCGGGCACCGTGATGCTCGGTGTCCCCGGGCGACCACCGTCGTCGGCGAGGGCCACGTGACGTGCTGGGCCGCCGGAAACCGTGCCGAGCGGGTCGTCGGCCGCGTCCCAGGTGACCAGCAGGCGGTCCGACCCGTGCCCGGCGTTCCGGCCGTCGGTCATCGGCCCGTAGTGGTCGGGCAGGAAGGCCTCGACCCGGGCCCCGAGCCGGTGGAGGTTGAAGAACGCGTTGCGTGCGACCAGCGGGTCGAAGGTCCACGTGATCGCGGGTACGCCACGCTCGAGGCACCAGGCGCGCTGGTGTTCCTTCATGGCCCGGCCGATTCCGTGCCCGGCCCAGGACGGGTGGACGCCGGTGATGTGTGAGTGCAGCGACGTGCCGGGCGGGCCGAAGAAGCCGACGCTGGCCCCGATGACCTGACTGGTGTCCTGCTCCACCGCCGAGGCGACGTAGCAGCCGCTGTGGACGTAGGCGACCAGCGTGCTCAGCTCGAGCACGTCCTGGCCCTCCGGCATCTGCCACACCAGGTTGAGCAGGTCTGAAGCCCGCCGGCAGTCTCGGGCGTCGCGGGCCATCTCGATGGCGAAGGCACGGTGGCCAGGTCCGTGGCCCTCCTGCTGGCTCACGCGCGGCGCTCGGGACGCAGCAACCGATGCACGAGGCCGGCCAGCATGGCCGTGCGTGGGCCGAAGTGCTCGACGAGGGCGTGCTCGTGGTCGGCGTGGGCGCCACCACCGACGGCGCCGAGACCGTCGAGGCTGGGCGCACCCAGGCCAGCCGTGATGTTGCCGTCGGAGGCGCCACCGACGTCGGCGGCCTCCGGGGCACTCAGTTCGAGCTCGCGGCATACCTCGGTCAGTTCGGCGTACAGCGGCATGGAAAGCTCCCGCTGCAGGGGCGGGCGGTTGATGCCCCCGGAGAGCTCGAAGGTCGCCCCGGTCTGAGTCGGCGAGAGTGACCGCAAGGCCGCATCGACCCGGTCCTGCTCCGCGCGGGTCCAGGCCCGTGAGTCGATGTCGAGGAATGCGGTGTCGGGCACCGTGTTGCTGCTGTTGCCCGCGCTCAGGGTGGTCGGCACGACGCTGGTGCCCGCGTCGTCGTCGGCCACGGCCGAGACGGCGAGGATCTGGTGGGCAAGCTCGAGGCCGGCGTTGATCCCCGCCTCGGGCTCCAGGCCCGCGTGCGCGGCCCGTCCCCGGATGGTCAGCCGGTAGGAGGACGCGCCCTTGCGCGCCACCTTGGCCGCGCCGCCGTCGGCGCTGCCTTCCAGCACCAGCACCGCCGGCGGCCGCGAGGTGCGGGTGACCTCGGTCGTGATGAGCTCGCGGGAGGCGGCCGAGCCCACCTCCTCGTCACCGGTGACGAGGAGGGTCAGCCCACTCGTTGGAAGGGCATGCTGCTGCATCACGGCCACGGCGTGGATCGCCATCACCAAACCGGTGAGCATGTCGAACGACCCGGGGCCGCGCACGACGCCGTCGGCATGAGAGAAGGGCAGCCGGGCGAGAGTCCCGTGCGGCCACACCGTGTCCTGGTGGCAGAGCAGCATCACTCGGGGGGCGTCATCAGGGATCTCGCCGGTGTCACCGGGGGTCAGACGCAGGCGCACATGGGTGACGCCGTCCACCTCGATGAGCTCGCAACGCTGGCCGAGGCGCTCGTGGACCAGCGCGGCGACGTCGGCGGCACCGGCCGCCACCGCGGCGAGGTCGCTGGAGGGCGTCTCGCAGGTCACCAGCCGTTCGAGGTCGGCGAGCATCTGCGGCACCCGGTCGACGGCCGACTGCACCAGCTCGTCGGTCACGGTGCGCCGTGCGTTCCGGGAGCGTGCATCGCTCGACCCTATCCCCGGCTCGGGACGGGGCGCTACGCGCCCAGAGTCTCGCGGAAGTGCTGCGCCACGGGCGCGCCGAAGAGCACGAACCGGACAAGGTCGACCTCGTGACCGGGGTGGCTCCGGACCGTGTCGACCGCGATGGCGGCGACCTCCGCGGCATCCCACCCGTAGACCCCGGCACTGATCGCCGGGAAGGCGATGGTCCGTGCCCCGACCTCCTCGGCGACCTCGAGACTGCGCCTGAAGCAGGAGGCAAGCAGGTCGGGGTCGGTCTGACCGCGGTGCCGGTTGGGGCCCACGGTGTGGATCACCCACTGCGCCTCCAGCTCACCGGCGCCGGTGGCCACCGCCTCACCGACGGGCAGGCCGTCGTGCCACCGGGCTGCACGCAGCCGTCGGCACTCGTGCAGCAGGGTGGGCCCTGCCGCGGCGTGAATGGCCCCGTCGACCCCTCCGCCGCCCATCAGCTGGGAGTTGGCCGCGTTGACGATGGCGTCGACCGACTCGGTAGTGATGTCGCCCTCGACCGCTTCGATCCGCATACCCACGAGTATGCCCACCCGTCAGTCGGGCGCCAGGCGTCCGCCGCCAGTGGGCCGGCGTCATGGGGACGTCACCGGGCCGTGCCGACGAGGACTCGCCGGGCGGTCCGGTCGTCGTCGGTGGGCTCCAGCACGACGGAGACCTCGAAGCCCGCTGCCTCCGCCAGCTCGACCCACCGCTGCTGGGTGAACAGGCCGAACGTATGGCGCTCGTGCTCGGTCCACACCCGCCCGCCGCTGTCGCGGAGGCAGTAGACGTACTCGGTGACCACGCTGTCGTCGGCGGGGTCGGGGTCGTAGGTCCACTCCAGATACCGGATGCCGGAGCCGTCGGGAGCGTCCGTGCCGCCGTGCTCGGTGCTGGCCTCGAAGGTCTCGCGCATGTGGTCCGGCATGACGACCAGCGCACCCCCGACGGCCAGATGGGCGCGCGCGGTGGCGAACACAGCGGCCAGATCCCCCTCGGTGAGCATGTAGTCGACCGCGTCGTGGACCAGGACGGCGTCGAAGGTCCGCTCCAGACGCACGTTCCTCATGTCGCCCGGGACGTGCTCAGACGCCGGATTGAGCCGGCGGGAGACCGCCAGCATGCCCTCGGCGATGTCGACCAAAGTCATGGCGAAGTCGCCGGCGAGGTGGACGGCGTTGTGCCCGCCTCCGCTGCCGAGCTCGAGGACGGTGCGTACCTCGCGCGAGGACGTCCGCAGTAGCCCGGCGATGAGGGCCGCGTCCTCCACGTACTCCGACGGCGGGGACAGCAACGGCCACCAACGGGCCAGGTCGGCATACATCCGGGGCGTCGTCACGCTCGCTCCTCGATGGTCATTGCAGCAGGCTATGCAGGCGGGTGAGCACCGGGTCGGTCTGCGAGGGGATGTCGGCGTAGATGTTTCGCAGATCTCGGTAGAGACGGGCCCGCGCAGCATCCGGGGTGAAGACGTCGGCAGGGTGCACCATGCGATGGGTCGCCTCTTCGACGCTGGGGTGGACCGCGCACGCAACGGCGGCACACACCGCGGCCCCCAGCCCAGCGGCGTTGCGCACGGTGTTGCGGCGCACGGG
>Ga0102946_1000088_pt1 | contig 31030 bp, 28 predicted proteins | sample SalPon2A_A_D1_MG_FD_78209 | JGI IMG/M metagenome (GOLD analysis project Ga0102946, IMG submission 78209) | Soil microbial communities from South San Francisco under conditions of wetland restoration - Salt Pond MetaG R2A_A_D1_MG | ecosystem: Environmental > Terrestrial > Soil > Wetlands | place... | reverse complement strand
TCGCCGTACTCACCGTTCCGGCTGGCCTGCCGCCCCGAGGCCACGCTGCTCACGCTCACGGCCGCCTGACCGCACTGGGGGCGGCCTTCCGAAAGCCGGCCGGTGCGAGGTGGCTCGCCGCGATTCGGCCCGCCGGTCGGCCGTGGGATATCGTGACCGACGCTGTGGCACCCGGTAGTCCGACGTGCCGGCCACGGGGTGTGGCGCAGTTTGGTAGCGCGCGTCGTTCGGGACGACGAGGTCGCAGGTTCAAATCCTGTCACCCCGACCCTTCACCACCGCAGGCACCGCTCGCTTCCTGCGTCACCCGTCGGTCAGCTGGGCTCTGCCATGAGCTCCGCCGGTACCTCGGAGGCGCCGACGACTCCGCTGAGCAGCTGGGGCTCGAGCAGCTCACCTCGCTTCAGGACGCTGACCGAGCCGTTGGTCTCCAGGATGACCGCCGCGACCTCCTCCGCGTTCCGGACCCCGGCCATGCGCAGCCGCGACTGCACCTCGGTGGGCATGACGTGGGCGCGCGCCATGTTGTCCGGGAGCAGCCGCTCTCCCGCCATCAGCAGCACGGGATGGTGGTCGACCACGGCGAACCCGAGCCGGTTACCCCTGACCAGGCCCAACGCAGACTGCAGCACCACCAGCGTGGCCAACGCGATCAGCCCCGATCCCAGGGTGGGCAGCAACCCCAGCGCTGTCCGCCCGATGATGGCGCCGAAGGCGATCAGGGCTGCCAGATCGAAGCCCGACATCCCCGCGAGCAGGCGGGGCCCCACCAGCCGCACCAACAACACCATGGCGAGGTACATCGCGACGGTCGACACCACGACGGCCAGAGCGACCTTCGGCGTCACGGCCAGCAGGTCCCACAGCGACAGGTCGGCAAGATCCAGGAAGTCGAGCATGTCGAGCACGCTACTCCCGCAGTCGCAGGGTGCTCAGCAGCGTCGGAAGCGACCTAGCGCGCCGCGGCATCGACGTTGCTAGACTCCCGCGCATGCCAAGCCCGTTGCAGCGTCGGCCCGCGGTGGCCTACCTCCGGGTGAGGCTGTTTCTGCGATGAGTCTCCTGCTCACGATGGTCCTGCTCGTCGTCACAGTGGCCCTGGCTCCCGTGTGCTGCCGCTACTTCGGCCGCGACGCCGGCTATCCGCTCGCCGGGATGTACCTGCTGGCCAATGCCGCTTTCTTCCCGGCGGCGGCGGCCGTGATGCGCGGGGAGGAGTACACCTACTCGGTGGCGTGGGTCTCCGCGCTCGACGTGAACTTCGCGCTCCAGGCGGACGGCGTGGGGGTCGTGTTCACCTTCATCGCCCTGCTCATCGGCGCCGTGGTCTTCGTGTACTCGGCGCGCTACCTCGACCCGGGCCGCAACCTCAGCTTCTACCTGACCATGTGCGCCTTCACCTTGTCGATGGTCGGCCTGGTGCTCGCCGACGACATGGTGCTGCTCTTCGTCTGCTGGGAGCTGACCTCCCTGGCCTCGTTCCTGCTGATCGCCCGTTCGGGGTACGGCGGTGAGCTCGCCTCGTTGCGGACCTTGCTGATCACCTTCCTCGGGGGGCTCTTCCTCCTGGCTGCGGTGGTCTCGATCGTCGCCAAGACCGGCACGACCTCGGTGACCGAGGCCCTGGCGGACCCGGTGTGGACCGAGGACGCCGGGTTCACCACGGCGATGGCGATCCTGGTGCTCCTGGCCGCCTTCACGAAGTCGGCCCAGTTCCCGTTCCACCCCTGGCTTCCCGACGCCATGGCCGCGGCCACGCCGGTCAGCGCCTACCTGCACGCGGCGGCGGTCGTCAAGGCCGGCATCTTCCTGCTGATGCGGTTCAGCCCCGCGTTCCACGCCACCCCGGTGTGGAACTACAGCCTGATCTTCACGGGTCTGTTCACCGGTGCCATGGCCGCCTGGTTCGCCGCGCAGAAGACCGACCTGAAGAAGCTCATGGCCTACTCCACCGTGAGCCAGCTCGGTCTGATCGTGGCCACCATCGGCATCGGCACCGAGGAGGCCCTGGCTGCGGCCACGCTGCACGTCATCGCCCACGCCCTGTTCAAGTCCGGGTTGTTCATGATGGTCGGGGTCATCGACCACTCCACCCATACCCGCGACATGCGCCGCCTGCCGCAGCTGTACAAGACCATGCCCTGGTCCTTCGGCGCGGTAGTCCTCGGCTGTGCGTCCATGGCCGGCATCCCGCCCATGCTCGGCTTCGTGTCCAAGGAAGAGATCTTCGTCGCGATGCAGGAGGCCCCCGGCGGGGAGTTCGTCGGCTGGCTGGCGCTGGCCGGTGCGGTCGGCGGAGCCGTGCTGACCTTCGCCTACTGCGCCAAGATCGTCTTCGGCGGCTTCGTTGACGGCACCCGCACCGACATCGTTGCGCACGAGGGTGAGCCCCTGCTGCTGATTCCCGCGGCCCTGCCGATCTTCGTGGGTCTTCCGCTGGCCCTCGTCGTCGGGGTGCTGGACACCCCGGTCCAGCGCTCGGTCGAGGCCCAGCTGCCCGCCGGGGAGGTCGAGCACAAGGTACACCTGGCCCTCTGGCACGGCTTCAACCTCGAGCTGCTGCTCTCGGCCCTGGTCATCCTGGCGGGGATCGTCATCATCGCCAACCGCCGACGGCTGCGTCCCTGGATGGAACACGACAGCTTCACCCTCGACGGGCCCGCCGTCATCGGCAAGAGCGTCAAGGGCGTGCGTGTCTTCGGCACCAAGCTCGCGCTGACCGTGGCCGCCAACAACCCCACCCGCCACGTCGCGGCCCAGCTCACCGTACTGACCCTCGTGCTGATCGGCGGCACGGTGACGGTATGGCAGACGGCAGGGTTCGCCCCTCAGCACCCAGGTCTGACCGAGCCGATCGACGCCGTGGTCCTCGTCATCGTGATCGGCGGGGTCATCGGCGCGGCCGTGTCCGACTCGCGTCTGGCCGCGACCGTGAGCCTGTCCGCGGTCGGTATCGCTGTGACCGTGCAGATCTTCGCTCTCGGCGCTCCCGACGTCGGTCTGACCCAGCTGCTGGTCGAGGCGCTCACCGTGCTGATGATCATGCTGGTGCTGCAGAAGCTCCCGTTGCGCTTCGGCGGTGGCCCGCGGTTCGGCAACGGCGCGGCGGCGGCGCTGGCCATCCTCACCGGTATCGGGGCCGGGCTGGCGGTCTGGGCACTGACCGGACGGCGCGAGCGGGCCCCCGTGACCGAGTACTACCTCGTCGAAGCCCCGGTCGAGAGCGGCGGGGACAACATCGTCAACACCATCCTGGTCGAGTTCCGGGCACTGGACACCCTCGGCGAGCTGACCGTCCTGGGGATGGCCGGCGTGGCGTTGGTCGCCCTGCTGTCCACGGTCCGCGACCGGTACCTGGACCCGCAGCCCAGTGAGGACCGCACCTACGTCCCCCCGCCGGATCTGGCCTTGCGTGCGGAGGGAACCACGGCACGCACGGCGATGGTCGAGGCTTGGGGCAACGCCATCCCGCTCCAGCTGTTGCTGCGGCTGACCATCCCGCTGCTCGCGGCCATCTCGGTGATTCTCTTCTGGCGGGGGCACAACGCTCCCGGCGGCGGCTTCATCGCCGCCCTCGTCGGCTCGGCCATCGTGGCGCTGCTCTACCTGTCTTCCTCGCGCGACCAGCCGGTCGGACCGCCTCGTGTTCCGGCGGCCCTGATCGCCGGTGGGGTCCTGGTGGCCATCGGCACCGGCGTGTGGGGTCTGCTGGCCAAGGGGTCGTTCCTCGAGCCGCTGCACGGCAAGTTCCTGGGCCAGAAGCTCACCTCGGCGATCGTCTTCGACCTCGGTGTGTACGCCGCCGTGTTGGGGTTGGTCATGGTCGCCTTCAACCTCCTCGGAGCCGCCGAAGGCACCCGCGAGGGCACGCGCGAGCGGGCCGACCAGGCCGTGGAGGGCGAGATCGAAGGACCGATGGAGACCGTGCGCGGTGAGCACCCCGGGCAAGAGGACATGCCCCCTATTCCGAGCCGCAAGACCACCTTCCTGGCCTCGGGCACGGTGCCCCCACGCGAGCGACGGCGCACCTCGAGAAAGTCCGGAAAGGGGTCACAGTCATGATCTTGCCCATCACCATCGGGGTGCTCGTCGCCGGCGGGGTGTTCTTGATCGTGCAGCGTGGCATGGTCCGCATCATCTTCGGCCTGGCCCTGCTCTCTCACGCCGCGAACCTGCTGCTGTTGGCCACCGGTGTGAGCGCCTTTCGGGGTGAGCCGCTGGCGAACGTGACCGCGGTCGAGGCCGCGGCTGACCCGCTTCCCCAGGCCTTCGTCCTGACAGCCATCGTCATCGCTCTGGCCGTCACCATCTTCATGCTCACGCTTGCGGTCATCGGGCACAACGACGACACCAAGCACATGCCCCACACCGGAGAGTTCCACGACCGATGAACCCGGCGCTGCTCTCCCTTTTCGTCGTGCTGCCGCTGACCGCGGCGGCGCTTCTGGTGGTGGTGCGCCGACCCGCCCTCGACCGGGGGCTGATGGTGGGCATTCCCGCCCTCGTCACCGCGGCCGCCATCTACCTGCTCTTCGAGCACCGCGAGACGCCGGTCCTGGCCCACAACATCGGGGGGTTCCCGGGCGGGGTGTCGATTCCGCTGGTCTCGGACACGTTCAGCGCCCTGATGATCGCGGTCACCTCGCTGACCACGACGGTCACCATGGCCTTCCTCACGCGCACCGGGGAGGACCGGTACCGCTTCGTCCCGTCGCTGGCGCTGATGCTGACCGCCGGGGTGAACGGGGCCTTCCTGACCGGCGACCTGTTCAACCTCTTCGTCTTCGTCGAGGTCATGCTGCTGCCCTCCTACGCTCTCATCGCCGTCACCGGCACCTGGCGGCGACTGGGCATCGGGCGCCTGTTCGTGGTGGTCAACCTCCTGACGAGCACCATCCTGCTGATCGGTGTGGGACTGGTCTATGCCACGGCCGGCACGGTCAACCTGGCCGAGCTCGTGGGACGGGCCGCGGAGGACCCGCGAGTCGGGCTGGCCATCTCGGTGGTGCTGTTGGCCTTGGCCATCAAGGCCGCGGTCGCTCCCACCCACGGCTGGCTGCCCCGGGCCTACCCCGCCACCTCGGCCGGGATCATGGCGCTGTTCTCCGCCGTCCATACCAAGGTGGCCCTCTACGGGATCTACCGGATCTACTCCAGCACCTACGACGGGCAGGCGCCGTGGGCTCCGATCCTGGCCATCGCGGTGGTGGCGACGATCCTCATCGGCTCCTACAGCACCTTCGGCGAGCACATCATGCGTCGCGCGCTGGCCTGGCAGATGGTGGCCGGCGTCGGACACATCCTGCTGGGGCTGGCGCTGTTCAGCGAGTTCGCGCTCGCCGCCGGCATCTTCTACATGATCCACCACATCGTGACCATGGGCGCCCTGCTGCTCGCGTCGGGGGCGATCGAGCAGACCTACGGCAGCGGACGCTACGAGCGTCTGGCAGGCCTGGCCCGGCGCGACAAATGGGTGGCTGTGATCTACGCCTTCGCGCTGCTGTCACTGGTGGGGCTGCCACCCTCGACGGGCTTCTTCGCCAAGATCGGGTTGCTGCAGGCTTCGGCCGACGCCGGCGGCTGGAAGCAGTGGGTGTTCATCGCCACCGTCCTCATCGCGGCCGTGGCCACCCTGCTCGCCATGCAGCGACTGTGGTCGGGCGTCTTCTGGGGGCCGGCTATGGAGAACTACCGCCCCGAGGCATCGCACGGCGGCCGCGATCGTCGGGTTCCCCTCCCGCGTGACCTCCGGGTCACCTGGCAGCTGGCCTCGCCGGCGGCCTTCCTCGTCGGCCTCCAGCTCGTGTTCTTCGTGCTCGCCGGGGCCCTCATCCCGATCGCCCTTCGGGCCGCGGATGACCTGATGACGCTCCAGCCCTACGTCGAGGCGGTGCTGGGATGAGACTGAGTCCTGTGTCGATCGTCCGCTACGCCGGGTTCATCTTCTGGGAGGTCGTCAGCGGCACCCTGGATGTGGCCGCGGATGCGTTCAGTCCCGGCCGGGGCGCGACCCCCATGATCGTGGAGTACCCCCTGCGGTGCGACACCGACGCGGAGATCGCCATCATGGCCTCCTCCATCACCATCACGCCCGGCACCATCACCCTCGGCATCGCGCCGGCGCTGGAGAACGCGCCCGCTACTCTCTTCGTGCACTCGATGTACTGCTCGAGCCGCGAGGAGCTGCTGGAGGACCTGCACACCATGGAGTCCAAGCTGTTGCGTGCCTCGCGTGGCGGCGCCGCGAAGGATGCCTCATGACCGGCATCGTGGTGGTCACCGTCGTCATCCTCACCCTCTCCGTGGTGGTGGCCCTGGTTCGCCTGATCGCCGCCCAGGACGAGGCCACCTCGGCCGCGGTCAGCGACCTGATCTACTTCTGCGCCGTGGGCATCTTCATCACCACCGCGATGTTGCGCCCGACGGCGGTGCTGTTCGACGTCGCCTCGGTCTCGGCGCTCTTCGGCATCCTGGCCACCGTCGCGCTGGCGCGCATTCTCACGAGAGGGCGACGCTGATGGACATTGTGCTGACCGTGGTGATCGGGATCCTGGCCATCGGTGGCGCCCTGTGCGTCCTGGTCAGTGCGATGGCGATGCTGCGGGTCGAGGACGCCTTGAGCCGGATCAACGTCCTCAGCCCGGCGACGGGTCTCGGGCTGCCGGCGATCTTGCTCGCCGCCTATCTCAACCACCTCACCGAGGTGGGCCACGACTGGATCGACCTGATCAAGGTGCTGGTGGCCATCGCCGGCTTCGTCATCCTGTCCTCGGTGGCCAGCAACACCCTCGGCCGCGCCACCTACCGGTCGGGGGCACCCATCGACCCCAAGACCTCTCCGAACGAGCTCGCGCAGGCTCACCCCGACCATCGGCGCGACTGACCGAGCGCCGGCTACTCGGCGTGCAGTGCCGCCATCTCCGCCTCCATCACCGTTTCCTCGTCGGCATCCAGGCGCACGTGGGCCAGCAGGGCCAGCACCGCGCGTAGCGACGACGCGCTGCGATCGCCCCATGAGGACAGGTAGCTGAACTGCCACCACCAGAGCGCCTCGGTCACCGCTCCGTCGGCGTAGTGACGCAGCCCGTGGCTCAGGTCCGCCGCGACGGCCACCAGATCCCCGGAGATGTCGGACCGCCCGACCCGCGGCAGCGCGACCGGGTCGGTGACCTCGGCGTAGTCGTCGACTCCGGCCAGAAGCCGCACCAGGTCCTCACGGATGCCGTCGAGGTCGAGGTCGGGGCCCGAATCCGGCTCGTACCGCTCGACGGGGACCACGTCGACCATGGCACCGAGCCGGGCTCCCGCTACCTGAACCTGGGACAGCGCCAGGAGCAGCACGGGCAGGACCGAGTCGGTAGCCCCTCCACGCGCTACCCCTTGAAGCGTCTCCAGGTAGGTGCGCGCCTCGGTCGCGGTCTCGTGCGCGAGCGACCACAGCTCCGCGTCGAGCGGCGGCGGATGCGGTCCCGGTGACGTCGCCTCGGTGGTGTCCATCGTGCGCCCAGTCTGCTGCACGGGGGCCACGGTGAACAGCCCCGCCGGATCGCTTCCGGGCGCCGACCTCAGGCTTGGATGCGGCGGCGCCCTTCGAAGGCACGCCCCAACGTGACCTCGTCGGCGTACTCCAGGTCCCCTCCGACCGGCAGTCCCGATGCGAGTCTGCTGATCCGGACGTCCATGTCCTTCAGCATGCGAGCCAGGTAGGTGGCGGTCGCCTCTCCCTCGAGGTTGGGATCTGTCGCAATGATCACCTCGGTGACCGAGCCGTCGGCCAGCCGAGCCAGGAGCTCACGGATGCTCAGGTCCTCCGGCCCCACGCCGCCGATCGGGTTGATGGCGCCGCCGAGCACGTGGTAACGGCCGCGGAACTCGCGCGTCCGCTCGATCGCTGCCACGTCCTGGGACTGCTCGACCACGCAGATGACGCCGGAGTCCCGGCGTGGGTCCTGGCAGATGCGGCACTGCTCGTCCTCGGCGACGTTCCCGCAGACCTGGCAGAAACGCACCCGGTCCTTGATCTGCGCCAGAGCGGTCGCCAAGGCGGAGACCTCCTGCGGGTCGGCCGTCAAGAGGTGGAACGCGATGCGCTGTGCGCTCTTGGGCCCGATGCCGGGGAGTCGGCCGAGCTCGTCGATGAGGTCTTGGACCACGCCTTCGTACACACCCACGACCCTATGTCGCGCGGCCACCATCCGTGCCCGCCACCCCGCGGCACGACCTCACGCGTCGGCTTGCCGCTCGTTGTAGGCCCCGGCGGGCTCCTGGCCGCTCATGGCCAGGACGGACTCGTAGATCGCGTCGCTCACCCGTCGGCGGGCCAGACCCGCCGGCAGGCCCCCATACCCTCGGGTCACGTCGATCGGGGTGCCGAACCGCACGGTGAACTTCTTGATCCGCGGGGCGCGCGCGCCGACGGGCATGAGCGCCGCGGTGCCCGAAAGGGCAACGGGAACCACGGGGCACTGCGCCTCGAGGGCCAACCAGGCCGCGCCGGCTCGGAAGCGGTAGAGGCGACCGTCGCGCGACCGGGTGCCTTCCGGATAGATGCCGAAGACCCCACCGCTGCGCAGATGCGCCAGAGCCTTGTCCAAAGACTCCTGTGCCGCACGAGCGTGGTCACGGTCGACCGGGATAGAACCGATGGAGGTGAACCAGGTGCGGCTGACCCAGCCTCGGACCCCGGTGCCGGTGAAGTACTCCTCCTTGGCCAGGAAGGACACCTGACGGGGGGAGACCAACGGGATGGCCACGCTGTCGATGAACGACAGGTGGTTGCTCGCCAGGATGACCGGACCCTGCTCGGGCACGTTGTCGGCGCCGATGATCTCCGGACGCCACAGCGCCAAGGCGGCAGGACGGACGGTCAGGTGCAGGGCTTGGTAAAGAATGTCCTATCACCCTCAGCGTTGGGAGCCGTCGTCGATCGCGATGACCCGGCCGCCGAGTACGGACTCGATGACGGGCTGTCCTACCGTAGTGGCCCCGTCGAGGTCGTCGTCGTCAGCGGACGGTACGTCCGCCGCTCGGGCGGGCGCCACAGCGCCCGGTTCGTCGGTCGCGGGGCCCGGGGCGGCATCGCTCCGGCGGCGACGGGGCTGGCGGGGCCGCTCCGGTGAGGGGTCCTCGCGCCGGGTGCGGGGTTGGCGTGGCTCTCGCTCGCCATGACCGCCGCCGGCGGCCACTCCTTCCACCGTGGTGTCGAGGCCGATGGCCTCGATGAGGGCTTGTCGCACGACCTCGGCGTGGTTGCCCCGACGGAACGACTCCGTCTGACCTGCGGTGTCCACCTCCAGCAGGAGCCGGCGACCGTCGAAGTCGACCACGGTCGTGTTCACCGAGACCAACGTCCAGGTCACCCGTCGTATGGCCTTGATGCGGTCGAGCACCTCGGGCCAGGATCGCCGGATCGCGTCGGTGTCGAGGACTCCCGTGCCCCGGGCGTGGGACGCGGAGACCCGCCCAGCGTCATCCTGAGCGACCGGCCCGGGAGGGTCCGGAGCGGCGGACGCCGGGGCGGGCCCGGGCTCGACGGCGGGCTCCGCCTGGGCCGGCGGCTCCGGTCCGGGCTCTGGCTCGACCGGGGGCTCCTCCTGGACCGGCGGCTCGTGCTCGCGGGTCCGCTCGGGCTCCACCGGAGACCGAGGCTGGTCGGCTCGCGCGGCGGGGGCAGCAGGCGCGTGGGCGGAAGACGACGCCTGGCCAGCGGGCTGGGGGTCGCCGCGTTGCCCCGGCGCGTGGTCGGCGGCGGCCAGCCGCCGTTCCATGCGGTCCAGCCGGGCCGCGTAGCCGCCCTCGCCCGCGGCACCGGGAAGAAGAAGCCGGGCGCAGACGAGCTCCAGCTGCAAGCGGTGGGACACCGCTCCGGTCATCTCCGCCAACGCCTGGCTGACGACGTCCGCGCAGCGGCTCAGCGCGCCGGCGCCGTAGGACCTCGCCTGCATCGCCATGCGCTCCACCTGGTCCGCGGAGGCACCGGGTAACAGGCTGGCGGCGCGCTCCCCCACGGCCAACAGCACGATCAGGTCGCGGTAGCGTTCGAGCAGGTCCTCCGCGAAGCGCCGCGGGTCGTGCCCCGACTCGACCACCTTGTCGACCTGCGTGAACACGCTGGCGGCGTCCCCGGCGGCCACGGCCGTTACCACCGCGTCCAGCAGCTCGGTGTCGGTGAACCCGAGCAGGGAGGCGGTGCGCTCGTAGGTCAGGCCCTGGTCCCCGGCGCCGGAGATCAGCTGGTCCAGCACGGACAGCGAGTCGCGCACCGAGCCCGCCCCCGCCCGCGTCACGAAGGACAGCACTCCCGGCTCGGCGTCGATGCCCTCCACTGCGCACATCTGTTCCAGGTATCCCGTCAGTCGCTGCGGGGGGACCAGGTGGAAGGGGTAGTGGTGGGTGCGCGAGCGGATTGTCGACAGCACCTTCTCCGGCTCGGTGGTGGCGAAGATGAACTTCACGTGCTCAGGCGGCTCCTCGACGACCTTGAGCAGGGCGTTGAACCCGTGAGCGGTCACCATGTGAGCCTCGTCGATGATGTACACCTTGTACCGCGACTGGGCTGGGCCGAAGGCCGCCCGCTCGCGCAGGTCTCGCGCGTCGTCGACCCCGCCGTGGCTGGCGGCGTCGATCTCGATCACGTCCACGGTGCCGGCACCGCCGCGGGCCAGCGCGACGCACGAGTCGCAGTTGCCGCACGGGTCGGGGGTCGGGCCCTGGGCACAGTTGAGACAGCGGGCCAGGATCCGCGCGCTGGTCGTCTTGCCACAGCCCCGCGGGCCGCTGAAGAGGTAGGCGTGATGCACCCTTGCGTTGAGCAGCGCTTGACGCAGGGGCTGCGTGACGTGCTCCTGCCCGATCACGTCCGCGAAGGTCTCCGGACGGTACCGGCGGTACAGGGCTGTGCTCACCATCCGACCCTAACGGGCGACACCGACTCCTACACCGGCCGCAGAACCGTCATCCGGTGCGCGGCGCGGGTCAGCGCCACGTAGAGGGCGCGGACGCCCCCGGCGGCGGTCTCGACGATGCCGTCGGGGTCCACGACGAGCGTCGCGTCGTACTCCAGACCCTTGGACGCGACCGGGTCGAGCACCACGACACGCTGGTGCGCCCGGGAGTCCTCGAGACTGTCGACCGCCTCGTGCGCGACCGGTGACCAGCGTGGGCCGGTGATCACCGCCACGATGCCGTCCACCTGCGACAGCAGCTCGTACAGGGACCCGGCTACGGCCTCCGTGAGCTCGCGCGCCCGCACGTCACGTTCGACCGGGTGATGACCGGTCTCGCGTACCGCCCGCGGGATGTCGGCATCGGGCACCGAGCGGCGGATCACGCGCGCCGCGAGATCGAAGACCTCCTTGGCGTTGCGGTAGTTGGTATCCATGTGGAAGCTGCGCCGAGGGGCGGAGCCGAAGGCCTGTTCGCGAGCTGCGGCCGCCTCGGCGGGCTGGCCCCAGGACGCTTGCGCCGCATCACCGACAACGGTCCACGAGGCCGAGCGCCCTCGACGCGCCAGCATGCGCCACTGCATCGGCGACACGTCCTGTGCCTCGTCGAGGAGGACGTGCGCGAAGGCGTCGGGCGGCGTGATGCTGCCCGACATCAGCCGGGCGACCGGGTCTTGCGGCAAGGGGGACGACCATGCCTGCTCGCCGGAGGAGGAGGCCGACGAACGCTCCGGGCGCAGAGCCGCGACACCGTGCTGGGCCACGTCGTCGAGCTCCTCGACCTCGTAGAACTCTCGCTCCTGCTTGGGACCCTCGGGCAGCGGTCCCAGCCGCTCGGCCAAGTCGTCCAGCAGAGCGACGTCGGCCACGCTCCATGAGCCACGATCCTCGGCCGTACGCAGCGAGCCCGCGAGGGCGGAGACCTCCCCCCGGTCCAGCGACGAGCCCGCGACCCGGCTCGCCACCTCCTCATCGGCGAGCCACCGGAGCACCTCGCGGGGGTCGACCGGTCGCCACCACTGCTGGAGGAAGGCTTCGACGTCTCTGGAGTCCGAGAACGCCTCGATGAACTCCGCCCGCTCCTCACTGGGTGCGCTGACCTCCGCCCAAGCCAGGTCGGCCAGTACACCCGTCACCACCTGCGCGGCCCCGTTGCGGTGATGGCGACGGAGCACGGTCGACCGGGCTCGGTTGAGCACACGCTGGTCCAGCCGGATCGCGTGCCCGGCGACGAAGCACCGCAGCTCACTCGGAGCCCCGGGCACCGGCAGCCGGGCCGCGGCCCGTAACACCTCCCGCATCCGCAGCGAGCCTTTCACCGCGGCGGTCGCCGGCGGGTCCAGACGCGTGGCAGTGACCCCACCGACGACGTCGCCCAGTGACCGCAGCGTCACGCTGTCCTCCCCGAGGGAAGGCAGGACCCGTTCGATGTAGGCCGTGTACGCCGCGGACGGGCCCACGACCAGAACTCCGCCGGCCTCGAACCGCCGACGGTCGGCGTAGAGCAGGTAGGCCGCCCGGTGCAGAGCCACGACTGTCTTGCCGGTGCCGGGCCCCCCGGTGATCTCGGTCACGCCGCGGGCGGGCGCGCGGATGGCCTCGTCCTGGTGCTGCTGGATCGTGGCGACGATGTCGCGCATGGTGCTGCCGCGGCTCTGGGTCAGAGCGGCGATGAGGGCCCCGTCACCGACGACCACCATGCCCTCGGGCGCCTGGGCCACCATCAGGTCGTCTTCGACGCCGACCACGGTGACGCCGCGGCAGCGCAGCACGCGCCGGCGCACCACGCCGTGCCGTTGCACCGGGGTGGCCCGGTAGAAGGGCGCCGCGGCGGGGGCGCGCCAGTCGATGACCAGGGGCTCGTACTCGTCATCACGCACGCCCAGACGTCCGATATAGCGCACCCGCAGCGCGACGTCCCCCTCCGCCTCCCGGCTCGGCCCGTCGTCGGTCGCTGCGTCGAGGTCGAGGCGACCGAAGACCAGTCCTTCGTGCTGCTGCTCCAAGGTGGTCCGCCGCTTGGTAGCGGCGAAGACCAGCGCATCACGTTCGAAGAGTCCGGTCAGCTCCTCCTCGCGTGGCTCCCCAGTGCCGGCCCGCTCGGTCCGCCCCCGGGCCAGCCCCTCGGCATGCACCAGCTCGACCCGTACGCCGGCCTTGGCCAGCTCGCGGTACACCATGTCCACGTACTGCTGTTCGAGGGCGATCTCCGAGCCGACGAGGTCCTGCACCTCCGCGCTCACTCCTGGCTCACCCCTTTCCTGGCCCGTTCACACTGCCCACCCGCGCGCTCCTGGGGAGCCGACCGGGCGATGTCAAAGCGCTCATGCTACCGATGCGTCGGGCCGGTGCTGCCACCGCGAGATTCTCAGGTCCTCCGCGAGCGGCGGCGCCCACCCTGCGAGGCGCTCCGGCCGACCCCGGACGGCCCACAGACACGGCTGTGCGCTGCGGACTTGGTGTTTTGCGCTTCGGCATGGCACCATCTTTCCTGCTGGTGTTCGCACCGGTATGGGGATTGTGCGAGTCGCTGGTGCCGTCCCCCCACGGCATCGGATAGACCCTGCCTCATGTGTGGCCCTCCTCGGAGAATGCCCCCCCTGCCTCCGAGGAGGGTCACACCTGTAGCTGCCACCAGCCTCTGGCCCGGACGACCTGCCATCCAACACAGTCTTCGCGGCGCGTCCGCGCCTCGTCCAGTGGCTAGGGTTGGACAGGTGAAGGTTCTCGTTGTCGGAAGCGGCGCCCGCGAGCATGCGCTGGTGCGCGCCCTGTCCCACGATCCCGACGTCAGCGCCATCGTCGCCGCGCCGGGCAGCCCGGGGATCGCTTCCGTCGGCGACATGGTGGACGTGCTGCCCGGGATCCAGGACGTGCTGGACGCGGGGGCGATCGTCGCCGCCTGCCGCGACCGTGAGGTCGACCTCGTCGTCATCGGCCCGGAGGCCCCTTTGGTGGCCGGCGTCGCCGACGCGGTCCGGGAAGCGGGCTTCGACTGCTTCGGGCCGAGCGCCGCCGCTGCCGCCCTGGAAGGCAGCAAGTCCTTCGCCAAGGAGGTGATGGCAGCCGCCGACGTCCCCACAGCCCGCGCACAGGTGTGTACCGACGCGGCGCAAGTGCAGGACGCGCTCGACTTCACGGTCGCGCCTTTCGTGGTGAAGGACGACGGCTTGGCCGGCGGCAAGGGAGTCGTCGTCACCGACGACGCCGAGGAGGCACTGGCGCACGGGCTCGCCTGTCTGGACAAGCCGGGAGGTGGACGCGTGGTCGTCGAGGACTACCTCGACGGCCCGGAGGTGTCGCTGTTCTGCGTGACCGACGGCACCGAGGTGCGGCCTTTGGTTCCGGTACAGGACTACAAGCGCGTCGGGGACGGCGGCACCGGTCCCAACACCGGCGGGATGGGTGCCTACAGCCCGCTGCCCTGGGTGCAGGAGCACACTCCCGACCTGATGGCCACTGTGGTCGAGCGCATCGCCACTCCGACGATCACCGAGATGGCTCGCCGGGGCACGCCCTTCGTGGGGGTGCTCTACGTGGGCCTGGCCCTGACCGACGCGGGCCCGCGGGTGGTGGAGTTCAACGCCCGGTTCGGTGACCCCGAGGTCCAGTCGGTGCTCGCCCGGCTACGCACTCCGCTGGGCTCGCTGCTGCGAGCCGCGGCCACCGGCACCCTCGCCGAGCTGCCGCCCTTGGCCTGGCGCGAGGAGGCTGCCGTCACGGTGGTGCTGGCTGCCTCCGGCTACCCGCACTCCCCGGTGACCGGCGTCCCGATCGAGGGGCTCGAAGACGCGGAACGGATCCCGGGGGTGCACGTGCTGCACGCCGGGACAGCCGTGGAGCCCGCACCCGGCACTGCTGAGGACGACTCGTCGGCCACGGGGCTGTCCAGCGCCGGTGGCCGGGTCCTGTCGGTCGTGGCGGTGGGTGAGGGCCTGGCGCAGGCACGTGACCGGGCCTACCAGGCGGTCGGGTGCATCCGCATGGAGGGAGCCCAGTTCCGGCGCGACATCGCTGCGCATGCGAGCGCGCCGGCAAACCCCTCCATGGACGGTCCCACGGACAGCTACCTGGACATCGAGGGGCACCTGCCGCTGTACGCCGGCAAGGTGCGCGAGCTGTACGTTCCGCTGGACCCGCAGACACGGCTGCCGCAGGAGGAGCGCATGCTCCTGGTCGCCTCGGACCGCATCAGCGCCTACGACCACGTGCTGAGCTCGCCCATCCCCGACAAAGGAATCGTGCTCACCCAGCTGTCCCTGTGGTGGCTGACCCAGCTCGCCGAGCTGTGCGCCGACCACGTCGAGTCCACCGACGTTCCGGTGCAGGTGCACGGCCGCGGCATCTACGTCCACCGCCTGCTCATGCTGCCGGTCGAGTGCGTGGCCAGGGCCTACCTCGCCGGCGGGGGTCTGGCCGAGTACCGGGCCGACGGGACGGTGAGCGGAGTCGTTCTGCCGGAAGGGCTGGAGGACGGCTCGCGGCTGCCCGAGCCGATCTTCACCCCGAGCACCAAGGCGCCGGCCGGTGAGCACGACGCCCCGATGACCTACGAGGAGCTGACCGAGCTCATCGGGCCGGCGCTGGCCGAGCAGGCCTGCACCCTGACCCTGGCCATCCTCGCGCGCGGCAACGAGATCGCGCAGGAGCGAGGCATCATCATCGCCGACACCAAGCTGGAGTTCGGCGTCGTTCCTTCCGAAGTGCCCTCCCCGGCCCTGCGCGAGGACGGCACCGTCGACTGGACGCTGATCGAGCCCCAGCAGGTGCGGCTCGTCCTCGCCGACGAGGTCCTCACCCCTGACTCCTCACGCTTCTGGAGGGCTGACGAGTGGGAACCCGGCCGGCCGCAGAAGTCCTACGACAAGCAGTTCCTGCGCGACTGGCTGACCAGCGCGGACAGCGGGTGGGACCGGGGATCGGGCGAGCCTCCTCCTGCCCTGCCCGAGGAGGTCCTCACCCGCACCCGGGCCCGATACGTCGAAGCCTACGAGGCCCTCACGGGTCAGCCTTTCGACCCCCACGGCGCGTAGACTGCCTCCAGCGGCTACGCCCGTTCCCGGCCCCGCCGACGGGCCTGGCGACCATCGTTGTGACCACCATCCAGTCGCGAGGAGTGACCCCCTGTTGGGAACCGTCATCGTCGATGTCATGCCCAAGCGCGAGATTCTGGACCCCCAGGGGCAGGCGGTGGCCGGAGCACTCGCGCGGTTGGGCGCCACGGAGTTCACGCAGGTGCGCCAAGGCAAGCGCTTCACCCTGGAGGTCGAGGGTGAGGTGACCCCGCAGACGTTGGCCGCGGCCCGACAGGCGGCCGTGACCTTGCTGAGCAACCCGGTGATCGAGGACGTGGTGTCGGTCCGGGCGCAGCAGGACGTCGAACAGGTCCGGGCGCAGCAGGACGTCGAACAGGTCCGGGCGCAGCAGGGTGACCAGGCATGAGGGTCGGCGTCGTCACCTTCCCCGGCTCGCTGGATGACCACGATGCCCGTCGCGCGGTCCACCTCGCCGGCGCCGAGCCGGTTCGGCTGTGGCACGCGGATGCTGGACTCCAGGGGGTGGAGGCCGTCATCCTCCCCGGAGGTTTCTCCTACGGTGACTACCTCCGCGCCGGGGCCATCGCCCGCTTCTCACCGGTGATGGACGCGGTCATCCCCGCGGCCCAGGACGGTCTGCCGGTGCTCGGGATCTGCAACGGGTTCCAGGTGCTGTGCGAGTCCCACCTGCTGCCCGGCGCCCTCGTTCGCAACGACCACCAGCAGTTCCGGTGCCAGGACCAGACCCTCCGCGTCGAGAGCACCCACACCGCTTGGACCTCGGGTTTCCAGGCAGGACAGCAGGTCGTGGTGACGCTGAAGAACGGTGAGGGAGCGTACATGGCCGATGACCGGACGCTGGATGAGCTGGAGGAGCAGGGCCGGGTGGTGGCGCGTTACGTCGGTGACAACCCCAACGGGTCTCGCCGGGCGATCGCCGGCGTCACCAACGCCCGGGGCAACGTCGTCGGGCTCATGCCCCACCCGGAGCACGCGGTGGAATCGGGGTACGGGCCGTCGGTCGACGGCCTGACCTTCTTCACCTCGGTGCTGAACAGTGTGGTGCGGGCATGAGCGGAGGCGGTGGCGCGAGCCGGGACGACAACGGCGATTCCAGCACCGGTCCGCGCTTCGCGGTCGACACCGTGCCCGTGGCCGCCGGCTCGGCCGACGTGGAGCAGCCGTACGCCGCCCTGGGGCTGAAGCCCGAGGAGTACGAGCGCATTCGCGAGATCCTCGGTCGCCGGCCGACCAGCGCCGAGCTGGCCATGTACTCGGTGATGTGGTCCGAGCACTGCTCCTACAAGTCCTCCAAGGTGCACCTGCGTCAGTTCGGCGACAAGACCACCGAGCAGATGCGTGCCTCGCTCCTGGTCGGCATCGGGGAGAACGCCGGGGTGGTGGACATCGGGGGCGGGTGGGCCGTCACCTACAAGGTCGAGAGCCACAACCACCCCAGCTACGTCGAGCCCTACCAGGGCGCTGCGACCGGCGTGGGGGGCATCGTGCGCGACATCATGAGCATGGGCGCCCGCCCCATCGCGGTGATGGACGCGCTGCGCTTCGGCGCGCTCGACCACCCGGACACCGCCCGGGTACTGCCCGCCGTCGTGGCCGGCGTGGGCGGCTACGGCAACTGCCTCGGCCTGCCGAACATCGGCGGCGAGGTGGAGTTCGACCCCTGCTACCAGGGCAACCCCCTGGTCAACGCCTTGTGCGTGGGGTCCATGCGTATCGAGGACATTCATCTCGCCTCGGCTGAGGGCGCCGGCAACCTCGTGGTCCTGTTCGGAGCCAAGACCGGCGGCGACGGCATCGGCGGCGTCTCGGTGCTGGCCTCGGAGAGCTTCGACTCCTCCGGGTCGACCAAGCGGCCGGCGGTGCAGGTAGGCGACCCGTTCGCCGAGAAGGTCCTCATCGAGTGCTGTCTGGAGCTGTATGCCGCCCGCGTGGTGGCCGGCATCCAGGACCTCGGGGGGGCCGGGCTGAGCTGTGCGACCTCAGAGCTCGCCTCCAACGGTGATGGCGGGATGTCGGTCCACCTCGACCGGGTGCCTCTGCGCGACGCGAGTCTGTCGCCGGAGGAGATCCTGATGTCGGAGTCCCAGGAACGGATGATGGCGGTCGTCGAGCCGGAGCGGCTCGACGACTTCATGTCCATCACCGCGCGATGGGACGTCGAGGCCACGGTGCTGGGGCAGGTGACCGACGGCGACACCCTGCAGGTCTACTGGGGCAGCGAGCTCATCGTCGACGTGCCTCCACGCTCCGTCGCCCACGACGGCCCCGTCTACGAGCGCCCGATGGCGCGTCCGGCGTACCTCGACGCGCAGGTCGCGGACAGCACCGTGGGCCTGCCGGCGCCCGAGGAGGGCCCGGAGCTCGCACAAGCCCTGCTCGACGTACTGGCCTCGCCCAACGGCTGTGACGTCACGTGGGTCACCCAGCAGTACGACCGCTACGTGCGCGGCAACACCGCCCAGGCCATGCCGGACGACGCCGGGGTCGTGCGCGTCGACGAGGTCACCGGCCGAGGCGTGGTGATCAGCGCCGACGTCAACCCCCGCTTCGCCCAGCTGGACCCCTATGCCGGCGCCCAGCACGCCCTGGCCGAGTCCTACCGCAACGTGGCGGTCAGCGGTGGGGTGCCCACCGCCGTCTCGGACTGCCTGAACTTCGGCTCACCCGAGGATCCGGCCGTGATGTGGCAGTTCGAGCGGGCTGTGAGCGGCCTGGCGGACGGCTGCACCGCGCTGGGGATCCCGGTGACCGGAGGCAACGTCTCGTTCTACAACCAGACCGGCGACCTGGCCGTCCACCCGACTCCGCTCGTGGCGGTCCTGGGGGTGATCGAGGACGTGGCGGCGCGCAACCGTGCCGGCTGGCAGCAGCCCGGGCTGGCGGTCTTCCTGCTCGGCGCCACCGGAGACGACCTCGACGGCTCGCTCTGGGCGCAGGTGGCCCACCAGCATCTGGGAGGCTTGCCGCCGCCGGTCGACCTCGAGGCGGAGCGACGCCTGGGCCGGACCGTCCTCGCCGCCGGAGCCAACGGAATGCTTCACTCGGCCCACGACCTTTCCGAAGGGGGCCTCGCGATGGCGCTGGCCGAGGCGGTCCTGCGCCACGGGATCGGAATCGAGGCGGACCTGGAAGGGCTGTGCCTGCGCGACGGCATCGAGGCGTTTTCGGCTCTGTTCAGCGAGTCCGGCGCCCGGGCCCTCATCGCGGTGGCCGAGGACGACGTGCCGGACCTCGTCGACCTCTGCGCCGCGCAGCAGCAGCCCGCGATCCGCATCGGGACGACCGGCTCCGACAGCCTGCGGGTGGAAGACCTCTACGATCTTCCGCTCTCGCGGCTGCGCGCGGCGCACACCGGGGTGATCCAGCGCGCTCTGGCCCTCGCGGCCTCGCCGGCCTAGACCGAGCGGGCCGCTCTCACCCGGCTCGCTGACCGGGCTGCGCGGGTGCCGGGTCGAGCAGATGATGCCGCGAGATCGTCGCCTCGCGCCCCGGCCCGACGCCGACGACCGAGATACGCGCTCCGATCAGCTCCTCCAGGCGCAGCAGGTAGTTCTGGGCGGCGCGGGGCAGTTGGTCGAAGTGCTGGCAGCCCGAGATGTCCTCGCTCCAGCCGGGCAGGTACTCGTAGATCGGCGTGGCGTGGTGGAAGTCGCTCTGGTTGACGGGCATCTCGTCGTGTCGGGTGCCGAAGATGTCGTACCCGACGCAGATGGGAACGGTGTCCAGACCGGTCAGGACGTCGAGCTTGGTGATGACGAAGTCGGTGACCCCGTTGACCCGCTGGGCGTACCGGCCCACCACCGCGTCGACCCAGCCACACCGGCGCGGGCGGCCGGTCGTGGTGCCGAACTCGGCGCCCTGACGGCGCAGGAAGTCCCCGTTGTCGTCGTCCAGCTCGGTGGGGAACGGGCCTTCCCCCACCCGGGTGGAGTAGGCCTTGAGAATGCCGATCACACGGTCGATCCGGGTCGGTGCCACACCCGAACCCGTGCACGCTCCGGCCGACACGGCGTTCGACGACGTCACGAAGGGGTAGGTGCCGTGGTCCACGTCGAGCAAGGTCGCCTGCCCGGCCTCGAAGAGCACCGTGCGCCCCGCGTCCAGGGCCTGGTTGAGCACCAGAGAGGTGTCGGCCACCATCGGCCGGATGCGCTCCGCGTGCCGGAGCAGCTCCTCCATGATCTCCTCGGTCTCGACGGCCCGCCGGTTGTAGATCTTCAACAGCACCTGGTTCTTCATCTCCAGGGCGGCCTCGACCTTCTGGCGCAGGATGGACTCGTCGTACAGGTCCTGCACTCGGATGCCGACCCGGTTCATCTTGTCCGCGTAGGTCGGCCCGATCCCACGGCCCGTCGTGCCGAGCTTGCGCGAGCCCAGAAAGCGCTCCGCGACCTTGTCCAGCACCCGGTTGTACGGCGGGATGAGGTGGGCGTTGGCGCTGATGAGCAGCGCCGAGGTGTCGACGCCGCGAGCCTCGAGGCCGTCGAGCTCCTCGATGAGTACGGAGGGGTCGACCACGACACCGTTGCCGATCACGGGGACGCACCCGGGGGTCAGGATGCCGCTGGGCAGCAGGTGCAGGGCGTACTTCTGGTCTCCGATGACCACCGTGTGGCCTGCGTTGTTGCCGCCGTTGAACTTGACCACATAGTCGACACTGCTGCCCAGCAGGTCGGTGGCCTTGCCCTTGCCCTCGTCGCCCCATTGGGCGCCGACAATCACCAGTGCAGGCATGCGTCCGTCCTTCGTGTCACGGTCGGCTCCCCCTAGCCCGGCTCCGGGCGGGAGGGTGTCGCGTTCAGAGCCCCAGGGCCCGGGCGCCCTCGGCCGAGGAGTCGCGCAGAAAGTCCGCGCACCGACGCTGCTCGTCACTCTCGCCGATCCGCTCGGCCGCGGTGGACAGGGCGGCCAGGGCCCGCAGGAAGCCGCGATTGGGCTGGTGCTCCCACGGCAGGGGTCCCTGCCCGCGCCACCCCGCCTTGCGCAGCGCGTCCAGGCCTCGGTGGTACCCGGTTCGGGCGAAGGCGTAGGCCTCGACGTCGAGTCCGTCGGCGAGCGCACCCTCGGCCAGCACCGCCCAGGTCAGGCAGGAGGTGGGGTGGGCCACCACCACCTGTCGCGGCTCCACCCCGTCCTGCAGGAGCTCCGCCGCCGGGTCGGGTGGTAGCTGGGTCTCAGGGATGCCCAGCAGGTTCTGGCTCACTGGTGGGTGCCGGCCGACCGCAGGTTCTCACAGGCGGTGGTCACGCGGGCGGCCATGTTGGTCTCGGCCTCCTTGCCCCAGGCGCGCGGGTCGTAGAACTTCTTGTTCCCGACCTCGCCGTCGACCTTCAGGACGCTGTCGAAGTTGGACAGCATGTAGCCCGCCACCGGTCGGGTGAACGCGTACTGGGTGTCCGTGTCGACGTTCATCTTGAGCACGCCGTAGTCGACGGCGTCGGAGATCTCCTGCTCGGTGGAGCCGGACCCGCCGTGGAAGACCAGGTCGAAGGGCCGGTCGTCCTCGTCGCGCCCGAGCTCGCGAGCCGCGGCCGCCTGCGCCTTCTTCAGGATCTCCGGGCGGAGGGTGACGTTGCCCGGCTTGTAGACGCCGTGGACGTTGCCGAAGGTCAGCGCGGTGAGGTACCGGCCCTTCTCCCCGGTGCCGAGCGCCTTGATGGTGGCGATGGCGTCGTCCTCAGAGGTGTAGAGCTTCTCGTTGACCTCGTTGTCGACGCCGTCCTCCTCGCCGCCGACCACCCCGATCTCGACCTCCAGGATGATGCGGGCCTCGGCGCACTTCTCCAGCAGCTCCTCAGCGATCTCGAGGTTCTCCTCCAGCGGAGTGGCCGACCCGTCCCACATGTGTGACTGGAAGTACGGCTGACCGCCGTTCTTGACCGCCTCGGCGGAGGCGGCGATGAGCGGGCGGACGAACCCGTCCAGCTTGTCCTTCGGGCAGTGGTCGGTGTGCAGGGCGATGTTGACGTCGTAGCTCTTCGCGACCTCGTGGGCGTAGGAGGCGAGGGCCAGCGAGCCGGTGACCATGTCCTTCACCGTCGACCCGGACAGGTACTCCGCACCCCCGGTTGAGACCTGGACGATGCCGTCGCTGCCGGCCTCCGCGAAGCCGCGGATGGCGGCGTTCAGCGTCTGGCTCGAGGTCACGTTGATCGCCGGGTAAGCGAAGGAGCCGGCCTTGGCGCGGTCGAGCATGTCGGCGTAGACCTCGGGGGTCGCGATGGGCATGGAGTCCTCCTAGTAACGACGGGCAACAACAGCGTTCGGCCAGCAACCTGGCCCTGGGTCCATGCTTCCACACTTGCCGCGCGGTGCACCCCGGGTTCACGGTCGGGCCCGGCCCATGGTGGCTTGCCGGCCCCCACGAGGACGCCGGGTCTGCCCTAGTCCCAGCCGAGCATCGCGGAAACCTGCGCGGGCAAGGTCATGGGATCGAACGGCTTCGCGATCACACCCGACACCGCTAGGCCGTCCCACTCTTGTCGGTCACCGGGTGCGATCTTGGCCGTCACCAGAATCACGGGGAGGTCGGCGGTCTCCGGCTTCTCCCGGATCCGGGTGCACGTGGCGATGCCGTCCAGGACGGGCATCATGACGTCAAGCAGCACCACGTCGGGGCGGTGGCGTGCGATGCGCTCAAGGCCCTCGGCGCCGTCTCGGGCGGTGACCACGCGCCAGCCACCGACGAGCTCGAGGCTCATCGTGGCCACCTCGCGGATCGAGGGGTCGTCATCGACGATGAGCACGGCGCGGCTCGTCATAAGCCGGTTCGCGGTACAGACTCCGCTGACTCCTCGGGCTGACCAATGCTCCTCAACGACCCCTTCGGAACGACAGCTCCGTAGTAGATCTGCCGGTCGATCTCCACCAGGTGGGCGCCCAGCACCTCCATGCAGATGCTGTCGAAAAGCCGGTGCAGGCCGGCCTTCCGGTTGTGCTCACACATGTCGGTCGCGATGATCGCCCCGACCTCCGATGCGGCCGCGCCGACGTGCCACAGCATCTCCCGGAGAGCACCGGATGACCGAGCGTCGGGATGCACCACCCCAACGCCGAGGTAGTGGATCGCCCCCCGCGCGTACTGGTCCGGGAACCGCCGCTCGTAGAAGCTCTGGCTGATCCAGGGCAGGACCTCCAGGTCGGAGGTCACGGTGATCAGCGCGATGGGTGAACCCTCGTCGTCCCAGGTGATGTACTTCAAGGTGCGCGGGTCCTCCACCTCCTCCCTGAACTCCTGCTCGAGGAGCAGGTGACGAGCGGCAGCAGACCACTCCAGGTGCGCGAACGCCATCAGATACAGCTCGAAGAGCTCCGCAACGACGTCGCCGGCCACCTCGGTCTCCACCGTCATTGTCGCCATGGGCCGTCTCATGCGGACTCCCAACCCTCGACGCGGAATGCCGCGAGCGCGAGCGCGCACACCGGCCGGCTCGTGCAGTGCGCTGTGGCCAGCGCGGTCTGGAGGTCGCCGTAGTCACCGCTCCGGCGAGCGACCATGTCGGCCAGGCTGAGGCGGATCTGCTCCTCGACCGTGACCCGGCTGCCACCGGTGTGCTCAACGAACAGGCCCTTCCCGGCACTGTCGGTCACCCAACCCAGACCGGCCCACACATGCTCACCCGGATGGTCGGCGTAGGCCACGGCCTGCACGCAGGTCAACCGGTCGCCGTGCCCGCCCTCGAGGGTCCGGTGGTCCCGGGTGACACGGGCGATCGGTGGGATGACCGAGGAGAGGGTCACGAGGTTGAAGTCGGCCACGCCCGCCTGCTGCAGCGCGCCGTCGTAGGCCGAGATCAGGGTCGAGCCCTCAGCGCTGCCGGTCCGGACGGTGATGGCGAGCGGGGTCTGCCCGTTCGGCGGGACAGCAAGCCGGGTCATCGCGCGCTCGCTCACCGCTCACCCCGCGTCACTCCAGTGACGGCGTCGACCAACTCGAGGACCCGATCCTCGAGCTCGGCCGGTGGCACGCGCCCCTTGGTGAGGAAGAGCGTCTCCCCGAGCCGCAGATCCTCGCGCTCCTCGCGTGTGACCTCGGCCGCGCTGTACACGACCACCGGGGTGCTGGCCAGTCTGCCGTCCTGACGCAGCTCGGAAACCACGTCGACCCCCGCACCGTCCGGAAGCTGGAGGTCCAGCACGATCACCCCGGGCAGCATCTCGCGCGCGCACTGCACCGCCTCGGCGGCCGTCTGGGAGTGTGCGACCTGCAGACCGTGACTGCGCAGCAGCGCGATGATCACGCTGGCCAGATGCGCGTCGTCTTCCACCACGAGCACTGATGTCTCGCGGCGCCGGCCCTCGACGACCCGGGCGACCGTGCTCGCGAGCCTCTCGTCGGTGACCGGTTTCACCAGCCAGCTGTCGGTCGCACTGGCCACGAGCGGGTCGGCCGCTGGGCCAAGACCCGACATGACCACGATGGGGATGTGGCGGGTCCGGTCCTCCTCCCGCAGACGGCTGACCACGTCCGCCCCGGAAGTCTCCGGCATCAGCAGGTCGGTGAGCACGGCGGCTGGGCGGTGAGCGAGCGCGCCATCCACCGCAGTGGCCCCGTCGGTGACGCCGAGGGGCCGGTAGCCGTGCTGACGCAGCATCTCCGAGAGCGTCTCGACGACACCCATGTCATCGTCACAGACCAGGATCAGTGGGGCGTCGTCGTCGACCTTGGCTCCGCGGTCGGTCAGGGAGGGGGTCGTCGAGGGGATGTCGAAGCTGACGACGGTCCCCACGTCAGGCGTGCTCTCGGCCCAGATCCGACCCCCGTGTCGCTCCACGATGCCTTTGCTGATCGCCAGCCCGAGGCCAGAACCGCCCTTGAGCCGGGTGTCGGAGGAGTCGACCTGCTCGAACCGCTCGAAGATGCGCTCCAGCTTTTCCGACGGGATCCCCCTGCCCTCGTCAGCCACCCGAAAACGTACCCGTGCGTCGTGCTCAGCCGAGCTGACCCGCACCACACCACCAGCCGCCGAGAACTTGACCGCGTTGCCGATCAGGTTCGTCAAGGTCTGCACGATCCGGTCGGAGTCGCCCACGACACGTCCGCCAGTAGCTACGGTCTCGAGCCTCACGCCCGACGCTTGCGACAGCCCCTCCAGCTGGCCGACTGCCGTCCGGATCAAGTCCGTGGCATCGTGCTCGACGAAGTTCATGGGCATGGTCCCGGACTCGATCCGTTCCATGTCCAGGATGTCGTCGATCAGCCTGGTGAGTCGCTCACTGCTGTCGAGTGCGATCGCGGCCATCCGCCCCGCCGGCGGGCTCAGCTCCCCCAGAGAGCCGCCCGACAGGAGCCCGAGGGAGCCTCGGATCGAGGTCAGCGGTGTCCGCAGCTCGTGGCTGACCACGGAGAGGAACTCGTTCTTGATCCGGTCGACCTCCCGCCGTTGTGTGATGTCCCGGAACGCCACGACCGCACCACGGATGGTCGGCCCGTCCAGCAGAGGGCTACAGGTGATCTCGACCGGGATGTGCGAGCCGTCAGCGCGGACGTAGGTGTCCTCTTCCGAGCTCGTGACCACACCGTCGCGAATAGACTCGGTGATGTAGCACCCCTGCCACGGGTGTGGGCTCCCCAACTCGGTGGGCGCATGGAAGGCCTGGTGGGCGCGACTTCCGGTCAGCTCGTCGACCGGGTAGCACAGGAGCGCCGCACCAGCCGGGTTGACGAAGGTGATCCGCCCGTCGGCGTCCACCCCATAGATCCCGTCGGCCACCGAGGTCAGCAGGACCTCGTTCTGCCGGGCCAGGCGGCGCAGGTCCGTCGTCTGCTCCTGCACTCTGCGCTCGAGGCCTCGCCGCAGGGTGTCGTTGTCGAGCCCGAGGATGATCTGTCTGGCCCCGGCGCTGAACAGCAGGATCAACCACATCGCCGTCTGGGCCGGGTTGATCGCCGCCTCTTCGCCCGCCGTGTTGCGGACCAGGGCCGCCAGCAACAGCACCGAGAAGATCAGCACCGTGCCGAGGACGTCGGAAGTGCCCAGGGACGTCGTCTCCTCGGGGGACTCGACGCTCGGAAACCACGCGGCCATGGACAGCATCAGATAGCCCAGGATCCAGCCCAGGTCTACCGGCGAGCCGAAGTCGAACGTTCCGCGGGCGGCCAGCATCACGAACGCGACGTCGGAGCACGCGTACAACACGAATCCGCACCCGATCAACGTCAGCGGCACCCGGTCTCCCCGGCTACGCGCCACCAGCAGAGTCGCTACGGTCACCAGCGCCACGTCCAGCAGGGGAAACAGCAAGGCTTCGAAACGACCCCCCGCGGATGCGCCTTGAAGCACTTGGCTGAAGACCAGCACCGACACCATCACCAGTGCGGCGCCGCCCACCACCAACCCGTCGAGTACCAACAGGACGAGCTCCATGCCGCGCCTGCGCAGCGCGGGGAAGCTCAGCACGCCGGCAATGATGAGCAGGATGGCCACGACAAGGCTCGACTCCGCAACCCAGCTGGGGGAGGTGACGGGATCGGCGCCGACGATGGCAGACCACCCGTTGCCGGCCAACGCGGCGACCGCCCCCAGGGTGAAGCACGCCCATGCGCGGCGGCGGCGAGAGTCGGTCGACAGGTGCCAGCGCACGGCGCTGCTGATGCCCGCCAGCACCCCCCCGAACAGCAGGCCTAACCCGCTGACACCCGACCGGACGTCCTGCGGCGCGTCCGAGGCCAGAACGACGATGAATGCCAGCCCCAGCACCGCGAGGACGGCGGCGACCCACAAGCGGCGGCGGCGCCACCGTGCCGCGAGCGCGGCGTCAGGGTTCTCGGCGGCGGGCGTCGTCTCGCCCGTGTCGGCTGGCTCATGGGAGAGCTCCCACGCTTCTACCGCCGCATGCGGCGCCCCCGAGACCCCCTGTGTAATCGCACCCACCCCCAAGTGGCTCGGCGGTCATGGCGTTCTGCCCCCGTACCGCAGTTCAATTACTTTAACCGCTGCTCCATCGATGTCGAACACGGCGGTCGGACGCGTCCCCGTGCGCCGCGGAAGACGACTGGCCACGTTCATCGCTCGGCGGAGGCGCGAACCCGTAGGGCAGCTCGAGTCGGTGCGCAGCCAGCAGCTCGTCGTCGGCCAGCAGCAGGCGTGTGTCGCGATCGGCCGCGACGACCCCGTCGGAGAGGATCACCGAGCGCTCACACAGCTCGGCGGCGTAGGGCAGGTCGTGGGTCACCATGAGCGTGGTCAAGCGGAGCGAGCGGATGATCTGCGCGAGCTCGCGGCGCGAGGCGGGGTCCAGGTTGGAGCTCGGTTCGTCCAGGACCAGGACGTCCGGCTCCATGGCCAGCACCGTCGCGACCGCTACTTTTCGCCGCTGGCCGAAGGACAGGTGATGGGGGGCGCGGTCGGCGACACCCTCCATTCCCACCAGTGACAGCGCGTTGCGCACGCGAGCATCGAGCTCCTCGCCACGCAGTCCCAGGTTGCGGGGCCCGAAGGCCACATCGGCCCGCACGGTCGGCATGAAGAGCTGGTCGTCCGGATCCTGGAACACGATGCCGACCCGTCGTCGAACCTCCGGCAGGTTCTCTCTCGTCACCGATAGCCCCGAGATGACCACGCTGCCCGCTCCCGCAGTGAGGATGCCGTTCAGATGCAGCACCAGGGTGGTCTTGCCGGCACCGTTGGGCCCGAGGAGGGCCACCCGCTCGGCGCGCTGCACGGCGAGGTCGACCCCGTAGAGGGCCTGACGACCGTCGGGGTAGGCGTAGGCCAGGCCACGCACGTCGATGACCTGCGGCTTCATGCGAACACCGGCCCCCACGTCAGGGCCGCCACCAGCACGACGGCCGCAGTCAGCGGCAGGCTGGCGGCCTGCGCCATCTGAGCCCGGCCGGCCTCCTGCTCAGTCTCCAGTGAGAGCTCACCGTCGAACCCGCGGGACAGCATGGCCAGGTGTACCCGCTCACCCCGCTCGTAGGAGCGGATGAACAGGGCCCCCGCTGTTCGCGCCAACACAGGCCAGGAGCGCACGGAGCGCTCTGCAAAGCCGCGCGAGCGCCGGGCCACCGTCATCCGACGCATCTCCGTGGCCACAACCTCCACGTACCGGACCATGAAGGACAGGATCAGCACCATCGCGGTCGGCAGGCGGAGTCGGTGCAGGCCGCCGACGACGCTGGCCGGCTCCGTCGTGGCCGCCAGGAGCAATGCCGCCAGGACGCCCAGTGTCCCCTTGGCCAGAAGGGTCCACGCTGCGAACAACCCGGGCTCGGACACGGTCAGCGGGCCGAGCTCGATGCGCGGCCCGGTGGCGATGAAGGGCAGCAGGAGGGCGAAGACCAGGAACGGCACCTCGATGACCAGCCGTGGGAGCAGGTATCCCCAGGGCACCGATGCGAACCGGGCCGCCGCCCCCACCAGGGCGAGGTAGGCCGCGAAGGCGAGGTAGTACTCCCCCGGTGTCGCCACTACGACGACGACGAAGGCCAGCAACGCGAGCACCTTCAGGTGGGCCGGAAGGCTGTGGACCGGCGAGTGCGCGTGGTAGTGGAGCAGGTGCCCGTGCTGCGCACCCACCTCAGGAACCAGCCGTCACGTGCTCACGCCCTGCGGCGCAAGGCCCAGAAGAGGGCGAAGGCCACCGCCGCCGTGACGGCCACGCCGAGCAACCCGGCCAAGCCGGTGGACAGCCGCGCGTCCTCGACCCCCGTCGCCTCGTAGTCGGCCACCGGCGAGCCTGCCGTCGCGTGGTCACCGGCGGTGTCCTCGAAACCGAGCTGAGCGGCCACGTACTCCAGGCCGTCGGGGTGGGCCGAGGCGAAGGAGCTCACGCCCACCGCGAGGACGAGGCTGACCAGCACGACGGCCAGCACCACGAGGCGCCGCGAACGGCGCTCGACACGGGTCTGGGTGTCTGTCACCGAACTCATGCCGGGCTCCCTTCACGAATCTCCAGCCTCTGACGCTCGAGGTAGGGCTGCGCTGCGCGGACGAGATCGGGGCGCACGGCCAGGACGCTGCCGACGATGAGCGCGGTGATGACTGCTTCGCCGAGCCCGATCACGGCATGCCAACCGAGCATCACCGTCAGGAGCGAGTCGAGCGGGATCGGCGCCTGTCCGCCGAGGGCGTATAACCCAGTGAAGGCGACCGCCGCGGCGGGCACGGAGACGAACCCGGCGACGAAGGCGACCCATGGCACCACCGACAGACGACGCGGCAGCAGTCTGGACAGCACTAGGTAGGCACCCCAGGCCGTCCACACGGAGACCAGAGCCATGAGGGTGATGTTGGTGCCCAGGGCGGTGATGCCACCGTCGGAGAACAGCAGCGCCTGCACGATGAGCACCACCGACAGACACAGCGTCGCGGTCCACGGCCCGACGAGCAGGGCAGCCAGAGCTCCGCCGATCATGTGGCCCGACGTGCCCGCGCCGACGGGGAAGTTGATCATCTGCCCGGCGAAGACGAAGACCGCTGTCACTCCGGCAAGCGGCGCCAGCCTGTCGTCGAGCTCCCGCCGCCCTCCGCGAAGGGCCAACGCGAGACCGCCCACCGCCACTGCGGCGGTTCCGGCGGAGGTGGCGAGGTCGAGGAATCCGTCTGGTACGTGCACGGATCGACCTTACTGCAACTCAGTTGCAATAAATAGGTCAGAGAGTCTGGCCGAAAACGTGCTGGCGCACCCAGGCGTGCATCGCGATGGCGGCGGCCGCCCCGGCGTTGATGGATCTGGTGGAGCCGAACTGGGAGATGGCCAGGGTCTGCTGGGCTGCAGCAAGCGCCTCCTCGCTCAGGCCGGGCCCCTCTTGGCCGAAGAGCATCACGCAGCGTCGTGGCAGCGACGCCGTCTCCAGAGGCGCGGCGTGCGCGGTGTTCTCCAGCGCGATGAGGGGGATGTCGTCAGCCCAGGCCACCAGCTCGGCGATGTCCGCGTGGTGGTGCTCATGCTGGTAGCGGTCGGTGACCATGGCGCCGCGACGGTTCCACCGGCGCCGGCCCACGATGTGGAAGGCGGCGACGTTGAAGGCGTTGGCCGTGCGGATGACCGAGCCGATGTTGAAGTCGTGACCCCAGTTCTCCACCGCCACGTGCACCTCGTGACGGTGAGAGTCGAGGTCTTCGACGATGGCCTCCCGAGTCCAGTACCGGTAGTGGTCGACCACGTTGCGGCGGTCGCCATGGGCCAGCAGCTCGGCGTCGAGGTGGTTCGGCGGGCCGGTCTCGTCCCCCGGCCAGGGCCCGGGCCACGGCCCCACGCCGACCTCGGACGGTGGCGGGCTCACCTCAGCCGCCGTACTTCCGGCACGGGGCCCCCTCGATCGTCACCGCATCATCCTGCCACCACGTTCAGCCGTAGCCCGTCGCCCAGCCTGGCACTACGGTGGACCGCAGGCGGGGCGAGGAGGCCCTGCACCCTTGCGACCTCGTGGTCGCCCGAACGACACGAACGGATGGCGACATGGACCCCATAGTGTGGATCTTGATCATCGGGCTGGTGCTGGTGATAGCCGTGGGAGTGTGGCTGCTGACGCGTAAGCCCGGTGCGTCTGGCTCGGGCGACGGCCAGAGCCAGGAGGAGTCCACTGCGGATGTCGAGACCCGGCGGGCAGACGAGGTCGAGCGCTACGACGTGGGGGGCGACCACGTCGCAGCCGGGGACACGGACATCGGGCATCGCTCCGAGGACCCCTACGACCAGGAGGCCGACGAGGACGAGGATCCGCCGGTGTGGCAGGAGGAGGAGTCGCCCGGTCGGGACACGGCAACGGGTGCCGATGTGCCCGTCGTGGAGGACGAGCCCGCTGAGGGCGTCCATGAGGGACAGGCGGCGGCCCCGGTGGCGACCGACTCCCAGGATGGCGACCGCGAGCAGATGACCTACGGCGAGGCGGAAGCCGAGGACTTCGCGTCCGAGACGACCTACGCCGACCCCGACGCCCACTCCGGCTACGGCGGTTACGCCGAGCAGGTGACCGGCGCACACCAGGGGGGTCCGAGCCGGCCCGCAACCGCGGAGCACGAGGACCACGAGGACCACGAGGACCACGAGGACCACCAGGAACACCAGGACCACCAAGACCAC
>Ga0102946_1000087_pt1 | contig 31117 bp, 27 predicted proteins | sample SalPon2A_A_D1_MG_FD_78209 | JGI IMG/M metagenome (GOLD analysis project Ga0102946, IMG submission 78209) | Soil microbial communities from South San Francisco under conditions of wetland restoration - Salt Pond MetaG R2A_A_D1_MG | ecosystem: Environmental > Terrestrial > Soil > Wetlands | place... | reverse complement strand
CGATCGGGGTCGCTCTAGGATGGGAGGCTGATGGAGACCGATCAGAGCGACAGGGTGGATGGTGGCGAGGCCCCGCCGCCCGCGAGTCCGCCCGCCGAGGGCGCGCTGTCGGCGGCGACCGCCGATCTCGAGGATCCCGCCCTCTACTTCAACCGCCAGACCTCGTGGATGGACTTCAACGATCGGGTCCTGCAGCTGGTCGAGGATCCGAGCATCCCGCTGCTGGAGCGGATCAAGTTCTGCGCGATCTATGAGAGCAATCTGGATGAGTTCTTCATGGTGCGCGTCGCGGGGCTGCACGATCAAGTGGAGGCGTCGCTCGATGGCCGTGGCGCCGACGGGATGTCGGCGTCCGAGCAGATCAATGCGGTTCGCGAGAAGGTGCTCGAGCAGCGTGCCCGCCTGCAGCGCTGCTTCGACGAGGAGCTGCGCCCGGCGCTCGGCGAGTACGGGATTCGAATCATCTCCTACGAGGAGGCATCCTCCGACGACCGCCGCGAGCTCGACCTGCTGTTCCGCAAGCAGGTGTTCCCCGCCCTGACTCCCCTGGTGCTGGGCATGGGCCGGCCCTTCCCCTACATCTCGAATCTCTCGCTGAGCCTGCTGGTCGTGCTCCGCGATCCCGAGCAGGACGGCGACATCCTCGCCCGCGTGAAGGTGCCGAAGGAGCTTCTTCGTCGCTTCGTGCCGCTGGCCGACGGGATCAGCTTCGTCGCGATGGAGGAGGTGATCGCCCGCAACCTCGGCGCCCTCTTCCCGGGGATGGAGGTCATCGGGCACTCGCTGTTCCGGGTCACGCGCGACACCGACTACGACGTCTCGGACGAGGCCGACGACCTGCGCCAGGCGGTCGAGGACGAGATCCGCCGCCGCCGCTTCGGCGAGATCGTCCGGCTCGAGATCTCGGCATCTCTGCCGGACAGGCTCCGGGACCGGCTGATCAGCTCCCTGAAGATCGAGGATCGACAGGTCTATCCCGTGGTCGGGATGCTCGGTATGGACGATCTCTGGGACGTGGTCGGGGTCCCGGGCTTTCCTGAGCTTCGGGACGAGCCGTTCACCGGCGTCACTCAGCCGCGGCTGCAGGGCGAGGACGGCGATACCGTCGACATCCTCGCGGCGATGCGTGAGGGCGACATCGTCGTCCACCATCCGTACGACGCGTTCTCGACCTCGGTCGAGGCGTTCATCAAGCAGGCCACCAACGACCCCGACGTGCTGGCGATCAAGCAGACGGTGTACCGGACCAGTGCCGACTCCCCGCTGATCCGTTCGCTGATCGACGCCGCTGAGCGGGGCAAGCAGGCGGTCTGCATGGTGGAGCTGAAGGCGCGGTTCGACGAGCAGGCGAACATCACCTGGGCGAAGCGGCTGGAGCAGTCCGGCGTGCACGTCGTCTACGGCATCCCCGCGCTCAAGACCCATGCGAAGTGTGCGCTGATCGCCCGCCGCGAGGGCGACGGGGTCCGGCACTACGCCCATATCGGCACCGGCAACTACAACGCGAAGACGGCGAAGCTCTACACGGACCTCGGCATCTTCACGGCGGACCCCGACCTCTGTTCCGACATCGCGGAGATGTTCAACTACCTGACGGGATACGCGCGTCCCCGACGCTATCGTCGCGCCCTCATCGCCCCCCACAACCTCGCGGAGGGCCTGCTCGACGAGATCGACAGGACGATCGAGTCGCACTCGCCCGAGACGCCGGCCCGGATCAGGATGAAGATGAACTCCCTGCTGGACCCGCCCATGATCCGGGCGCTGTACCGGGCCTCGCAGGCGGGGGTTCCAGTTGAGCTCAACGTGCGCGGGATCTGCGCGCTTCGCCCGGGCGTGCCCGGGGTCTCCGAGAGCGTCTCGGTCGTCTCGGTGCTCGGCCGGTTCCTGGAGCACTCACGGATCTACGCCTTCGAGCGGGCCGGCGAGGAGCCCAGCGTCTACATCGGCTCGGCCGACCTGATGCCGCGCAACCTCTACAACCGGGTCGAGTTGATCGCACCGGTGATCGACGACCGCATCCGCGCCGATCTGCTCGACATCCTCGACGTGAGCCTGGCGGCCGAGGTCGGCGCCTGGGAGCTCGATGCCGGGGGCCATTGGACACGGCGGACACTCCCCGAGGACCGGCCCGGACGCGATGTACAGGCGGAGTTCATCGAGCGCTACAACAACCGGCTCGCCGAGTCGGTGGCGCTCTGATCCGGTCCGGCGCCGGGGTCCTGCGTTCGCCATACTGAGCGCCGATGCGTCATCACGCGCATGGCTTCTGGATCTCTGACGCACCCCCGGCGGAACCTCGCGAGCCGCTGAGCGGGAACCGGGTCGCCGACTTCGCGATCGCCGGCGGCGGCTACACCGGGATGTGGGCGGCGTGGTGGATCAAGCAGCAGGCGCCCGGGGCCGAAGTCGTGCTGCTGGAGTCCGACGTCTGCGGCCACGGCCCCAGCGGTCGCAACGGCGGCTTCTGCAACTCGATGTGGTTCAGCCTGCCCACCCTGGTCCGGCGCTTCGGCGAGCAACGGGCGCTGGCCGTCTGCCGGGCGGCCGAGGCATCGGTTGACGCGATCGGCGAGTGGTGCCGCGACCAGGAGGTCGACGCACGCTTCCGGCGCGGCGGATACATGCAGGTCTCCACCTGTGCGGCCCAGGACGGGACGTGGCGCCCCGTGCTCGAGGAGACCGAGCGGCTCGGCGTTGGCGACGTCGTGGTCGAGCTCGGCCCGGAGGGGGTGGCGGCGCGCTGCCGTTCGCCGCGCCTCCGGGGGGGTGCGTACTTCCCGTCGGGGGCGAACCTCGATCCGGCCCGGCTGGCGGCCGGACTGCGCAGCCGGTTGATCGATGCGGGCGTGGTCGTCGCGGAGCGGACGCCCATGCGCCGGTTCCGCGAGCACGACGGAGCGATTGTCGTCGAGCACGCCGGGGGCGAGCTGCGCGCCGGCCGGCTCGTGCTTGCAACCGGCGGGCACCTGCTCAGGGTGGGCGGGCTCCGCCACTCCCTCACCGGCACCTCGTCGCACATGGTCGTCACCGAGCCCGTGCCCGACCTGCTGGAGGAGATCGGCTGGACCGGGGGCGAGAGCATCTCCGACTCCCGCGCGATGCTGCATTACTTCCGCACGACCGTGGACGGCCGGATCGCCTTCGGCTGGGGCGGAGGAAGGATCGTCTACGGGGCCCGCCTGGGCCAGCGCGTGGACGTCGATGCGAGCATGGCGCCGCAGGTCGAGGCTCACCTGAAGAGCTTCTTCCCGGGTCTCGAGGGTCGCCGGGTCGAGCAGGCCTGGGGCGGGCCGATCGACGTCTCGCCCACCCACCTGCCGATGATCCGAACGCTCGGGTCCCGGGTCGTGGCCGGCTTCGGCTACACCGGCAATGGGGTCGGCCCCTCCCAGATGCTCGGTCGGGCGCTCGCTTCACTCACGCTCGACCGCCGTGACGAGCACACCGAGCTTGCGCTCGTCGACCCGCCGCGCGCGCTCGTGCCGCCTGAGCCGTTCCGCTGGGCGGGCGGCAGCCTGATCCGCCGCGCGATCCTCCGCAAGGAGCGGCTCGAGGAGGAGGAGCGAAGCGTGGACGCGTTGACCCGGGCCGTCTGCGGGATCCCCGAGCGGATCGGGATCCACGTCGGCCGCTGAGGAGGCGGGGGCGGGCTAGAGGAACGGGAGGGTCGCCAGGCGGATCACGCCGAGGACGAAGACGACCGTGCCGGCTCCGAGTGAGACGGCGACGATGCGGTCCGACGTGAACTTGGTGGCGATGCCGGCGAAGAAGAGGACGGCGGCGAAGAAGATCGTCGAGAGCACGTAGTTGTCGGAGGTCTGGTTGGCCTCCCTGCCGGACTCGAACTTGGCCGACGCCTCCTCCTCGAGCTCGTCGGCACGGACGAGCTCTTCGGGTTGGTAGCTGTCGAGTGTGAAGGGCACGTTCTCGGCGTCCGGATTCTTTTCCGGCTTCGAGGCCAGCCACTCCTCGAACGCAGGCTTGAACTCCTTGCGGAAGAACCGGTCCTCGTAGGCCTTCTGGAGCCGCTTGTTCCCGTTGCTCAACGCGGATGCCCACTCGGTGAAGAGGGCCGCGTCGATGGTCACGAACGAGGCGCCGTTCGACTGCGCCTTCGCGGACTCGGTGCGTGAGGCACCGGCCGAGGTGAAGTCGGTGGACTGCTGGCCGCTCCAGCGGGTCGACTCGTAGGCGCTGTACGCGGTCGCCACCGTCGCCGCCGCGAGCAGCAGCGCGGACCACAGCTCGAGGCGCTCCCTGAACTGCGTTGGCCCGTTTCCGTCGTTCATGCGCCGGGCAGCCTACCGGTCGGTCCGCGTCGGCTCAGTCCTCGTCCTCCATCATCTCGCCGCGGACGGGGAGCTCCATCACCGGCCGCATCTCCTGGGACTGCTCGCCCGCCAGCTCGACCGCCGCCGCATACCGCCGGCTCAGCGGGCGGGCTGTCACACCGTGGGCGACGACGCTGGCGAGCACGGTCACGGTCATCGCGGCAAAGAGGATCGGGATGCCCGGGAGCTCTGGCTCCTCCTCCAGCACGACGAGCGCGAGGATGATTGAGGCGAGCCCGCGCGGTCCGAACCAGCCGAGGAAGGCGACCGAAGTACCCCGCAGACCGGTCCCGACGAGGGCGAGGGCCACGGGGAGCATCCGCACGACGGTCAGGCTCAACAGGCCGAACAGCACCACCTCCCAGCCGGCGGCGTCGAGGAAGCCGATCGCGCTGATGCCGAAGATGAAGAAGACGGCGAGGTTCAGCAGCTGGCCCTCGTCCTCGGTGAAGTCGAGGATCTTCTCACCGCAGAGGTCGGTCACCCGGCTCGCAGCCAGTCCGGCGGAGAACGCGGCAATGAAGCCGTTGCCGCCGAGCTCCTCGGCCAGCGCCCAGGCCGCGAGCGCCAAGGCGATGATCGAGAGCTGCTTGAAGGTCCCGGTCATCCACTCGCGGCGGCTGGCCCGATCGATGAGCCAGGAGCCGCACAGCCCGATGCCGATGCCGGTCAGGGCCCCGATCCCGATCTGCTCCAGAGCGAACGAGAGCCAGCCGGAGGCGGTCACCTCGGTCTCGGCGACGGCGAGCCCCGTGAACAGGAAGAGGAAGGGGATCGAGAGGCCGTCGTTGAGCCCGCTCTCGACGTTCAGCGCCTGCCGGATCCGGGCGGGAACGCGCCTGCTCGAGACGACGGCCTGGCCGAGCGCCGCGTCGGTCGGGGCGAGCACGGCGGCGATCATCGCCGCCTCCCAGAACTCGATGCCGGTCAAAAGCAGGGCCGCGGCGATCGTCCCGAGCCCGATCGTCAGCGGCATCCCGATACCGAGGAGGCGGGCCGGCAGCGCCTCGTTCTCCCTGAGAGCGACGAGGTTGATGCGGGAGGCGTCGGAGAAGAGGACGATCACCAGCGCGACCTCGGCGAGCAGGAGGCCCGTCTCGCTGGTCAGCTCGAGGTCGGTCAGGCCGGCGACGTCGGGCCCGAGCACGATTCCGGCGGCGACGAAGATCATCGGCGCGCTGATCGAGGCGCGCTCGAGCCTGCCGGAGACGAGGCTGTAGGCGAACAGGACGGCGGCGAGGATGCCGAGATCGGTCACGCCCTGATCCTCGCACGCACCGGATCGCCGTGCGCACTCCGGAAGCAATAGGCTGCACGAGTTCGGGGGACGCATTGAGCACTTGATGACTGAACGAGCAGAACCGGAAGACCGCGCTTCAGGGGTGAAGTCGCGTCGCTGGCTGCCGCTCGCGCTCGTCGTGGTCGCGACCCTGATCGGGATCCTCGCCATCCTCGCGATCTGGGCCAAGCGCCAGGTGCTCGAGACGGACAGCTGGACCGAGACCAGCACGGCCCTGCTCGAGGATGAGGTGATCCGCGACCGGCTCGCCGGCTTCCTGGTCGATGAGCTCTACGACAACGTCGACGTGCAGGCCGAGATCGCCGGCCAGCTCCCAGTCGCCGCCCGGCCGCTCGCCGGCCCCGCCGCGGGAGCTCTTCGACAGGCGGCCGACGAGGTCGCCAAGCGGGCGCTGGAGCGACCGGCCGTGCAGGGCCTCTGGGAGGACGCAAACCGCACCGCCCATCAAGCCTTCATCAAGGTGGTCGAGGGCGGGGGCGACAACGTCTCCACCGAGGGCGGCGACGTGGTCCTCAACCTCAGCACGATTCTGACCGAGCTGACCGCCCAGCTCGGCCTGCCCGACGGCCTCGCCGACAAGCTGCCACCGGACGCCGCGAACCTGGAGATCATCCAATCCGACGAGCTCGAGGTGGCGCAAGACGCCGTTGACCTGCTCGAGACCCTTGCCTGGGTGCTCACCGTGTTGGCGCTCGGCCTCTACGGCCTCGCGGTCTTCGTCTCCGGCGAGCGCCGGCGCGAGACCCTCCGGTCGGTCGGGTTCGGGTTCGTTGCGATGGGCCTCATCGTCCTCTTCGTCCAGCATGCCGCCGGGAACGCGATCGTCGAGTCCCTGGCCGAGACCTCGGCGGGCGAGCCGGCCGTGGCCAATGTGTGGGAGATCGGTACCTCGATGCTCGTCGAGGGGGCCGGGGCCGTGATCCTCTACGGGATCGCGATCGTCTTCGCCGCCTGGCTGGCAGGCCCGACCCGGATCGCGACCAGGGCTCGCTACGCGCTCGCGCCCTATCTGCGCCAGCCGCGGCTCGCCTACGCCGGGCTCCTGCTCCTGCTCGTCCTGCTCTTCTGGTGGTCCCCGACCCCGGCCACCGATCGCTTCCTGCCCTCGCTGCTGCTGATCGGCTTCCTGGTGCTCGGCACCGAGATGCTGCGCCGCCGGACCGCCGTGGAGTTTCCCGAGCGGGTGACCACCGCCTCGCCGGCGGGCATGGCTCAGACGATGGCTCAGCAGACGCGCGAATCGATCAGCTCGCGCGTTCGCGCTCGGGCCGAGCGCCAGGAGAGCGAGGCGGCTGCCTCGCGATTGGAGGCGCTCGAGCGTCTCGCGCGGCTGCGCGAGACCGGCGCGCTCAGCGAGGCCGAGTTCGAGGCTGAGAAGACGAGGCTGGTCGACCCAGCGACGGAGGAGGAGCAGTAATGGAGTCGTCAGCGCGCGGACCCCTTGCCGAGGCGGCGAAGCAGGCGAGCAGGCTCTGGTGGCTGTGGCTCGTCTTCGGCGCGGTCTGGAGCGTGATCGCGGTCGTCATCCTCCAGTTCGACGACGCATCGATCACCACGGTCGGCGTGCTGATCGGGCTGATGTTCTTCGTCGCCGCTCTCCAGGCGGCGGCCGGGGCGGTCCTCGCCGCCCGGCACGGATGGGTCTACGGCGTCTTCGCCTTCCTCTTCGTGATCGCCGGCTTCGTGACGCTGATCAGTCCTGAGGACACCTTCGCCGCGCTCGCCGACATCCTCGGCTTCCTCTTTCTGATCGTCGCCGTCTCCTGGATCTTCGAGGCGTTCATGTGGCGCGAGGAGAACGAGTTCTGGTGGGTGGGGCTGATCGGCGGCGTGCTGATGCTGGTCCTGGCCTTCTGGACGGCCGGCCAGTTCTTCATCGACAAGGAGTACCTGCTGCTGGTCTTCGCTGGCATCTGGGCGCTGATGCGGGGGATCACCGACTTCGTCAGGGCCTTCGCGATCCGCGAGATCGGTAGGCAGCTATAAGCAGCGGGGTGTCGGCCGACGGCGAGCTCGGTCCCCTGATCGCGGAGACCGGCGCGGGGCTGACGCCGGAGGAGCGGAAGGAGCGCGGTAGGGCGGCGCGCAAGCGGGCACCGCGATCCTCCCACGCGGACTGGGAGCCACCGCCGGGGCGACGCGACCCTCTGGATGTGCTGATCTCGCAGGACGGGGACCGGGTCGACTTCCTGGTGCCGATCCGGCATCGGCGGATGGGCGCATCCCCGTTCACCTTCTACCGGGGAACTGCCGCGATCATGGCCGGCGACCTCGGCGTCAGCCCCTCGAGCGGCCTGTGGACCCAGATCTGCGGGGACGCCCACCTCTCGAACTTTGGCGTGTTCGCATCACCGGAGCGCGAGCTCGTCTTCGACGTCAACGACTTCGACGAAACTCTGGTTGGGCCGTGGGAGTGGGACATCAAGCGCCTCGCCGCGAGTCTCGTGCTGGCGGGCCGCGACATCGGCCTGCCGCCCGAGCGCGCCCGAGCGGCGGCGCGGGCCTCGGTCGCCAGCTACCAGCGGGCGATGCGTGCGTTCGGCTCGATGAGCACTCTTGAGCTGTGGTATGACCGCTTCACGGCCGACGACATCCGCGGCTACGTCGGCGTAGCGGCGCACGACAAGCATTTCGACCGGGGTGTCCGCCGGGCCCGCAGGCGAACGTCGCTGCGCAGCTTCGAGAAGCTCGGAGAGGTGGTCGACGGGCGGCCGCGCTTGCGTAGCGATCCGCCGCTGCTGATCCCGTTCAGGGACCTTGTGGGCGACTATGCGCCCGGCGACTGGGAGGAGCGGGTGCGGAATGCCTACGAGCAGTACCTGGCGACTCTGTCCGATGAGCGGCAGGCACTGCTGTCGCGGTTCGAGATGGTCGACATCGCGCTCAAGGTGGTCGGCGTCGGCAGCGTCGGAACGCGTTGCTTCGTCGCCCTGATGATCGGCCGGAACCCCGACGACCCACTGCTGCTCCAGGTCAAGGAGGCCGGACCCTCGGCGCTCAGCGATGCGCTCGGGCCGACCCGGTACGACAACCAGGGGCGCCGCGTTGTCGAAGGCCAGCGCCTGATGCAGGCGTTTGGCGATGCGCTCCTCGGCTGGTCGCGCGTCGGCGATGGGCGGCGGGACTTCTACTGGCGCCAGCTCAAGGACATGAAGGGCTCCGCCGACGTCGAGGCGATGGATGGGGACCGGCTCGTCGGCTATGCCCGGATCTGCGGCAGGACGCTGGCCCGCGCTCATGCGCGGGCGGGCGATTCAGTCGCGATCGCGGGCTATCTGGGCAAGAGCGATACCTTCGCCCGCGCGATCACGCGCTTCGCCGAGCTCTACGCGGACCGCGCCGAGGCCGACTACCGGCGCTTCGCGGAAGCGCTCGACGCGGGGGACGTGGAAAGTCGCGCTCCGGTCGAAGCGCCGGTGCAGGAGTAGATCGCCCCCGGGGCGCCCAGCCTCATGCATCGTCGAGGCTAGGACTCCGAGTACTCGGAGTAGGGGTACCACCACTCCTTGCGCTCGATTGCCGTCTCCATGTGGACGTGCTTGGTCTCCTGGAAGGCCTCGAGGCCCTCGCGGCCGAGCTCGCGGCCGAGGCCCGACTGCTTGAAGCCCCCGAACGGCCCGGCATCGTTGTCGGTCAGTGGATCGTTGATCCACACGGTGCCCGCCCTGAGCTCACGCATACAGCGCACCGCGGTGGCCAGGTCGCGCGTGTAGACGTTGGCGCCGAGCCCGAAGCGGGTGCCGTTGGCGAGCTCGATCGCCTCGTCGAGGCCCTTGACCGGAACTATGGGGGCGACGGGCCCGAACGTCTCCTCGCGGAGCAGGTCGGTCTCCGCGGGGGCGCCGGTGACGACCGCCGGGGCGTAGAAGTGCCCGCGCTGCTGACCGCCGCTGTCGCCGCCGACGAGGATCTCGGCGCCCGCCTCGACGGCCGCCCCGACCTGGGCGACGACCTTCTCGCGCTGTGGCCCGGAGACCATCGGGCCCAGATCGGTTGTGGGCTCCATCGGATCGCCGAGGACCAGCCCACGCGTGTGCTCGACGAAGGCCGCCACGTAGTCGTCGTAGATGTCCTGCTGGACATAGAAGCGCTCCGCCGACGTGCAGACCTGGCCGGCGTTCAGGTAGGCGGCCCAGGCGCCGCCGCGGGCGGCGATCTCCAGCTGCTCGGCGGAGTCGATATCGCCACAGACGATGAACGGGTCCTTGCCGCCCATCTCGAGGTTGACCCGCGCGACCCGCTCGGCGCAGGCGAGCGCCACGCTCTTGCCCGTGGCGACGGAGCCGGTGATCGCGACGCAGTCGACATCCTCGTGAGCGGCGAGCGCCGCTCCGGTCCCGCCGCCTCCGACGAGGATGTTCACGACGCCCGCCGGGAGCGCCTCGAAGGTTGGCGCCAGCGCGAGGGTCGATAGCGGCGTCAGCTCGGACGGCTTGGCGACCGTCGTGTTGCCCGCCGCGAGCGCCGGCGCGAGCTTCCAGCTCAACAGGAGCAGCGGGTAGTTCCAGGGCACGATGCAGCCGACCACGCCGAGCGGGTCCTTGACCACCATCGCCAGCTGGGTCGACTCGATCGGCGGGATCACGCGGCCGGCGGAGTCGCGGCCGATCTCCGCGTAGTAGTCGAAGCAGGCGGCGCACCACTCGATCTCGTCGCGGTTCTCGACCCGCGGTTTGCCGCCCTCGACGGTCATCAGGGCGGCGAGCTCGTCCTGGCGCTCGCGCAGCGAGCGCGCGACCTCGTGCAGGAGCTCGCCACGTTCGCCGGCGGGCATCGTCGCCCAGGCCTTCCAGGCTCCGCGGGCGGCGCCGATCGCGGCGTCGAGCTGCTCGGGCGCGGCCGACCCAACGCTCGCCAGCGTCTCCTCGCTGTAGGGATTCTCCACCTCGATCGGGGCGCCGTCGCCGGCGAGGAGCTCCCCTCCGATCAGCAGCTCGGTTCCGGCCTCCATCTCTCCTCGGATGTTGCCGCGCCCCATCCCCGCCGGCTGATCAGCCGCCGCTGATCAGCTGCTGCCAGGCGTCCTCGACCTCGTCGACGCCGTCCTCGGGCGGGTTGTCGATCGTCGAGCAGTCGCCCGTGAACTGGTCGTCGGGGAAGATCAGCTCACTGTCGGCGAGGCTGGGCTCCTCGCGCTCGAAGATCTCCTGAACGCCCTCGACCGGCGTGATGTAGTTGTTGTACGCCGCGATCTGAGCCTGATTCTCGGGCTCGTAGACGTAGTTCATGAACGCGTAGGCCGCGTCCGGGTTCGGCGCCCCGACCGGAATCACCATGTTGTCCGACCACAGCAGACAGCCATCCTCCGGCTTGACGAACTCGATGTCGGGGTTGTCGGCCTGCAGCTGGATCGCATCGCCGGACCAGCCGAGTGCGATCACCGCGTCGCCGCGGGCGATGTCGTCGGTGTAGTCATTGCCGGTCAGCTTGCGGATCTGACCGGACTTGACCGCCCCGTCGAGCTTGTCGATTGCGTCGAGCCAGTCCTGCGTCGTTGCCTCCGCGGGATCGATGCCCTCGCCGAGAAGGATCATCGGGATCGTGTCGCGAAGCTCGGTCAGTACCGTCACCTTGCCCTTGTACTTGGGATCGAAGATGGCGTTGATCGAGGTCACGTCCGGCGCTTCCTTGGTGTTGACCACGAGACCGGTTAGGCCGCTCTGCCAGGGCATGGTGTACGAGCGATCCGGGTCGATCGCCGTGGTCTCCAGCGATCCGAGCAGGTTCTCGTACGCGGTCGGGATCGCCTCCTTGTCCAGGTTCTGGAGGTACCCGAGGTCATACATCTTCTTCGCCATCCAGTCGCTGACGACGATGATCGAGCGGTCCGCGGACTCACCGTTCTGGAGATCGGGACGGAGCTTCGCGAAGATCTCGTTGTTGTCGTTGACGTCCTCGATGTAGCGGACCTTGACGCCCGCCTCCTCCTCGAACTCGGGCACGGTCTTGCGGTCGATGTAGAACGGCCACTGGGAGATGACCAGGTCGCCGCCGACCTCGCCGGTCGCCTCGGCGGTCGTGACCTCCTCGTCGCTGCCCCCGCCGCCGAGGTCGCTGCCGCACGCCGCCAGCAGCACGCTCGCGACCAGCGCGGTCGCGATCACCGCCAGTCGTCGCGCCCATCCGCTCACAGGTCCCGTGTCCATCTGCCCACTCCTCATCTCGGTTATCAGACCACCTGAAACTCTATCCACCCGCCCGGCTCCGCTCAGGCCGATTCGCTGCTGCCGGCCACCGGCCGCTGCCCCGAGGCGAGCGCCGAGAGCCCCGTGTCCTCGTCGTCGGGCCGGGTCGCGGCCAGCTTCTCGGCCCGCCGCTGCTGCCAGACCGTGAAGCCCATTGCGATCGCGGTGACGATGAACAGGATCGTCGCGAGGACGTTGACCTCGACCGGGATCCCGCGCTGGGAGGCCCCGAAGATGAACAACGGGAAGGTCACCGTCGTCCCCGAGTTGAAGTTGGAGATCACGAAGTCGTCCAGGGAGAGGGCGAAGGCGAGCATCGCTGCGGCTGCGAGGCCGGGAGTGAGCAGCGGCAGGGTCACCGTCCTGAACGTCGTCCACGGCGTCGCCCCGAGATCGCGCGCGGCCTCCTCGAGCGAGCGATCGAAGCCGATCAGCCGCGAACGCACGACCACGACGACGAAGCTGATCGAGAACATGATGTGGGCGACCCAGAGCGTGGAGAAGCCCCGGTCGACGCCGATGAACACGAACATCGAGAGCAGCGAGGCGCCGAGCACGACCTCGGGCGTCGCCATCGGGATCACGATCAGCAGGTTGGCGAAGCGCCGGCCCTTGAACTGGTAGCGAACCAGCCCCATCGCCAGCAAGGTGCCGAGCGCTGTCGCGACGATCATCGAGACGAAGGCGAGCTGGATGCTGAGCACGAGCGCCTCGGTCAGCTCGGGAATTCCGAACGCGTTTTTCCAGTGCTCGAGCGTGAAGCCCTCCCAGGTGAAGTTGAACTTGCCCTGGGGGTCGTTGAAGGAGAAGACGGCGATCACGATGATCGGGATCAGCGTGTAGGCCACGGCGAGGATCCCGACGCCCATCACCGCGTGCTCGCGGACCCATTTCCAGGCGCGGCTCACGGGACCTGATCCTCACCCATCAGCGACTCGGAGCCCGCGAACCGGATATAGAGCAGGACGATCGCGAGGATCACCGCCATCACCACGAACGAGAGGGCCGCTGCGGTCGGGTAGTTCTGCGTGCGCAGGTACTGATCCTGGATCACGTTTCCGATCATCGCCTGGTTCGGGCCGCCCAGGAAGGTCGCGTTGACGTAGTCACCGAACGCCGGGATGAACGTGAGCAGCGTGCCGGCGATGATGCCCGGCGCCGAGAGCGGCAGGGTCACCTTGACGAAAGCTGAGCGGGCGCTCGAGTAGAGGTCCTTGGCCGCCTCGATCAGGCGCTCGTCGAGCTGCTCGAGGCTCGCGTAGATCGGCAGCACCATGAACGGCAGGAAGTTGTAGGTGATCCCCATGATCACCGAGAAGTCCGTGTCGAGCAGCTTGCCGTCCTCGGGGATGAAGGCGAAGAAGCGCGCGATGTCGGCGATCGTGCCGCTGTCGGTGAGGATCGTCTGCCAGGCGAGGGTCCGGATCAGATAGGTCGTGAAGAACGGGGCGACGACCGCGAACAGCATCAGGTTCTTCCAGCGGCCGGACTTGAAGGCGATCGCGTAGGCGAGGGGGTAGGCGATCAGCAGGCAGAGGATCGTCGCGATGATCGAGAACTTGAACGAACGCCCGAACTGCGTGCTGAAGTCGCCGACCGACTCGGTGAAGTTCGCGAACTGCCAGGTCAGCGAGAACCCCGTGTCGATCGATCCCTCCTCGAGCGCCACGATCAGCATGAACGCCATCGGGATCGCGAAGAAGATCAGGAGCCAGAACAGCCCCGGGCTCATCAGGGCATAGGGCGTGAGGCGACGACGCTTCATCGGGGGCCCACCCCGGTGCTCTCGCGTCGTCGCCTCAACCCATTACCTCCCTCAGACCGTGCAGACCGAGCGCTGATCAGCCGCCGCTGAGCAGCTGCTGCCAGGCTTCCTCGACCTCGGTCGTGCCGTCCTCCGGCGGGTTGGTCTGCGTCGAGCAGTCCGCCGTGTACTCGTTGCTCGGGAAGATCAGCTCGCTCTCCGCGAGCTTGGGATCGTCCTGCTCGAAGATCTCCTGAACTCCCTTCACCGGCGTGATGTAGTTGTTGTACGCCGCGATCTGAGCCTGATTCTCGGGCTCGTAGACGTAGTTCATGAACGCGTATGCGGCGTCCGGGTTCGGCGCCCCGACCGGGATCACCATGTTGTCCGACCAGAGGATGCAGCCCGAGTCCGGCATCACGAACTCGATGTCCGGGTTGTCGGCCTGCAGCTGGACGGCGTCTCCGGACCAGCCGATCGTCACGACCGCGTCTCCGCGGGCCAGGTCGTCGGTGTAGTCATTGCCGGTGAGCTTGCGGATCTGGCCGGACTTGACCGCCTTGTCGAGCTTGTCGATCGCGTCGAGCCAGTCCTGGGTGGTCGCATCGTCGGGGTTGATCCCCTCCGACTTCATGATCAGCGGCACGGTGTCGCGCAGCTCGGTGAGAACGGTGACCTTGCCCTTGTACGCGGGATCGAAGATCGCATCGATCGAGGTCGCGTCCGGAGCCTCCTTGGTGTTGACCACGAGGCCGGTCATGCCGCTCTGCCAGGGAACGCTGAACTCGCGCCCCGGATCGAACGACGGATCCTTGAGCGAGTCGATCATGTTCTCGTTGACCGTCGGGATCGCGTCCTTGTCGACGTTCTGGAGGTAGCCGAGGTCGTACATCTTCTTCGCCATCCAGTCGGTGACGACGATGATCGAGCGGTCCGCGGACTCGCCGTTCTGAAGGTCCGGCCGGAGCTTCGCAAAGATCTCGTTGTTGTCGTTGACGTCCTCGATGTAGTCGACCTTGACGCCCGCCTCCTTCTCGAACTCCGGCACGGTCTTGCGGTCGATGTAGAACGGCCACTGGGAGATGACGAGCTCGCCGCCGACCTCGCCGGTCGCCTCGGCCGTGGTCGCGTCCTCGTCGCTGCCGCCGCCTCCGAGGTCGCTGCCGCATGCCGCGAGCAGCACCGCCGCTCCCAGCGTCAAGAGAACCGCGAGCAGCCCTCGTCCAGATCCAGCCCCGTTGCGTTTCATAGGTCGGTTGCCTCCTCGGCGTCGTTGTGTCCCCTCTCAAGCGGCTGTGCGTTGTCCGATCCGCCGGCCGCCGACTCGCGCACCAGATGCACGTGCTCGGGCGCCCAGGCGAGCCGCACGGAGGCCCCGCCCCCAGGGAGCTTCTGACGCTCCGCCTCGTCGGCGTTCGGGACCAGCACCGTCATTCCGACGTCGCCCGGGAGGCGGACGACGATCTGCGTCGAGGTGCCGAGGTAGACGGAGCTGTCGACGACTCCCTCGACGCTGGGCCGGTCGGGAGCGGCCGCGTAGGCGTCGTGGATCTCCAGCTTCTCCGGGCGGACCACCGCGTGGCAGCGCTCGCCGGCGGCGAACCCCTTGCCCTCGGCCTCGATCTTCACCCCGGAGTCGAGCTCGACTCCGCAGCGGCTGCCGTTCGCCGAGCTGACCGTGCCGGGCATCAGGTTGGAGACCCCGATGAAGCCGGCGACGAATGTCGTCGCGGGCCGTTCGTAGACCTCCTCGGGATCGGCGATCTGCTCGATGATGCCCTCGTTCATGACCGCGATCCGGTCGGACATCGTCAGCGCTTCCTCCTGGTCGTGCGTGACGTAGACGAAGGTGATGCCGACCTCGCGCTGGATCCGCTTGAGCTCGATCTGGAGCCCCTTCCGGAGCTTCAGGTCCAGGGCGCCGAGCGGCTCGTCGAGCAGCAGGACCTTGGGCAGGTTGACGACGGCGCGCGCCAGCGCGACGCGCTGCTGCTGGCCGCCCGACAGCTGGTTCGGCTTGCGGTTCGCCTCACCCCAGAGCCCGACCCGCTCGAGCTCGGCCTGCACGCGCTGCTCGATCTCGGCGCCGCCCACTCCCTTGCGCTTGAGCCCGTAGCCGACGTTTTCCTTGACTGAGAGGTGCGGGAACAGCGCGTAGCTCTGAAAGACCGTGTTCGTCGGGCGCTTGTGGGGCGGCAGGCCCGAGACGTCCTCGCCGTCGATCTTGATCGTGCCCTCGTTCGGCTCCTCGAACCCGGCGATCATGCGCAGCGTGGTGGTCTTGCCACAGCCGCTCGGGCCCAGCATCGTGAAGAACTCCCCCTGCGCGATGTCGAGGTCGACGCCCTTGACCGCGGTGAAGTCGCCGAAGCGCTTCACGATCGAGCGCGCCGAGACGCTCGGGATCTCCTGGCCGTTGCCGGCGGGTGCCGCGGGGGCGGCGCTCTCAGTGCTCAACTCGCTCCTCCTAGTCCGCCGGCCATGTGGACCGCGCGGCGTCCTCTCTGGCGGAACTATGTCCGATCGGGCGGAAGTTGCAATCCGCGAAAACCCCAAACTCCCAGCGCCCACTTATACAATGCGCATAAGAGACTATTCCCAACTTGAACGTTATTCCAGTTGTGCGCTCCAAGATCACGCTCTACCGTTGTGCAAACCGTCGAGCTTGACTCGGCCATCGGAGACTGGAATCTAGGAGAGGACGTGTCATGGCGACAGCGAGCGCAAAGCCGGCCGCAACCCAGGGCCAGAGCGATCTTCAGGAGATCGGCCGCCGCCACCTGTGGATGCACTTCTCGCGGATGGGCTCCTATGACTCCGGCCACGAGATCCCGATCATCGCCCGCGGGGAGGGCCCCTACGTATACGACGAGCACGGCAACCGCTACCTGGACGGGCTCAGCGCTCTCTTCTGCTGCAACGCCGGCCACGGCCGGGGCTCCTACGGGGATGTCGCGGCTGCCCAGGTCCGCGAGCTCGACTTCTATACCAACTGGAGCTACGCGCACCCAAGGGCCATCGAGCTCGCGCAGCGGGTCGCCGAGCTCGCCCCCGGGGACCTGAACCGAGTCTTCTTCGTCAACTCCGGCTCGGAGGCCGTCGAGTCCGCGATCAAGGTCGCGCGCAACTGGCATCGCGCCCACGGCCGTGGGCAGCGGCACAAGGTGATCGCACGCGAGGTCGCCTACCACGGGACGACGATGGGGGCCCTGGCGGCGACCGGCCTGACCGACCTGAAGGTGCCGTTCGAGCCCGAGATGCCCGGCGGCTGCCACGCGCCGAACACCAACTCCTACCACTGGCCCGACGGCCGCGATCCGCTCTGGGCCGCCGAGAAGATTCGCGAGCGGATCGAGTTCGAGGGTCCGGACACGGTCGCCGCCGTCATCCTCGAGCCGCTCCAGAACGCCGGCGGCTGTATCCCGCCGCAGGAGGGCTACTTCCAGCGGGTCCGGGAGATCTGCGACGAGTTCGGCGTGCTGCTGATCAGCGATGAGGTGATCTGCTCGTGGGGCCGTCTCGGCCACTACTTCGGCTGCGACCGCTACGGCTACCAGCCGGACATCATCACCACGGCGAAGGCGCTCACCGGGGCCTACATCCCGATGGGCGCGACGATCGTCTCCGACGAGGTGTTCGAGCCGTTCGGCACCGGGCACGCCAGCTTCACGCACGGCTCGACCTTCGGCGGGCACCCCGTCGCGGCCGCGGTCGCGTTGCACAACCTCGACGTCTTCGAGGAGGAGGACCTCTGCGGCCACGTTCGCGCGAAGGAGGGCGAGTTCCGCGGGATGCTCGAGGAGCTGCGCGACATCCCGATCGTCGGTGATGTGCGCGGCGCGGGATTCTTCCACGCGATCGAGCTGGTCAAGGACAGGGAGACGAAGGAGTCGTTCGACGACGACGAGTCCGAGTGGCTGCTCCGCGACTTCCTCTCCGGCGAGCTCTACAAGCGCGGCCTGATCTGCCGTGCCGACGATCGGGGTGACCCCGTGATTCAGCTCGCGCCGCCGCTCATCTGCGACACCGAGCAGTTCGAGGAGATCGTCGGGGTCCTGAGGCCGGTGCTCGAGGAGGCAAATCAGATCCTCGAGGGCCGGAGCTGAGGCGGGGTCAGGGGTTCGGAGGGCGGCATGCTCACCGTCGAGAGCCTGCTGGACGACCTCGGGCTCGAGCCCGCGTTCGAGCTGAGCGGCCGTCAACGCCCGATTCGCTGGGTGCACATCTCCGAGCTGGAGGATCCGACCCCGTTCCTCTCCGGTGGGGAGCTGCTGCTCACCACGGGGATCAACCTCGGCAGTGCCGCCAAGCAGCGCCGGTTCGCGAAGCTGCTCGACGGCAGCGGCGTCGCGGCCATTGGCCTCGGTACCGGCTTCGATCACGAGGGGCTGCCCACCGCGCTGCGCACCGAGTGTGAGTCGCTGGGCCTGGCCCTGTTCGAGGTCCCCTATGAGACGCCGTTCATCGCGATCACCGAGAGGGCCTTCACGACGCTGGTCAACGAGCAGTACGACGTCCTCGAGCGTGGGATCGAGGAGCACGCCAAGCTCGAGGGGCTGGTGCTCGCCGAGCGCGGGCTCGGTGCGGTCATGGAGGCGATCGCCGAGTCGGTCGGCGGCGCCGCGTTGCTGCTCGACGATCGCGGCAGGGAGCTCGCGCGCCATCCGCAGGAGCGGGGCTTCGCGCCCGACGCTGTCGAGTCGATCCGCTCCGACGTCGTGGCGCGCGCAGCGGACTCGCGCCGCTCGCTGTTCGTGCCGGACGAGGGCCCGCTGGCCGGTCGCGCGGTCGCCATCCCGGTTCCGATCGGCGGGCACGGGCCCCGGGGCCACTGGCTGATCGCCGCGCGCAAGAAGGGCACGGTGGGTGACCTCGAGCGCCTGCTCGGCCGGCAGGCGGCGATGGTCGTCGCGCTCGAGCTGATGCGCGAGCGAGCGGTCCGTGACACCGAACGGCGCCTGGCGGGCGACGTCCTGGCCGAGGCCGTGGGCGGGAACCTGGGCGCCGAGGAGCTGGCCGGCAGGCTGGCGCCATTCGGGATCGGCGGCCCGATCGCGGTCATGCTCTTCGACGTGGAGGAGCGTGGGGGCGATGTGGAGCTGCTCACGACCGAGTTCGCCCGGGCGGGGGTTCCGGCACTGGTCGCCGTCAATACCGCCGCGGGCCGGCCGCTGCTCTGCGCAATCGTCGAGCCGGGGGAGTCCGATCCGGTGCAGCTTGCCCGTGACGCTCGCGCCGCGCTCGGCCGGGATGGGCGCGACGTGCGAGCCTCGGTAAGCCGGCCGGTGCCGCTCGAGTCGCTGCGGCGCGCCTTCCACGAGGCCCGCTGTGCGCTGGAGGCGACGGCGATGTCCAACGGCAGCGCCCCTGACGTTGCATCCCACGAAGACCTCGGCGCCTTCACACTGCTGCTCTCGGTCCAGGATGACGAGGCGCTGCGGACCTATGCAGACAATCTGCTGGCGCCGATCGAGGACGGGGAAGGGGAGTACGGGCCGGAGCTGCTGCGCTCGCTGGAGGCGTTCATCGAGCGCAACGGCCAGTGGGAGCGCGCGGCCCGCGATCTGTACTGCCACCGGCACACGCTGCGCTACCGGATCAAGCGGGTCGAGGAGCTGACCGGTCGCGATCTCGGCCAGGCCCAGGACCGGATCGAGCTGTGGCTCGCCCTGCGCGCGAGAGAGCTGGTGCGATGAGGGTCGCGGCGCAGGCCGAGGAGACGCCCGCATGAGAGCCGAGGAGGTTCACGTATGAAGGTAGGAGTGCCGACCGAGATCAAGGACGACGAGTACCGGGTCGCGCTGACGGCAGTCGGTGCGCGCGAGCTCGCTGAGCACGGGCATGAGGTGCTGATCCAGAAGGGAGCGGGAGAGGGCAGCGCGATCAGCGACGCGGACTACGAGGCCCAGGGCGCGCGGATCCTGCTCACGGCCGAGGACGTCTTCGCGGAGGCGGAGCTGCTGCTGGGGGTCAAGGAGCCGCAGCCGGTCGAGGTCGCGATGCTCGATGCCGGCACGACCCTGTTCACCTACCTGCATCTGGCGCCGGATCCGGCGCTGACCGAGGGACTGCGAGCGACCGAGGCCACCTGTATCGCCTACGAGACGGTCGAGGACCGCCATGGCCGGCTGCCGCTGCTGGCGCCGATGAGCGAGGTTGCGGGCAAGATCGCGACTCAGGCGGGCGCCTTCTTCCTGGAGAAGCCGCTGGGCGGGCGCGGAATCCTGCTCGGCGGCGTTCCGGGCGTCGCGGCGGCCAACGTCCTCGTGATCGGGGGTGGCGCGGTCGGCTACAACGCCGCGATGATCGCGATCGGGATGCAGGCGGACGTCTTCGTCTACGAGAAGTCGATCGACCGGCTCCGTGAGCTCGAGGTCGCATTCGGCGGTGCTGCATCGACCGTCTACAGCTCGACCCTGGCGATTGAGCAGATGCTGCCGCAGGCCGATCTCGTGATCGGCGCGGTGCTCCTGCACGGCGCCAAGGCCCCGCACGTGATCGATCGGGAGCAGCTCAGCCTGATGAAGCGCAACGCGGTGCTCGTCGACGTCGCGATCGATCAGGGTGGGTGCTTCGAGACCTCTCGCCCGACCACGCACCGCGACCCGGTCTTCGAGGTCGACGGGATCACCCACTACTGCGTCGCCAACATGCCGGGCGCGGTTCCGGTCACCTCAACCCAGGCGCTGACCAACGCGACCCTTCCCTACGTGCTGAACCTCGCGGACAACGGCGTCGAGGGCGCGATCGCCCGGGATCCGGGCCTGCGCCAGGGAATCAATGTGGCCGCCGGGAGGGTGACGCACCCCGCCGTCGCGGAGGCGGTCGGCGCCGACTACACCCCGCCGCACGAGGCCCTGGGCCTCGAGCCGGCACAGATCTGAACACCAACCGAACGATCAGGAGAGCCAGATGAGCAGCTATGCAGTCGTCAACCCCGCCACCGGCGAGAAGGTCACCGAGCACCCGGAGATCTCCGACGGAGACCTGAGGGATGCGATCGAGAAGGCCTGGGACGCACACGTCGAATGGACCTCGAGGCCGGTCTCCGAGCGCGCCGCGATGATCAAGCGCGTCGGCGAGCTCCACACAGAGCGGCAGGAGGCGCTCGCCGAGATCGCCGTGCGGGAGATGGGCAAGCCGATGGAGCAGGCCGTGGGCGAGGTCGAGTTCTGCGGTGACATCTACGGCTACTACGCCGAGCGCGCCGAGAAGTTCATGGCGGACGAGCCGATTGACCTGCTCGCGGGGGAGGGCACCGCGCTGATCAGGCGCACCGCGATGGGCCCTCTGCTCGGGATCATGCCGTGGAACTTCCCCTACTACCAGGTGGCCCGCTTCGCGGGGCCGAATCTGATCGCCGGCAACACGATCCTGCTCAAGCCGGCGCCCCAGTGTCCGGAGTCGGCAGCGGTGATGCAGGGGATCTTCGACGAGGTCGGCGTGCCCGCCGGCGCCTACCGGACGATCCTCGCCACCAACGACCAGATCGCGGAGATCGTGATCCCCGATGCGCGGGTACGGGGCGTATCCGTCACCGGCTCCGAGCGCGCCGGCTCGGCCGTCGCCGAGGTCGCCGGCCGGAACCTGAAGAAGGTCGTCCTCGAGCTTGGCGGCTCGGACCCGTTCATCCTGTTCGCGACCGCGAACCTGGACGAGGCGGTCGAGGCCGCGGTCGACGCGCGGCTCGACAACACCGGCCAGTCCTGCAACGCGGCCAAGCGGTTCGTCGTCGCCGACGACGTCTACGACGAGTTCCTGGCGAAGTTCTCGGCGCGGATGAAGGCCGCCGAGCCCGGTGACCCGACGGAGGACCCGGCGATCGGACCCCTGTCGTCCTCCACGGCGGCCGAGCGGCTCGCCGATCAGCTCGATCGCGCCAAGGCGCAGGGCGCCGAGGTCGTCGTCGAGGGCGAGCGCCGGGAGAACTTCTTCGGCACCACGGTGCTGGCGGGGATCACTCCGGACAACGACGCGTACCGCGAGGAGTTCTTCGGCCCGGTGGCCAGCGTCTACAGGGTCGGCTCCGAGGAGGAGGCGATCGCGCTCGCGAACGACACGCCGTACGGGCTCGGCTCGTACGTGTTCACCGGGGACTCCGAGCAGGCCGAGCGGGTCGCCAACAGCCTCGACACGGGGATGGTGTTCATCAACGGCGTCGGCCTCGACGGCGCGGAGCTCCCCTTCGGCGGCGTCAAGCGCTCCGGCTTCGGCCGCGAGCTCGGTCCGTACGGAATGGACGAATTCGTCAACAGGAAGCTGATCCGCGCGGTCAAGTAGTCCGCGGGCCGGCGACGGCGCCGGGGCCTGCGATGCTGTCCCGGTGACCGACCCGAGGCCCAGCGGGTTCACTGACCGCGCGCCGGCGGTCGTGTCCGCGGTGCTCGCGAGTGGGCTGATCGCGGCCTGCGGCGGGGCGTCGGGCGGGGAGACGAGCGAGCATCCGCGCGAGTCGCGGGTCGAGCCGCTCACCGCCCGGCCGCTCGCGATCGCCGATCCCGCCTGCACCGCCGCCCAGCGCCGGCAGGAGCGGGAGCGCCGCGAGATCGGCGGGGACCAGCTCACGCTCGACGATCGTGCCCGCCTATTGGTCGATCTCGCGCCCCACCGTGCCGAGCTCGCGGAGACGCTCGCCCAGATCGAACCGCCGGCCGGAGCCGGGACCGAGCTTGCCGAACTGGTCCGCGCCGCCCGCGCTCGGGCCGGGGCGAGCACCCGGGCGGGGAGGCTCTGGCAGCGCGGCGGGGACCAGGAGGCGATCGCGGCCGCTGCGGCGCGGGAGCATGACGAGCGTCTGCTGTTCGTCGACGCGGCGAAGACGCTGGATCTGCGCGCGTGCGCGGAGCGGCTCTCGCCGTCCGAGCGCGCCGCGATCGGCGCAACCCTGGATCGCGCGCTGACCTCGGGCGAGGCCGCGCGGCGCTGCCGCGAGTACGGCGAGCGGTACCTGGCGCAGGAGTTCGCGGGCGGCGTGAGCGACTGTGCGACTGCCGTGACGACACCGCTGGAGGCCGAGCGGGTGAGGGTCCGGGAGCTCCAGGGAATGGACGAGGTGTTCGCCGTCGCCCAGATCGACGTGGAGGGTGGAGGGGCTCCCGGCCGATACCGCGCGCGGATCACCTTCGAGGACGGGGCCTACCGGATCGACAAGCTCGACTGAGCCGGTGGGCGCCGAGGGCTGTGGCTCAGCCGAGCGCCCGGAGCCCGGCGGTGACCGCCGCTGCGACCACGATCGCGGTCAGGAGCGCGTTCCGCCGCCACAGCAGGACCACGCCGGCCGCGAGAACCCCCGCCAGGGCCGCGCTGACGACGATCCTCCCGTCGCCGCCGAGGAGCTCGACGACGATCAAGGCGGTGAGCACCGCGGGGCCGAGCATGTCGATCACGCCCGCCAGTTGTGGCGGGAGCGGCCGGCCGCGGACGAGGAGCGGGCCCGACGCGCGCACGAGAACGGTGGTCAGCGCGAGGGCCAGGATCGTGATCCACCCGGCGCTCATCCCGGCTCCCGGATTGCGGCGGCTGGCGCCTCCACCTCGTCGAGGCGCCCGTCCGTGGGTCGCTCCGGCCGCCGCCGCTCGAACCCGATCAGCGCGGCGATGCAGGCGGCGATGATCGGGACTCCCGGGGGCGCGACCGGGATCAGCGCGAGCGCGATCAAGCCGGCAGCCCCGGCGGCGAGCGTGGCCTTGAGCGTCCGGCCGGCATCGGTGCCCATGAGCAGGGCCAGGAAGAACGCCGGGAAGACGGCGTCGAGGCCGATCGCCTCGGGGTCGCCGAGCAGCTCGCCGGCGAACGCCCCAGCGGCGGTCCCCGAGATCCAGCCGATGTACATCGGCACGGTCAGTCCGACCATGTAGCGGACGTCGAACCTGCCGCCGCCGCGCATCGCGGCAGCCCAGGAGTAGTCCACCATCGCCTGTGCCTTGATCGCCTGCAGCCCGAGCCCACCTCGCAGCGAGGGAGCCAGCGCGACGCCCATCGGCACGTACCTCAGGTTCAGCAGGATTCCGGCGGCGATGGCTGCCAGTGGCCCGCCCCCCGCCGCCAGCACCGCGACCGACCCGAACTGGGCGGAGCCGGCGAAGACGATCGCCGACATCACTATCGCTCCCGCCGTCCCGAGCACGGGCCGCGCCAGCACGCCAAAGGACACGGCGACGGCGACGCCGGCGATCGCCACGGGCACGCCATCGCGCAGGCCCCTGCGAAACGAAGGGTGATCGGTGAGCGCGCGGAGCCGCATCGTCGGGATTCTGCCTGCTCGCGAAGCGCGGATCGAGTAGGGCGATGCGCCGTTGTCCTATAGGTGCGGGCGTTCCCCGCCCAGAGACTAGAAGCGCTTGCTGAAGTGGCGGGCCTTGAAGCCGCGCTTGGAGCGCTTCTCCTTGCGCCAGCGGGGCCCCTTGCCGCCCGAGCCGGAGGTGTCGAAGCGCAGTCCGGCGACCACGACGAAGGTGTGGCCGCTGTTCGCGTAGACGCTGATCCACTTGCCCTTGCCGCGCTTGCGCCACCTCATCAGGCCGCTGGAGTCGCGGGGCCGCTTCAGCATCTTCGCGCCCTTGAGCACGTAGCTGACGGCGCCCGAGCAGTCGTAGCCGCGGTCCTTGAAGCTGCTGTGGCCGCCACCCCACTTGTAGGGCTTCTTCCGAATCCGGTTGCCGGCCTTGATCGCCTTGACGACGCGCCTGGGGGCGTTCGAGGGCGGGACGGCCTTGCCGTTCTTCTTGAGCTTGGCCTTGCCGGGCTTGCCGGATGTGCCGTCCATCGTGACGCCTCCCGTGCCTGCCGAGGCTGGGGCAGCGGTGAGCACGAACGCGAAGGCCATGATCGCGGCGACCACCAGCGCGACTGTGATCGCGACGATCGGGTCGAGGGACTGAAGTCTCTTGCGAAGCATGTTCTGATCTCTCGGCGCCTACGGGGTTAGCTGACGGGCTGGCGCTGTGCGCGCCCCCACTGCTCTGAGCGGGTTAGCCCCAATTGGTTGGGTCCCCCGATCCCCGCTCGCAGGCGGGGACTCGGCGTGTGCTGTCGGCACCCTAACGGATTGCAAACACTTTTGCAAGCGGATGCTCACAAAGGGTGTGGGTGGCGCGCCACGGCAGCCGAGCGGCGCGGCGCTCGCGCCGGTAGCTTCCCCCGCATGAAACTGAACGGAAAGACCACCCTGCTCACCGGCGCGACCGGCGGCCTCGGCCGCGCAATCGGCGCCGAGCTGGCGTCCGCCGGCACAACCCTGATTCTCAGCGCCCGCAGCCGGGAGCAGCTCGACCAGCTCGCCGGTGAGCTCCCGGGCGGCCCACATCGGGTCGTGCCCGCGGACGTTTCGACCGAGGGCGCGGCGGAGTCGCTGGCCGAGGAGGCGGGCGAGTTCGACGTCCTGATCGCGAACGCCGGCGTTGGCGGCGGTGAGGCGATTGAGGAGAACTCGGCCGAGGCGATCAAGCGCGTCAGCCGGGTCAACCTCGAGGTGCCGATGCTGCTCGCCGCCGCCGCGCGGAACGGCATGCTCGAACGCGGCGACGGGCACATGGTCTTCATCTCGTCGCTGGCGGGCAAAGCGATCCCGGTCGGTTCGGCGCTCTACGCGGCCACCAAGGCGGGTCTGCGCGCGTTCGCGCTCGGCCTGCGCGCGGATCTGCACGAGAGCGGGGTCGGCGTCTCCTCGGTCAACCCCGGCTTCGTCCGCGAGGCGGGGATGTTCCACGACTCGGGTGGCAGGCCCCCGGCCAAAATGGGGACGGCGAGCCCCGAGGACGTGGCACGCGCTGTGCGTGAGGCGATCGAGAACGACCGCGCGGACGTTGACGTCGCGCCGATCCAGCAGAAGGCGTTCGTCAACTTCGCCTACCACTTTCACGGGCTCGGCAAGCGGATCGAGCGCGCCCTCAGCGGGGGGCGCTAGCCATGGACGTGCGCGGGGCCCGCACGCTGCTCACCGGGGCCACCGGCGGCCTCGGCCGCGCGATCGCGACCGCGCTCGCCGACCGAGGCTCGACGCTGGTGCTCAGCTCCCGAAAGCCCGAGGAGCTCGAGGAGCTCGCCACCGAGCTGCCGGGCGAGGGCCACGAGGTCCTCGTCTCCGAGCTCGGATCCGAGGGAGCGGGGGAGGAGCTGGCCGCGAAGGCCACTGAGAGCGGCCGGATCGACATCTTCGTTGCCAACGCGGGCCTTCCGGGAACCGGTCGGCTCGAGGAGCTCGACCCCGAGTGGATCACCCGTGTGCTTCACGTCAATCTCGAGGCGCCGATCCACGCGACGCGGGCGCTCCTGCCGGCAATGCTCGAGCGCGGGGCGGGGCACTTCGTCTTCGTCTCCTCACTCGCCGGCAAGACGCCCTCGCCGCGGTCGTCCATGTACAACGCCTCGAAGTTCGGCCTCCGGGGCTTCGCCCTCGCCCTCCGGCAGGACGTGCGCGGCTCCGGGGTCGGCGCGTCGCTGGTCCTTCCGGGCTTTATCCGCGACGCCGGGATGTTCGCCGACGCGGAGATGGACCCGCCGCCGGGGATGGGGACGGGCACGCCCGAGCAGGTGGGAGCAGCCGTGCTGCGTGCGATCGAGGATGACAGGGCGGAGATCGTCGTCGCGCCGCCCCAGCAGCGGGCGTTGACCGCGGTCGCGCACACCTTTCCCCGCGTCGCTGCCCTCGCGCAGCGCGGGCAGGGCGAGAAGATCGCCGAGGATCTGGCCTCGCGCCAGAGCGACAAGCGCTGAGCCGAGAGGCCGAGGCGCAGGAGCCCGTCGAGGAGGCCGGCGGCGGCGTGTCCGAGGGCTTCGAGCAGTCCGAGCGGGAGCTGATCGAGAAGGCCGAGGGAGAGTCCGGCCATGGCCACCCACTCGGGGATCGCTTCCCGGCCGAAGAGACCGACCCCGAAGCGCATACGATCCACGGTGAGGCTGACAGTGCGGACCACGAGGACCCCTCCGCCGAGGCCGACGAAAACCGATAGCCGAGGCACCCCAGCCGAGCTGGGAGCCGGAAGGAGCAACTGATGTCGAACAGCTACGGGTCCCGGAGCACTCTCGAGGTCTCCGGTCGCGAGTACGAGATCCACCGCCTCGACTCGCTCCAGTCGGAGTTCGACGTCGCCAGGCTCCCGTACTCGATCAAGGTCCTGCTCGAGAACGTGCTCCGGCTCGAGGACGGCGAGGGGGTGAGCGCCGACGACGTCGAGACGATCGCGACCTGGAACGCTGCAGCGGAGCCCTCCGACGAGATCCCATTCCAGCCCGCCCGCGTGCTGATGCAGGACTTCACCGGCGTGCCCGCCATCGTCGATCTGGCGGCGATGCGAGACGCGATGGACGACCTCGGCGCCGACGCGGCGAAGATCAACCCGCTGGTGCCGGTTGACCTGATCATCGATCACTCCGTCCAGGTCGATGCCTTCGGCAACCCACGCGCCTTCGAGATCAACGCCGAGAAGGAGTTCGAGCGAAACCAGGAGCGCTACGAGTTCCTCCGCTGGGGTCAGACCGCCTTCGACAATTTCAGCGTCGTGCCGCCCGCTACCGGCATCTGCCACCAGGTCAACCTGGAGTACCTCGGGCGGGTCGTCTGGCAGAGCGAGTCCGAGGACGGCGTTCTGCGCGCCTACCCGGACACGCTGGTCGGCACCGACTCGCACACGACGATGATCAACGGGCTCAGCGTGCTCGGTTGGGGGGTCGGGGGGATCGAGGCCGAGGCCGCGATGCTCGGGCAGCCGATCTCGATGCTGCTGCCGCAGGTGATCGGCTTCCGGCTGGAGGGCGAGCTCTCCGCGGCGACGACCGCGACCGACCTGGTGCTGACCGTGACCGAGATGCTGCGCGAGAAGGGCGTGGTCGGCAAGTTCGTCGAGTTCTACGGGCCCGGCCTGCCGTCCCTCGGGCTCGCCGACCGAGCGACGCTCGGGAACATGTCGCCGGAGTTCGGCTCGACCTGCGCAATCTTCCCGCCCGACGCGGAGACGCTGCGCTACCTGGAGTTCACCAACCGCCCCACTGAGGCGATCGAGCTCGTCGACGCGTACACGCGGGAGCAGGGCCTCTTCCACACCGCCGACAGCGAGGAGCCGACGTTCTCGGACACGCTCTCCCTCGATCTCGGTGACGTGGTGCCCTCGATCGCCGGGCCGAAGCGCCCGCAGGACCGGATCGCGCTGGGTAATTCGAAGGCCGCATTCTTCGAGACGCTCTCCAGCTTCAACGATGACGCCGCCGATGAGCTCGGCGATGGCGAGGACGACTCCTACGACGAGGCCGTGGCCGAGTCGTTCCCTGCCTCCGATCCTCCGGCGGAGGATCACGACAACGAGGCGGGCAAGCCGCACGGCCAGCCGACGACGACGGCAACCGCGGAGGAGCGCCGCAGCGGCGACGCGATCACGGTGAACATGGAGGGCGAGGAGTTCGAGCTGGATCACGGCCGGGTCGTGATCGCCGCAATCACCAGCTGTACCAACACCTCGAACCCGTCGGTGATGGTCGGCGCCGGCCTCGTGGCCCGCAAGGCCGCGGCGAGGGGACTCGACCGCAAGCCCTGGGTGAAGACGTCACTGGCGCCGGGCTCGACCGTCGTCACCGACTACCTGGAGGCGGCCGGGCTGGACGACGACCTCGACGCGCTCGGGTTCAACCTCGTGGGGTACGGCTGCACAACCTGCATCGGCAACTCGGGACCGCTGCCGGAGGAGATCTCCGCCGCGGTCGAGGACAAGGACCTGGTCGTCTGCTCGGTGCTGAGCGGCAACCGGAACTTCGAGGGCCGGATCAGCCAGGACGTGAAGGCGAACTACCTGGCCTCGCCGCCCCTCTGCGTCGCCTACGCGCTGGCCGGGCGGATGGACTTCGACTTCGAGCTCGAGCCGCTCGGCACCGACCGGGATGGCGAGCCGGTCTTCCTCCGCGACATCTGGCCGACGCCCGAGGAAGTCAAAAAGACCGTCGGTGAGGCGGTCAAGGCGGACATGTTCGAGAAGAGCTACGCGAACGTGTTCGAGGGCGATGAGACCTGGAAGGCGATCGAGGTGCCCGAGGGGGACCGCTACACCTGGCCCGACTCGACCTACGTGCGGCGGCCCCCGTTCTTCGAGGGCATGGACCCGGAGCCCTCCGACGCCGAGCCGATCGAGGGTGCCCGCGTGCTGGCCAAGCTCGGGGAGTCGATCACCACCGATCACATCTCCCCGGCCGGCGCGATCAAGAAGTCGAGCCCGGCCGGCGAGTGGCTGATGGAGCAGGGCGTCGAGCCCCGGGACTTCAACTCCTACGGATCGCGCCGGGGCAATCACGAGGTGATGATGCGTGGCACGTTCGCGAACGTCCGGCTCCGCAACCAGCTCGTCGACCGCGAGGGCGGCTGGACCCGTCACATGCCCTCCGATGAGGAGATGCCGATCTACGACGCGGCGATGAAGTACGCCGACGAGGGCGTGCCGCTGGTCGTGATCGCCGGACCGGAGTATGGCTCAGGGTCCTCCCGCGACTGGGCCGCGAAGGGAACCCTGCTGCTCGGCGTCAGAGCCGTGCTCGCCGAAAGTTTCGAGCGCATTCACCGCTCGAACCTGATCGGGATGGGCGTGCTGCCCCTGCAGTTCCCGGACGGCGAGACGATCGACTCGCTCGGACTGACCGGGGAGGAGCTCTTCTCGGTGGGCGATCTGAACGGTGGGGAGGCGACCGAGGTCGAGGTTCGGGCCGACCGCGAGGGCGCCGACCCCGTCGCCTTCACCGCCCGGGTTCGCCTCGACACACCCAACGAGCGGCACTATTTCCGCAACGGGGGCATTCTCCACCGCGTCTTGCGCGACTTATGTTAAGCCTGTGTTGCATCGCGGGACGCAATCGGTCATGATGCTTCCAAGCCAGCCTTATAAAGCTCGTCCCCGGTCAGTCCCGCCTCCGGGGGCGAACGCGTCGGCATCCCTCCCTGGCTACCGACGCGCTGGCGGAGGCGCGGGCCGCGTGGACCCCCTGCCTCCCGCGGCCCCGCCGCCGCCTACCTGCGCGGCTCTGCGGACTTGCCGTTGAGTTTTGTGGAAGCGTGAGTGGCCATTGGAGGTTTTCCACGAAGCTCGCCTCTGGGGCGAGTTTCGTGGGGAGTTGGGAGGACGGCCGGGCGGTTGCACGAAGATCAACGCAGCCCGGCACGCGGACGAACCGCCGCGGCCGATGCCCTCCCTCATCCCTCCCCCCGTCGCTCCTTGCGCTCGATGTACTCGATGCCGGCGGTGCTGCCTACCGGGCCGACGGGGGTGAGGGAGGCCGCGAGGAGCCACCAGGGGGCCTCGCGGCGGAGGACGGCGACGAAGATCATCAGGACCAGGGCGATGAAGCCGATGCCGTGGGAGAGGCCGAACCAGAAGGTCGGACGCTCGAGGCCGGGTGCGAGCCACACCACCAGGAGCCCGGCGAAGATCCCGAGCTCGATCAGGGACATCCACTTGACCCAGGGAAAGAAGGAGCCCGGCGCTCGTGGCAGGAACTCGCGCTCGCCCTCGGTCGATGCTGCGGCGTTCGTGGTCATGGGGGCGAGAGGCTAGATGAGCCCTGCCCCAGGGTCCGACGGCCCCGGGGTGCGGGTGGGTGCAGCGGTTGTACAAGCACGTCGCGTCGGATTCTCGACATCGGTACATAGCGGGAGATCGACCCGCCCGGGAGACTCCCGGTCATGACGAATGCACTGCGAAGAGACAAGCGCCGGATCCGCAAGCACGCGATCGAGCGCGCGCGGGAGGCCCGGAGGACGATCGCACGTGAGCGGGACTACCACTGCTCGTCGTGCGATTTCGAACGGCGTTCCTGGCTGGCTCTGCACAGCTGCCCGAGCTGCGGGACGGGGTTCGCCGCTCGGTCAGCCGGTCAGGGCCGTGAGGACGATGCGCTCCTGCTCTGAGCGGTGTGCGGCCGGGTAGCCCTCTGAGGGGCTGGCGCGCTCGGGCCGGCCGATGTAGCGGAACTCGACACCCTCGGGGACGAGCTCGGGCATGCGCCGGGCCATCACCGACCAGCAGCCCATGTTCTTCGGCTCCTCCTGGACCCACGCGATCTCCTCGACGCCCGGGTAGGCCGCGATCAGCTCGCGGATCTGATTCTTCGCGAAGGGATAGATCAGCTCGACGCGGGCGATGGCGACGGTTTCGGCGGCCTCCCGGCGGTCGTGGTTGGCGAGGTCGTAGTAGACCTTGCCGCTGCAGAGAATCAGGCGCTTGACGTCGTTGCGGCGGTCCTCCATCGATGGATCATCGAGGACGAACTCGAAGGCGCCCTCGGTCAGATCCTGGAGCGTCGACGCGGCGTCGCCGAGGCGCAGCAGGCCCTTCGGCGTGAACACGACCAGCGGTCGTGCCTTTGCGATGCGGGCCTGACGGCGGAGCAGGTGGAAGTACTGGGCGGCGGTGGTCGGGTTGGCGAGCCGCATGTTGCCCTCGGCGGCGAGCTGGAGGAAGCGCTCGATTCGCGCGCTGGAGTGCTCGGGACCCGAGCCCTCGTATCCGTGGGGGAGGAGCAGCGTCAGGCGGGTGGTCTGATCCCACTTCGACTCGGCCGAGGCGATGAAGCTGTCGATGAT
>Ga0102946_1000086_pt1 | contig 31149 bp, 24 predicted proteins | sample SalPon2A_A_D1_MG_FD_78209 | JGI IMG/M metagenome (GOLD analysis project Ga0102946, IMG submission 78209) | Soil microbial communities from South San Francisco under conditions of wetland restoration - Salt Pond MetaG R2A_A_D1_MG | ecosystem: Environmental > Terrestrial > Soil > Wetlands | place... | reverse complement strand
CTGCGGCGCATCGAAGTTACGTTTCTTAGCCATAGTCGTATTCCTTTCCTAATCCTGTCTTTACTGAATCAAGGTTGCTGAGCTACCAAGCATGGCGGCACAGACACCCTTCGCAATAGCGCGTGTATCACTCGGTACCGCACCCGGAGGCGGGTTCAACAAGCGGTCAATCAGGTTATCCGGACGGCCACCGCTGGCGGAATTTGCCGCAAGCTCGCCGTAGACATCGCCAAACGCCGGTTGTGTAGCAAGGCCGGTGCCCATGATGTCGTCAACCAACTTGTTGACGTAGACACCGCGGTTGCCGGCAGAGAATGCTGTGCCAGCCTGCGCATCGAAGTTAAAGCCGGGGAACTTGGTTGATGCATCCGGGTTCGGGCTCGCATTCGTACCGATCATCGCGTCACAGTACGCAATCGCGAGCTGTGCGATAGCGACCTGGTGAGACGACAGGAATGTGTCGATGCTTTCAACCGCTGGCAGTGACTGCCGCAGTTCCTGGTAGGTCATGTCTACGTTGGTGAACTGCATGCGATCGACGCCGGTAACCGCGGAGTAGGTCGCATCAATTTCATCAAAAGTCTTGATGCCGATCTTCGATGCGGGCTCGCGGTCCGATTCGACGATGTTCAGCATCGGGTCCTCCGGACGATTGAACGAGGACGTAGCCAGTCGATCAAAGGTGAGGAAGAACTCGTCATCCGCAGGGCCCTTCTCGAGCGGCAATACCGCGCCAAGGGTCGACAACGGCTGGCCCAGTTCCTGGAATTCAGAGGCGCTGAGCATATCGTTGAGCATCGCGTATGACTGACCTACCGGGAGTTCGATACCGTTCATCGCGATCCGTACGCCCTCAATCGGAATACCTTCCGGCGTCGAGCCGTCCAGCGTTACGAAATGCGGCTTGTCGAAGAGGTAGGCGTATGTGTCGTACTGCGCAGCCTCAAAGAGGATGAACGACGACATTTCCATGGTCGTGTCACCGGGGTAGAGGATCTCCGAGATATTGAAGAGCAGGAAGAATTTCTCTCCCACACCGACATCGAAGTTCTGTGTAATCTGTTCCGGCGTCAGCGCACGACGGTGGACGGCAGCCATGCGTATGGTGCCCGCAAAGTTATCGTCGCCACCAATCTCGCTGCCGATAACGACCGCGAACGTGTCCTGCCAGTCAATGAAGGTACCGCCGGGGATCGGATCGGCCGCTGTCACCAGTTGGCCGTTCACATAGATTCGGCGCCCGTCGACCGGATGATAGGTTGCAACGACGTGTTGCAGGGTTGCCTGCAGCACCTCGTCCGCATCGGGTGTTGAGAGCGCCGGATCACCGTTCAGGCTGGTGAGCGGATTGCCTTGTGCGTCGGCAGCATTCGTGCGCAACAGGAAGTCATAGTTATACAAGGTCTGCTGCAGCGCGAAGTTGCGGCTCGTCGAGTTGGCGGAGTAGCTGACGATACGTGCCATTTCCTGGGTCACATTGGCCGGTACGACCCATGCTTCGATCGAGAACTCGCCCGATTCCAGCAGGACGTCGTACAGTTTCCGGCTCGAGGTGGTGGTTGCCTGGGCACGACCACCATTGGTGGTGATACCCCAGCCACCAAACCAGGTGACCTCCGGTGACAGATTCAGGTTAATTGCCGGATCGACGCCACTGGTGTCGAACGCGACAGTGCCGGTGCCGGTCTTGAACTCCCAGAGCGCAACCTGCGCGTCCTCATACCGGTTGCCGCCCGAGGCAAGCGTGCCCTGTGCCAGTGTCAATGCCTTACTGGTCGTCAGGCTCGGATCGATCTCGGTCAGCTGAATGCCGTTTGCGAAAGTTGTAATCGCATCCAGCATATCCTGGCCATCATTCGTACAGCTGTTGGTCCAGCAATTGTGGAATTCATTACTGAGCCGCTCCACGAAACGCGACAGCGCGGGCGTGTCGAGATTCATCTTCGGCTTGGCCGCCTCGTAGGCGCTGGCGATGTCCGGGTCCGCAAAGTACGGCTGAATCGGCGTACCGGCTTCAGAGCTGTGACAGCCCGAGCAGTTTTCTTCCAGTATTGGGTAGACCGTGTTCGCAAAGGACGAACCATTGGTACCGGTCGTCATTGCATCGGGCGGGAAATTCTTGCTGGCGCCCGGATCCTGCGATACTGGCGGGGTCAGGATGATGTCGCGTCCGCCGCCACCGGCGCCACCGAGCCAGTTTTCGATCCAGGTCGTCATGATGGTCTGGCACACGCTGGCGTCGGAGACCCAGCAGTTGTGACCGTTACCGTCGCTGTAGACCTTCGAAACAATGAAGGATGCTGCCGGCTGGTTGACGTCAATCAGGCCCACCGAGATATCGTAAGCCGCGTTGACATCGTCACTACGAGCAAACATCGGGGTGCGGCCAACAGATTCGTTATGACAGCTACCGCAGCGGTCCGATGAGCGAACGTTGGACCAGAATTCCTGCTGAAATCGCAGCACGTCACCGTCACGGGCAACCGGGCCCGTATAAGGAGCGTCTTTATTGATCGGACCCGTACCACCTACTTGCTGATTTTCAACCGTCTCGGCGCCACCGCCACAGGCAGCCAGCACGATGCTTGCGACGATCGTTATAAAGGCATTCTTCAATGCGAGCTTCTCCGATGAACGATAGTCGTTGCGATCGATAGGGGCCATTGGCGTTGCAATTTTGTTTGCGTTATTCATGATCAGTCTCCCTACTGGCCCATGCAGTGAACGGCCGAATCCGCAAACACCTGCTTCAGGTCATAGCCCGAGGTGGTGAATGTAGATGTGATATTGCTTACTGCAGTGCGATCAGCCGCGTTTTCCGGGCTACGCAGGCAGACCGTACGAAATACTTTCTTGACCTGACATGAAGCGAACGCCTGGCTCTTGCCCAGTTCGACGCCCAAAGACTTTGCGCCGTTACCGGTGCCCTCGCCATTAAAGTTGGGGTCAAAGCCGAGGTACGAGTTTTGGCCAACGCGCCAGCGGTTCTCCCAGGAGTCGTCGACGGTGCGATAGCCCTGCGGGAAGTTCAGGTCGTTATTGAAGTACTTCGAATGCACCTGGCTGTTGTCGTAGATCAGGCGTTGCTGATCCTCATCAAAGTCGTAATACGCAAATGCACCGGCCAGCGGGTCCATGCCCGAGTGACAGCCAATACAGTTATTCAGGAACAGCCGGCTGTCGCCACCGGGACTGCGACTCACGTCCTGGCGGATACGATCCGGCGGCAGCTTCGTGTCATGCATCTGTTCCATGTCGTTGCACATATGGTTCAGCAACGTGAAACGGAACATGGCGCGGTTGGTACCGGCGACGAAGAATGCTTCAGACGCTGCCCGCGACGTCATGACGCCGGCAGTAGCGCTACTTGGAATGCCCATTATCTGGGACTGGGGGCGAGGCACGAGTCCATCGCGCAGGTTGATGTTGTTCGCCTCCAGCTCAACATAGTGTTGATTGTTGGTGGTTGACGGGGCCGTCAGGCCCAAATTCGGGTCGCCTATATAAGTGCGATCCTCAGACAACAGCGTGCTGAAGTCCTCGCGATCGCGCACCATGCCTATAACCGTAGCGATGTAGTCGTTTAACGGTACAAACACCGACTGCTCACGATTTGTCCAGGGCGCCGCAAAGTTCTTCAACGTAACGTTGTAGAAGTTGACGTTGTCCATCGCCAGGTCAGCCGCACCGGCTGCGTCGCCTGCATCAATCATGTTCTGCATTTGCTGCAGGATAGATGCGGATGGCGGCACACCGGCGATGCGCTCGTGGATGCGTTGCGCTTGTTCGCGTGAACCCGCGTTTGCCGTCGCAGTTAGCCCAAGCGACAGTGTTGCAACGAGTACCAGTTTCGTCCATGTCTTGTTATTCATAGTCAACCTGCTCACGTAATGTCTTCAATTTATGAATTGCAATTACGTCTAAGTAAGTGACGATCGATCCGTCGATATCCCGTCATCCTGCCTGACTGCTTCTTTAATCACCGTGATTACATTCACAGTCCAGCTGTAATGCGGTTTTGCTTAGCCGCCACTTATTCACGTCTCGTGTTGACTAAAGCAAGTGGCGTGCCAGCTTTTGCTTTGCATCGGAAAAAACCAATAAAAATTTAATAAAACAATGAGTTATGAGGTCACTTGCTGAGGCTTTCGGCGTCGTTATATGTAAAGCTGCTGTCTGTCATTGGGTACAACCGTTGCGGTCATAAAACCCGATACGTTGCAATCGCGGGGCTCAGCGCCTGTCGCGAAATACAGACAAAGCGATTCCGCTTGTCACCTTCAAAAACATTGTTTGTGCGACCAGGGCGTGAACAAGTTCGCGTAACGACCTGAATACAACTCAGCATGAGCGAGTCGATTTAACTTTGTTCACTGTCGCGCTTTTGCCACATTACATCGCGCCAAATGCCTCTCATATACTCGCGAGCAAGTGCTATATGAGCGCCTCGAGCGCAAGTTGATTTACACGCGGACTGTGATCGCGTTAACGGTATGAAAGCGACCGCACGTCCAATATTGCACGGTACTCAGATGGTGAAGTGCTGTGCATCTCGTGAGCCGGGCAGACGGAGTTTGCCATTCACCATTTGAATCCAGAGGTAATGGTTATGAACAGGTCATCGAATCAGACAAAGAACGCTTCTGCGACGCGCGCGCCATTTTTGGCCGCGATGGTGTCTGTATCCATTCTATTCGCCGGATGCGGAGGGCAGGATGGGGTTGATATCGCCTCGGGCCAGAAAGGGGACCCGGTCGTTGTCGACTATGCAATTGCCTATATTAAAGCTCCGTTGCCGCTTGACGAGGATGGCGAAGCGCTGGAGGACGATCTGCGCGAGCAAATTACTTTCGCCTACGGGGCCGATGTCTATTTTCGCGAGCAGGCATCCCCGGGCGCCGAAGAAATCAATCTTACCGGCGAGTTGACGCAGGGAATGGCGGCAATTCGCGACCTGGAAATGGCCTTTGACGGCAGCAATATTGTGTTCGCAATGCGCTATCCGTTTGATCCGAATCTTGACGAAGAGGATCTGCCAACCTGGAACATCTGGAAGTACACATTCGACACGAAAGTTCTTGAACGTGTCATCAAGTCGACCAACACTGCAGAGATCGGTCATGACATCATGCCAAAGTACCTGCCCGATGGTCGCCTGATCTTCTCCTCGACCCGCCAGACACAGTCGCAGGCGACGATGATCGACGAGAGCAAGGAAGCCTACATCGGCCTCGACGAAGACCAGAACGAGTATGCGTTCAATCTGCACATGATGAACGAGGACGGTACCGGTGTGGTGCAGCTAACCTTTAATCAGAGCCACGACCTTGACCCGGCGGTGCTGGGTAATGGCCAGATCGTTTTCAGTCGATGGGATCACGCAGGGCAGAACGATGCGATCAACCTGTATCGCATGAACCCGGACGGCTCGAATCTCGAATTACTGTACGGCCAGCACAGTCATGAAACCGGCCTGGACGGCGAGACCATTCAATTTACGCAGCCGCGCGAACTGGAGGACGGTCGCATCATGGTGCTGGCACGGCCGTTCTCGGATACCAATGGCGGCGGCGAACTGCTTGTCATCGATACACCACAATATGTGGAGAACCGGCAGCCAACGGCGCCGAATATCGGCATGCTTAACGGACCGGCGCAGGAAGATGCGACGGTTAACGATGTGACAACCATTCCGGGCGTACCTTCTACCGGCGGATTGTTCCGCTCGGTCTACCCGATTCTCGACGGCACCGAGCGCTTCCTCGTGAGCTGGAGCCAATGCCGCATCCATGAATCCCTCCCGGACGACAGCGACCCGGAAACGCTGGATTACCGCATACATCCCTGCACCGATGATTTGATCGCGCAGTTGTTTGTGCAGCCCGATCCGGAAAACCCGGTTACACCGCCAATCGGTTCGTTCACAATTGCAGATCCCCTGTACGGTGTCTGGATGTACGACATGAGCAACGATACGCAGCGGCCGGTCGTGCTGGGAGAAGAGGGCTTCCACGTCACCGAGGTGGTTGCGGCGGATCCCAAGATCTCGCCGCCGGCAATTCCGGACGGTATGAACGACTTTCCATTGGCTACTGACCTGGCCTCAGAAGCTGTCGGTGTTTTGAATATTCGCAGTGTCTATGACTTTGACGGCGCCGCCGTGGCCGATATCCCGGCGATGGCTGATCCGACCCAAACGCTGGCCAGCGATCGGCCAGCGCGCTTCCTGCGGGTGGAGAAAGCAGTATCCATTCCCGACGAGGATGCAACGAATATCGAAATCGACAATACGGCGTTTGGCGTGAGCACGCAGCAGGGCATGCGCGAAATCGTCGGCTACGCAATGATCGAGCCGGATGGCTCAGTGATGACCAAGGTGCCGGCCAACGTAGCACTGGCAATTACCATTGTTGACGAGGACGGCAAACGAGTCGGCGAGCGCCACCAGAACTGGCTGCACGTGCGACCTGGCCAGGAACTCCAGTGTAATGGCTGCCACGTGGCTAACAGTGGTCTGTCGCACGGCCGCTACGATGCATTCGAATCGGCGTATGCCGGCGCACCGTCTGGCGCGCTGCAATTTCCAGGCACCAAGCCAATGTGGAATATCGGCCAGCCCGGCGAGACCATGGCGGAAGTTCGTGCGCGCGTAACCTGCGCAACGGACGGCTGCTCGTCGCTGGAACCGTCGGTCAATATGCTCTACACCGATGTCTGGACCGAAGATCCCCTGATACAGGCGCAGAATGCGGATATAGAGTACCGCTACACGGCTGCGGGCCTGACGCCAGGCCTGAGCACGCCGACGCCCACGTCATTTGCCTGTGAGACCGACTGGACAGCCCTTTGTCGGGTCATTATCAACTACGAAGAGCATGTCCACCCCTTGTGGAGCCTGCCAAGGCCTGCATTTGAAGCGGACGGGGTTACACCGATCCTGGATCCGGCTACCGGCCTGCAGGTGGACAACATGTGCATAAACTGTCATACCATCGTCGATCCGGCCGATGGCATGACCGCGCAGCTCGCTGCAGGGCAGCTGGAACTGACCGATGGCTTGTCTCCGGACGAGCCTGATCACTTTCATGCCTATCGTGAACTGTTAGCTGGTGATAATCTTCAGGTTTTACAGGACGGCGCAGTGGTTGATGCGCAACAGCAGGTAGATGTCGATATCGACGGGAACCCGATATTTGACGTCATTCCGATTGGCTCGCCTGCGTCTGCGAACGGCGCACAGCAGTCAGGCGATTTCTTCGGTCGTTTCGAAGACCCTGCTAACAATGTGACGGTTGATCACTCGAACTTCTTAAATAGCGCGGAGAAACGCTTAATTGCGGAATGGTTGGATGTCGGAGCCCAGTACTACAACAATCCCTACGACGTCCCTCAGTAACACGTTCTGGGGGTTTTGCCTCGTAGCACTGGCGCTACTGGCAGTCATCCCAGCACCCGCAGAGGCCGCCGACGACGAATTTCGCACAGTGGCGGTCGTTGAACCGTTCCTCGAAATGCATACCGGGCCGGGGCGCGGCTATCCCATATTCCATGTCGTCGATCGCGGCGACACCATCGAGGTCCTCAAGCAGCGTACCTGGTGGTACAAGGTGCGCACGGACCGGGGAATCGTCGGCTGGGTTGACGAGAAACAAATGAACCAGACGCTGAACCCGGACGGCAGCACGGCGAATTTCTCGCCCGCCAGCCTGCAGGACCTGATCGAGTCGAAATGGGAGGTTGGCTTCCTGGCCGGCGACTTTGGCGGTGCCAACATGATTTCCATGTATGGCGCGTACTCGCTCAACCCGAATCTATCGATTGAGGTATGGGGTTCACAGATTTTAGGAGATTTTTCCAACGGCTGGATGGGCAGTGTTAACGTCGTACATGAAACCTGGCCGGAATGGCGGGTATCGCCGTTTTTTACCATGGGCGCCGGAATCGTCCACACGTCGCCGAAATCGACAATTATTTCCGGCGATGATCGTACGGACGAGGTTGGCCATGTGGGTGCAGGCCTTAGAATTTATGCGACTCAGCGGTTCCTGCTGCGGGCCGAATACAAGAGTTACGTGGTTTTCACGAGCCGCGATGACAACGAGGAATTAGAAGAATGGAAAGTCGGATTCGCGTTCTTTTTCTGATAATCGCTCTGATCGGTCTTTCTGGCTGCGCAGCGACCAAGAACCTGTTCGGTATCGGGCCGAAAGAGGCGCCGCCACCGGCGTCGGAGCCCCCCGGGCAGGTGATCGACCCGGCGGTTGAACGGCGCAAGGTCAAGGAACCGAAAATTGATCGGGAAGACTTTGAGGCGGGCGGTTATGTCGGGATCATGAGCGTTGAGGACTTTGGTACCAATGTGGTCTACGGCGTACGCATCGCCTATCACATCACCGAGGGCTTTTTTGTGGAAGCCACCGCGGGACAGACCGAGGCCGGACAGACGAGTTTCGAAATCCTGTCCGGTGGCGCACCCATCATTTCCGACGATGAGCGCACACTGACGTATTACAACCTTAACCTCGGCTATAACCTGCTGCCCGGCGAGGGTTTTATCGGTGAAGGTCGGGCCTATAACACCAGCTTCTACCTGATCGCCGGGCTCGGCTCGACCCGATTTGCCGGCGATGATCGCTTTACCGTGAATTTCGGCGGCGGTTACCGCTTCCTGTTTACCGACGCCATTGCCTTCCACCTGGATTTTCGAAATCACCTGTTTGATATCGACGTCCTGGGTGAAGACAAGACAGCGCAGAACCTGGAAGGCCATATCGGCGTGACGGTGTTCTTTTGAGGTATGCACGCATGAATCGAAAAAACTGTAGCAATAATGTATTGAGAATCATGTTTTCGCTGCTTGTTCTGGGTGGCCTGTCTGCATGTAGCGGACCAATTGAGCCCTGGGTGAAGCCGTACGAGCGGGACCGGCTTGCTGATCCGATCATGCTGATGGACGGTGACCCGGTGTCGAGCTCCTACATGCAACACGTCTACGAGGCGCGTGAAGGCGCCCGTGGCGGTGAGGGCGGTGCTGGCGGCGGCTGCGGGTGTAACTAGGAATACGATCAGTGACATTTAGACGCGGCATAGTGGTTCTGTTCCTGGCGATGTTCGCCAGCGGCGGCGCGCACGCCGGTGTTTTGCCGGAGGACCGCGCAGACATTCTATATCACCTGTATTCAGGCGGCGGCGTCGACATTGACGGCCCTTCATTGCTGGTGCGCAAGCAGGTTGGCCCGAGTACGTCGTTCGTTGCGAATTACTACGTCGATATGGTCAGCTCGGCATCGATTGACGTCATTACGACAGCCAGCCCGTACAACGAAGAGCGCAAGCAGTGGTCGCTGGGCATGGACTACCTGCGTGGCAATACCACCATGTCGATTGGCTACACCAGCTCCGTCGAGTCTGATTTCGACGCGAAGACCTACAGTTTCTCCGTCAGCCAGGACATGTTCGGCGACCTGACCACGATCACGCTGAGCTACGCGCTCGGCGACGATATCGTCGGCAATTCCAGCGACCCGACCTTCGAGCGCGAGAATGACCGGCAGCATTACGGCGTCGGTGTTACACAGATATTGTCACGCAACATGATTGCAGCGCTGAATTTCGAGGTTATCACCGACGAGGGCTATCTCAACAATCCGTATCGTTCCGTACGCTACGAGGATCCGGGTACGGCGCTGGGGTACAGCTATGAGTCGGAACTCTATCCGAATACGCGCACCAGTAGCGCGGTCGGTCTGCGCACCAAGTACTACCTGCCGTATCGGGCGGCCATCGAGGCCGAGTACCGGTATTTCGAAGACACCTGGGATATCAAGAGCGATACGGCCTCGCTAACGTACATCCACCCGATCGGGCCATGGACCTTTACAGCCAAGTACCGCTATCACGATCAGACAGGGGCCTCATTCTTCAGAGACATCTTCACGCGCCCGGAACAAACCAATTTCCGTGGGCGGGACAAGGAGCTCAGTCCGCTGACCAGCACGACGATCAGGCTGGCGGCAGCGTACGAGTTTATCGGTGGTGCCGAGGGCTGGCGGTTTATCGACAAGGCCTCAGTCAACGCGTCGATCGACTTCCTGCACGTCGATTATCACGAGTTCAAGGATTTAAGCACCGGAGCGGCCTTCCCGGATGAGCCTCTGTATGAGCTCGACTCGGCCGTATTCCAGTTATTCTTCTCCTTCTGGTACTAGTCTGTACTAGAATTGAGCCATGCTTTTGGCCATCCTGACACTTGCGCTGGCAATTCTTGCCGGCGGCATCATTCTCTACAACAAGCTGATTCGAGGGCGTAACCGGGTCGATACGGCGTGGAGCGACATCGATGTACAGCTGCAGCGGCGTCACGACCTGATCCCGAACCTGGTCAAGGCCGTCGACCAGTATGCGAGCTATGAGCGGGCGACCCTGGCCGCAATTACCGAACTACGTGCCCAGGCCAAAGCGACAACCGATGTGGCGCAGCGTGGTGAAGTCGAGGAAGAGTTGGGTGCAGGCGTGCACAAACTGATTGCCCTGGCAGAAAGCTATCCCGATTTGAAAGCTAACGAGAATTTCCTGAGTCTGCAAAATGAACTGGCCGAAACCGAAAACTACCTGCAATTCGCCCGCCGCTATTACAACGGTTCGGTGCGTGACTACAACACATTGACAGAAGTCGTGCCGAGCAACATCGTTGCGTCCCTGTTTAATTTCAAGCTGCGCGAGTTCTTCCAGAAAGCATCAGACGAGGTCGCCAATGTGCCGCTGGTCAAACTGGGTACGGTCGAGTGAAACGACTGGTCTTGCTCCTGCTGCTGTTGGCGACTACGGCCAGCGCCGACGAGCGCATTCTGGAGTTTCACAGCGACATTGTGATTTCGCCGGATGGATGGATCGAAGTCACCGAGCGCATCAAGGTTCGTGCTGAGCGAAATCGCATTCAGCGCGGCATCTATCGTGATTTTCCAACCGAGTACCGGGACCAGTATGGCAACATGGTTGAGGTTGCCTTCGAGCCGCTCACAGTACTGCGTGACGACAAGCGTGAAGATTTTCACAGCGATGATTTCTACAACGGTGTGCGCGTCTACTTCGGCAACGCCAACCGGTTCCTCGACCCCGGTGAATACACATATACCTTTCGCTATCGCGCCAATCGCATGTTGGGGTACTTCGAACAGCATGATGAGTTGTACTGGAACGTCACCGGGCTGGACTGGGCCTTTCCAATCGATAGCGCGAGTGCGACCGTCTCGTTCGACTTCGAGGTAGAACCCAATGAAGTCTTTGTCGAGGCGTATACCGGGTCGGCCGGCAGCAAGAACCGCGACTATTCAGCCAGTATTGACGACGCGCCCAACGTAAATTTCGCGATGACGAAGAAATTGCCGCCACACCACGGACTCACCATCGTCGTCGGGTGGCCTAAAGGCCTGGTCGCGGAGCCGGGCCGCATGCAAAAGTTGGGTTGGCTGCTCAAAGACAACGCCAATCTCCTGATTGCGCTGACCGGACTTATGCTGTTGCTCGCGTTCTATATTCCGGTCTGGCAGTCGTTCGGCAAGGACCCGGAGCCCGGCGTGCACGTGACGCGTTACGTGCCACCGGATGGCTACTCGCCGGCCTCGTTGCGTTACATTCGCCAGATGTACTATGACGACAAGACGATGACCGCGGCTGTGGTCAATCTTGCCGTCAAGGGCTACCTGCGCATCAATGCACTGGTGAAGCCGAGCGGATTTTTTAATTTTGGCAGCAAGGAGAATGAGCATTCGCTGACCAAAACCGATCCGGGTGCGAATCCACCACTGCTGGCCCCCGGTGAGGCCGAACTGCTGGAAGCGCTGTTCGCCGAAGGCGACAAGGTCGTGCTGGAAAATGACAATCACAAGCTGCTGGGCAAGGCCAGGTCGCAGCACCAAAAATCGCTCAAGGAAGATTATCGCAACAAGTACTTCAAGAAGAACAAGTTGCTGAATGTCCCGGCGGTGCTGATCGTCATCGTCGCAACCGTTTTCTCGCTGAGCGCCGGGCAGCCGAATTTGTTCGTCATTGGCACGATCGTGGCGATGTTCCTGATTGTGGTTTTCTTCGCCAATGTCATGAAGCGGCCGACTATGCGCGGCCGTAATCTGCTGGATTCGATGGCCGGTTTTCGCGACTACCTGGAGGTCGCGGAGAAAGACGAGCTGGCCTTGCGCAATCCACCCGAGAAAACGCCGCAGCTGTTTGAGGCCTACCTGCCGTATGCCCTGGCACTCGGTGTCGACCAGCAGTGGGCGGAAAAGTTTGCCGCGGTGCTGGCGACGGCGCAGCGTCCGGAAGGCGGACCATACAGTCCGAGCTGGTACAACGGCTCATGGAATGTCGCCAACCTGACCGACAGCACCAGCCAGTTGTCGAGCAGCCTGAATACTGCGATCAGCAGCTCGGTGACACCGCCAGGATCGTCATCCGGCGGCGGTGGCGGCGGGTTCTCCGGTGGCGGGGGTGGCGGTGGAGGAGGCGGCGGCTGGTGAGGCGCTGGACAGGATTACAAGCCGCCATTCTTGCCAGCACTATCTTTGTTGCTTGCGATCGGGAAACGCAACAGGAAATCGCTGCAGCAGACACAGTTTTCACGAACGGCTATGTTTATACCGTCGATCCCGGCCGGAGCGTCGCCGAGGCGGTTGCGGTACGCGGCGGCTTGATCGAGTTTGTGGGCAGTAACGAGGATGTGCAGGCCTACATCGCCGCCGATACCGAGGTCATCGATCTTGAAGACCAGATGTTGCTGCCCGGCTTTCACGACTCGCATACGCACATCCTGATCGGTGATGCGGCCGATGAAGAATGCGACCTGATGAATCTGGAGACCGTTGCCGCTGTCGAAGCAAAGCTTCGCGAGTGCACCAGTTTGGCAGGTATTGGTGAGGAACGCTGGATCATCGGCAGCGGCTGGGCAGCCTATTTGTGGCCGAAGAGTGAACCCGACAAGGCAATTCTCGACAAGCTGTTCCCGGACCGACCGGTGGTGCTGAGCTCGAGTTTCGGGCATACGCTGTGGGTAAACAGCCGCGCGATGGAAATCGCCGGTATACACGCGGAAACGCATGTCGGCGACGATGGTGTGATCGTCCGTGATCCGGAAACCGGTGCGGCAACCGGGGCGTTCCACGACGCCGCTATGTTGTTATTTCAAGACCTCGTACCCGAGTTCAGCAACGAGTATGAGCAACGGCGGATTCTGACGACCGTTAGCATGGCCCATCGCCTGGGTGTCACGGCCGTTATTGAACCTGGCATGGACGAGGAGTTGTTGCAACCGCTCCTCGGGCTCAATGATGCCGGCAAGTTCGATCTGCGCGCGAAAGTATCGCTGTCGCCAATCAACTGGCAGTCTGGAGCATTTGACGATGGCGTCTACGAGTTTCTGGCCCGGCGCGCTCAATGGCATCGGCCGAACATCGACGTTGATTCGGTGAAAATCTACCTTGACGGTGTCATTGAGTCCGGCACCGGCGCGCTGCTGGAACCGTACGAGGATCGGTCACTTGGATTGGGTCCACGCTACTACACGCAGGAGAAACTTGACGAATATGTCAGTCGTTTCGACGCGATGGGGCTGCAAGTGCATGTCCATTCAATTGGCGATGCGGCGGTGCGCATGGCGCTGGACGCATTCGAAGCTGCGCGCGCGGCGAACGGCGTCACCGACAACCGTCACCATATGACCCATTTGCAGTTGATTGCCTAGGAGGATCTGCCGCGATTCGGTCAACTGGACGTGGGGGCGTCATTCCAGACGCTGTGGGCGTACCCGGACCCGGCTGCGATCGAGCTCGATGTTCCAATGATCGGCGAGGAGCGCACCTGGAAAATGTATCCGCTGGCCAGTCTGCACAATGCAGGCGGGCGCATTAACGGCGCCAGCGATTATTACGTGACCTCGATGAACCCGTTGCTGGCGATGGAGGTCGGCATCACGCGGCAGGATCCCTACACGAATACCGGGCCGGTATTGAATGAGAACGAGCGCGTGGACCTGGCAACGATGATCGATGCATACACCATCAATGGCGCCTACACGATGAAGCTGGATGACAGGCAAGGGTCCATCGAAGTCGGCAAACGCGCCGACCTGGTCGTCGTGAACCGCAATCTTTTTGAGCTCGACCCCTACGAAATTAGCGACGCATACGTAACAATGACGTTCTTTGACGGTCGAACCGTGTATCAGCGATCTGACTAAATTATGAATTCTCCGGTTTACAACATGCGGCCGCAACGCCAGAGCGGCATCCCTGACATCGTCTTCGTGCTGCTCGTCGCCAACGGACTGCTGTACGTGGTGGAGCGTTTCTTCCCCGAGTTCATGATCTATTACTTTGCGCTGTGGCCAATAGAATCCGGCTTGTTCAAACCGTGGCAGTTGCTCACCTACGGTTTCCTGCACGACCTGAATTCGCTGTACCACATCGGGTTCAACATGTTGGGCTTGTGGATGTTCGGGCGGCACATCGAGCCGATAATGGGCCCGCAGCGGTTTCTTTTCTACTACCTGACCTGCGTCATCGGCGCCGGAATCGTGCAAATGCTGGTGGCCGGACTGCAGGGCGGCGTGTACTTCACAGTGGGGGCGTCCGGCGGCCTGATGGGCATCCTGCTCGCGTATGCTCTCGCGTTTCCAAATCAGACCATAATGCTGCTGATACCGCCGATTCCGATGAAGGCCAAGTACTTTGTCGTGCTGTTTGCCCTGGCGTCAGTATTTCTCGGGGTCAGCGGGGCCGTGCCCGGTGTTGCGCATTTTGCGCATCTCGGCGGAATGCTGGTCGGATTCCTGTTGCTACAGTACTGGCAGAAATCGCGACCGCGGCGCTAGTTGACGTTAGGCCTGCAAGCCACCGTCGACGGGAATCGCCGTGCCAGTGATGTGGCGGGCCGGATCGCCCGCCAGGAACAGCGCGAGTGCGGCAACGTCGATCGGATCGGCTATGCGCTTGTTGGGGCTGCTCCCGGCAACCATCTCGAGGAAACCATCGACATCCAGGTCGGTATCTTCGGCGCCATCGGCCAGCATCGGCGTATCCACACCGCCCGGACAGATCGCGTTGACCCGTATGCCATCGGCTGCGTAATCGAGTGCCATTGCCCGCGTCATTTGGATGAGGCCGCCTTTGCTGACGCAGTAGGCCAGTGCGCGCGGGCCTGCGCGCAGGCCCCAGAATGAAGCGATATTGATGATGCTGCCTGCCGTGGTCTGCAAGTGCGGGATCGCCGCGCGCGACAGGAAAAACGGTACATCCAGGTTGATCGCCATGGTGTCGCGCCACTCTTCGTCGCTGGTTTCCTCGGCATTGCCGCGCGGCAATATGCCGGCCGAGTTGACCAGGCAGTCCAGCGCGCCAAATTCGTCAATCGTCTCACCCATTAGTTCGTCGCAATCTTCCGCGTCGACCAGATCGCCGGCCCAGGTGGAAATATTCTCGGAAACGTCGGCAACTTCTTCCAGGCGACCCTCATCACGCCCGGCTGCCATAACGTTCCAGCCAGCTTCAGCGAATTCGATGGCCGTGGCAGCGCCAATGCCGGAGCTCGCGCCTGTGATCAAAACGACATTCATAGCTCGAAGTGTATCCTCATTGCCTCTATAATGCGCCACCTCTTCAGAGCACCTACGCATGTTTCCTACCGAAAAGATTCGCAATATCGCGATTATTGCGCATGTCGATCATGGCAAGACCACACTGGTTGACCGATTGTTGCAACAGTCCGGAACACTGGACGAACGGGCAGCTGTGCCCGAGCGAGTCATGGACTCCAATGATCTGGAACGTGAACGCGGCATTACGATTCTGTCAAAGAACACCGCGATCCGCTGGGAGGACTGGCGCATCAATATTGTCGACACTCCGGGCCATGCTGATTTCGGCGGCGAGGTCGAGCGCGTACTGTCGATGGTGGATGGGGTGCTGCTGCTGGTGGATGCGGTTGACGGGCCGATGCCACAAACACGCTTCGTTACGCAAAAGGCATTTTCCTACGGCCTGACGCCCCTCGTCGTGATCAACAAGGTTGATCGGGACGGCGCGCGGCCGGACTGGGTGCTGGACCAGACGTTTGAGCTATTCGACCGGCTCGGCGCTACCGACGAACAGCTCGATTTCCCTGTGATCTATGCGTCTGCTTTGCAGGGCTTTGCGGGTACGGAGCCGGACGTAAGTTCAGGTGACACCCTGCCATTGTTGCAGGCGATTGTGGATCACGTGCCGCCACCCGACGTGCAGGCCGATGGTACTTTGCAGATGCAGGTTTCGAGCCTTGATTACAATTCTTACGTTGGCGTACTCGGCATCGGCCGCATCAGCCGCGGCGTTGCCCGGGCCAATTCCAGGATTAGCGTGGTCAAACCGGACGGGTCGTCGAAGAACGCGCAACTCATGCACCTGTATGGCTTCGATGGGTTGGAGCGCATCCCGGTGAAAGAGGCGGGCGCCGGCGACATTGTCGTATTCAGCGGCATTGATGACCTGCAAATTTCGGATACGGTGTGCGAACGCGGTGAAGCTGATCCACTGCCGGCGTTGAAAGTCGACGAACCCACTATCAGCATGAATTTCCAGGTGAACAAGTCACCGTTCGCAGGGCAGGAGGGTAAATTTCTGACCAGCCGCCAGATCGAGGGACGACTGGAGCAGGAGCTGAAACACAATGTCGCCTTGCGGGTCGAAACAACGGACGACCCGGATAAATTCCGGGTTTCCGGGCGTGGCGAGCTGCACCTCGCCGTGCTTATCGAAACCATGCGACGCGAAGGCTATGAACTTGCAGTTTCCCGCCCGATGGTGATCGAACGGGATGTAGACGGTGTGGTTCACGAGCCCTGGGAACAGGTCACGCTCGATTTCGGTGAAGATTACCAGGGCGCGGTGATGCAACAACTGGCGGAGCGTAAGGGCGAGTTGCTCAATATGGTGCCGGACGGCCGCGGTCGCATTCGCCTGGAGTACCGGATACCGGCGCGCGGTCTGATTGGTTTTCGCACGCAGTACCTGACATTAACCGCCGGCACCGGGTTGCTGTACTCCGTATTCGAGAACTATGCGCCGCGCGTCAAAGGCGAAATCGGGCAGCGGAATAACGGTGTGCTGGTCTCGAATGTTGCCGGTAAGGCGCTTGCATTTGCCTTGTTCAATCTGCAAAACAGCGGGCCCTTGTTTATCGGCCACGGCGTCAACGTGTACGAAGGAATGATCATCGGTATTCACAAGCGCAGTAACGATCTGCCGGTAAATCCGACCAAGGGCAAGCAATTGACCAACATTCGCGCGGCCGGAACCGACGAAAATCTTGTGCTGACGCCACCGCTGAATTACTCGCTTGAGCAAGCGCTCGAATTTATCGATGACGACGAGTTGGTCGAGATTACGCCCGGGAGTATTCGCCTGCGCAAGAAGCTGCTGAGCGAAGGCGAGCGCCGACGCGATGCCCGGGCGCGGGCGAAAGAAGCCGAGATTTCGTGACGCCAATCGGTTAGATTGGGAGTCATGTACCGCGGCGAACGTTTCAATAGCATCAGCCACCTGGTGGGCGCCTCGCTCGCGCTGGTCGGCGGTGCTGTGCTGGTTACCGTGGCGGCGATCGATGGCGAGCTCGCGAAAATCGTGAGCTACAGCGTCTACGCCAGCACGCTGTTCCTGTTGTACCTGGCATCCACGCTGTATCACAGTATTCCGGGCCCGGCGAAGCGCCTGTTACGAGTCTTTGATCACCAGGCAATTTACCTGCTTATCGCAGGCACCTATACGCCCTACGCGATGGTGGCCCTTGAAGGTAATCTGCGCTGGTGGCTGCTGGGCATGATCTGGGGACTTGCGGCCTTTGGCATGGTCCTGGATGCAGTGCGCCGCCATGGTCCGCGGATAGTTTCGGTCCTGTTGTACCTCGTGATGGGCTGGATGTGCGTGTTTGTCTACGATGACTTTGTGCACGCCCTGTCGGCTGCCAGCATGGGCTGGATGCTTGCCGGCGGCATTTTCTATACCAGCGGCGTCGTGTTTTTCGCCCTGGACAGCTGGTATCCCTGGTGCCATGGCATCTGGCACCTGTTCGTTATCGCGGGCAGCACCTGTCATTACATTTCCATACTGCTGCTCTGAGATAAATCGCAGTGCCAACGGTCGACTTGAATGCGGATCTCGGCGAGGGTTTCGAGTTCGACGTCGAGCTCATGGGTATTGTCAGCAGCTGTAATATCGCTTGCGGTGGACACACCGGAAACGAGGCGAGCATGGCCACAACAGTTCAACTGGCCGTTGCGAATAACGTCAGGATCGGTGCACACCCATCCTATCCGGACCGAGCCGGTTTTGGCCGAACGAGCGGCTTTGTCGATGGCGAGATACTGAAACAATCTCTTGTAGAACAAATAGTTAACCTGAAAGATATTGCAAGTGTAGCAGGCGCGTCAGTTGCGCACGTCAAGCCACATGGTGCGTTGTATAACGATGCAACCACCGATCGCGACCTGGCCAACATCGTCATTGCAGCAACGCAGGATGCGATTCCGTCAGCCGCTCTGATGGGTCCGCCGGCAAGCGCTTTGCAACGAGCGGCTTCTGCCCGTCAAATGAGGTTCATTGCTGAGGCATTTGTCGATCGCGCCTACTTGCCGGATGGCAAGCTGGTGCCGCGGAGTGAGCCGAATGCTGTGCACGGCGATATCAATACGATTACAACACAGGCACTGACGCTGGCGACCAGCGGTACGGTAACTGCGTCGAATGGCGACGTCATTGATATTCGTGCCGAGACTTTATGCATTCACGGCGATACAGGAAATGCCAGCCAGGTTGCACGAGCGGTACGCGATGTTCTGGAGACGAATGGAGTAGTAATTCATGCCGCGCATTGAAACAGGCAGCGACGATACCTTGCGCGTGCCGACCAGGACCCGCCGAAAGCGTGTGGCGCTGGCGCAATACCTGCGCGAGTCCGGCCGATGGCGTGAGTGTGTGGAAGGCATGCAGGAAGTGGTCGTGCAATTCGATTCGGCAAAACTGGATCGTAAAGCCGCGAAGTCGCTGCTGGCCGAGCAGCTGACGCTTGTACCGCGCAGCAAACGGGAACAGGCGTCGTCGATCGAGATTCCGGTTTGCTACGGCGGTGAATTCGGGCCGGAACTCGCGTCGGTTGCCGAGATGCTGCAGATTGATGAGCAGGCGGTGGTCGACATGCACATCGGGCACCGGCACGTTGTTGAGCTGATCGGCTTCACGCCCGGATTCGCCTATGTCTCCGGCCTGCACGATGATCTCAACGTACCGCGGCTCAGCGAGCCGCGGCGACGTGTTGAGCCAGGATCGATAGGCATCGCCGGCGGTTTAACCGGCTTGTATGCGTTGCCGGGCCCGGGCGGCTGGCCCTTGATCGGCCGGACGCCAATGCAATTGTTCCGCACCACGAAGTCTCAGCCCATGTTGTTAACAAGTGGTACCGAAATCAGCTTCGTGGCGATTGATGCTGCGACGTACACAGAGATGGGCGGTCAATGAGCCTCGTGGTTACACACGCTGGCCTGCAGACCACCATCCAGGCGCAGCCGCGCGTGGGTTGTCGGCATCTCGGTGTGCCGCTGTGCGGCCCGGCAGATCCGCTGTCTATGGCGCTGGCTAACCGGCTGCTCGGCAATCCGTCCCTGACTCCGGCGCTGGAACTAACGCTCTCTGGTTTTGCGGCGCGCTTTGAAAGTGATAGCCGCATTGCCGTAACCGGCGCGGACTGCGATGTAGCGCTGAATGACAAGCCGATCGAAATGCACTGTGCATACCTGGTGCGCGCGGGCGACGAGCTTAAGCTCGGGCCTGCACGGCAAGCGGTGCGCAACTACATTGCAATTGGCGATGGCCTGCTCGGCGAGGAGTTTCTGGGGTCCCGATCCACGTATTTACCGGCCAGTTTTGGTGGCTACCAGGGGAGGGCTTTGCGCCAAGGTGACTCGGTTGAGTTTGTGCCCGGAGAGCTTGCTGACGATCCGATCGCGACGCCGATGGAGTTTCGCCCGCCGTTTACAGGTGCTTCGGTGATGCGCGCCTGCCGGCAGAAAAATTTCGCCGACCTGAGCGCGGTGGATCAGGCCGGCCTTTTTGACTTCAAGTTTTCGGTGAGTTCGCGAGGCGATCGCATGGGCCTGCAATTACAGGGCAAGGAATTCGAACTCCCGGCCGCAGGCTACCTGGAAAGCGCACCTATTTTTCCAGGCTGCGTGCAATGTCCGACCGATGGCGTACCGTACTTGTTGTCCGTCGATGCACAAACGACCGGCGGCTACGCGCAGCTCGCACAGGTTGCACGCGTTGACCGGCACCTGATTGGCCAGCTACGCGCTGGCGATCATTTGCGGTTTCTTGAGCGAACGTCGACAGAAGCTTCCGATGAGCTGCGCGAAAAACATGACTACTGGCGCGAGTGGCTGCCGGATATTGAGTCGGTGATTTGATTCGCAAGCGACCAGTTCGGCGACATAATTGCTACCAACAGCCGGAATAGCCTCTCGGAATATCTATTACAGGAAACAGGAATGTCAGCAATCGGTACTTTTGAAGTAGAGCTCACTCCACAAGATGACGTTGAATCACCAGCAGGAAGGATGCTCATCAAGAAAACTTACTCGGGAGACATGCAAGGCTCCGGAGTTGGTCAAATGATAAGCAAACGAACCAAGGATGGAACGGCAGTCTATTACGCCATCGAAGAGTATCTGGGCGCGCTCGAAGGAAAGAAGGGCGGCTTCACGTTAATCCACCGTGGGTCGATGAATGCGGAGTCACAGTCGCTGGAGGTTTCTATCCTGGCAGGAACCGGAAGCGGTGAGTTGCTGGGCATTTCCGGATCCATGATCATTAACCAGGATGATGGCGGACACAGTTACGAACTCAGCTACGAACTATGATTCGAGCTGCAGATCTCGCCGCTCCAGGCACGAGACACACACGCTAAAGACGCTGCCTGGAAGCTGATAGCCAGATCGATTAAATCAGGCTGGTTTCTTGGCTACGGTCTCGCCGCTACTTGTCGCCAGTTCGATCTTCGCCGATTCGAGCTTGATTTCCTCGAGGCTCATGTCAATGGTGCCGTTAAACAAAGCGCCTTCTTCGGTACTGATCTTCTTGCAGTAGATCGCACCGGTTACCTCGCAACCCGAGTGCAATCGAACGCGCTCCGTTGCGTAGATGTCACCGTCAACCTTGCCGCGAATGTCGATCTCGCCCGCTTCGATTTCGCCGCTGACCCGGCCTTGCCGCCCGACAGTGAGTGATCGACCTTCCTGGGTGAGAGTGCCCTCAAATGAGCCTTCGATAACAAGGCCTTCACTGGCGGCAATGACGCCGGTGAAGTGAACGCCGGGACCTATGTAGGACACACTGCGGGCGGATAGACTGTCTGACATCCCAGTCTCCTGTTCGACTTTTGGTTCTTGTCTTGGTCGTTGTGTGTCTGTGGCGATACCTTCATTGTCATAGTGCTTGTCTTGCAGTTCTGTTTTCTTGAACATGTCCCGCTCTCCTTTTCCCGTTTTGCGAACGCCATGGACGGGCTTTTTGTTGTTGTTATTGGTGCGATGGTGTGATGTCGAGCCACGGAATTTTTGTATTCGTCTTCTTCTAATTAATTCCGCGCAGCTCCAGTCTCCCGGAAGATTCGAGCGTCGGGGTCGCTTTTTGACATATCCCGCAATTTTTCAACACATCTGTGGCAGCCTGTTAGAATTTTCAAGCAATCGATTCCAGCGTACTGGGGAGGGTGTTATGCAAAAGCGGGTTGGTGCATTTGGTTTTATTCTGTCCATGCTATCTCTGGCATTCGGCGTGTCGGCTCAGGACCGACTGCCTGTCATCGATATGCATTTGCACAGCTACGATGATTCCAGCTACTTCGTCGCTCCGGACCAGCGTGGAGAAATGGCGCCACCCTCTGCGAGCGCTCACTTCGACGCAACGTATGCGAGTCTGCGCGAGCACAATATCGTGCTGGGTGTTGTCTCCGGATCAACTTCTTCAGAAGAGGACTGGCTCGCCAGGGATGCTGACGGACGACTCCTGCGCGGTTTCAGCTCTTCCAATCTCGGCGATTGGAATCCTGAAGCTTTTGAAGCCCTTGCACGAGAAGGTGGCGTCGATGTATTCGGCGAAATCGGTGCTTTCTACAGAGGCATGACATTGGCAGACCCGCTCTTCGACCCCTACCTGAAGATCTGCGAAGAGTACGGAATTCCCGTGGCGTATCACACGGGTGGAGGCCCGCCAGGGATCACGTATCGTGGGGCGCCGAACGCGCGTGTGGATCATGGCAACCCGCTACATATCGAAGATGTACTGGTCAAATACCCGAAACTGAAAATCTACCTGATGCATGCGGGTGAGGCTTTTTATGAGGAAGCCGCACGCCTCATGATGGGTTATTCGCAGGTGTACGCAGACCTGGGGGTGGTTCTTTGGGCACATCCGGCGACCCAGTATTACGGCGAGGAGTTTCTGCGCAGAGCCAAGCGGTTTGGGATTTTGGATAGAGTGATGTTCGGCTCCGATCAGATGGTCTGGCCGCATGCAATCAAGGATTCTATCGATCATCTCGAGTCCCTGGACTTCCTTGCGGAACAGGACAGGCGCGACATCCTGTACAACAACGCAGCACGTTTTCTTGGGCTGACCGAAGAGCAGATAGCGGAACATCACCAGTAATCCGCGGGCGGTGCTAAAGGTGACATGAACGGGAACGCCTGATCCGGCGTTGCAATTGCGCAACCGTTGCTTGAGGCGACAGCGGTCGATAAGAAAAATGGTGGGCCCGCCAGGACTCGAACCTGGGACCAAGGGATTCACTTGTCCCAATCATTTCTGATTGGAGCGGACTATCTCATCACCCTCAACCGAATTGTTAGGGGCGGGACGCTCTAGCCTGTCATTAAGAACGCTGAAGTTCTCAGGTAGTCTCTGCACCTTCCGGCGGTGTACCGCCAGCTTGGCTCAGGGTTGCCATCAGCCATACTGCTAAGGTTTCCCTGAATTCATCCCGTTCATCTCGCATCTTTCGACGCGAACGCACCTTTTTTGATGAGTCCCCTGCTCTAACCAACTGAGCTACAGGCCCAAACTTTTCTACTCCCCATAAGGGGCAGCGAATTCTAGCTGACTTGAACACTTCGCGAAAGCTTACTGCAATACGAACCTTGCATAATCACCGTGCATACGTCCGGTTTTGGTCGTGATTCCGGTCAACGCTCCTGATTTTTCAATCACTTATGATAGACAAGTAGCGACCGGCCCGGTTTGGCCCGGCCCACTGGGCGTGCTCATCTGCAACAAGCGGAACGTAGGTATGTTGATATCCAAAGGAACTGGAAGAGGAGGGCGCAAATGGCACTCCTGAGCATGCCGACGACGCTCAAACGCGGTGTTGGCCGCAAGATTCTGTCTTTTTTCCTGCTGGCTGCCTTGCTGCCGCTGGCTTTTACAGCGAGCCTTGCCTACCTAGAAGTTGACCGCGGTATGCGCGAAGACGTCGGCCGTACCTTGCGTGCCAGTGCAAAAGATTTTGGGCTGGATGTTCTCAGCCGTTTACAACATACCGCCGGTGCCGCTGACGATATTGTGCGCATGTTTGAAGTGGAGGGTGTGGCCGGTTTGCAGGCGCACCGTTTCCTGTTTGACGACTTCGAAAATGTCTGGCTTGAAGCAGCAGATGGCAGCATGCAGACCCTTGCGGGTCGTGCACAACCAGCAGTCGTAGTCGCTAATCCTGGTGGCTTACGTAGCGGGGATAATTCCGCGCAACTCCTCCATTCCAGTCTCGATAACAAACGACTGCTGACAATGTCCCGACAAGTTGTCGATACGACCGGTGGTTCTGCGATGCTGATGTTCCAGGTTGCCCCTCCTGCAATCTGGGGAACGCAGGAAGACTATCCATACCGCACGGAATTCTGTGTGTTCTCGGTTGCCGGGGCCGTTTACTACTGTACGCGGCCTTTCGACGCCGACATTCATACGGCCCTGGCTGAGTACGAGGCAGCCGGCGATAAATCGCCGGCGATCTGGCAGCAGGGCGAAGAGGATTGGCTTGGCGGAATGTCGCAAATCGTAGCCGCGGACAAGTCCTTGCTGCCGCCGATCGATATTCTCGCGCTGCAACCCAGGCATGCTGCCTTGCAATCCAGGGCGGACTTCAGTCGTGTGTTTGTGCCTGCACTGGTACTCGTCGCTATCCTGGTCGGCGTGTTGAGCTTTTCGGCGATTAGCGAAAGCCTTACGCCACTGCAACGTCTGACTAACGCTGTAAAACAGATTACTGCCGGCAATCTTGATGCGCGCCTGCGCATTCGGTCGAATGACGAGTTCGAATGGCTCGGCAATGAATTTAACGAGATGGCGACCAAGCTCGGTCAGCAGATATCGACGCTAAAAGCGATGTCAGAGATTGACCGGCAAATATTGTCTGGTGCCAAATTCGAGCAGGTTAGCGAGTGTGTGCTCGAGCACCTGCTCGAGATCACTGGTTTTGATGCTGCTGCTGTTATCGCCCGCGATGAGGATACACCGCAATGGGCCCGTATGATCTCTGCACACGGGGACGAGATTGTGCACGAACGTGTTGCGCTGCCAGCCGAGATGGGGCACCAATGGTGCCAGCCACGCCAGGTCTCGCTCGCAGAAGTAGACGAAGAGGTCGCTCCGTACCGGCCCCGATTCTGCAGCTATGACGTCAATTACGTCGCGTTACTGCCTGTCATTCAGAAGGACGATCTGAAGGGAATCCTGCTGTTGGGCACCAAAGTCCGGGTCAATCTGCAGCAAGACAACCTGCTACGCTGCATTGATCTCGCCGGCCGGTTCGCTGTGGCCCTGTCAAGCGTAGAGCGTGAGGAGGCGCTGTATCGACAGGCGCACTTTGACGAACTGACCGGTTTGCCCAACCGGCAGCTGCTCAAAGACCGGCTCGCGCAGCAGATCGTGCACGCCCGCCGCGACAAATTCACGGGCGCGCTGTTGTTTCTTGATCTGGATCGCTTCAAGGAAATCAATGATGTTTACGGTCACTCCGTTGGGGATATCGTTCTCACACAGGCAGCCGAACGCATCCGCAACGAAGTGCGTAGCAGCGATACCGTCGCCCGGCTTGGTGGCGACGAATTTGTGGTGGTCCTGCCACGCGTCAGTGACGATAGCCTGATCCACCTCACTGCAACCCGGCTGCTCGACCGCTTGACGGAGTCATTTTCGGTGCGCGGCAAGGACCATTTCGTTGGTGGCAGCATCGGCATCGTGATATTTCCTGATGACGGCGACAGCGTCGAGACCTTGCTAAAGAATGCAGATGCGGCGATGTATCGCGCCAAGGAAGCTGGCCGTGCGCGGTTTGAATTCTTTAGCAAGAAACTGAATGCGGAAAGCCGGCGCAAAATCGGACTCGAGCGTGACCTGCGCCAGGCGTTCCACCAGGACGAGTTGCACGTCTATCTGCAACCGCAGTTTGATATTGTCAGCGGCGACATCAGTGGGGCAGAGTCGCTACTGCGGTGGTATCGGGGCGACGAGGGGTTTGTCGATCCGGCGGAGTTTGTGCCATTGGCCGAAGAATCCGGGCTGATCGTCGAGATCGGCAACTGGGTCGTCGAGCAAACCTGCCTCGAGCTGAAACGAATTCTCAACAAGGGCCTGCACCCGGGTTCGGTATCCATCAATGTGTCCGCGCGGCAGCTACGCGAGCAGGATTTCGCGTCGGATTTGCTGACGACCTTGCACAAGTTCGATATCTATCCTGGTTACCTGACGTTGGAAGTGACTGAATCGGTGGTCGCACAAAACCGCGACACGGCCATCGGCGTATTGAATACATTGCGTGCCGAGGGCGTGCGCATCGCCATCGATGATTTCGGCACGGGCTATTCGTCGCTGAGCTACCTGCAGCAATTGCCCTTTGACGTTATCAAGATCGACAAGTCATTCATCGAGCGTATTGGCGAAGGCACGGCGTCTGACAACATTTGTCGCACCATCATCAGGATGTCACACGAACTCGGCAAGACGGCAATTGCTGAAGGTGTCGAGAAAGAACAACAGATCGCATTTCTGAAGAAGAATGGCTGCGACTTCGTGCAGGGCTATTATTACAGCAAAGCCCTGCAGCAGGACGCTTTTATAGAATTCATAGAAAAGCAGGAAAACCATACGCAGCGTCGCAAGGCACTTGAGATCATACGGATCTAGCCGCACACTGGGCCCCATGGCAGAAGATTCTCAACGTTCAGTCAACGACGAGTCCCGCGTTTCACCAGACCGTCCGTTTCGCTTCTACGATAATCGCCAGAAATACCTCGCATTCGTCAATACCTGCAACGAGAAGTGGCAGGTTGCAAAGCGTGCCGCTCTCGAGCTCGAGCACTTGCAGCCCAGGCCACCGGCGCTGCGTGTGTTTGATGCGGGCATGGGCGATGGTACGGTTCTCAGTCATACCTTACGGGCCCTGCATCAGCAGTATCCAACGCTACCGTTTTACATCGTGGGCAAGGAAATCAGCCTTGAAGACATTCGACTGAGCCTGGAAAAACTCCCCGATCGGCTGGTCGAGCACCCGGCCAGCGTGTTCGTATTTACCAACCTGTATTACGCAGAAGCGCCCTGGCTGACACCGCGTGACGCGGAGAAGGCGAAAGATATCAACTACCGCTTCGTCGAATTGGACGGCACCAGCGCCTACGAGTATGGCCAGCAGCTCGGCAGCATGGACGAATTTCTGGTGGATGGCTGGCAGGCGACGGCTAGCAAGAAGACCGGTAATCCGCTCTATGTCAAGCCATCGGTGCTGGTGATCTACCGCAAAGATCAGCGCTTCCTGCTCGACAGCGTGATCCCGAAGCCAGAGCCGCAACGAGCCGACTTCGACCTCGTGCTTGCGTCACAGCCGTGGCGGGCGCGTATGAATGCCGAATTCAAGGTGAAGTATGTGCTGGGACCGCTTACCAAAGCCCTGGGTTCTGGTGGTCGGCTACTGGCTGTACACTCGATCGGCAACGACCCGGGGCTCGAACTGGTACGCGAAATCTGGCCAGATGAAGATCCATTCCAGGTTAATCGTCACGAATTGCTGCGCCAGCTGCACGCGTTGCTCGGTGATGATGCTGCCCGGTTTGAACTCGGTGCAACGCCGGACGACCAGGCAATTTTTCAATACCGGATGCATACCTTGCCCGACGAAATTGCCGAAAGTATTGGCACGTCGACCCTGTTTGCCGCGTGGAACGCGGCTATCTACGTGGCGCAGATCGAAGACCAGCGCCTGGAGGCCGCCCTCGGCGGCTCAGACTATCTCGAAGCCACGGCAACGATTCTCCACAAGCATAATGGCTTGTGGTTTAACGACGAGAGTTTCGTCGTTTCCCGGAAAGCCGATTAATCTTCGATAAGGAAGCTACGGAGCTGGTCTGAACGGGTCGGGTGACGCAGCTTGCGTAATGCCTTGGCCTCGATCTGGCGAATACGCTCTCGTGTCACATCGAACTGCTTGCCGACCTCCTCGAGCGTATGGTCGGTATTCATGTCGATGCCGAACCGCATGCGCAGTACCTTGGCTTCGCGCGGTGTCAGGCCGGCGAGAACATTGTGCGTCGTTTCCTTGAGACCCTCTGACGTTGCTGAATCGACGGGAGAGTGCACGGTGAGGTCCTCAATGAAGTCGCCAAGATGCGAGTCTTCGTCATCGCCGATGGGTGTTTCCATCGAGATCGGTTCCTTGGCAATTTTCAGTACCTTGCGGACCTTGTCTTCCGGCATTTCCATTCGCTCCGCCAATTCATCCGGCAGCGGTTCACGACCCATTTCCTGCAGCATCTGGCGAGAAATACGGTTGAGCTTGTTGATCGTCTCGATCATATGCACCGGAATACGAATCGTGCGCGCCTGGTCGGCGATCGAGCGTGTGATCGCCTGGCGAATCCACCAGGTTGCGTAGGTTGAGAATTTGTAGCCACGCCGATACTCAAACTTGTCGACCGCTTTCATCAGGCCGATATTACCTTCCTGGATCAGGTCCAGGAACTGCAAGCCGCGGTTCGTGTACTTCTTTGCAATCGAGATAACGAGGCGCAGATTGGCTTCGACCATCTCTTTCTTGGCGCGGCGTGCCCGGGCTTCACCGATGGACATCTGCCGATTGATTTCCTTGATTTCGGCGATCGAGAGACGTGTCCGTTCCTCCACTGCAATGAGCTTCCGCTGCGCCCGCAAGACGTCGTCCTTGAGCTTGGCAAGGGTCGAGGAGTGCTTGCGCTTCGCACGAATATGCTTGTCGATCCAGGTCAGGTCGGTTTCGCTTTTCGGAAAACTGGCGAGGAAATCTTTGCGCGGCATGCGTGCGTCGCGCACGCACATCTGCATGATCAGGCGTTCCTGGCGCCGAATAATTGCAACCTGGCTGCGCAGGCTGCGTACCAGCAAATCGAAGAGCTTTGGTGCCAGCTTGAGTTCATACAACTCGTCGGCCATCTCGCCCTGCGATTTGACGGTTTTCTTATCCTTGAAGCCATACTTCTCGATATTGGCGTTTGATCGATTGTGCAAGCGGCGAATCTTCTTGACTCGCCTCTTGACCTCTTCCGGGTCAGGTCCTGTGTCGACAGGATCGTCATCATCGTCGTCTGCCGACTTGGGCGCAGGCGGCTTGATTTCTTCCGGTTCATTCGGATCAATGAAGCCAACGACAAAGTCCTGCAGGCGCGTTTCCTCCGCAAACACCTTGTCAGCTACTCCCAGCAACAGGTCGATGGTCGGCGGGAAATGGGTCATATGCCATTTGACCTTATTGAGACCCGCTTCGATACGTTTGGCAATCTCAATTTCACCCTGACGCGTCAACAGCTCGACCGTACCCATTTCACGCATGTACATGCGCACGGGATCCGTGGTGCGACCAAACTCCGCATCCACGCTGGCGAGCGCCGCTTCCGCTTCTTCCGCTGCGTCATCGTCGTTCGATACGGCCGCGTCCGACAACAGGATGGACTCGGCATCCGGCGCCTTCTCGTGAACCGTGATACCCATGTCATTAATCATGTTGACGATGTCTTCGATCTGTTCGGGATCGACGATGTCATTGGGCAGGTGGTCGTTGACCTCGGCATAGGTCAAAAAACCTTGCTCCTTGCCGCGGGCAATGAGTTCTTTGAGCTGTTGCGCCTGCTTGTTGACGCCTTTTACTGCACGTTTTTCAGCCAATGTGGACCGACCTCTAAGTTAAAAATGCAAACGACCAAGTATACTGCTCCGACAGTTTTCAAGCCAGAAAATTCTCATTTGTGGCTGGTACCGGCGGTTGCGGTCAAACAATCTGCCGCAACTCCGACTTTTCCTCGTCCGTCAGCGGGTTAAGTTTCTGTTTTTCAATCAAAAATTCGATTCTTTCCCGACGTCCTGCCAGGGCTAGCTGGTCGAGGCAGGCGGCTAATTCTCCGGCAGCGTCAAATTCCTCGCTGGCTGGCAGTTCGACAGCGGCCAGTTTTCCCAGGTGGCGGCCCTCGTCATCGTGCCGCCAGCGCTCCAGAAGCCCGGCGGTGGTTATATGGGGCTCAGCCTGCACGGTTTCAATGAGATTCTGCAACAATTCGATGCCCGGGCGGTGCAAGCCCGCCAGCTTTTCAATATCCAGCTTCTCAGCGGCCTGCGGTTCGTTGAGCAACAAGGTAATCGCTCGCCGCACGACAGATGGCTGGCCGCTCCTCGGGGAGTTTCTCGACCCGTTCGGGCGACGCGCAGCGGTCCGGCCTGTGGCTGGACCACCGCCGTCGGTCTGCTGCAACATTTTGCCGAGCCTGGCTGCGCTAAGACCCACGGTAGCCGCGAGACTGTCGATCAGTAACTCATGGTATACGCCGGGCGGAATCCGGTTAATCAGCGGCCTGGCAAGTTCCGCCAGTCGGGCCTTGCCATCGACAGTATCCATATCCACCTGGCCGGCCAACTCGCCGATCAGGTAATCAGAAAGTGCAACACCCTGGTCCACCGCATCGACAAAAGCATCGGCGCCACGCTCATTCACATAGCTGTCCGGGTCCTGGCCGTCAGGCAGGAATACGAATCGAATCTGCCGACCTTCCCGAATCTGTGGCAGCGCGTTCTCCAGGGCTCGCCACGCCGCCGCTTTCCCTGCGCGGTCACCGTCGAAACAGAACACGACATTGTCGGTCAGCCGAAACAGGCGGTTGAGGTGATCTGGCGTCGTCGCAGTGCCGAGCGTTGCGGTCGCAAAATCGATGCCGTTGCGCGCCAGCGCCACCACGTCCATATAACCCTCGACAACGACCAGCCTGTCGATGTGCCGCAGTGCCTGGCGTGCTTCGAACAGGCCATATAGTTCCTTGCCCTTGTGAAACAGCACCGTTTCCGGCGAGTTGAGATACTTGGGCTCTGCGTCGCCAATCGCGCGACCCCCAAAGCCAATACAGCGACCGCGCTGGTCGCGGATCGGGAACGTGATGCGTTCGCGGAACCGGTCATAGTGCTTGCCGTTATCCTTTCGAATGATCAACCCGGTTGCCAGGAGGCGCTCAATCGTTTCCGGCGTTTTGCCGAACTTGTCCAGCACATTGCTCCAGCCATCCGGTGCGAATCCGATGCCAAAGCGGCGAGCTGTTTCACCATCGATACCGCGTTGTTGCAAGTATTTGGTCGCCTGCGGGTGGTCGCGCAGCTGGCCACGCCAGAATTTGTCGACATTGTCGAGCAGGGAGAACAGCTCGTCATAGCGTCGCGCCGGACGGTCGCTCTCGTCGCGCGGCACATCGACACCCATACTGCCGGCCAGGTTTTCGATTGCCTCGACGAAGCTCATGTGGTCGTATTCCATCAGGAAGCCGATCGCAGTGCCGTGCGCACCGCAGCCAAAACAGTGATAGAAACCCTTCGCCGGACTGACCGTGAAAGATGGCGTTTTTTCGTCGTGGAAGGGGCAGCAGGCTTTGAATTCCCTGCCAGCTTTTTTCAGCTGCACACGTCGGCCGACGACCTCAGAGATATCCGCGCGGGCGATCAGGTCGTCAATAAAATCCTGGGGAATCTTGCCTGCCATTCTGTATTAAACGGTTGCTCCGTCAGGTCGGGTCTATAGATCATAGCTTGT
>Ga0102946_1000085_pt1 | contig 31418 bp, 25 predicted proteins | sample SalPon2A_A_D1_MG_FD_78209 | JGI IMG/M metagenome (GOLD analysis project Ga0102946, IMG submission 78209) | Soil microbial communities from South San Francisco under conditions of wetland restoration - Salt Pond MetaG R2A_A_D1_MG | ecosystem: Environmental > Terrestrial > Soil > Wetlands | place... | reverse complement strand
GTGGCCTCCGCGATCAGCGGCCCGAACGGGCTTTCCTCCTCGCCCTCGCCGGTATCCCAGTAGAGCCCGTCCTTTTTGTCCGGAGTGCTGGCGAACTTCTGCGCAAACGTCGGACTGTCTCCGTTGAATTTCATGCAGGCATACTCGCGTTGAGCATCAGTATAGGCCTGCATCACCTCAATCGTATTCAGCTCGTTCCCTCCTATCCGCCGGTTGAGAATCTCCTCTTTCCCCGCCCGGGTATCAAATCGCCACTGCTCTCCTTGGCGAATGATGGGAATCGGAAAAGGATAGTTCTTTGCGCCGACCAGAAGTGTCATGCGATCTTCGCTTTCCGGCTCTATGGAGATCTTTTCTGTGGTTGCCCGAAGAAAGCGCGACCTGCCCTTCCGGTCTGCAACCATGTCGCCCGAAGAGATGAGAGTTTCAGAATCGGAGCCCAGAACCGCCAGCAGTTCGGTATCCCCTTCATGCTGCACGGCAGAGATCAGCGCAGCCACCGCCTGCTGTGGCGAGGCGTAGCTGCTCTGTCCTGAGTGCTCGACGTCCTGGGCAAAGACCGGCGCTGGAAGAAGCGAAACCAGCAGTATCATTGCAGAAAGCATCGGACCAAACTTGCCGCGCGAACAGACTTTCCCTTTCATCGCTTTATCCCTCTCACTCTGATGCGAGACATACCGCCGATTAACGCCGATCCCTTGTTCTGTTGTCGTCGAACAATGCTTTCCGGCTGGACTGTCCGCGCGTGCTGGACTGGCGTTCCCGTCTGCCTTCCTCAACCCGGTTGAAGACATTGTCACGACTCCGTTGCCGCTGAACGCGATCCATCCGCTCCCGCTCCCTGTCTATTTGATGCGATTGCTGACGAAGTTGCTGTTCGCGTTCGATGCGTGTCCGATCCTGTCGTTCCCGCTCAAGCCTCTGCTGTTGTTGCTGCTCGAGACTAGAGCGTTGTCTTTCCTGCTGAAGGCGTTCAGCCCTTTCTCGTTCTTGTGCCCGCCTTTGCAACAGTTCATTTTGCTGGCGCAGCTGCAGACTACGTTCAGTCGTCAGCTGCTGATCCCGGCGGATGCCCCGGTCATTCTGAATCTGTCCGGTACCGCGGAGACGGTCACTTCGGTCGACAAATCCCCGCGTATCACGGTCAAAATCCCTGATTCGGGCAGGAGCCTGGCCGAATCTTCGGGCGGTCACCTTGTCGCGGTAAGCCACCCCCCGCCGATGATGAGGCACATGATGCCAGCGGCCCGGGTCTGTTCTCCAGTGGCTCTGTCGGACATATCTCGGCCGCCGGTTGACGTCGATGTAGATATGATGGCGATGCCAATCGAAGTGGCTCCAGCTGCCAAAGGAAAAACCAAAATAGATGCCGGGCCAATAGGAGAGGCCGACGCCGACCCTGCCCCCCGAGGGATACCAGTAATAGGGCGGATAGGCCGGGTACCACCATGGTCCGTAGATATAGAACGGGTCATAGTACGGCACATAGATGACATCCGGATTGACCGGCCGGATGATGATCGTCTGTTTTTCAACGACCACCTTCTGTTCGGAGCTGCTGGCAAGGTTGCCTTGCTCGCGCGCCCTGGCACGCAGCTCCTGAACCATATCCATCACCTCCTGCTCCTGGGCGAGAAAGGCGTTGCCGAGGTTGGTGGTTTCGGCAATGCGATCACTCATCGGAGACAGGATCGTCGGGAAGTGACAGATCGCCTTGACGCTGGGATCCCAGTCCTGATCCAGCAACGCCGCATCCAGTGCTGCGCCCTTGAGGTCCTGATTCCGCCTGACCCAGCGGTCGGCTTCGATGATTTCAATCGGATAGGTCGATGCCATCAACACTTGGGAGAGCAGGACGTCCGGATAGAGCGCGACAGGAGCCAACATCTGTGCCAGCTGCTCGTCGCTGAATTTTGCGGACGAATCCAACTCTTCGCTGTCCTGGGCCTGACACGGCGAAACGGCAAGGCCGGCAACAAGCATAGGGATAAGCAGAAATCCGTAAACCAGACGGAAGATGGTCGCTACCTTCATGACTTCCTCCTCAAGGTCCGGGGTGTCGCAAGCTGATCGGGGTTCTGTTTCCCACAGAGAATCAGCCACTTATATAATGATAATGCTGCCGGAGCCTGTTTTCAAGTCATCAGGCCAAAGTAGTATTCTGTAAGCGGCTAGCAGAGGTGAGAAGCGGAAAGGCGCGCCTGGCGCAAAACAGAGAAGATGCCCATTGAATCGAGCTTAGGTGTTGGATTTAAAGACCGGCGGCAGGCTACAATTTGGTTGTGGGGGAAAACTCCATCACTATGAGATAGGGCGTTTTCTTTTACTGCAATGAACCTGCGCACCCTCTCTCTTCCCAACTGGTACCGAAACTGGTATACCGGCAGAGAGGCCGACAATGGTCAACCTGCATTATTGCAATGGTACCATTCAATGCAAAAAGGGCAGACGCCTCAATTGGCTGTCTGCCCTTTTTCATTTCTCAATAATGAGATTATCGATCAGCCAATGGCCTTCATTCCTTCCATGACCTCTCGGAGTTCCTCGCCGACCGCCTCGACCAGGGTGTTACGAATTTCAGCGTTTACTGCAACCAGCAGCTGGTTGTCGACACCGTTATCCTTAAGCTCAAGCCCCTTACCGATAACGTCAACATCAACCTTATCCATAAAGTCTTTCAGCAGGGGAACACAGGAATGGGCGAACAGATAACATCCGTACTCAGCGGTATCGGAAATAACCTTGTTCATTTCATAGAGTTTCTTCTTGGCGATAACGTTGGCAATCAGTGGCGTCTCATGCAGTGACTCGTAATAGGCTGATTCCTCCTTGATTCCCGACGCGACCATGATATCGAAAGCCAGCTCAACACCGGCCTTGACCATCGCGACCATCAGGATCCCATTGTCGAAGTACTCCTGTTCGGGGATCTCTGCAGCCTGTGCTTCCGCCTTTTCGAAAGGCTCGTTGTTGGTCTCTTCGCGCCAGCGGAGTAGATCCGCATCGTTATTGGCCCAGTCCTTCATCATGGTGGCGGAAAAATGACCGGAAAGAACGTCGTCCATATGCTTCTGGAACAGCGGAGTCATAATCTCTTTCAACTCATCTGCCAGCTCGAAAGCGATCAGTTTAGCCGGGTTTGAGAGACGGTCCATCATATTGGCGATACCACCATGCTTGAGAGCTTCGGTAACGGTCTCCCAACCATACTGAACCAGCTTGGCGGCATAACCTGATTCGATACCGGATGCAACCATCTTGTTATAAAAGAGGATAGAGCCGGTCTGCAACACTCCGCAGAGGATGGTCTGCTCACCCATCAGGTCTGACTTGACCTCAGCAGTAAAGGAAGAGAACAGGACACCGGCACGATCACCACCGGTTCCACAGCAGTAAGCCTTGGCAATATCAAGCCCGTCACCGTTTGGGTCATTCTCAGCGTGGACGGCGATCAGAGTCGGGACACCGAAGCCACGCAGATACTCGGCACGAACCTCTGAACCGGGAGATTTTGGAGCAACCATAATCACGGTCAGGTCTTCACGGATCTGCATCCCTTCCTCAACGATATTGAACCCGTGAGAATATGACATGCAGGCCCCTTGTTTCATCAGAGGCATGATGTGATTGACCACCGGAGTATGATACTTGTCAGGGGTCAGGTTCAGAACCAGATCACCCTTGGGAACCATCTCCTCAATGGACCCGAACTCGAAGTTGTTCTGCGTGGCGTTCTCCCAAGAGATGTGCTTCTCGTCGATCTCTACCTGACGCAGAGCATAGGAGACGTCCAGACCGCTATCACGCAGGTTTAATCCCTGATTAAGACCCTGGGCGCCGCAACCAACAACAACAATTTTCTTCCCTTTCAGGTAGTCAACACCATTGAACTCGTTGCTGTCCATAAAACGGCAATTTCCGAGCTCTTGCAATTTCCGGCTGAACGTCAATGAATTGAAATAATTCTGACCCATGATTTTTCTCCTTGTATTGAAATAATGCCCATCAGGCGTGTCTGGATTTCGCACCATAGCGGAAAAATATTATTGCGTAAATTGATTTGTTCAGCATACAGTATTGCGATTTTAGCAATAAAAAACACCAGACAGCAAACCAACCTCAAACTAACCGATAGTCGGAGCCTGCCCTTGGATATCCGTGAACTAAAAATCTTTCTCACCGTCGCAGAACAACTCCACTTTGGTCGGGCCAGCCAGATATGCAACCTCAGCCCATCGGCCCTGACACGGACCATTCAGCGACTGGAGGAACAGGTCGAACAGCCCCTTTTCCTGCGTGACAATCGCACGGTCCGACTCTCTCCTGCAGGAGAGCAGTTTCTTGACTATGCCCGTCAAACAATCCAGCAGTGGCAGACTTTCAGCTCAAAACTAAAAAATGAACAGGCAATAGCGGGGACCCTGTCCATCTATGCATCGATCACGGCCGTCTACAGTCTGCTGCCTGACCTCCTTGAAGCCTATCGTGGTGCTTACCCCGAGGTACAACTGGAACTGAGAACCGGTGCTGCAGAACAAGCCGTCGAACGACTGCAACGTGGGGACATTGACCTGGCGGTAGCCGCGCTACCCGACCGACATCGTTCGCAAATTGAATTTCTACCGATCACCATCACGCCACTGGTCTTTATCGCGCCTAAAAACGGCACAACAGAAATCCCACTGATCAGTGGTCAGCTTGACCTCGCACTCGCGCCGCTGGTTCTGCCTCAAACCGGAATGTCCCGCAGACGGTTAAATCAGTGGCTGAAGGAGCAGCGTATCACTCCAAATATCACCTCTGAGGTCACCGGTAACGAGGCAATCATTCCCATGGTTCGTCTGGGCTGCGGAATCGGAGTCGTACCTCAACTGGTTCTTGATCGCAGTCCATTTCGAGACGATATTGCGATTATCGAACAAGCCCCGCAGTTAGGCGCATACGAGGTCGGTCTCTGTTCCAGCAAAAAAAACCTGAAAAGGCCCGAAGTATACGCCTTCTGGCAGCTGGCACAAGAAGGATCAGGATCGTAACCAGGAGTATAAAGTCCTCATCTTCCGGTTAAATTCGCAGCTCCAAAAGAGCTCCAGTTGCGACATCAGGGCTTGCGTCGTTCACCCCGAAGGAGACATACGGGGCGAGGCGAATAGCATCTCCGAATAACAGGTTAGCGCCAAAAACCAGGTCGAGAGTATTCGAGACACCTATCTCTTGAGCCTGCTCTCCGACCAGCTCCAGATTCAACCCGATAGTCTCTGCGACCGGCACGGCGAGACCGACGCCATAGTTAAAATAATTGTTGACATCGAAATCCCCTCCTTGTGCCTTATAGCCTAACTCACCATACAGTAATCCCGCATCGATCGGTTTCTGCACCGCAAGGTTGGCAAAGATATCGATGCCATCGTTAGGATAAGGGGCAATATCGTTGTCCCCGGCTGCAACCAGTCCAACTCGTAAGGTGCTGGACTGGTTGAGTTTCAGTTTCCCAAAGAGAGAGATCCCCTCCAGACCCGATTTATTGGGCGCACCTGACTGATTTGCATCATTTGAGGAAAGAGCCAGATTCGCGCCAATCTCGATTCCTGAATTCAAACCGAAGCGTACGCCTAGTGGCGCCAGACGCATATTGTCATATTCTACCCCGGCAAACTCCCGGTCAGTTTCCAGAGCCAATCCCGCATCGATAGCAACCTTTCCCTTGTCGAGAGTCTCTGCTCTCTCAATGACAACGGGTTGCATGGCAGTCATGGTTGATTGCTGCGCAACAGCCGCTGATGGGCTGTAGCAAAGGGTTGTTACCAACAAAAGCGCCACTACTTCCAGCCGTTTAACCATATTAAGCATCCTTTCTGAGTTATGGATTCAGACAGACAAGTCTACACTGCCCAACTGGGCAAGGTTAGAGAAGAATACCTCAAAATACTGGAATTACCAGTCTACGCACATACTCCGCAACGCTTGCAGCCTGGCATACAACGCGGAGAAAGTTCACCCTGAAGTCCGCGTTGGTATTCACCCCATAGATGATCACGCCGCACCCCCTGCTCAAGTACATCCCAAGGAAACAGTTCGTCTTTTCCTCGCTCACGATCTATATAAAAATCCGGGTCCAGACCGACCTCGCGACAGGCTTGCTTGAGTTTGATGCCACTTGCAAGAAGCGGTAGCACAGTAGCCACCCTGCGATCACCGCGTGACAGAAATGCTTGCAGCCGGGCAGCGCGAATCGATTCAGAGTGCAGATCGGTATTAGGCATCCGGGCTATCCCTTTACGCAAGAACTGAATTTTTTTCTTCAGACTCTTCTCCCCATCCATCGCCGCCCATTGTAACGGGGTAAACGGCTTTGGGATGAATGGATTAACGCTGAGAGTAACGGTTCCCAATGAACCCCTTTTGCGTCCGGCTTCCCGCCAGATCATGCGGATTTTTTCCGTTAACGCCAAAAGCTCTTCCAGGTCATTCTGGTTTTCTGTTGGCAGCCCGATCAGAAAATAGAGTTTCAGGTTCTGGATATCACCATCCGCCAGTAAATGCACCGCATGCAGAATCTGCTTCTCATCCAGTCCTTTATTAATCAGATCACGCATCCGCTGGCTTCCAGCTTCAGGAGCAAGAGAGACCGTCCGATGGCCGGAACTCCGCAGCGACTCTACCTCAGCCTGGCTCAAGGCATCAAGTCGTAAGCTTGACACAGAAACCTTCCCCCCCCGCTTGAGGATCCCCTGTTGCAAAGTATCAATCTGCGGATGATCAGCAACGGCCGCGCCAACCAGGCCAATCCTCTCCCGTTGACAGAGCCCCTCATCAACCTGTTCCAGCAGGTTTTCAAGACTCCGATCCCGCGCTGGCAGGTACAGATATCCAGCGGCACAGAATCGACAGCCCCGGGAACAACCCCGTGACACCTCGGCCAGCGACATGTCACCGAATTCAGTCTCAGGAGTATGGATAAAGGTGCGGCTGGGGGAGCTGTCCAGATCGGCCAGATACTGTCTTTCGACCCGCCCTGGTGCCGGCCCAAGCGAAGAGATCCCGGACAGCGTTCCATCGTCGCTATAATCGACCTGATACCCCGAGGGGACATAAATTCCCGGCAGAACTGAAAGGCGACTCAACAACAGGTCCTTACTGCCATTACCGGCCTGCAGGACTTTCAACAATGCCGGAAGAATCGGCTCGGCCTCGCCAACGGCCACAAGATCAACGAGTTCCGCAAGCGGCTCGGGATTAAGAAAGGCGCAGACCCCGCCAAACAAGACCAGAGGCTGCCGATCAGTCCGATCTGCAGCAAAGAGAGGAATCTTTCCCAGTCTGAAAATTATCGGAAGGTGCAGGTAATCGTTTTCAAACGAAACAGAGAGGGCGATCAGGTCAAAGTCGAGCAGGGGGCGCTGATTTTCGAGTGATAAGAGCTGAGATCCGGTCGCTTCGTACTCTTTGAGATCGTCAGGATCAGGCAGGAAAAACCGCTCACACAAGCAGTCATCGCGACTGTTGAGGAGATGATATACGGTCTGAAAGCCGAGATTGCTCATCCCCTGGTGATAGGTATTGGGATAGATGAGTGCAATGCGATAGCGTTCCTGCCACGGGTGGAAGACAGTTCCGGCTTCAGAAGAAAGTCGCTTGCGGGCATTATCAATCAGTTTTCGAGACATAGTCCAGATTCAATGTTTGGGTTTAAACCAGTAGAGTATAACGCCAGTGCGACAAGTGCGAGTCAAATCATTGTCACGAATGAGAAACCCCTGAAAACCGAAACCATTCGGATGTCAGTGATAAGAGACTCAGCCCCTGCTGGCAGGAAGAGAAACTGCCGAGCTGTTCGAGGTTGAGCAAAAAACGGGAACAGCCCCATCATCCTGTCGAGTCACAGCGACCGCTTTAGTTTCGTCGCATCAAAAACAGCCGTTTCCATTGATTTGTTGGCCAACAGCTTGCCACAGAGAACAAAATCGACTGCCAACGCCCGTCCGATATGGGGCAAAGCGGGTAAAAAAAAGGGCCGCAAACGCGGCCCTGGGTGACGAGGGAGTCGTCAAGGGAGTCACTTCAACATACAGAAATGCTGTACATCTGCCGGGCGGAGTACCGGCGACACATCACATATGAACTCGTCTGAAAAAGGAACAAACAGACCTTTCTCATCGTTTCACAGGAAGCTCTAACTAACAGCAATACAACATCAATGGTATTGAGGCACAACAACCAGAAAGGTCCTGGCGCAGAAAGTCTTCTCACCCACGATGATGTCTAAACTATGTTTCTAACCCTGGGCTGTTAATCAACCCGCTTGCGCAGGAAGGTCGGGATATCGAACTGCTCGTCATCACCGAACATGTCGCGCGTAGCTAGGTTCTCGCGCTGCTGCTTCCGGATATAGGTCGGGACATCGCGATCAACCCTGGTATTTGTTCGTAACATACTGCGCGCATGTGCTGTCAGCTCTTCAGTCACCTTTTTCTGTGTTTGATCACCATCGTCTCCAAAGCCGGTGGCAATTGCCGTGATCTTGATCGCATCTCCCAGATCTTCATCAATGACCAGACCGACAATGATGTTGGCGTCTTCGTGTACTTTTTCGTGGATAATGGTCGAGGCCTCTTCGAACTCTTCCATTGTCATATTTGAAGAACCTGAGATATTGACCAATACACCCATCGCCCCGGAGATATCGATCTCTTCCAGGAGAGGACTGCTGATCGCGCCGTGAGCTGCCTCAGCTGCCCGGCGCTCACCTTCTGCGATACCAATCCCCATCATTGCCATGCCCCGGTTACTCATAACCGTGCGCACATCGGCAAAGTCGACATTTATCAAACCTTCTGTCGTAATCAGATCAGAAATCCCCTGAACGGCTTGACGTAGTACATCATCGGCTGGTTTGAAAGCGTCCAGAATGCTCATGTTCTTGCCCGCGAGCCCGAGCAGGCGATCATTGGGGATCACCACCAGCGAATCAACAACCTCACGCAATTCTGCGACACCTTCATCGGCGCGCTTCATTCGCTGCTTGCCTTCCCGGGAGAAAGGCTTGGTAACGATACCAACGGTCAGTGCTCCTGCCTCCTTGGCTGCTCTGGCTATGACCGGAGCTGCACCGGTCCCGGTACCACCGCCCAGACCTGCCGCAACGAAAACCATGTCCGATCCCTGAAATAACTCAACCAGACGTTTCCGATCTTCCTCTGCCGCGTTTCGTCCAATTTCCGGATTTGCGCCAGCACCCAACCCTTTGGTCAGCTCACCGCCCAACTGGATCTTCATCGGCGCTGCACTCTTACGCAGGGCCTGAGCATCGGTGTTGGCGGTAATGAATTCCACCCCCTCGACCCGGCATCGAATCATGGTATTAACGGCATTTCCTCCTCCACCGCCCACACCGATAACTTTGATTTTTGCTCCCTGGTCCAATGATTCCTCAAACTGAAACAAGACTCCCTCATTACTAGGCATAGCGCCCTCCCATAGTTTTGGCCGGCGGTTCTCTCCGCAGATCCCCGTCGACAGGTTGCGACCCGCATCGGATCGTTAAGTTAAAAAATCAAATATTCTTGTAATCTAAAAGAATTCTCCAAACCACTCTTTCATCCGTTTGGAAATACGCTCGAACATATTTTCCTGACCAATTTTAAAATGCTGGGTCTTTAAATTGTGACTACCATACTTGACCAGACCGACACCTGTAGCGTAGATCGGGGAAGCAACAACATCCTTCAGCCCGCCGATGTCGAGTGGCAGCCCACGACGAACCGGCAGGTTAAAGATCTGTTCAGCCAGTTCAGGCATACCCGGCAGAATCGCCGAACCACCGGTAATAACGACTCCAGATGCAATCAGATCCTCATAGCCGCTCTTGACAATCTCACGGTTAACCAGCGAGAAGATCTCTTCGACCCGTGGCTCGAGGATTTCAGCCAACAGTTGCCGTGACAGAATCCTTGGTTCCCGGCCGCCGACGGAAGGAACTTCAATATTTTCATCCTTGCCGACCATTGAAGTCAGACAACACCCGTAGGCTTGCTTGATCTTTTCGGCTTCCGCCATCGGTGTCCGTAAGCCAACAGCAATGTCGTTGGTCAGGTGATCACCGCCGATGGAAAGAACAGAAGTGTGCTTAATCGCACCTTCTGAAAAAATAGCTATATCTGCGGTCCCACCACCAATATCAACCAAAGCGACGCCGAGCTCTTTTTCATCGGCGGAAAGGACCGCTTCGCTCGATGCCAACTGCTCAAGTACGATATCGGCGACATCGACTCCGGCCCGGTTACAGCTTTTGACAATGTTCTGCGCACTGGCCACGGCACCAGTGACAATATGCACCTTGGCCTCCAGTCGAACGCCGCTCATTCCCAGAGGCTCACGAATGCCATCCTGATCATCAATGATGAATTCCTGCGGCAGAATGTGCAGCACTTCACGATCCATCGGGATGGCAATAGCCTTGGCCGCATCAATGACCCGCTTCAGATCCTCGCTGGAAACCTCGCGATTCTTGATCGCGATCACCCCTTGCGAATTTAATCCTTTGATGTGCCCTCCGGCAATGCCGGCAAACACCGATTTGATTTCGCAGCCGGCCATCAGCTCTGCTTCACGGACCGCCCGTTGAATTGCGTCCACGGTGCTCTCAATATTAATCACCACCCCTTTTCGCAATCCTTTGGACGGGCTTGAACCAAAACCTACGATTTCCAGCTCTTCCTCGGTCTTGTTGCCGACAATGCAGCAAATTTTGGTGGTGCCGATATCGAGCCCGACAATTAAATTTTCCCGTTTGTTACTCATGATACCCCCTTGGCATCAGCCTCTGGCTTGAGCGGCAGCCCGCTCTATTCTGACAATGATCCGCTCATCGACATTAAGATCGATATAATCGAGAACCGGCAAGCGCTTTTCCAATTTGACGTAAAGCCTCTCCAGCCGGTCAATTTTCTCTATAAAGTCACAGCGTCCGAGCCTGATTTTTACTGCATTTTTGTAGGTATAGAGGCATATTCCACCTCCAGCTTCACGGTGTACTTCTGAAACCTGATCAAGTCCGAAAATCTCGCGTTGCTCAAGGTTCTCTATTAGGGAGATAATCGCCTTGAGCTGTCGCCCGCTCTTGCTGTCGCCCTGCTGCAGTTCTTCACGGTTGAACCCGGTCACAACCGGATAGTCCAGGGAATCCCCACTTCCGAGCACCTTGAAAACCTCTCCTCGTTCGTCGAGGTAATAGAGATAATCAAGATTGATAATGGCTTGCGGGTGTCGCTCTTCAATGCGGATAACCACCTGTTTCGGAAAAATCCGCGATACCTGTGCTTCACGAACCCAGGGGTTTTCAGCAATTTTGCGACCTATCAGATGTAAATCGAGATCAAAGGTCATATCTCCTGTATTGATATCGGACAACCCAACGATCTCTTCCCTATTGATCTGGGAATTTCCTTCGACCTGAATCGCTTCAATCCGAAACAGATCGGACGCGAGCAGTACCTGAATCAGCAAGCCACAGCCAACCACCAGTAATACAGCACTGAAACCGAAGACACCGACCCGCAGCGTGCGATGCAGCAGCTTACGTAAATTCAGCGGCTGCTTCTGCCTCTTGCGACGATTATTGCGGAGCTTCTTTTGCCCCTTTTTCTGCTGCTTCATGTCATGCATAATTCGTCACTTGTCCAGATCGGCATCGAGTAGAATCTGCTCAACAAGCTGGTCAAAACTGATACCAGCCTCTCTCGCGGCCTTCGGCAGCAAGCTTGTTTCGGTCATCCCCGGAATGGTGTTCACTTCCAGACAATAAAACTCCTGCTTACGCAGCATAAAATCGACCCGGGCGGCACCTCGACAGCCCAGCTTTTTGCAAATTTCCTCAGACACACGCTGAATCCGCGCGTACAACGCCTCGTCAAGAGGAGCGGGAAGCAGATATTCTGTCTGCCCCTTGGTGTACTTGGCATGAAAATCATAGAATCCGCTTTTGGGGACAATCTGGATAATCGGCAACGCCTCTCCATTCAACACCGATACAGTCAACTCAGCACCTTCGATGAATTCTTCAATCAACACGGTACGGTCCAAAGTTGCTGCGGTATCGATTCCATGCCGCAGGGCTTCCTGACTTCTGGCAATGGTGATGCCGATCGTCGATCCTTCACGGGAAGGTTTGACAACCAGGGGCAGATGGCGGCATCGCTGTAACAGTTCTTCGACATTATCGCTTTCATTGAACACCTCAAACCCAGGGGTCGGCAGTTCATGGTAAAGAAGCATTTCTTTGGTCACAACTTTGTCGATGATAAGACTGGAGGCCAGAACCCCGCTGCCGGTATAAGGAATCTGCAACATTTCAAGTAGGCCCTGAACACGGCCATCTTCGCCGAATCGTCCGTGCAGACAGACGAAGGCGATCTCGATTTTCTCGTCGGACAGCTGCTGTGGAAGATTCGCCCCGACATCGATGGCAACAGCCTGAAAACCTTGCCGCTGCAGAGACGCTAATGCGGCCTGCCCAGTTTTAATAGAGATTTCTCGTTCCGCTGATTGCCCACCGAGGAGGACCCCGATCCGCTTTTTTATCATCTCTTGACGGGCAATCACGACATCACCTCACGGCCTACAATATGAACCTCAAGCTCCAGATCAATTCCGCTCTGCTCCTTGACCCTTTGCCGGGTCAAGGCGACCAGCTCCAGAACATCCTGCGCCGTTGCCTGATCAAGGTTGACAATATGGTTACAGTGCACCGGAGAGATTACCGCGTCACCACGTCGCTCCCCTCGCAAGCCAGCAGCATCAATCAGCTCCCACGCTTTAGCGCCAGGAGGATTCTTGAAGACTGATCCGGCATGTGATCCCACAACCGCCTGAACATGACGGCGCCAACTCAGTTTTTCAGTACAAGCTTTCTGCAACGAATTGATGTCAGACGGTTGCAGGCGAAGGGTTGTGGACGTGATAATACCCTTTTCACTCAAATTGGAAGCCCGGTAGCAGAACCCGGCCTCTTTCCTGGTCAGAATTCTCTCGCCCTGTGGGCCGACCAGAGTCACTGTCTCTACCCGTGAACCAATCTCTGAGTCACCGGCACCGGCGTTCATCAACACGGCCCCGCCGACGCTGCCGGGAATCCCGGCCAGCCCTTCAAGCCCCTGCAACCCTTGAGACACCGTCTGACGGATCAACCGTGGCAGCGACGTGCCCGCCTCGACCCGAACCAGTCCCTCAACATCTATGTCAATCGCATCAAAGCGAGCCAGAGAAATCACTGCGCCAGCGATTCCTCCATCCTTGACCAGCAGGTTCGTACCATTGCCAATCACCACCCAGGGGGCATTGTATCGATTCAGAACCTGCAGCAAGACGATTAAATCACTACTGTCTTCAGGAAGCAGAAACAGCTCCGCCGGTCCACCAATCCGCCAACTGGTATGGCTGATCATCAGTTCATCAGGAAGGATTTCACCGCGAAATTCTTCATGGATTGCGGACAGCAGACGTTCCATCCTAGCTTCTCTCCCTGAGACGTTCGGCAAGCAGATCGCAGACCTGATTGATATTTCCTGCTCCAAGGGTCACGACCAGATCATCCGTCTCCACCACCGTGCTCAAATGACGTGCGGCCTCTTCCAGAGTATCGCAGTAAACGACGTCCCGATGACCATGGTCTCTGATTCCGTCAACCAGTTGCTCTGAACTGACTCCATCGATTGGTTCTTCACCTGCGGCATAAACATCGGTCACCACCAGCAGATCAGCTTGATAAAAGGCGGTCAGGAAGTCATCGTAGAGAGCCTTGGTTCTGCTGTAGCGATGAGGCTGAAACACCGCAACAACCCGTTTTTTCCAACCTGACTTCGCTGCAGCGAGGGTTGCTTTGACTTCTGCGGGATGATGACCGTAGTCGTCAACCAGCATGATGCCATCGATCTCAGCACGGACCTGAAAACGTCTCTGCAGTCCACCAAACTCACGAAAACCACTAACAATAGTCCGAAACGGAACACCAAGCTCCATGGCGACCGCAACCACGGCCAAGGCGTTCAGAACGTTATGCTGGCCGGGCATTTTAAAAGAAATCCGCCCAAGCTCCTGACCTTGAAAATGCGCCAGGAAGCTGGTCTGCCCTTCTCGATGAATAATCTCCGTGGCATGAAAATCTGCCTGACTACTCAGCCCATAGGTCAAGTAGCGTTTTTTAACCCGTGGGATGATCTCCTGAACCTGAGGATCATCAAGACAAAGGACTGCGCGCCCATAAAATGGAACTTTGTTGATGAAATTTATAAAAATCTCTTTAATCTCTTCGATTCCACTATAAAAATCGAGGTGATCCGCATCGATATTGGTCACGACAGCAATGGTCGGGGTCAGATGCATAAAAGAACCATCCGATTCATCGGCCTCGGCCACCAGAAACTTGCCGCTACCAAGCTTGGCGTTTGAGCCGAATGCGTCAAGCTTACCGCCGATGACCGATGTCGGATCGATCCCGGCATGGGTCAAAACCACCGCCATCATGCTGGTGGTGGTAGTTTTTCCATGTGTTCCAGCGATGGCGATTCCGAACTTCATCCGCATCAATTCAGCCAACATTTCCGCTCGTGGGATGACAGCGATATGCTGGTGATGTGCGGCAACCACTTCCGGATTGTCCCCCTGTACCGCTGTTGAGGTCACGACCACATCCGCACCAACGATATTGTCTTCATGATGACCGATATATATTTCACCTCCCAGTTCATCAAGGCGGCGCGTGGTATCGCTCTCTTTTAAATCGGACCCCGACACTGAGTACCCCAGGTTAAGCAGCAGCTCGGCAATTCCGCTCATGCCGATGCCACCGATACCGACAAAATGTATTTTTTTTATGTGTCCGTACATGGACTAAGTGTCCTTCCCTTTAGCAATCAGACGTTCGCACTCTTGCAGAATCCGTAGTGTCGCCCCCGGCTGTCCCATTTGTCTGGCATTATGCGCCATTTGTTCCAGGAACTTTCGGTCACCGAGCAGATCCGACACTTTCAGTGCCAGCCCTTCTGGTGTCAGCTCAGTCTGTGGTAACATGCAGGCTGCTCCCGCCTCAGCCAAGGAACGTGCATTTTCAGTCTGATGATCACCAGCAGCATATGGATATGGGATCAGGATTGCCGGGCGACCACAAACTGTCAGTTCTGCAATGGTTGTCGCCCCGGCTCTGCAAATCACCAGCTCTGCATCGGCATATGCACTCGCCATATCATCAATAAATGGCACCACGTAGTTTGGGTTAACGCCTGCATCCGCGTACCCTTGACGAACTTCGTTCAGATCTTCTTCACCCGTCTGATGCAGAATTCGCAAGGTCGGGTTCTGCTCGACCAGCTTCGGTAACATCTTGACCACGCATCGATTGATAGCCTGTGCGCCTCGACTACCGCCAAAAATCAGCAGTGTTCCGTTTTCAGGGAGCAGCTCCGGTAAAAGTTCCAACCCTTGCCGCAAGGGATTCCCGGTCACAAGGGTCTGAGCGCCAGCAAAAGCGTTATCACTTTCTGCAAAAGAGAGACAGACGCTCTCTGCCCAGCGTGACAGAAACTTGTTCCCCAGGCCGGGCACTGCATTCTGCTCATGGATCAGGTATGGGATCCTGAGCATCTTTGCCGCCAGCAGAACCGGCACTGAGGCATAGCCACCAACCCCAACAACCAGATCGGGCTGAAAGTAGCGCAAAATTCTACGACTCTGCCTGACACTTCGCAGCAGCTTCGGCATAATCATAATTTTCCCGAACACTCCCCGTCCGACAAAGCCGGTCATATCAATGGTCGCCAACGGCAAACCGAGCTTCGGCAGCAGACGTGACTCCAGCCCCTGTGCGGTACCAACGAAGTGCACACGCGACGAGCTGTCCTGCTTCAGCAAGCCTTGTGCTAATGCGACGGCCGGGAACAAATGCCCCCCGGTTCCTCCTCCTGCGAGCAGAAGCTTCATGTTCTGACCTCCGCATTGGAAGAGATATTCAACAAAATACCGATGGCCAGCAAACTGGCAACCAGGCTCGTGCCACCGTAGGAGATAAACGGCAGTGCCAACCCCTTGGTCGGCAGCAAACTCATGCAGACCGCTATATTGACGAAGGCCTCCAGTCCGAGCAGCAGCGAAAGGCCAAAAGCCAGGTGCTTCCCGAAGGGATCATTGGTATTGAGAGCAATACAGATTCCGCGATGAACCAGGATCAAAAACATAGCAGAGATCACCAGTACGCCGACCATCCCGAGTTCCTCACCAATCACTGAAAAGATAAAGTCAGTATGGGCCTCAGGGAGATAAAACAATTTCTGCTGCCCTACCCCTAATCCTTGCCCAAAGGCTCCACCGCTGCCAAAAGCGACCAGACTCTGAATAATCTGAAAGCCAGTGTCGAAAGGGTCGTCCCATGGGTCAAGAAATGCCATGATCCGTCTGCGACGATATTCAACATTCATCACCATAAAGTAGAGGCAGGGCAGAGCCGCAAGGATCACAGGCAGAGCAAAACTCCAACGGATTCCAGCAACCAGCAACATCGAAAGAGCCACCCCGGACACGATCATGGCACTTCCCAGGTCGGGCTGCTTCAGCAACAGCCCGAGCAGGACACCAACCACCAGCGCATAGGGCAGGAATCCAAATTTAAAAGAACGAATTTTCTCTTGCTTCCGTGTCAAAGAATGGGCCAGATAGAGAACCAGTCCCAGTTTTACCAGTTCCACCGGTTGCAAGGTCAGTCCCGGTAAACGCAACCACCGGGCGGCGCCACCAGCCTCAACTCCGAACCCTGGGATAAACAGCAAGATCAACAGCCCCATGCTTCCAACCAGCAGGGGAATTGCCAGCCGTTTCCAGTGTCGGTAGTCAAAGTACATCGCCGCCGTCATAAGCAGCAGTCCGCCCAACGCATATGCGCCTTGGCGTTTCAGGAAATAGAGGCCATCGCTATAACGGTCAGCTGCCATGATTGATGATGATGAATAAACCATTACCACGCCCAGGCAGGTCAGGGTCACTGCCAGCAAGAGCAGCGTCGTATCGACATCACGCTGCTTCATACGGCATCTCCCTGCTTGAGAGCCAGCACCAGACGGCAGAACTCATCACCCCGTCGACCAAAGTTTTCAAACATATCGAAACTGGAACAGGCCGGTGACAACAGAACCGAGCCATTCGCTTCTGTCACCTGTCGAGCAATCTGAACCGCTTCTTTCAGATCGGCAACCTGATGGATATGGCAGGCTCCACTGAGTGCTTTCTCTATCTTCGGGGCGGCTTCGCCGAGAAGAACCAGGTGCACTACCCGGTCTTCAAGCAACGGCCGCAATAAAGAATAATCCCCGCCCTTATCCTTTCCACCCGCTATCAACGTTACCGGGGCATCCAGTCCAGCGACACTCTTGAGAACACTCCCGACGTTGGTCCCTTTTGAATCGTTGTACCAACTGACACCATCCAGTTTACAAACCAGATTCATCCGGTGTTCCAGCCCACGAAATGAACAGACAGCGCTCCATGCCAGCTCAGACGGGCAACCTTCAAGTAAGGCTGGAATCATTGCCGCCATCGCATTCTCTATGTTGTGCTCTCCTTTAAGTTGCAAGTCGCTCAAAGAGAAACGAGTCTCTTCTTCGTTCCATCGCCAGACAAGCTCATTGCCGATTCTGCTCATTCCCTCATTAAGATAAGCAGACCCGGAAAAAAGCACCTTCCGGCATAAAACGTCAGCAACCAGAGACATCACCTGCTGATCATCGGCATTGAGTACAGCTATCTGGTCCGGTCCCATATTTTTGAACATCTGCTTCTTCGCGGCAAAGTAGCTATCTAGATCGGGATAGCGATCCAGGTGATCTTCACTCAGGTTCAGCAACAGCCCATAATGGGGACAGAACCGCTCAATCGTTTCCAGTTGAAAAGAGGACAATTCAACAGCCAGATAGTCCCAGTCCTCTTGCGTACAGGCCGCGACCAGCGGTGTCCCGAGGTTACCGCCGACGAAAATCCGTTTGCCCCACTGCTTGAAAATTTCACCGATCAGGCTGGTCGTTGTTGACTTGCCGTTGGTCCCGGTCACTGCCAGAATCGGGGCCCGACATTCGCGGGCTGCGATTTCAACCTCCCCAAGTAACGGGATGCCCTTGCTCAACGCATGTTTCAGTGGTTTTGTATCGAGCGGAACGCCAGGGCTGACAGCGATCAGGTCAGCCTCTTCAAAGCACTTCAATGAATGCCCGCCCAGGTCCAGATCAACCAACAAATCGTCAAGAAGATCCAGCCCAATGATCTCTTCCGGCCTGCGCCGATCAGACAGAGTCACCGTTGCGCCCCTGTCAACCAGAAAACGAACCAGAGCCAATCCGGTTTGACCGGCTCCAATGACCGTTACGCGCATGTCGGAAAACGTCTGTTTCATCGCAATTTCAGTGTCGACAGGCCGATTAGGGCCAGAATGATGCTGATAATCCAGAAGCGGACGATTATTTTAGGTTCCGGCCAGCCCTTGAGTTCAAAATGGTGGTGTATCGGAGCCATCCGAAAAACCCTTCTTCCCCAGAAACGAAAAGAGACAACCTGAACGATCACCGAGAGAGCCTCCATGACGAATATTCCGCCAACAATGACCAGAACGAACTCCTGCTTGGTGATGACGGCGACCGTACCGAGAGCACCACCAAGGGAAAGGCTGCCGACATCGCCCATGAAGACCTGTGCAGGATAGGTGTTAAACCAGAGAAAACCGAGCCCGGCTCCAACGATAGACCCGCAAACGACAGCCAGTTCACCCGCACCCTGTACACTGGTAATCTGAAGATAATCCGAAAGTTTCGCATTACCGGCCAGGTAAGCCAGGAGCAGGAAGGTTCCTGCGGCGATAATCATCGGACCGATCGCCAATCCGTCCAGTCCATCGGTCAGATTTACAGCGTTACTTGCTCCGACCATGACCAGCATGGCAAACGGGATGTACAGCAGTCCCAACTCCGGGTTGACCGTCTTGAAGAATGGCAGGCTCAAAGCAGTGCTGATCTCACTGCTGTAGAGCATCACGGCCGCCACCAGTGCGATCAGCAGCTGCCAAAACATTTTGCTCCGGGCAGAAATACCATCACTGCTTTGCTGCCTGACCTTGAGAAAGTCATCGCTGAACCCGATGACGCCATAGCCGGTTGTGACCAGCAGAGTAACCCAGACGTACAGGTTGGTCAGGTCGGCCCACATCAGGGTTGGCAGCACGATAGCCAGGAGAATCAACGCCCCCCCCATGGTCGGGGTCCCTTCTTTACGAAAGTGTGACTCTGGTCCGACCTTGCGGATAGTCTGGCCGATCTGCAAGTCGGAAAGTGTCTTTATTAACCATGGGCCGAGAATGAACGAGATGACCAAGGCCGTGATTGTGGCGTAGATGGTTCTGAAGGTGATATATCGGAAAACATACAGGGCCGCATATTCAGTGTGCAGAGGATAGAGTAAATGATAAAGCATCGACTAGCCTCCCTGCCCATTGGACTGAAGGGTGTTTTCTGGTCTCAGCAGCGCGGCTGATAACTTGTCAAGCTGTACGCCACGCGAACCTTTTACCAGAATGCAATCACCTGGGCGCTGGAACTTCAATATATGCTCAATTGCTTCATCGCATGAGGCTGTTTCAACCATCTGCGCTATCGACATCCCGGCCTCTGCGGCTCCAGCGCAGATATCTGCTGCGAACCCTCCAACGGCCACTATCTGATCCGAATTTCTCGCCGCCAGCGCTCCGATATCTCGGTGCATTTTTTTTGCATCGTCGCCAAGTTCCAGCATATCACCCAGAACGGCAATTTTTCGGCCTTCGCCCTCCTGTAACCATAAAATTTTCAGAGCTGCAGCTGCCGACATTGGATTTGCATTATAACTATCATCAAGCAGCAAGCCTCCCCCCGGCATAGGGGAAAGATTCATTCGCCCGGGGATCGGCCTGAAAGCCTCAAGACCTGAAATTATTTTTTCTGCCGGGATTTTCAGAACCTGAGCTGCGGTTGCAGCGGCCAGTGCATTCAATACATTGTGCTGGCCCGGTGCCTGCAGCTTAACGGGATAGCGCCCTGTTCCTGTTAACAACGTAAAACTGACGGAACCGGCCCCAGCATGAATATCGGTCGCCCTGACCTCGGCGTGCCCTTGCAGCCCATAGCCTACCTTCTTGACTCCATTGGCGACCGGCAAACGTGCCACTCGCTCGTCCTCCAGATTAATGACTGCGACTCCCTCATGCAAACCTGCGAACAACTCACCTTTGGCTCGGGCAACGCCAGCCAACCCCTGCAGCGTTTCAAGATGAGCAGGACCAACGTTTGTGATAATCCCGATGTCAGGGGCGGCAATTTCAGTCAACCGTTCAATTTCACCCAGAGCGCTGGTTCCCATTTCGATGACCGCCCAACGGTGCTCAGGCTTTAACTGCAACAGTGTCAACGGGAGACCGATCAGGTTGTTGAAGTTTCCTGCGGTTTTTAATCCCGGCCCTTGTTGTTCCAGAATTGACGCCAACATCTCCTTGGTAGTCGTCTTGCCTGCCGACCCGGTGATAGCTACCACCGGACCACGTAAATTCAAGCGACTTGCCGCCGCCAGATCGCCCAGTGCTCGAAGAGTATCAGTGACCCGAATGACAGGTACCGGCAAACCGGCAACAACTTCTTCGCTTAAACATGCAGCCGCTCCGTTACGAACCGCCTGAATCAGGTAGTCATGTCCATCAAATCGCGCACCGCGCAGAGGGACAAAAAGTTCTCCTGCCTTGAGATTCCGGCTATCGGTTGATATTCCACTTAAATGACGATCAGGTGTTCCGCTCGGCAGGTCGCCAGCGGTAATGCGTGCAACCATTTCCAGGCTGAACATCATTTGGACACCTCACTCGTGATAGGTGATTGTTTCGCAGTCAGCGCCAGCAGCAACTCTTCACGATCATCAAAATGCATTTTTTCATGTCCGATAATCTGATAATCTTCGTGTCCCTTTCCCGCTACCAACAGCAGATCACCACTCTGAGCATACCGCACAGCAAACCTGATCGCCGCACGCCGATCAGGAATCACTACAAACCTCTTGCCATCGCAGTCATTGGCAGTTTCTGATGTACACTCTAAAGCACCAGTTTCCAGAGCGCCCCGCCGCATCTGTTCAAGAATCGCCAAGGGATCTTCGGTGCGAGGGTTGTCTGAAGTCAGAATCGTAAGGTCGGAGTACTTGACTGCCACCCCCGCCATAACCGGACGCTTGGCAGGGTCCCGGTCGCCACCGCATCCAACCAGAGTAATCTGCTTTCTTGCATCAAGTGAGCTAAGCGTTTTTAATACCTGTTCCAACGCATCACCAGTGTGGGCATAATCGACCAGTGTCAACACACCAAGGTCATTAGCGACACGCTCGACCCGACCAGGCACCTGCGGAGCATTCTTGATCCCGGCAGAAATCTGTTCTGCGGGAACGCCTAAACTCGCTGCCGCCGCCACAGCCGCCAGCAGATTGCTCACATTGAAACTCCCGATCAGGGCAGAGTCAATTTCAACGTCGCCCTCAGGTGTATTAAATATGCCCTTGATCCCAGCTCGCTCCAGAGAGACCTGCTTCACTGAAACATCAGCATCCTCGAAACCGAAGCTCAGGGCTATCGGCAACTCATCCAACAAACGACGGCCAAACTCATCGTCACGGTTTACAACTGCACGGCCTTCTCCAAGAAGCTCACTGAACAATCTTCTTTTACTGGCAAAATAGGTCTCCAGATCGCCATGATAATCAAGATGCTCAGGAGTCAGATTGGTAAAAATCGCAACGTTGAAATCGATTCCGTCGGTTCTGTGCTGTTCGAGTGCATGTGAAGAAACTTCAAGAACAATAGAGTTGGCCCCTTGCGATTTGAACTCCGCCATCAACCGCATCAACTCGATCGACTCGGGGGTTGTATGGCTTGAACAGATCTGATTCTCTCCAAACCGGTAATCAATGGTTCCAAATACTGCGGGGTGGTATCCTCCCTGCCTGAGAATTGATTCCAGCAGATAGGTAATCGTTGTTTTACCGTTTGTGCCGGTGATGCCGATGGTTGGAATCCCTGCGCTCGGATGCTCGTAGTAGCAGCGGGCAGCAAGGGCCATTGAACGACGTGCGTTCTTCACCAACAGCAGTGTACGGTCAGCAGTCAGTTGCTCGGGTCGATTCTCGGCAACAATGGCAACCGCGCCATTGTTAATTGCTTCGGAAACATAGTGCAGACCATCCACCTTAGTTCCCGGCAAAGCGAAATAGAGTGCACCATCCTTCACCTGACGCGAATCACAGCAGAGAGAAGAGATCGTCTGTCCTGTCGGGCCAACCACCTCGTCAATCTCCATAGTCTTCATCAGCTCTGTCAGTTGCATCACCCTGCCTGTCGACAAATCAAAATGCATGGCTCAAGCGCCAAACTTGACCCACGCCTCACTATTGTATCGGACCCTTCGCCCTGGTTGCGGTGATTGCTCGACAACGCGTCCACTACCAGAAAGCCTAAGATTCAAACCACTCCGCTCCATCTGCTCTAAGACCTGCCGGTAACTCATCCCTCTGAAATCAGGCATCTGCAGACCATCCCCAGCGAGTTCCGAGGGGACTGTTGCTACACTCGCAATCTCCTCGGGTCCGGCTATTGGCAAGGAAGTCGCCTTTACGACTTCGCTCGGTGGAATATTCAGATAGCGCAACGCCTGCTCTGCAACTCGCGAAAAAACAGGAGCAGCGACAACGCCACCGTAAGTTTTCCCCTGAGGCTCATCAAGGGTGACCAGAATGACCATGGCGGGACGCTCAGCGGGAACAAACCCGACAAATGAGGCGACCCGCTTATCGACGGAATAACCTCCGGTCACCGGATCAACCTTTTGCGCGGTACCCGTTTTCCCGCCGACCTGATAACCTGATACGGCGGCCCGGGTTCCTGTCCCGCCTGGTTCAACAACTCCAATCATCATATCCCGGACCTGCCGAGCAGTCTTTTCGGAGATCACCCGTTTCCGTGCGTTAGGCTCCAGGAACAATTGCTCTGTGCCTCTGCTATCCACAATCCGTTCTACAAGATAAGGCTGCATCATCAGTCCGCCATTGGCAATGGCTGCTGTGGCGGTTGCCAGTTGAAGCGGGGTAACCGTGACACCCTGACCAAAGGAAATTGCCGCCAGGTCAATCTCAAACCAACGTGACGGTGGATGTACAGTTCCTTCAACCTCACCAGGGACATCAATACCGGTCTGTTGTCCGAAGCCAAAATCGCGTAAATAAGAATAATAACGTTCACGCTCAAGCTTTTTCCCAAGTTTGGCAAAGCCTATATTGGAACTGAACTTCAGCATTTCAGACATTGTCAAGGTTTTGTAAGCCTTGTGGTCCCGAATAGTCTTTCCACCAACCCGATAGCTCCCTTTTTCGCAGTAGAGCCGGCTATTGGGAGTAAAAAGCCCTTCTTCAAGAACGCTCGCCATTAAAAATGGCTTAAAGGTCGATCCGGGCTCAAAACTGTCACAAATGGTACGATTCCGCCAGTCGCTCGGCGTGTATTTTTGAACTGCGTTGGGATTATAGTCCGGCTGCGATGCCATGGCTAAAACCTTGCCGCTTGCTGGTTCGAGAATCACAACTGTACCCCCAACCGAGCCAGTCTGCCCGACGGCCCCTGCAAGCTCCTTTTCTGCAATATATTGCAGAGTCCGGTCAAGGGTCAGATAAAGATCCTGCCCGGGAAATCCCCCACGGACAAGTTGTTCGGCAGTCGCAAGACCCCGTCCGCGAGCATCACGCTGAGAGACCAGCAAGCCCCCCTCTCCCTGAAGCAGGGCATCATACTCAAGCTCTACACCCTCCAATCCTTTGGGGTCAACGCCCGTGAAACCTATCACCTGCCCTGCAATGCCTGCCAGGGGATAGTAACGCTTATGCTCCGGGACAAAGTGAAGTCCGGTAACTTTCAGTTGACGAATCTCCTCTGTTTTTTCAGGTGTCAACCGACGCTCAAGCCAGACAAAACCTCGTCCGGATTTCAATTTTTTACGAATCTCTTTCTCAGAAAGATCGAGTACGCCTGCCAGTTTTTTTGCCGCATCATCAGGGTCAGCAACCTGCCCGGGATCAGCATACAGAGATGAAACAGCCAAACTCAGAGCCAGGGCGTCACCATTGCGATCATAAATCGTGCCCCTCTGTGGAGACAACTTGATGATTTTCTGATGCTGTTGTACCGCCCGCTCCTGGAGATCCGGTCCAAGGACGATCTGCAGGTAATAGGCGCGCACAACAATCAGCAGAAACGCCAAAATGAACAACGCACCAAACAACCGGATGCGGATTTGAATTCCGCGCTCCGAAGGCGCCATGCTAATTCACTCTGATCACTTGGCCAGGAGCGGGAAGCTGTAGACCCAGCTCTTCTCTTGCAAGGGTTTCAATTCGAGAATCGCTGGCCAGGTGCGCCGCCTCCAGTCGCAAACGCTTGATCTCCTCCTGGCCCGACCGAATCTGGCTTTGCATGCTGGAGATTTCATATTCAAAATTAATTGCCTGTATTCTTGACCAGACGAACAACAGGGATAATAAGGAGACCAGGGCGATGACAACGAAAAGAGGTGTAAGGCGGGGACGGTCCAGAGAGAACCCATTAATTTTTACAACTGTCCTTGACATGGTTTCGGACATGTTAACCTCCTCTTGCTTCTATTCCAGACTACTGAAACCAGATCAGGATGATCAGTGGTCAGCAGCGACAAATCGCCCGCAGGATTGCACTACGAGAACGAGCATTGACTTCAATTTCTGCATCGGCCGCGCGAACACCTTTGCGGGTCAGTATCTTAACTTTCGGTTGATGTCCACATTGGCAAATCGGCAATTTGGGTGGACAAATACAACCGGTAGACTGTTCTTTGAATTTTTGCTTTACAATCCGATCTTCCAGAGAGTGGAAACTTATAACCACTAAACGTCCCCCCGGCTTCAACAATTCAATCGCTCGGGAAACCCCTGTTTCGACCTGCTCCAGCTCCTGGTTGACCTGAATTCTCAGCGCCTGAAAAACCCTGGTCGCCGGGTGGATTCGACTTGGGCGACGCCCTCCTGGGACAGCACTTCGAACCAATTCTGCCAGTTCCCCCGTTCGGGTCAGTGGTTTTATCTGTCGTTGTTCAACAATGCGCCTGGTAATCCTTCTTGCATAGCGCTCTTCACCGTACTGAAAGAAAATCCTGGTTAACTCATCTGCCTCCCGGAGGTTGACAACCTCTGCCGCGGTCTCACCAACAGTCGGATTCATTCTCATATCGAGCGGTGCATCGTAGCGGAAAGAGAATCCTCGCTCTGGAGTGTCCAGTTGATGCGATGAAACTCCCAGATCAAGCAACATCCCATCTAGTGCTTCAACCCCCAGCTCTGATAAAACATCCGCAGCCTGATCAAAGTTACAATGATGCAAACTGACCTGTTCAGCAAAGTCAGCCAGAACGTCACTTGCCTTCTGGAGTGCTGCTGGGTCGCGATCAAGACCGATCAATCTTATACCGGGCGCTGATTGCAGAACCAGTCTTGCGTGTCCCCCGCCACCTAGAGTTCCATCCAGGTAGATACCGCCAGCCCTGGGCTTCAGCCACTCCAGAACCTCTGCCGGCATGACCGATAGATGCTGAAATGGAGCATCTTCCATATTCTAGAAACCCAGATCTGCTTGCGCTTGAGCGTTCTCTTTCAACAGCGCCTCAGAATCCTGATGAGCCTTCGTGTAGGCCTGCTGACTCCATATCTCAAACTTCCCGGACATTCCAACAACCACAGCATCCTTCTGCAGGTCGGCATAATCTCTAAGGGATTGGGGAATCTGGATTCTGCCTTGTTTATTAAACAAACACTCCTGTGCCGGGGAAATCCTGGCCCGCCAGCTTGCCTCTTTGAGGGGGCCGGCAGGTAGCGCTTCGACCTTTGCATAGATCTCGTGCCACCGACTCGGAGGATAAGCAACCAGGCCACCATCGAAGGTCGTGACAAAAACACTTTCACTCTGGTACGATTCACGCAGTTTCTCCCTAAAGGCAGCCGGAACACTAATGCGGCCCTTAAGATCAATACTGACATTGTGCTTACCAGAAAAATTCATCATTGACACCATTTGACACTATTTGACACTACGATGTGAAAAATATACCTACGGTCTTATTGACTGTCAAGGAGTTTTCCTTATCTTTCAAATGTTTGTCATATCTGGGAAATACTGCGCTAGAGGGAATTACCATGTGGAACGGCAGGAGTGAGCCCTGCTTTTTTTCGACAGAGACAGATTTTCAAATCATCACCCCGTGAAAACCTGTGTCTTGCACGAAGAAAATTCGAGTCAAAAAAAAAGCAGCCCATTCGGGCTGCCATATCGATGCAGATGTCTTCTTTTTATCATTGATCATTCGGTCGTTCCGGCAGAGTCATAATAACCTCCTCGATCCTTCGCCCATCCATCCGGCGGACACTAAAAAGAACACCTTCCGTGTCACATCGATCCCCCTCTGATGGAATCCGTCCCATCTGCTGCAACAGATAGCCTGCTAAAGTCGTGACATGTTCTTCTGGCAGATTCAGCTCAAAGCGGCGATTAACCGTTCTTAGAGAAACCGCTCCATCCGCCAGATAGGTTCGATCCGCCAGTTGGCGAAAGTCGACTTCTTCGATGTCGTATTCATCATGAATCTCACCAACGATCTCTTCAACAACATCCTCCAGTGTGACAATGCCCTCAACCCCGCCATACTCGTCCACGACCATCGCCAAGTGCTCTCTTTTCTTTCGAAAGGTCTGCAGCAGAACCCCAACCCGCGTGGATTCAGGAGCAAAAAACGGGCTGCGGCAGTTATCGGTCAAGGAGAATTCTACAGGGCGATCAGCATAGGCCAAAACATCTTTCGAATGTATAATCCCGACAACATTATCCAAGCTTTCATCATAGACGGGAAAACGGGAATGACCACTATTTCGCACACTCTCCAAAACCGTTTGAAAGTCTGCATCGGAAGCGATGCCGACCACCTCCGTTCGCGGCAGCATCACATCACGCACCCTGGTTTCCGACAGGTCGAAAATACTATGTAGCATCCGTCTCTGCTTGGCAGTCACAACACCACTCTCTTCCCCCACCTGGATGATCGATTTGATTTCATCCTCGGATAGTGGTAACTGCTCCACTTTCCGCCCCGACAGCAGACCTGTCATTAGACCTGAAATCAAGGTAACAACTCGTACGACAGGCGTTAACAGCCAGAGGACCCCCAGAATCGGTTGCAGCACGAGAAAAGATGTTTTTTCGGGGTTTTGAGCGGCGTAGGTTTTGGGACAAAGCTCGGAAAATATCAGCAAAACCGGAGTCAGAATCAGGATGGTCAGGAGCTCTCCTTCTTCCCCGAAAGACCCCACCAACAGACCAGTCGCAACAACTGTCGCGGCAATATTGACCAGGTTATTCCCTACCAGGATAGCTCCCAGCAAGCGGTCAGGAGATTCCAGAAGTGCTGCCAACCGATCAGCACCCGGATACTGTTTCTGCTGCAGATACTTCACGCGCATCCGGTCAAGAGCCAGCAATGCTGTCTCCGATCCGGAAAAGAAACCTGACAGCGCCAGCAGCAAAACCAGCCCCAGCAGGCGTATAATCGTTTCCTCTGTCATACAGACTCCGAGTATTGTTCACAAAATGCGGAAGAAAAAATCTTTCGTCGCGATATTATACCAAGCAAATCAAAAGGGGAAGAGCAACAGCGTTGCGACACGACCCTCACACATGATATAAGCCAGAAACCAAAAAAGAAGGGGCATTCTCATGCAAATGACGATTCCTGAAACTCTGGAACAGGCCAAGCTGGAACATGCGCGCCTGTCTACAGAACTACATCATCACAGCTATTGCTATCACGCCCTCGACAACCCTGAAATCAGTGATGCAGAATATGATCAGCTTCTTAAGCGATTACTTAACCTTGAAAAATCTTATCCTGAATTAATTACGGTCGACTCCCCTTCGCAGCGAGTTGGCGCAGCCCCCCTCAAGAAATTTTCCCAGGCACAACACGCCAAGCCTATGCTGTCCCTGGAAAATGCTTTCAGTGATATGGATCTGTCTGATTTCGATGCGAGAATCAGGCGCTTTCTTTCCACCAACGATGAAATCGAATATCTTTGCGAAATGAAACTCGACGGCGTCGCTGTTGCGTTGACATACGAGAATGGTTATCTGGTACGAGGGACGACTCCTGGCGATGGCACCACAGGAGAAGACATTACAGAGAACAGCAGAACCATAGGTTCCATCCCGCTAAAACTGACAGAAGACGCACCATCACAATTGGAAGTACGTGGCGAAATCTACATGGAACTGGACGACTTTCGCAAAATGAACCAGAAGCGAAGGGAGGAAGGGGAGGTTACCTTTGCCAATCCCCGCAACGCAACAGCGGGGAGTCTGCGTCAACTCGACCCACGGATAACTGCAGCGAGGCCTTTAACGATCAACTGCTATGGTGTCGGCTCGCTAAGCGACAGCAAGCCTGAAAGCCATTTTGACATCCTGAAATCCCTGAGATGCTGGGGCCTCAAAGTTAACCTTGATACTTTACGAGTTACCCACAATATTGAAGGTGTAATCACTTGCTATCGCGAAATGCTCGCTCTGAGAGAGAACCTACCTTTCGAAATTGACGGGATGGTGGTCAAAGTAAACAGTTTATCACTGCAACAGGAATTAGGCGAAAAAAGCCGCACCCCTCGATGGGCTATTGCCCGCAAGTTTCCTGCACGACAAGAGCAGACCATTCTGGAAGACATTAAGCTCCAAGTGGGACGAACCGGAGCAATCACACCCGTCGCCCAACTGAAGCCCGTCAATGTCAGCGGGGTTACTGTATCAAGAGCAAGTTTGCACAACTGGGACGAAATAGAACGTCTTGGCATCCAGATAGGTGACACTGTCATTGTTGAACGGGCTGGTGACGTGATCCCTGACATCGTACGTGTGATGACGGAACACAGGACCGGGAGCGAAACTCCGATTATCGAACCGTCCACCTGTCCGGCTTGCGGTTCTAGAGTCAGTCGTGCAGAAGGCGAGGTTGTCCCCCGTTGCCAGGGATTAAGCTGCCCTGCTCAACTTAAAGAATCGTTGAAGCATTTCGTTTCTAAGGGGGCCATGGACATTGAGGGGATGGGTGACCGTATTATCGACCAACTCATTCGACTCGACTTAATTTCAAACATTGCAGACATCTATAATCTGCAGGAAGAGGATTTTTTCCGTTTCGAAAGGATGGGTAAGACCCTTGCCAATAAACTTCTCGCAGCAATCAGCAAGAGCAGACAACAGCCCCTGGAGAGGTTTGTCTTCGGCTTGGGCATCAGGCACGTCGGCATTCATGTTGCTAAAATCCTCAGTCGTCAATTCGGTTCTCTCGAAAAGATTCAATCGGCAACGGTTGAGGAACTTCAGAATATTCATGAAATAGGACCACAGGTCGCTAAAAGCATAAAAGCTTTTTTTGAGGACCCTCAAAATATTGATGCACTGAACCAGTTGAAGCACCTTGGCCTGGATCTATCGACCGCAAACCAGCAACGTGGACATGGATTACAAGGAAAGACTTTTGTTTTCACAGGGGCATTGGAGCGATTCACTCGCGCGGAGGGACAGTCTCTGGTCGAGCAACAAGGCGGTCGAGCGAGCGGAGCTGTAAGCAAAAAAACTGATTATCTGGTTGCCGGATCGAATGCCGGGAGTAAACTTACAAAAGCAGTGAAGCTCGGTATAGAGATCCTCGATGAAGAAGAGTTTCTGGAACTGTTAGATGAACTCAAGGAGTAAGCATTGTCTCACACTCGTGCCACACTCATCATAAAAGGCAGGGTTCAGGGCGTTTTCTACAGGCAATCCACCAAGGAAGCGGCCCAATCCCATAAAGTCTCGGGTTGGGTGAGGAATTTACCTAACGGTGATGTCAAAGCCGTCCTGGAGGGCCATGAAAAGGATGTGAAGAACGTCATTGCCTGGTGTTGGGGTGGGCCTCCGGCAGCAAAGGTCGAAAACATTATTGTTGATTGGAGCGCATCCACTCTTGATTTCAGTGAGTTTTCAATCCGTTGAAAACACCAACAACCCTTTTCATGGCAAAGGGTTGCTGGGAAAAATAATGTTATTGGCTAGAGATAAAAGGTCCCCAGCATATTATTGCTGTCATCACCGTAGGTTCCCTGATCCCCGGTTAAGATTGAGAAGTCAACCTCGGCCCAAGTTCCTCCAGCACCTTCAATACGATAAACACCCTGACAAGGCTCACCATAGATATCGACCATGATCGGCTGAAGAGTACTCAAATCGATATACCCTACTGTCGATTCATAGATACGGCCTGAAATGCTCACTTGCTGCTCCATACCCACGTCGACAACCGAGACAGTGTAATCCTCCAGCTTGGCCTTCAGGCTGGTCCCAACTTGCTGCATGATCATGTTGATCTGCATGATCTGGGCTGACTGGACATTGTCAAACCAACTCAAAGCAGTTCCGTCGAGCACAATTGAATCATTGTCGGCAACAAAATCATAAGTCAAATGTTTAAATGTCACAGAGTAAGTGGCAAATTCAGGGTTTCCAATATCTGCAATGCCAGACGCATTTAGCAACATGGTGCCATCCATGACGACCCCACCACCTGAATTACAGCTTGCCATTGACAAGGTAGCATTGAGCGCGCCAGTGAATTCGTCGAAGGTACCTGAAATCGTCATGTTACCAGAAATTTCGCACGGCTCGGTAAATGCCGGAATTGCCATCGCGGCGAAGGTAGCGTTATCACTCAACTGATTTACAGTAATCCTTTCGGGAAGGGCACCGATCATATCAACAAGTTGAGGAAGTACCGAGGTCGCTTCACCATCACTTGAGACAACCTGAAGTGCAGAAATGGGTAACGGGTCTGACAACTCCGAACCATAATAAGCCAATGCCGCCAGATCTGCGGCATTTTCCTCAGTTACTGTTGCCTGTGCTGTGATCCCATCATAACTCACTGTGGCAGAACCGCCACCGCCACCACCGCAGGCACTCAGAAGTACAACAGTAGCAGCCAACATCAATAATCGATTCATTCCATTCTCCGAATTTATAGTTATTAATTAATATCCGCAAATAATTAACAGATAATCATTTTCAATGCAACAAAAAAGGGCTCCACCTCTTTCGAGATGGAGCCCTTTCAGTTTAATTTCGGCGGCGACCTACTTTCCCACACAGTCTCCCGTGCAGTATCATTGGCGCTGTAGGACTTAACTTCTGTGTTCGGGATGAGAACAGGTGTGACCCCTACGCTATAGCCACCGAAAAG
>Ga0102946_1000083_pt1 | contig 31736 bp, 27 predicted proteins | sample SalPon2A_A_D1_MG_FD_78209 | JGI IMG/M metagenome (GOLD analysis project Ga0102946, IMG submission 78209) | Soil microbial communities from South San Francisco under conditions of wetland restoration - Salt Pond MetaG R2A_A_D1_MG | ecosystem: Environmental > Terrestrial > Soil > Wetlands | place... | reverse complement strand
CGAAACCGACAGGCTCCCCGTCTTCCTGCGGGTCTCCGTATGAAGGCCCCGGACCGGCTTCGCCAATCCATCCGCAATCGGCCTGAGGCGGAATCGTGTAACCGAGATGATTGAGTGAAAATCCGAGTGTCATGGCTGTATGCTTGATGCCATCTTCGTTGCCGGTAATCACACAAGCACCAACTTTGCCGTAATAAACTGACTGGCCCTTGTCGTTGAGTTCTCCGGACATGGCGTAGAGGCGTTCAATCAGGATGCGGCAGATGGAGCTTTCTTCACCCAGCCAGAGCGGTGTTCCAATGATCAGGATGTCGCTGGCCAATATCTTGATCCAGACCGCCGACCATTCGTCCTTGTCCCAACCATGCTCGGTCATGTCTGGGTAGACACCAGGTGGCACAGCATATTCTGCCAGGTGCAGGTGCTCCACGGTGACATCCTGCTTGCGCATGATCGCTGCGGAAGCATTGAGGAGCAATTTGGTGTGGCTCTCCTCGGAATTCTTCTTCAGGGAAGTATTGATGAACAGCGCTTCAAGATCAGAAAAATCGGTCATGACAACAGATCATACCGGTATTGTTTGAAGCTGACGAAATTTCATTCTCATTCTGCAAAGGGCGACCTGACTTCGTGCCCAAGTGTATTTCTCCTCTCCTTGCTGCATCGATCGGAAGTAAAGCCAGAAAGGGAACGCTGGAGCTGTGGATTGAAAAACCTGTGTTTCTGATTACGCCATGACTTAATAATGTTAAGCGTCCATTTTTGGGCTCAGGCGACAACCATTAATCCCTGATCCAGGGGCTTGGTCATGAATGGTTGATGGGTATTTCTGCAGGCAATCCGCAACCCAAAAATCCGGACCCACCCACTTCGATTTGCCTTTTCTAGTGTCATATTGCTAACATTTGGTATTGAGGGGCTGTGATTTGGCCTATCAAAAAGGAATCCAAATTCCAGGGAGGGAATATGGCGTACTTAATTGGCGCGTCGTTTTTTGGGCTTTTTTCTGTTCTTATCACCCTGTGGTTGTTTCGCCGGTGGCGACTTGCCAATGAAGGCGTCGTGGTTCGCGGGCGCGTCGTTGAAAAGGTATTGACGTTCGGCAAGGCAACCCGTTCTGTAGCAGGTATTATCAAGTACGATTTTCTCACCCCGCGCGGCGAATATGTCGAAAAATCCGTCGTGGTTGGCGAAGCTGTCCTGATTGAATGTGAGGAAGGCTCTGAAATCGACGTGGTATACCTGAAGGACAATCCTGACATCAGTGAGACCAGGCAAATGGTTGATACGGCCAGAGCATCTTTGAAACTGCCGCCATTATCGGCTGCCAGTAATGGCTGCCAGTAATGACTGACCAGGAACCGGTTTTTTCAGCCAGTGTGGGGCTACAAATTCTGTAAGTCTCTGAACTGATTTGTTTTCGAAAGAAAACGTTTGTTGTTTTTCTTATAACTGTATTTCAGTAGTGGGGTGACCAAGGATGGAAAACCTTCTGCAATCTTTGCCGATTGAACGGCAACTTTTCAAAAACGTAACCGAAACCGAACATCGCGGAAATTCCTGCGTGATTTCCTTTCCCCAACCTCGTCGTCGCGGACGGTATTGGGTGGCTACGGTGATCATCATTGGCTTTGTACTATTACTTGGCTTAAGTAGCCAGGCTGGCATTTAGCCCTTGATCATAATGAATGGGTCGCGGCCAGAAGACCGCTCCCACATTTATATTGCAACTTAGGGTCGCGGCCGAAAGACCGCTCCTACAAATTTCTAGAACGTCAATCAATGCTTGTAGGAGCGGTCTTTCGGCCGCGACCCGGGTTATTTGGCTTTTGCGCCCGGACCTTTGACAAACCGGCCAGGGGTAGCGCCGGTATGCTCGCCGTCTTCAAGAACCTGCACACCATTCACAAACACGTGCTCAACGCCGGTTGAATACTGGTGCGGTTCAGCAAAAGTAGCATGGTCCTGGATGGTGGCGGGGTCGAAAATAGCGATATCGGCAAAATAGCCGATCTCAATTGCTCCGCGCTTGTCCAGCTTCAGGTTTTCAGCCGGAAAACTGGTCAGGCGACGGATGGCCTCCTGGAGAGAAATAACCTGTTCGTCGCGAACATACTTGCCCAGCAATCGGGCAAACGTGCCATAAGCGCGTGGGTGGGGGTTGGAGAGCAGGAAAGCGCCTTCAGGCGCCAGCGATTCTGCGTCGGAGTCGAAGGCCATCCAGGGCTGGGCAATTTTTTTCTTTACGTTTTCTTCCGACATCAGGAAGTATACGGTGCCGACGCGGCTGCCGTCCTCGATCACCAGGTCCATGATGGTTTCCTCGACGCTGGTGCCACGCATTTCAGCGACTTCCGCAACCGTTTTACCAGTCAGGTGTTTCAAATCAGGATTCTTGAATCCAACCAGTATGACGTTTTCAGGGCCTCCCGCTGCGTAATAGAGGTTTTCCCAATCCTCGGCATCGCTTGAGATCGCCACTTTCATTTGCTCGCGAATTTCAGGATCCCTGAGGCGTTCAGCCCAGGCCTCGTAACCACCTTCCTGTACCCATGGCGGCATGGCGGCGTCAAGGCCGGTTGCGCCGGCAGTGTAAGTGTACATATCAGCCGTGATGTCCAGCCCATCGGCGCGAGCTGATTCGACCATCGCGAACACCTGGTCAATCTTGTTCCAGTTTTTCTTGCCGGCTGCCTTAAGGTGATAAATCTCGGCGCCTATGCCTGCCTCGCGCGCAATGGTTATCAGTTCGTCGACAGCTTCCAGTAAATTGTTGCCCTCGCTCCTGATGTGGGAAATATAGCGGCCACCATACTCGGCAGCCACCTTGTTTAGTTCGATCAGCTCCTCGGTTTCCGCGTAAAAAGCAGGGGCGTAGATCAGTGAACTACCCACACCAAGCGCGCCTTCCTCCATGGCCTGGCGTACCAGTGCCTTCATGCGGTCCAGTTCTTCGGCTGTTGGCGCACGGTCCTCCTCGCCCAGTTCATGCATCCTAACCGTGGTTGCGCCTACGAATGAGGCAACATTCGTCGAGACGCCCTTGTCTTCCAGGTACTGCAGGTATTCTCCAAGCGTGGTCCATTCGATGTCGTACTTGATGTCTGACTGCCAGTCCATGAATTGCTGCTTCAGGGCATCGTTGAGAGGGCCATATGAGACTCCTTCACCCATGACTTCCAGCGTGACTCCCTGGCGAATATCGCTCTGTGAATGTCCGTCTTCGATCAGGCTGTCGGTGGCCCAGCTCAGCATGTTAATAAAGCCCGGCGCGACGGCAAGTCCTTCAGCATCGATGATTATGTCTGCTGTGCCTTCAAGATCACCCACCTTGACGATCCGGTCACCCTTGATGCCGATATCTGCCGTCACCGGGTCGCCGCCGTATCCGTCGTAAACCGTTCCGTTTTCGATCAGCACATTGAAATGTGGTGGCTGAACCGGCGTTTGACTCGCCTGTGATGTTTCGGTTGCTTCCTGCTGGCAGGCAATCAACGTGAACGTAAGCAGCAGGGTGGCAACGCGTGCCAGGCAGGAAAACTTCATCATGTGGATATTCCTTTAATCGAGGGTCTTGTTAAACCGCATCACTGCAATGGTCATTGCTGCTGCAATGAATACACCGAGTATCAGCAGTTCGTTGCCCAGTTCAGCCAAGTTGGCGCCTCGCAGTATAACGCCTCGAATGAGTCGCATGAAATGAGTCATTGGCAATGTTTCTGCAATCCACTGCGCGACCGTCGGCATTCCCTCGAACGGAAAAATAAAACCTGAGAGCAATATGGAGGGCAAAAGAATGAAGAATGTCAGTTGCATCGCCTGGAACTGTGAGCTGGTGAGTGTCGAGATCACCAGGCCCAACGCAAGGTTGGCCACGATAAACACCAGGCTGACCAGGTAGACGTCCGTCAGCAGGCCACGCATAGGCACGGCAAACAACAACCAGCCCAGTGCCAAAACGACTGTCACCTGAATAAGACCAATAAAAACATACGGCAGGATCTTCGCAATCATCAGTTCCGAGGATCTCACCGGTGTGGTGATCAGCAACTCCAGGTTTCCGCGTTCGCGCTCGCGGACGATGGCAACCGCCGTAAACAGGATCATGGTCATGGTGAGAATGACCCCGATCAAACCGGGCACGGTATTGACTGCAGACCGTCGCTCAGGGTTATAAAGCGTGCGCACTTCCAGCGATGGTGGCCGATCGTTCACCGGCGAGACGCGTGCCGGCTGCGCCAAACCCCTGAGCGCGCCCTGGACGACTGTATCAGTGCCATCAACCAGCGCCTGCGCTGCTGCCCGGTCGCCCTGCATCAAACGACGATCGAAATCTGGCGGTATGTAAATTCCCGCCTTGATTTCACCCCGGCGAATCATGGCTTCCAGTTCCTCGGCACTGCCTGCTTCGCCAACGATGTTGATCACCTGTGACTGCGACAAGTCCATCACGTATTGCCTGGAGGCAGAAGTCAGGGCGAGGTCTGCCACCGCGGCATTGAGATCACGAACATCCATGTTAATGGCATAGCCAAACAACAAAAGTTGCAGCGTTGGAATGCCGATGATCATGCCGAAAGTCAGTCGGTCACGGCGCAACTGTCGCAATTCCTTGCGCACGATCGCCATTATGCGCCGCAGTGACTTCATTAAGCTGTCTCCGCCGTGTTTGTCTCTGGTTCCTCATCACGATGACGCTTTCGTTCCTGAGTTGCGGCAACAAAAACGTCTTCCAGGCTTGGTGAGACCCGCTCGCAGCTTTCAACGGGCAGCCCTGCTGAGGTCAGGACACTCGCCAGTTTTTCTTCGGCCTGCTCCAGGTCTCGTTCGACCATGACCCTCAGAGTGTTACCGATCTGAGCGGAACTGTGAACGAACGAGGCGGCCGGAGAAACATGGCTTGCAGCGCCTTCGCTGTGGTCCGGAAAAAGGAATTTGCTGATCGCGCGTGGGCTTGAGGAGTGAAGTAACAAAACCTGGGCATCAATTCCTCGTGAAAGCTCATCCGGAGTTCCTGCGGCCACAAGGCACCCCTCGTCGAGGATGGCCAGCGCATGGCAACGCTCAGCCTCATCCATGTAATGGGTGGAAACCAGGATGGTGGTGCCTTCATCCACCAGTTCGAAAAGGCTTTCCCAGAATGCCCGGCGATTTTCAGGGTCCACGGCACTGGTTGGCTCATCCAGGAGCAGGAGCCGCGGTTCGTGCAGGGTGCAGGCAGCAAGCGCCAGGCGTTGTTTCTGGCCACCACTGAGAGTGCCCGCAAATTGTCCCAGCAGGTGTCCCAGCTCATAACGCTCCACCACATCGTTAATCCGTTGTTTGGCGCGTTTGGAATCCAGCGAATAGATTTCCGACATGAAACCCAGGTTTTCGCGTGCAGTCAGGTCTGCATACAAGGAAAACTTCTGGGTCATGTAGCCGATGTCCAGCTTGAGTTGTTCAGCCTGTTTGGGGATATCCAGGCCAAGGACTTGGATTTCACCATCACTGGGGGTGAGCAGGCCGCACAACATTCGGATGGTCGTGGACTTGCCGGAGCCATTGGGCCCGAGGAAGCCATAGATCTGGGCTTTTGGGACATCAATATCGAGTTCGCGGACGGCCTCTACGGGCCCAAAGTTCTTGCTCAGTCCACGAGCGCTGATGGCGATTTCGCTCATTAATTTATTGTCCGGACGCGCCGGTGGGTGGAAGGGCAACCAGGGGAACGCCGACCGGAAGTTCGCTGGCAGCCGGCAGATCGACTTCCGCGATATAACTCAGTCGTGATCTGTCGTGCTCAGTCAGTGCAAAGTAAGGGGTAAAACTGGCGTCTGAAGAAACCCAGCGAACAGTGCCTTCATATGGTTGTGCCTGGCCATCAATAGAGACGTTTAGCCTGGAGTCCGCCTTGATTGTGCTCTTGAGATTTTCAGGAACATAGATGCGTGCGTAGGTGCGATTGTCATCAAGCATGATGGCGACCGTCTCTCCCTGCAATGGTCGTTCGCCCAGCCTTGCCAGCACCTTGTCCACGCGCCCATCAACAGGGGCGTGTAATTTTGTTCTGTCGACGGCAAGCCGTGCTTCTTCAACCGCTGCAGTCGCTGACTTGAGCGCCGCGGCAGCCTGCTGCAATTCCTCGATGGTTGTGCCATTGAGTAATGCGCCTAAAGATTCTCGTCGCGCGGATTCCATCGATCCGGCGGTTGAATAGCGGGTATTGGCCCGATCAAGGGCTTCCTGGGTGGAAAGTCCCTTGTCGAATACACCCTGGATTCGATCAAGCTCTGCTTTCGCGTTGATGGTTTCAGCCTGGGCTGATTCCAGCAACGCCCTGGCTTCGCGAATGGATTCTTCACGCGGGCCGCGTTCCAGTTCTGCGAGCCTGGCTGCTACACGTTCACGTTCACCCTCCAGTCGCTCATGCTGAACTTCCATTCGTTCAGCATCCTGTTCTATCAACAGGGTTCCTGCCTTCACCCATTGCCCGTCAGCCACATGGATGATGGCGATCGGTTCGTTGCTTTCAAACGCCAACTCAATACGGTTTCGCTCCAGTGTTCCGACCATTCCCTGAACAGATGCTTCTTCGCATGCTGTCAGGAGCAGAAGTGCGGCAGTTGTAACCAGGAATCTGATTGCCGTTTTGAGTTTCATGATGAAAAACCTTTTTCAACAAACCTTGAGATGTGTTTTTTCAGTTCGACCACCGCCGGTCCGCTCATGTGAACATCAAGCACCTGCTCGGCGACCGGTCGAACAATGAAAGGAAAAATGGCCAGCGACATGAGAGTGAGGGCGCCGATTGCAGGCGGCGTGTCAACACTTATGCGGCCATTTTTGATTTCACGTTCCAATAAACCGGGAAGGGCCCCACCAAGTCGTGGCGCCAGGTGCTCTGCGAAGTGTGCCTGCATCACGCCACCTGGCAGCATGACTTCGCGAATGATCAGGTAAGGCAAATTGGGGTGGGAGGCGATGGTGTCCATCAGCGTGTCAACGATTTCAGCCGGGGCAACTTCGTGCTCCGATTGCATGGCCTCAATCGAATCGGCAAGAGGACTCAGTGCTTTTTCCAGAACTGCCTTGAGCAGGGATTCCTTGTTGCCGAAGTAGTAGTGAATCATTGCCGGATTTGCATCCGAACGATCGGCAATTTCTCTTATCGATGTGGCTGCATAGCCACTTTGCGCGAAGAGGTCTTCAGCAACTTTCAGGATGGTTGCTTTGACGTCAGTCGCAGAGGCTGCGTCTGGTCGTCCCAGCGTGGTTTTTTTCTTGTCAGGTAGTGGCATGAGAACAATATTAAACAAACGTTTAATTAATTTCAATCATCCAGTTCATGCGACATTAGAGTGGTCAGCCTTCGGTTATGATTGTCGTTCACACACAGTCTTTTCACATAGCGGCGAACAAGGTATTCCAGTGAAAGAATTCAGACACTTCATAAACGGTGAATATGTTTCTTCGGCAAGTGGTCACGTCTTTGAAAACCGCAATCCTGTTGATAACAGCCTGATCGGGATGATTTGCGAGGGAGGTCCGGCCGAGGTTGATTCTGCCGTTGCTGCGGCTCGAGCGGCCCTGTCAGGTCCATGGGGCAGTCTTGGCCAGGCGCAGAGAACCGGGTTACTCAACCGGGTGGCCGAGGGAATCGAGGCCCGGTTCGAGGAATTCCTTGCTGCAGAATGTCGTGATACAGGCAAACCCCGTTCGGTGGCATCCAGAATCGATATTCCGCGAGGTGCAGCCAACTTTCGTGCCTTTTCAGAAACGCTGGCCAATCATCCGACTGAAACTTTCAGGATGGACACACCGGACGGACTTGGCGCGCTCAATTATGGTCAGCGCTCTCCCAAGGGTGTCATTGCGGTCATCTGCCCCTGGAATCTGCCTCTGCTGCTGATGACATTCAAAGTCGGGCCTGCACTGGCCTGTGGTAACACCGTGGTGGTGAAACCCTCGGAGGAAACGCCTGCAACGGCCACCTTGCTGGGTGAAGTCATGAACGATTGCGGCGTTCCACCCGGTGTATTCAATGTCGTTCATGGTCTGGGTCCGGAATCAGCCGGTGAGTATCTGACCAGACACGAAGACATCGACGCCATTACGTTCACGGGTGAGACCAGGACAGGCGAAATCATCATGCGTGCGGCATCTGTGGGCTTGCGCAACATTTCCATGGAGTGCGGAGGCAAGAATCCGGCACTGATCTTTGCTGACTGCGATATGGAAAAGGCGGTTGCGGGGACTGTGAGATCCGCTTTCGTCAATACCGGCCAGGTGTGTCTTTGTACCGAACGTGTCTATGTTCAGCGCCCGATTTTTGATGAGTTCGTGCAAAAACTCAAAGAAGGTGCTGAAAAACTCATAATCGGCCAGCCCGAAGATGAAACAGCGGATTTCGGCCCGCTGATCAGCCTGGGTCACCGCGAAAAGGTGCTGTCCTATTTTGGCCTGGCAGAGGAAGAAGGAGCCAGGGTCGTGACCGGCGGTGGTGTGCCGGAAATGGGTGGTGACCTGGACAACGGCGCGTGGATTGAGCCAACCATCTGGACCGGCCTGGATAACAATGCCAGCGTGGTTCGGGAAGAGATTTTCGGACCCTGCTGCCATGTCATGCCATTCGATGATGAGGCAGAGGCCATCGCCCTGGCAAACGATACAAACTATGGGCTGGCAGCGACCGTCTGGACTGAAAGCTCATCACGTGCGACACGTGTTGCCCAGTCTCTGGAGGTTGGCATTGCATGGATCAACACCTGGTTCCTGCGTGACCTGCGAACGGCGTTTGGCGGTGCCAAGCAATCAGGTATTGGTAGAGAGGGTGGTGTGCATGGTCTCGACTTTTACACTGAGCTCAAGAATATCTGCATGAAGCTCTAATCTTCGTCATATGGACTGTCGGCGAACTGGACTGTGATCCACCCATGGTTTAAGTGCGTGCTACTGTTTTGTAAACCCTTTTGTAAAAGCTCATGTCAGAGGCGTGCTATATCACCAGCCCTCACCTGAGTCCGCGGTCCACCGAAAAGATGGTGGACTACCCCCGCGTGTTGCCGCTTGATGGACCCGCGTATACAGGCCGTCCATGGCCTGGATACGCTAATTCGGCTTCCCTGCCGAATTGTCCAGTCGCGTCTGCCCCGCGAGGCGCTGCCAAGGTGATGGCCGGTCATATACCACGCCAGCAGCCGGTGGCTTAAGTGCACCAACCCACTATGGTTTATGGCTTCTTGGAAAACACCAAATCCAATCATGTTTGGCACTGACCTTAGGAAGTGGTTGCAGGGTATTACTTCGCGACCTTCGGCGACATGGACGTCGCCGAAGAGCTACAGGGATGTATTTATGCGTGTCGTGGAGTGATACCCTGCGGCCACTATTTCTTATGTACTGCGCGAATTTTACGGATCGACTAACTCCGCAGCCATTCTCGCGAGTGGTTTGACCAGTCCGCCAATTTGCAGAGCGCGTTCATTGGATGCATTGCCGTCGAGCGCCCGCTTTTTCACACCCTGGAGAATGGCAGCCAGGCGAAAGAAGCTGAACACCAGGTAGAAATTCCAGTTCGGGATGTTACTGATGCCCATGCGTTTGCAATATGACTCGATGTAAGCTGCCTCGGATGGGATGCCAAGCAATTCCCGATCGAGATCTCCGAGGCCAGGAATGATGCTGCCACCTTTCACACGCCACTGCATGCACTGGTAGGCAAGATCTGCAAATGGATGCCCGAGCGTTGACAGTTCCCAGTCCACCAACGCCACCACCCGTGATTCAGTCGGGTGGAAAATCATGTTGTCCAGGCGATAGTCGCCATGTACAAGCGCCACGCGACCGTCGTCTTCGGGCGTATTGGTGGCCAGCCATTCGATAATGGTGTCCATTTCCGGAAGTACCTCGGTTTCGGTGGCGCGGTACTGACCGGTCCATCGACCGACCTGTCGTTCAAAATAGTTGCCGGGTTTACCGAAATCCGAAAGACCTGTGGCCTTGATGTCAACGCTGTGCACAGCCGCCAGCACCCGGTTCATCTCATCGAAGATTTCTCCACGCTCTGAAGATTCCAGTTTCGGAAGAGCAGGGTCCCACATCACCCGGCCTTCAACATATTCCATCAGGAAAAACATGCTGCCGATGATCGAATCATCTTCGCAAAGCAGGTAGGTTGCAGGGACCGGTACAGGGGTTTCCGCGAGCGCGGACATCACCCGGTATTCCCGATCAACGGCGTGTGCAGATTTCAGCAATTTGCCCGGTGGTTTGCGGCGCAGCACATATTTGCCGCTGGCTGCCGTGATCAGGAAAGTCGGGTTTGATTGTCCCTGGGCAAATTTTTCCGCGGTGAGCGGTCCGCTGAAACCACTTAATTTAGATTCCAGGTAGTTCGAAAGGGCTTTGGTGTCAAAATCGAGTTTGATGTCAGTAATTACTCATGCTCAGGATTGATCCGAACACCATCCACCGAATTTGAGACGATTTCGAGGTCAAAATTTGCGGTTCCGTGACGCTTCTTGATCAGCACGTCCTCACCGTCATCACGCTCTATATGAAACAGGTCCCTGGAGAGTTGGGCCTTGAGTCCCTTTACCACAGTCTTTGCGACACCATTTTCACCGGTGTTGTTCTCAACAGCGACCTCGGCAGTGATGGGTTCGCCACCAATCGGGGTCAGCGTGATCACGATGGAGCCATCTGAGTTGGCCTTGCCGCTGAATTGAATACGCCATTTGTTTGACGGGCTGGCATACGCGGTCAGGGCAGTCATGAGGAACGTGAACGCGATTGTGATTTTGAGGCTCCGCACGAAAATATTCTGACTCATCGATTTCTCCGGTGAGGTTCGGGAAGCCGAAAATATAGCAGAATCTCCATGCTTGCTGATGTGAAATGCAATCAATATTTGATAAACAAACACTTGTTTGGTTAAATCATGGTATGAACGCTCAGACAAGTACGCACAAAGCTCTCGATTTCCCGGTCCGGGTATTGGTCACCAAGATTGGCCTTGATGGCCATGACCGCGGCAGTCGAATCGTTGCGGCCTACCTCAGGGATGCCGGAATGGAAGTGATTTATACACCGCCCTGGCAGGAAGTGGAGGCCGTCGCCACGCTTGCGCTGCAGGAAGATGTGGATGTTATTGGATTAAGTTCGCTGGCGACTGATCACCTCATCGTCCCGGACCTGATGGAGCGTCTTCGTGAAGTTGGCATGGGGCATGTCAAAGTCGTGGTCGGAGGGATTGTTCCTGAAAGCGAACACGGGTTGCTGGCAGAAGCAGGAGTGAGCCGTATTTTTCAGCCGGGTGCAAGACGAGACGATATCGTCGATTGTGTTTCTCAACTGGCTGCCCAGGCCCGGTTTGATGCCGACGACCTGGCGGAGGTATGAATTATGAATGATCAGACTGCGCGACAAATGTCACTGCCTGGTTTTGAGACAGCCAGGGAAACCTGGGATTCCGATTACCAGCAGCAAATCGGGACGGACCGGCAAATACATAACCGCTCAGGAATCGAGGTCAGGCCGCTGTACACACCCGACGATTGGGGTAACGACCGGTACATGAATGACCTTGGGTTTCCGGGGCAGGAGCCATATACGCGCGGCATTTACCCCACCATGCACCGCAAGCGGACCTGGACCCAGAGGCAGCTGATTGGGCTTGGCACGCCAGGAGACTACAACCAGCGTGCCCGAAAAATGCTGGAAGCCGGGGCTACTGCGATCAGTTTTATTCCGTGTAACTCCGGGTTCCGTGGCCTGGATTGCGACGAGGTTCCGATGCCGCTTCTGGGCACCTGTGGCACCGTTCTCAACACGGTCGATGATATGGAAGCAGCACTGGCCGAGATCCCGATCGGTGATATATCAACGGCGATGAATGACCCTTCGCCTTTTACCCTGCTGGCCTTTGTGTTGGCAACGGCAAAGCGTCGGGGAATTTCCTGGGATCGCATCAGCGGCACTTCAAACCAGAGTGACTACCTGTCTCACTGCGTGGCCAATCACATGTTTTTCAGGTTGTCTCTGCCGGGCGCGCGGCGTGTGCTGACCGACCACATTGAATTTTGCAATCGACATGTTCCCAGGTGGAATCCGGTATCAGTGGTGGGCCAGCACATGCAGCAGGCCGGCGCCACGCCGGCAGAAGCCATGGCCTTTACGCTTTCTTCCGCCATCCAGTTTGCAGAAGATGCCATCGAGAGCGGCCTTGAGCCGGATAAATTCCTGCCGCGTTTTACATTCTTTTTTGATATTTCGATCAGTTTTTTTGAAGAGATCGCCAAGTTCAGGGCCGGGCGTCGCATCTGGGCACGAATCACCCGGGAGCGGCTCGGTGCCAAGGCGTCGAAGTCATGTCGGTTCAAGTTTCATGCCCAGACCTCCGGAGTTGATCTGACCATGCAGCAACCGCTGAACAACATTGCCCGGGTCACCGCGCAGGCCATGGCGGGAATTTTTGGAGGACTGCAGTCATTGCATACAGATGCTTACGATGAAGTGGTCTCTGCACCTTGCGAAGAGGCCGCACGAATCGCCGTGGCCACCCAGAACATCCTGCGCGAGGAGGCACGGATGTGTGATGTCATCGATCCGCTCGGTGGATCGTGGTACCTGGAATCCCTCACCAACGACATGGAAGAGGAAATTATCTCGATCATGGATGAGATTGATTCTGCCGGCGGCATGTTCAAAGCGGTCGAGAACGGTATTGTCCAGGAACGCATTGGGCGTTCTGCACTGGCTTTTCAGAACCAGGTGGAATCAGGTGAGCAGAAAATCATCGGGGTAAACAGCTATGAGATTGAAGAAGACTCGTCCCGACTGCTTGAACCCGAGCGCCCCGACCCTGCGGTCATGAAGGCTCATCTCGAGACATTCAGGCAATTCAAGAAGGATCGCAGCCAGGGCGCGGTCCACAAATCTCTGGATGCCCTCGCGCGTTCAACCTCGGACTCATCAGACAACATATTCGGACGGGTGGTGGAGGCAGCCGAGGCCGGCGCCACACATGGAGAGATCGTGGCCTGTCTTCGTGCCGAGCTGGGTTTTGGCCAACCCCTGATCGCGGCCTGATCGCAGCCTGATTGGAATCTGAGTCAGTGAATTCAGACCATTTGTTCGACCAGCTGCGCAGTGGTGATCTCCGGGCTTTGTCACGTGCCATCACGCTGGTCGAGAATCAGAGACCAGGCGCAAAGGAGCTGTTAGAACGGATATCTGAGAACACTTATTCAGTGCCGATACTTGGTTTTACCGGACCGCCCGGGGTGGGCAAGTCCACACTGATCAACGCTTTTGTTACACACCTAAGAACACTGGAAAATCGGGTGGCAGTGGTCAGCGTCGACCCGTCCAGCCCCCTGGGTGGCGGTGCGATTCTGGGTGATCGACTGAGAATGAACCAGCATGCTTCTGATCCTGATGTGTTCATCCGCTCGATTGCCGCGCGAGGACACCTGGGTGGGCTGAGCCCAAATATTTCCGACATCGTCAGCGTGTTGCAGGCAGCAGCCTGGGACCTGATCCTCCTGGAAACCGTCGGGACCGGTCAGTCTGAAGTCGAGATCATCGGCGTTGCAGACGTTTGCCTGGTGGTGAGTTGTCCTGGAATGGGTGACGAGATTCAGGCAATGAAGTCAGGCATTCTCGATATCTCTGATGTGCTTGTGGTGAATAAGGCTGACCTGCCGGAATCAGAAAAAACAGTGCGGTCACTCCAGGGAATGTTAAAGCTGCGCGAACAAAGCCGGCAAAACGTCCCGGTGGTTGAGACGGTAGCAACTGAGGGCAGGGGAATATCGGAGCTGGCCAAGGCTGTTGAAGGGGTCAGAGTAAAAACCAGTGACAGTAAAGGTGGCCACAGCAAGTGAAAGAGCCGAATTGTAGAACAAGACCAGTTTTTACTCTGACCCCATTTATGATGACGGGTCAAGCGGCTTACGCAGCAAATCCACAAACGCTTTGCCAATTTCGGCCGGAGACTGGCCATTGGGCCGGTACCAGATCTGGGACCAGTTGGCTGCACCGATCAGCATCAGTCTCATCAGGCGCTGATCGACATCAGGCGGCAATGTCAGAGCATCGATGTGAGATGCAAAACGGGCCTCATACCTGTCGCGTAAGGCCTTCAGATCGTCTGCCACTTCAGGAACCTGGTCAGGTCGAACAGAAATCAGGACCCGGGCGTAATCGCTCTGGTCAAGGATGGCATCAAGATGAGCGACCAGGGTTGCCTCGACTCGTTTCCATGGATCATTCGAGTCGATTCCCGGTGCCTTTTCGATCCGTTGCAGCATTCGGCCGACACCCTGTTCGTAGACGGCCAGTAACAACTCGTGCTTGGAGGGAAAGTGGTAATACACAGAACCTGGCAGCATCCCCACATCGCCCGAAATCTCGCGGATGGTGGTTTCACGGTAACCTTTCGCGGCAAAATGACTGGCGGCTGCATCCAGCAACTGGTCGAGTCGGCTGTTTCGCTTTTGTTGCTTGGCTTGTGGCACCGCGTGACGTCTCCGGTGAAATATGATCAAGGGCAGAATAACCGAATCCTGCACCCCGGCAAACCAGCAGAGACGGTAAAATTTCAAACATGAATACAAAAGAGTTCTGTTGAAGGCATGAATACACAATTACCTGAAGGCAATCCAAGAGAACCATTGCCGGTTCCATTGGCGAATGCCAAAGAGCTGGGAATCCATCGGGTGATGGATGAGAACGGCGAACCAAATGGAGACTTGCCGGATCCGGAATTACCACGCGAAGAAATGCGTCACCTGTATGAGACCATGGCGCTGTTGCGAGCCATCGAGGCTCGTGGCTGGAAGCTGCAGCGCTCCGGGCGCATCGCCTTCTGGATTCCGATGCAGGGTCAGGAGGGCTACCAGGTGGGTGCGGTTCACGCGGTCAACAACGATGACTGGGTGTTTCGCGGTCACCGCGAGATGGCAGCGTGGCTGATGCGCGGTGCCTCGCTCAAGAAGCTTTTTGCACAGTTTTTCGGAGCACTGGATGAGCCATTGCAGGGTCGTCGCCTGCCCTGTCTCATCGGCGATCGCAGCATTAACCTGATTTCACCTGCAACCCCGGTTGGGTCATTTCTTCCGCATGCCATGGGCGCCGCCTGGGGCATGAAAATCAAGGGAGAAAAGACGCGTGTACTGTGCTTTTTTGGCGATGGCGGGACTTCGCGAGGAGAATTCCATTCGGCCATGAATTTCGCGGGCATTCATCGTCCGCCAGCCATTTTTATCTGTGCAAACAACAGTTGGGCGGTCACCACACCCCTGGAGTGGCAAACGGCCACGGAGGAATTTGCCAGCAAGGGCGATGCTTACAAGGTTCGCAATCTCCGGATTGACGGAAACGATCCGTTGGCGGCATACGTGGTGACACGCGAGGCACACCAGAATGCCGAGGAATGGGGAACAACGCTGGTTGAGGCCGTGACCTATCGCCTTGGCTTCCACACCTCTTCTGATAATCCCGATCTGTATCGCAAGAAAGCAGAGGATGCCGCCTGGGAAATCTGGGACCCGGTGCGGCGTACCAGGATTTACCTCGAAAACCGCAATTGGTGGTCAGACAACGACGAAGAGATCATGCAGGAGCGTTATGCCGAAGAAATCCAGGCGGCCGTTGACGCTGCTGAGGCCATGGCAGTGCCCGGGCCTGAAGACCAGTTTGACCATCTTTATGCAGAGCTGGACTGGGTTCTTGCAGAGCAGCGTGACCGTCTGGTCAGCGATCTTGCCGAGGGTGAAAGCTGATGGCAAAGATGAACGTCCTGCAGGCGCTTAACGCCGCCATGGCCTGGGAAATGGAACATGATCCGGATGTCATCCTGCTTGGCGAGGATGTGGGCGTGGCTGGTGGCATTTTTCGGGTGACTCGTGGCCTGCAGAACCGTTTTGGACAGGATCGGGTCATCGATACACCGTTGGATGAAAAAGGCATTGCAGCCCATGCCATCGGACTGGCAATGGCTGGAATGAAGCCGGTTGCCGAGATCCAGTTTTCCGGTTTTATCCACGATGCCCATGAGCAAATCATGTTTTGTGGCGCGAAAATGCGCTGGATGACCGGGGGCGAATACTCCGCGCCAATGGTGATTCGTGCGCCTTCTTACGGCGGCATCATGGGCGGTTTCTGGCACTCCCAAAGCATCGAGTCGTATTACATCCATGGTGGTGGAATCAAGATCGTCACGCCCAGTACGCCGGGCGATGCGTACGGTTTGATGCTGGCTGCAATTCGCGATCCCGACCCGGTATTGATGATTGAGCCTGTGCCGCTTTATCGCGCAGCGCCTGAGGAAGTAGAAGACAATGGCGAAGCGCTGCCAATCGGTCCGGGCGAAAAAGTCAGGGAAGGTACTGATGTTTCTGTAGTCACTTATGGGCCATTGCGCCATGACATTCTCAAAGTGGCCGAAGAACTATCTTTAGAGGGAATCGAGGTTGAGCTGCTTGACCTCAAAACCCTCGTTCCATACGACATAGACCTGATTGTGGCGTCAGTAAATTCAACCGGACGCCTGATGATCGTTCATGAAGCCTCGGAAACACTGGGTTTTGGCGCAGAACTGGCCGCCCAGGTGCAAAAACGCTGCTTCGGCTACCTGGAGGCGCCAATTGACCGGATTTGCGCCCCTGATCTTCCTTATTCCTACCGGGTGGGTGATCAATTTTTCAAACCCAATCCGGCAAGAATTCGGGCTGGAATTCGCCGAATCATGGAGTTTTCATTCTGATGTTTGAATTCAAGCTGCCCGATATTGGAGAAGGCCTTCACGAAGCGGAACTGCTTGAGTGGGATGTCAAGGTTGGCGACGCTGTGGCTGAAGGCGACTCGATTGCCCAGGTGAGCACCGACAAGGTCAATGTGGAATTGCCATCGCCACGAGCTGGCGTGATTGCAGAATTGCCATGGAATCCAGGTGATGTGATACCTGTCGGTGAGGTAATTGCTCGAATCGATGATGGTAAAAAGTCCGCACCAGAACCAAACGAAATTGATGACTCAGGAGTTTCCAAAGAGTCGCCTTCATCGCCAAAGCGGGAAGAGCGCAAACCCGTCAAGGCGCCACCGGTTGTGCGTCGATATGCTGCTGAAAAGGGTGTCGACCTTTCGATGGTGACAGCATCTGGCGCTGGCGGAATGATCAGTAAGGTGGATGTTGATGCGCATTTGGCTGGTGAGTCTGAGCAAGACAAGCCGGATATCGAAGGCGTTACTCGCAAAGTGTTATCCGGGCCGCGCCTGGCCGCAGCAAAGCGGCTGGAGGAATCGTGGCGAACGCTTGCAACCACGGCGATTACTTTCGAAGTGAATGCCGATCACCTTTCGAAACTGGTTGAATCCAGTGATGGAGCAGCAACGCCCCTGTCAGTAGTGGCTGAGTGTCTTTGCAGAGCCGTGGAACAACATCCTGATATCAACGCGACTGTTGATGAGGCATCGCGTGCGCTGGATATTCATGAGGGGATTCATCTAGGCATCGCAGTAGACAGTCCCGACGGACTGCTGGTGCCGGTGATTCGAAATGCTGCAGAAAAAACTGCTGTCGAATTGGCGGAGAAAATTTCCCGCGTCGCGGAACAGGCAAGGGCAGGGCAACTGGCTGTTTCAGATTTCCAGGGAAGCACATTCACAATCTCAAGCACCGGTAGCATCGAGCAAGCCACCATCACATCGACAACACCAGTGATCAACTACCCCAATGTGGCCACCCTTTGGATGTCACGCATCAACCAACGGCCACGCGTGATTAACGGCGAATTGGGAGTCGGCCCGGTCATGAATTGTACCCTGGCCTTTGATCATCGCTTCATCCAGGGCGCTGATGCCACCCGGTTTATAAATACTCTGACCCGGTTACTCAATCCGCAGTTGGAGAAGCGATGACCGCATGGGCCATGACGGAATTATTTGAAACGGGCCGCAGCGTCACTGATTGAATGACTCAGGTTATCCCAGGCTTCCTCGACACCCAGCTTGATATCGTCCCAGGCCTCATTGCTGGCACCCTTGAGTTCCTCGAGTTTTGACTGCGCTGCTGCCTGTTTCGACTTGAGTTCCTGAAGTTGCTCATTGTATTCAATTTTGGCATCTGCACTTGCCTGCGAGGCCTTGGCTTCAAGTTGTTTAATTTTAGCCTGCCACTCGTTGAGTTGAGCTTCAAGTTTTTGCTGGTAAGCGTTTCTTTCACTCATCATTTTTCCTCGTATTCGAACTGTACATAAACGTTAACGGACTGCCGATATTCGTTCTTTAACATATGTTGAATATGAGAATCCCGAGACCCAATGTGATCTTTACTTTGCCCTATTCAATCGCTGCAAGGGTTGACTCCGGCACGCAGGAGTTCTTCAGGTATCCACGCTCGAATCGGGCCTGTAAAGCCAGGCGCCTGATGTCCAGAATCTGAACACCTCCTTCTCGCAATTCCACAGATTCCTCCTTGAGGAGTTTTTTGAATGAACGATTGGCGTGCACATGGCTCATGCCGAGTGCATCAGCAATCACTACCTGAGTCAACGGCAGATGACAGGACTCATTACCTTCAAATCCTGCCTGACGAAGGCGAAAATGTAATTCAACAAACAGGTGTGCCATCCGTTCGGCTGCCTGACGCCGACCAAGACGGGTGACATGCTCATTCAGCATGCGTTCGGACTGGCCGGCACACCAACTCATTGCCAGCGACAGGCGGGGACGAGTTGAAAGCGCTTCTGCGAGTTGACCGGAAGAGCAGAAATTCACATCGAGTTTCGTCAGCGCTTCCACTCCATAGTCGGAATGTTCAAACATCAATGAATAAAAGCCGATGACATCGCCTGGCACAAGAAAGTTGAGTATCTGGCGGCGACCATCTCGAAAACTCTTGTAGCGGTAGGCCCAACCCGAATCGATGATCCGTACCCTGCTCATCTCCTGCTCTTCAACCACCAGTAGTTCTCCGGCAGCAGACTCTTCTGTGCGGGAAAATATATTCTGAATTTCTGCCAGCTCCTCAGAACTGAGAAAATTCAGGTGGGTAAGGCGCTGGTGAAAAGCGGATTCGGTCATGTTGAAAGATGATCCCTGGCTGCTGCGAATTCTACAGCAACCTGTCACCGTACAGGGTTCGCGGCCAATCGGTTAACGCTGAGAATTGATGGCAATGGTCAACCTGTTAAAGACCCTGGCGGAAAATCTCGACCCGAAACAGGAAAAACAGGGATTTCAACTGCTTAACATTGAATGTAGATGTAACCCTTTCGGATGTCTAAAAATCCGTAATAATTTTCGGGTACACTTCACGGCGCAAGCAAGGACAATCTGCTTCGCAAAATCTGCACAGGGAAAACGCCGGGCCATTCGGGAGAAGCGGTCCTAACTGGTTTTATCTTGGAGTAAACATGAAATCAAAATTGTCGCGGTCAGGCTGCAAATTGGCTGTAAACCCATCCCACACACGCTTTACCCATCCTGAACACTGGCTCTGCCTTATCTTTATTGTCCTGTTGGCATTTACGACTTCTGCATCAGCACAAGTCGTGATTAACGAAATCCGTATTGATCAACCAAGTACAGACAATGACGAATATTTTGAACTGGCGGGTACGGACAGTCTCAATGATCTCAGCTACATCGTCATCGGTGACGGATCCGGCGGCAGCGGAACAATCGAGTCTGTTACAAGCCTGGCAGGCCAATCGGCTGTTGGGGGGTTTTTCGTCGCAGCAGAGGGTTCGTTCACATTAGGCACGGCCAATCTGACCACCTCGCTTAATTTTGAAAACGGCGACAACGTGACGCACTTGCTGGTCAGTAATTTCTCTGGCTCCAACGGAGATGACGTGGATACAAATGACGATGGGACGCTGGATGTGACTCCGTGGAGCGCCATTGTCGATTGTGTTGCCCTGGTTGAAACCCTGGGTTCGGGTAATCAAGTTTACTGTGCCACCCAGGTTGGTCCGGATGGAAGTTTTTTACCTGCCCATGTGAAACTTTGCCCCGGAGGGTGGGAGATTGGTGCGTTTGACCCTGTTGGTGGTAGCGACACCCCGGGTGCAACCAACGCCTGCAGTGGAGTCGAAATAGCGCCAAGCATCGTCAGCACCAACCCCCTTGATGGTGCAACCGGCGTGGCGATTGATGCAGACATCGAGATCACTTTCAGTGAAGCCGTCATGGTTGTGGGCAGTTGGTTCAACATCGAATGCGATGTCAGTGGTACGCACACAGCAGTTACTTCCGGCGGACCCGTGACTTTCACGCTGAATCCTGACACCGATTACGTTCTTAATGAAGTATGCACGGTAGACGTGTTCGCCGCGGGTGTCAGCGATGTAGACACCGATGATCCGCCGGATAATATGGAGGCGGATTACCAGTTCAGCTTTGATACCGTTCCTGCGGTAGTACCGGACATCGTGATCAATGAATTTCAGGCGGATCCGGCAGGCGATCTTACCGGTGATGCCAATGGCGATGGTGTTCGTGATGCCACCCAGGATGAATTCGTCGAGATTGTAAATGCCAGTGGCGGTGACCTTGATGTCTCTGGCTGGGTTCTCTCGGATGGCTTCGGCCCCAGGCATGTTTTTCCAGCGGGCAGCGTCATTGCAGACGGTTGCTCTGCGGTCGTTTTCGGCGGTGGCACACCCACCGGAAGCTTCGGAAACAGCCTTGTGCAGACCGCTTCAGATGGAGCGCTGGGACTCAACAATGGTGGTGACACCATTACTTTGAACGATGGAGTTTCAGATGTTGCCAGCGTCAGCTATGGGGGCGAAGGTGGTAACAACCAGTCGCTCACCCTTGATCCGGATATCACCGGGCTTAGCTATGTTCAGCATAGCTCGGTCCCTGATGCCAACGGTGCGCTTTTTTCACCGGGCACCAAAATCGATGGCAGCAATTTCGATGGATGTCCGTCGTCGTGGGTAATAAACGAGTTTCTGGCCGACCCGGCCGGCGATATCACTGGTGATGCCAATGGTGATGGAGAGCGCGATGGCAGTGAGGACGAATTTGTAGAGATCGTCAATGGCAGTGCGCAGGACATGGATATATCCGGTTGGCGAATATTGGACGCCGTTGGCGTACGCCATACTTTCCCAACTGGTTCGGTTGTGCTGAGTGGTTGTTCTGTGACTGTCTTCGGCGGTGGTACACCCACCGGCATGTTTGGTGGCAGCCTGGTACAAACCGCATCGAGTGGCTTCCTGGGTTTTAACAACGGCGGCGATTCAGTCATTCTGGATGATGGTACCAATGTCATTACGAGTACGTCTTACGGCAGTGAGGGTGGCGATAACCAGTCGCTGACCCTGGACCCGGATGTCACTGGTAGTGCATACACAAAACACAGCGTTGCGTCTGGCTCAGGCGGATCATTGTTCTCTCCCGGTACTAAAATCAATGGTGACCAGTTTGATGGTTGCCCGGTCACCGCAGCAATTTTCGAGATTCAGGGTGCTGGTTCAACCAGTCCGTTTGTTGGCAACCTGGTGACGACCCTGGGCAACACGGTGACAGCCGTGGGGCCTGAAGGCTTCTTCATGCAGTCGCCCGATGCGAGCGCTGACGCAGACCCGAATACCTCAGAAGGTATCTACGTGTTCACCGATACCGCTCCAGCAGTTGCGGTCGGTGACAATGTTGATGTCACCGGGGAAGTGGTCGAATTCTTCGATTTCACCCAGTTCGGCGCCTCATCCGTTGTGACCGTGGTGAGTTCAGGCAATCCGCTGCCGACCGCGGTTGTGTTCAATGAAACCGTACCTTCACCTGACCCAATGACACCAAGTTGTGCCATTGAGTACGAATGCTATGAAGGCATGCTGATCGAGCTGCCGGCTGCTGTTGTGACCGGACCGAACCAGGGCTTTGGCTCTGATCCGATCGCGGAAATTTACGTGACAGCTGGTGCCGAGAGAACCTATCGGGAACCTGGAATCGAATTCCCCGGATTGCCCGGTTTGCCCGAATGGGACGGTAATCCTGAGGTGTTCGAGATCGACCCGGACAAGCTCGGGCTGCCCAATCAGCTGATCACTGCAGGATCGACAGTCTCTGCCACCGGAGCCCTGGGATATGAGTTTGGTGGTTACGAGATCTGGGCAACCAGCCTGACCGCCGATGTGGCACCGGTCATCATGCCGGTTCGTGAACGCGAAGCTGGTGAGATGACAGTAGGTGCACTCAACATGTTCCGCTTGTTCAATGATGTTGACGATGGCAACGGCGATAACGTGGTTTCCACTGAAGAGTACATGGTCCGGCTGGCCAAACTCAGTGATTACGTTCGTAACCTGATGGATGCGCCGGACATTCTCGCGGTGAGTGAAGTTGAGAGACTGGCTGTTTTGCAGGATCTTGCTGACACCATCAATGTCGACGATCCCACCATCAACTACACGCCTTACCTCGAAGAAGGCAATGACGTGGGTGGCATTGATGTTGGCTTCCTGGTGCTGGATACCGTGATGGTTGATTCAGTCACCCAGCTCGGCAAGGATGAAATTCTCGACTTCGACATGTCGCTGTTGAATGACCGTCCGCCATTGTTACTGGAAGGGCGCCAGGTTGCCGATGGAAGCGATTTCCCGATAGCAGTCATGGCCATTCACGGTCGCTCTTTAAACAATGTGGATAACCCGTCCAGTGGCGAGAGAGTTCGGCAAAAACGCCTGGAACAGGCACAGTACGTTGCCCAACAGGTCCAGTTGCTGCAGGACACCAACCCCGACATCAACCTGGTGGTTACCGGCGATTTCAATGCTTTTGAATTCACCGATGGTTATGTCGATGTGACCGGACACATGAAAGGTGTGTTCACACCGGAAGACAACCTGGTGTGCGATACCAACCCGTGTACTGATTATGTCCTGCCAGACCTGATTAACCAGGTACTGATGGTCCCTGCTGAAGAGCGTTACTCGTTCATTTTCCGGGGTAATGCCCAGGTACTGGATCATGCGCTCACTAGCGAAGGCCTCGATGAACTGGTGCGTGACTTCCAGTTCGTACGTGGTAACGCCGATGTTGCTGCCATCCTGATCGAGGATCCGGCCACGCCATTGCGCTCTTCAGATCATGACGGCCTGGTGTTGTTCCTTGAAAAAGACAGCGACGGCGATGGCGTGACTGATGGGCAGGATTTCTGTCCCGGCACCATGATTCCGGAAGCTGCTCCGACCGTGAGGCTGGGCGTCAATAACTTTGCACTCGTGGATGATGACCGACTCTTCGATACCAAAGCGCCACCGAAAGGCGGGCCTGGTGATGAGTTCGACATCTTCGACACAGCCGGATGCTCCTGTGAGCAAATTGTTGTGGAAGCGGGTCTGGGTGTTGGTCACCTGCGCTTCGGCTGCAGTGTTGGTGAGATGAGGGACTGGGTTGAATTTGTGAACCAGCCCTGAGTCCGGAGTACCTTTGTAAATCTGAAAACCCCGCCTTTTGGCGGGGTTTTTTGTTAGTACCCTCTTCACTCTGACCTCCGACTCTTACGTCCCAACATGTTATGTTGATGGGACAAACAGCACGTTTGAGCAAGTTTTTTCGTTTTGGCGCTGTCAGCATGTGGCTGGTGCCAGGTTTGGAATTGCTATGAAAGCCATTTATTTTGAAGAACCAGCAGATCAGTTTTCATGTGTTGAGCGCGCCTGGCGCGACCGTCTCGACGACGTCGGTGGACAGGCCATCTTTCTGCGCAGCCGCCGTGGGCGCTGGTCAGGAAAACCAGGTAGCTGGTCGATCAAGTACCTGATTTCGGGGCGGGCAGCCTTCTGTTTGGAAGGGCAATGGTGCGACATCTTTGAAGGGTTCTGTTTTGTGGTGCCAGAGCAGGTTGCTTACCGCTCAGTTCTGCACAGCGGCAGGGCAGTCAGCATATTTGGGCGCCCGCTTGCCAAAGCTGAGACTGAACCTGAATTGTCCGTCTGGGGCGTTTTCGAACTCACGGGTAAAGAGCGAAAGGCCGTGTCAGGATCTCTGGCCGCTTTGGAGGAGCGCAGTAGCCAGGGCCTGTCGACCGATCCTGACCAGGGATCACAAATCCAGGTTGATCGACCATTTCCCGCACCGCAATCCTGGCGGAAGACCAGGTTGGCTGTCAGGCGCTGGCTTCGGCAGGGCCCGGCGAGAGTCCGGTCTGCACAGCGTCTGCTCAATGCGCGTCATTTTCTGACCGCCCGGTTTCGTGAGCACGATGTCTGCACGAAGGCGGCGAATCAGGCCAATATGACCAGAAGCCATTTTTCCAGGGAGTTCTCAAAATTATTCGGCAAGTCACCGCGCCAGCACCTGATCGATTATCGCACCAATGTGGCCTGCCAATTGCTGGCTTCCGGACGCTTGAAAGTGGAGCAGGTTGCAGCACAACTGGGCTACAACCATGCAAGCTCACTCAACCACTTGTTTCAACGCAAGGAAATGACCAGCCCCGGAAATCACCGCTTCAATCTAAGGCCTGATGATTCCAGGTGAGCTGATAGACCCACCAGCGCTGACCATCGTATAGACACTGGATGCTGTTGACGCCACTCAGGATCAGTTCACCCGCAGCCGGATCATGTTTGGCTTCATATTCACTGAGGATGTGTGCAAAGGGCGGGCAGAGCACCGTCTGAGCTTTTGTTTCATATTCATAGAAATCTGTGGATTCGAGAAATTCACGTGTGTTTTCCACATATTCCTCAATGTTCATGATTTGGCGCCACGGTTGACCTTGCTCATCAAGCCCCATGCGAATCAGACGGGCATCCGGTGCAAAAACCAGCTGCTGCAATTTCATATCGATTCCACGCTCCGGGCCGGAAACTGCCTTGTACATTTCCCTGACCACCGATTCGGGAGTGGAAAATGGTTGGCTGGTTTCAGAAGAACTATGATTCATGGGCTCATTCCTGATGACACGGTGGATGAGAACAGTATATGGATTTCGGCTTGGCTGACCTGCTTAATTGTGCTCGATGACTGGCTGTTGAATGACGGCATCCACCAGCTGAGCACAACCGAGCAACTTTGCAAGCGATTCAAAATGGAAAATCGGGATATCGCCTGAATGATGGAGGTTCCCGTGAATTTTATGCTGACCCTGTTGAGTCTGGGCCTTGCGGTCTCAACGCCCACCCCGGAGGCCGCCAAAGCATTCGTTGAAGCCGTCGAGCAAGAGTCTCAGCAAGACTATGTCGATGATGCCCGCCTGGCATGGATCAATGCCACCTACATCACGATCGACATCCAGGCACTGCTTGCCAAAGCCAGCGAAGAGTCTCAGCAGAAATCGTTGGAATGGGCACGGGAAGCCGCCCATTATCTCCGGATCGAAGATCAACTGGATTTTGATACCCGTCGTAAGCTCAATTTCCTGGCACAGAGTTTTATCAGCCCGCCACCAGATGATCCTGAACTCCTGGCTGAAAAAGCCAGGCTCCAGGTGGAAATTCCAGCTGAATACTCTCGTTACCATTATTGCCGGTCTGACGACGACTGCATGGATTTTGAAACCCTGAACAACACCATGGGGACCAGTCGGGATCCCGAGGAGTTGCTGGAACTCTGGCTGGGCTGGAGAGAAGTTTCACCGCCTTTCCTGAATCGATATCAACGCCTGATCGAGTTAATGAACACCGGGGCACGAGATCTGGGCTTTTCTGATGCAGGTGAATTGTGGCGTTCCGGATATGACATGGAACCCGATGCTTTTGCAGCGGAACTCGATCGCCTGGTTGGGCAGATTTCCCCATTGTACGAAGCCCTTCACTGTCACGTCAGGGCAAAATTAAACGAGTTCTATGGTGATGAGGTCGCACCAGCCAGTGGGCCAATTCCAGCCCACTTGTTAGGCAATATCTGGGCCCAGACCTGGAGCAATGTATACCCTCTGATAGGCGTTACCGAATCCGGAACCGTGGACATCACCGAGGAAATTCTTGATAGAGAGCTTTCTGAAACTGAGATGGTCCGTATCGCTGAAGACTTCTTCGTGTCCATGGGATTTGATCGGTTACCGGAAACCTTCTGGGAGCGATCACTTTTTCTGCGACCGGAAGATCGCAATGTTGTCTGCTATGCAAGCGCCTGGAATGTCGATGCTGAAGAAGATGTGCGGCTCAAGATGTGCATCCAGCGAAACGCGGAGGATTTCAATACGCTGCATCATGAACTGGGGCACAACTATTATCAGCTGGCTTACAACGACCAGGATTTCTTCTACAGGGCCAGTGCCAATGACGGCTTCCACGAAGCAGTCGGAGACACCCTGGCGCTTTCAGTCACACCGGAGTATTTCAGGCAACTTGGCTGGATGGATGAATCACAGCAGTCGGATGACATTGCCCTGTTACTCAAGTCTGCCCTGGACTACGTTGCACTGGTGCCCTGGACTTACGTGGTTGATCAATGGCGCTGGGACGTGTTCAGCGGTGAAACTTCACCAGAGGAATACAACACTGCCTGGTGGGATCTTCGGTTGAAATACCAGGGAATTGCCCCGCCAGTTGAGCGTGGTAACGAATACTTCGATGCTGGTGCGAAATATCACGTTCCGGCCTCGGTGCCTTATAACCGATACTTCCTGGCCCGAATTCTTCAGTTCCAGTTTCACCGCGCGCTCTGCGAGGAAAGTGGCTATGAAGGGCCGCTTCATCTTTGCTCGATCTACGGCAGCAAGGCAGCAGGCGAGAAACTGGCAGACATGATGGAGATGGGTATCAGCAGGCCGTGGCCCGAGGCCCTTGAAGTCATTTCAGGAACCTCGCAGATGGATGCCACGGCCATGGCCGATTACTACGCACCCCTGAAAGAATGGCTGGATGAGCAAAATGCCGGTCGTGAGTGTGGCTGGTGAGCCAGATTCGGCACTTGAATACATTCGTAGGCACTCCGGCTTACCTCCTGCGGGTGTGAATCTGAAACCTGATCAGATTTGGTGTAGAAAAAGCCCTGTTTTTGCTTGCAGGGCTTTTTTATTGACCACGATCATGGCCAGGATGCGCCGTTAGCCAACAAAAAACGCTGGCAAACTCAAGAGCACAGGAAATGCGCGATCTTCCCCATCATTAAGTGGTCAGCGCGGAAAGCGTTCAGCAAGGAGAGGTCACCGTCAACAGCACTGGCCCGGAGACAATTCCTTCCATGCCTCCCGCTGAATCTGATGGACCGGGCCCCTGGTTTTGCCCCATTCTTCAGGTGACACTGGCACCGCCCTGTAAGTCACCTGGCTTATTGGCATAATTCGTCAATGACTATTGTCTATTTACTGGCCTCGATCCAGGCTTTGTTCCTGGCAGCATTGCTTGCCGCCAAGTCCGATAAAGAATTGGCTGATAGGGTCTTGATGGTGTGGCTTACCGGCATTGGACTGCATACTGGCATCTATTTTTTGGTAGCTGAATTCAGTTTTACCAATTCGCTCGTGTTGAATCTCAATGCCGGATTCCCTTTTTTGCAAGGCCCCTTCCTGTTGACCTACATTCAGGCCCTGGTTGGAAAGCGCAGCCGTTTCACGGGGTTGGATATTCTTCACTTGCTGCCGTTCCTGCTGTTTTCGGCCTACATGGTCTGGTTGCAGTCGTCCGGTACACACATGGCCGGTCCCGGGCATGGTGAGCAACAGGTTTTGATTAACCTGTTTTCAGTCAGCTGGTTTCTGACCCTTGCGTTGTTTATCTCGGCACCGGTTTATATCGCGTGGTCTTTGTTGCTGATGCATCACGCCACTGTTGCGCTGGGCGAACCGGAAATGCCGCTGAAGTTTCGCTGGATTCGCTACTGCATCGCCGGGTTGGGCATCATCTGGATTGCGACCGTGCTGCAGTTTATTGTGACTCGGTTAACAGGCATCGTCATGGGACCTCACCTGGTATTTGGGGCGCTGACATTGTTTGTTTATGGTCTGGGTTACCTTGGTTTAACCCGGACTTCGGTTTTTCGCGAACCCGAGATGGTGGTGTTGCGCCAGTCCATGCAGCCCAAGTACAGGAAATCTGGTCTCGGTCCCGAGGAGGCGAAGACGTTGCATCAGGATTTGACGGCGTTCATGGATTCAGAGACCCCCTGGCTGGATGGTGATTTATCGCTGCAAGGCCTGGCCGAGGCAGTTGGTATGAGTCCGAATAACCTTTCTCAGGTGATCAACGATGTCGAAAAGCAGTCTTTTCGCGACTTCATCAATGCTCGCCGAATCGAAGGCGCGTGCCAGCGACTGGACCAGTCACCTCATGCCAATTTGCTGGAGTTGGCCCTTTCCTGTGGTTTCAATTCGAAATCATCGTTCAATCGGGCATTCAAAAAATTCACGGGCAAGACGCCGTCACAGTACATCAAGGGCTGCTAACCAGTCTGCGCAAGGTTGCGACAGGTGTCATCCTGCACGATGACACGATTTACCGGTATTGAGTGGCTAAGTTGACTGCACCTAATTTAAGGAGCAGGTCAGTGAAAAATTTTATCCTTGTACCAATGCTTTTCGTTCTTGCCATGCCAGTTATGGCTTTTGATGAGGAATCCGATGTTTCGGTGATTCCTTTCAAGCTGGCTGGGCGCCTCATCATTGCAGAAGCAACAGTGAATGGGGTTAGCGGCAATTACCTGGTTGATTCAGGCGCACCAGTCATCATGCTGAACAAGAGGTTTTTCACTGGCGGCGAGGTAGAGACGAAACCCCTGAATCACCCTATGCCAATCGGAGTGGGCGGAGCGATGACGGAGGTTGAGGCAGCCAATGACCTGACGTTTTCCTGGGGAAATATCGAACTGCTGGGACAACGGGCCCTGGTTGCTGACCTGTCACACCTGGAAAAAAATGTTGGTGAGACAATCGTTGGGCTAATCGGATTCGAGACACTCCAGCCTTTCGAAATCCACTTTGACTATGTGCGCAAGGAACTGACCCTGCTGCGTTTGGACGAGCATGGCACACCCCTGGTGACGGTGAAAGACAGTGAGCCGGCGCGGGTCATCGAGATGGGTATGGTAGGGCATATGCCCGTCATTCCGGTTCAAATTGGTGGTCAGGAACTCAGGATGAGCATTGATTCAGGCGCCGAAGGATCAATGATCATGAAGCGCTGGCAGGATCAGCTGGACGGTGAATTCGAATTCCTGCGCACCGATGTGATGCGTGGTGCGGACCGAAATGAGCAGATTGGAAACGTGGTTCGCTTTGATCTCATGAATCTTGATGGATTAAATTACGAGAACCTGACTTTCAGATTCAATGATATTGGCGGAAGCCAGGGCCATCCCATGCCCATTGACGGACTGTTGGGTTACGAATTCCTGGCTGCCCGCCCAACCGCGATCAACTTTCTTGCCCGGCAGGTCAAGCTATGGCCGACCAGGCCCTGAGCCTGCTGCAGGTAAACCAATGTATGTGCAGAAAGACCGCACTGGGTGTTTCACATTTTCTTTTCAGTGACCTCGCGATAATTTGCAGCATGAATAAGCCCGCAAATTCGTTCAAGACCTGTGCTCGTTGTGGCCGTGTGATGACATGGCGTCGCAAGTGGGCTCATCAGTGGGAGCAGATTCGCTACTGCAGTAAACGCTGCAGTCGCGCTCGCCTGCGTCAAACTGATCACCTGCTGGAAAAGGCAATTTTCTCGCTGCTGTGCAGCCGGTCCGGCACGATTTGTCCATCGGAAGCGGCCAGGGTGGTCGCTCCCGAAAACTGGCGCGATCTGATGGAACCAGCACGCTGTGCAGGTCGACGAATGGCCGCTCGTGGAGAAGTGGTATTCAAGCAGTCGGGAAAAACGGTAGACCCTTCTGAATTCAAAGGTTTGGTCCGGCTGGACCAGGGTCCAAAGTTTCATGAGGCGAACCCCGGTGACGTCTGACACGATTCCAGCCGCTGCTGCCTGGTTGGGTTATACCGGTATTATTCCTTTCGCCCTGCTGGCTGTCTTTCATGTGCTAGGTCTTACCCCGGGTGGTATCGAGCCACTGAATGGGTTTCTGATTTACAGTGCTGTCATTCTCTCGTTCCTTGGTGGAATTCGATGGGGCGCCCTGGCACGTTCGAATACCATTCATATGACCGGCCTGATTATGTCCGTTCTTCCCAGTTTGTGGGCCCTTTTTGTCGTCTGGCTGGCTCCTGCAGGGCTGGCTGTCTGGTTGATGGCAGCAGGCTACGCGTTCATGGGTATTCTGGACTGTGGATGGCCCGCCAACGGCATTGCGCCCTGGATGCGGCGACTCAGGGCTCGTCTCAGCGTGGCCGTGGTCGCCTGTCACCTTGTTGTCGCACTGGCTTAACAGTTCAAATCGGACACCAGGAGTTAATGCGGATTCGCCTCGGGGACCATCGACTGATTCGCTGACCCCCGATGCTCATTCCAGGAATCCTGGAATTTACTTTTAAGCTTTTGTCTTGACCCTGATCATGGTCATAATCACAGCAAAGGCCAACAATAAAGCCTGACAATCGGAAGGGAACATAACATGCACGATTTTCCACATCATTACGTGGTCAGCGCGGAAAGTAATCAGCAGGGAGAGGTCACCGTCAAAAGCGACGGCCTGGAGACCATTCCCACCATGCCACCTGCTGAATTTGGCGGTCCGGGTGATCTTTGGTCACCCGAAACCTTACTGGTCGCATCAGTCGCAAACTGCCTTATCCTGACGTTTCGGGCTGTGGCCCGGGCTAATCGCTTTGAATGGAACTCAATCAGTTGCGAAGTGGAAGGTGTGCTTGACCGGGTGGAGCGCAGCATGCGGTTTACTGAATATCACGTACGGGTGACGCTGCATGTCCCGGGCGACAGCGATGTCGAAAAGGCCGAGAGACTGGTGCAGCGATCCGAGCATGGCTGCCTGATTACCCAGTCTCTCAATGGCGACACCCATCTGACCACAGAGGTGGTTGTGGCTGCCTGAGGCTAACTGAGGCTGACAGGCACCTTCAAAAGGAAATTAACCAGGTTTCAGGCCCCACATCCGGACAACTGGCGGTACAATTCCTTCCCATGAGCAGTCAGACCAAACCGGGGAAGATCTCGGTCGCACCGATGATGGACTGGACCGACCGCCATTGCCGGTATTTCCACCGATTGCTGGCGCCTTCAGCCCACTTGTACACCGAAATGGTCACCACCGGTGCGATCCTTCATGGTGACCGTGAGCGATTACTGAATTTCAACCAGACGGAACACCCCGTCGCGCTTCAGTTGGGCGGCAGTGAGCCATCGGACCTGGCGGAATGTGCTCGCATAGGCGCTGAATGGGGCTACGACGAGATCAATCTAAACGTGGGATGTCCATCCGACCGTGTCCAGAAGGGCCGATTTGGTGCCTGCCTGATGAAGGAACCGGAACTGGTTCGTGATTGCATTGCAGCAATGCGCGATGCAGTGGACGTTCCTGTCACGGTTAAGACCCGCCTTGGCGTTGATGACCTGTATTCCTACGAATATTTTCTCGGATTCATCGACACAGTGGCGGAATCGGGATGCCATCAGTTCGTTGTGCATGCCCGCAAGGCCTGGTTGTCAGGTCTCAGCCCAAAGGAAAATCGCGATGTGCCAGAACTGCGTCCGGACTGGGTAATGCAGCTTCGCCAGGAGCGTCCCGATCTTGAGCTGGTGATCAATGGTGGCGTTCGCGATGTTGAATCCGTTAAGGGTTACCTGGAAAAACTGGATGGCGTCATGCTGGGCCGTGCGGCCTACCAGAATCCATGGATTCTGGCCGAGTGCGAAGCTTCGGTTTACGGAACACCGCTTCCTGAT
>Ga0102946_1000082_pt1 | contig 31752 bp, 34 predicted proteins | sample SalPon2A_A_D1_MG_FD_78209 | JGI IMG/M metagenome (GOLD analysis project Ga0102946, IMG submission 78209) | Soil microbial communities from South San Francisco under conditions of wetland restoration - Salt Pond MetaG R2A_A_D1_MG | ecosystem: Environmental > Terrestrial > Soil > Wetlands | place... | reverse complement strand
TTCACCGTTCCAGAGACTATTGACCCATGGATGTTCCTGCAAAGCATGACTGGTCGCCGCCAGGATAAAGTCATTAATAGTAAACCCGAGGTCCTTGCGAAAGCGAATCACGTCGGTCATATCGACGGCCATCGTCACATAAAAATGAGGAATGGTCTTCCAGGACTCCTCCATCTTGCGGGCAATGAGACGCCTAATCTTAACCGCTTTTCCATCGCCGTCGGATAATAGCGCAGGTGGGATGATGTCGTTTGCGCTCAGTTCCACAGGCTCCTCCTCAACCACAGCCGGTTCTGTTTTCTGCTTGGGTCGCGCCCGTTCGACATCCGCCACAACGATCCGCCCCCCGGGTCCGCTACCGCGAACACTGTCAAGCGATATCCCCAGTTCACGAGATAACTTACGTGCAGCCGGAGAGGCCTGGATATCATCATCACCGGCGTCAACCGCAACCTCCGGTGCAACCATCAGCGCCAACAGCCCCCCGACCGGTACGGTTTCTCCTTCAGCGACGGACAAAGACGCAATCTGCCCGTCCGCGATCGCTTCAATATTAACCGTCTCCATATCGACAGCGATCTCGGCCAGCACATCACCGCAGTTGACCTGATCACCGGCTGCGACCTGCCATTTGAGCAGCGTCCCCTCTTCCATGGTTCCATAAACCTGTGGCAAACGTATTTCAATACTCATAGATATCTCTCCCAGTTGATTAAAGATTAACCCGTTGTGACATCATAACCTGAACTCAGTCTGAAACTCTGCAACAAACAGTTTCATCCTGACTTGATCGTACCCAGCACCTTTTCGACGTACGGCATGATATTCGCCACAATAACCCTGACCCCCCGAGCGTTTGGATGGATGCCGTCCCTGAGATTCAACTCCGGATTTCCGGCAACTCCCTGCAGAAAAAATGGGTACAAAGGGATGTTGTGTTTGTTCGACAGCTCGGGATATATCTGATCGAATTTGCTATAATAATCTGAGCCGAGATTGCGGGGCGCCAGCATTCCGGTGAGCAGGATATCAACTCCGGCCTGACGCAATCGGGTCAGAATGCTGTCCAGATTTTCTCGCGTCTGGCCGGGAGCGAGGGCCCTGAGCGCATCATTACCGCCAAGCTCGACAATCACCATATCCGGCCGGTCAGCCAGTGCCCATTCCAGGCGCGACAGCCCCCCTGCGGTGGTGTCACCGGAGACTCCGGCATTGATAACTGTGACCTGGTGGCCGGCAGAACGCAGACTTTTCTGCAGCTGCGCCGGAAAAGCCTCTTCCGCAGCGATACCATAACCTGCAGTCAGGCTGTCGCCCAGCACCAGGATCCTGGTCGCTCCCTCTTCAGCAGCTTGCACAGCACGGCTTGAGATGCCGGAAAGACAGAGCAGAAACAAAGCAACGAACCCTAACAGCGTGGTATTTTTCATGATTCAATCCATGGTTTCAATTCGAGATCTCCATCTCAGTCTAGTCGGCGGTGCCGGTCCGGTCAATATCCTTCGTGGTGTCGACCTGCAGATCGATCAGGGGCAGACGGTCAGCGTCGTCGGCCCATCGGGAGCCGGAAAGACCACCCTGCTGATGGCTCTCTCCGGCCTGGAACGCCCAACCAGCGGAGAGATTCGGGTGGCAGGTGTAGACCTGCAGCGCCTCAATGAGGATGGACTTGCACGCTTCAGGCGGCAACATGTCGGTATCGTCTTTCAATCCTTCCACCTGGTTCCGACCATGACCGCATTGGAGAATGTCGCCCTGCCAATGGAATTCTCTGCTATCGATGAAGCCACTGAGCGGGCCGCGGCCGCTCTGGAATCAACCGGATTGGGGAATCGGCTTGCCCACTTCCCCGGCGAGCTCTCCGGTGGAGAACAACAACGCGTCGCCCTGGCTCGTGCTTTTGTGACCAATCCTTCATTGATCCTGGCCGACGAACCGACCGGCAACCTTGATCGCGAAACCGGTCAACGGGTCATGGAGCTTTTATTTAATCTGCAACAGGAGCATGACACGACCCTGGTGCTGGTCACGCATGACGAAGCGCTGGCGGATCGCTGTCATCGCCAGATTCGGATGACGGATGGCTGCCTTTCTGCAACCGTTCAGGAGTCCGCATGAAGTGGCTGTCCGAGTGTTCCCTGGTGTGGCGGCTGGTGCGTCGGGAACTACGCGGCGGGCTACGCGGTTTCGGGGTATTCCTCTCCTGTCTGTTCCTCGGCGTCTTCGCCATCAGCGCAATCGGTTCGTTTACTCAAGCAGCCAAAACCGGCCTGTTGGCCGATGCCAGTGCGCTGCTGGGCGGCGATCTGGAGGTCCGCCTTAATCATCGTCAGCTTTCAGAAGAGCAACAGTCCTACCTGGAGCAATATGGTCAAACCTCGACTATCCATGAGCTGAGAACGATGGCTCACTCTTTCAACGGGGAACAACGGGCCCTGGTTGAACTCAAGGCGGTCGACGCAGCCTACCCGCTCTACGGCAGACTCGGCATCGAGCCTGAACAATCGCGCGCAGACGTTTTTGGCAGCATCAGCAGTGGATTCAGCGCCCTGGTCGAGGAGTCCTTTCTCACACGGATTGAAGCTGAAGTCGGTGATCAGATCCGCATCGGCACAACCCTCTTTACGATCCGGGGGGTCCTGACCGCCGAGCCGGATCGACAAGTTCGCGCCTTCACCCTTGGACCACGGGTTATGATCAATCAGCCCGCCCTTGAAACCACCGGCCTGATTCAACCCGGAAGCCTTATCACCTATGCTTACCGGATTAAACTTCCAGACCGGGACACCATCGACCAACTCAAAGAGACACTACAGACGACCTTTCCGAATGCCGGGTGGCGATTGAACACCTGGCGAGATGCGGCTCCCCGGGTCAAGTTCTTTCTCGATCGTATGAATCTCAATCTGACCCTGGTCGGGCTCTGCGCTTTACTGGTTGGAGGGCTCGGTGTTTCAGGAGCCGTTCGCGGCTACCTGTCAGGAAAAATCTTCCACATCGCCACGCTGAAAAGCCTGGGAGCTTCCGGGCGGACGATTTTTGCCACCTACCTGATTCAGGTTCTGCTGTTGGGAGCAGTGGGATCAGGTGCCGGTATTCTCTGTGGAGCGACGCTCCCCTTCCTGATCGCATTGGCCCTTGGCGCAAATATTCCGATCCCGCTCCAGCCCGGCCTTTACCCCACGGCGCTTATTACTGCGGCGATGTTCGGCCTGCTGATCGCCCTGGTTTTTTCGCTGAAACCTCTTGGAACTGCGCTGCAGGTTTCCCCATCGGTCTTGTTCCGTGGTTACTCGGACAATGACCAACAGGGGCCAGGTCGCAGAATCCGGGTTGCAATTCTGATTGCCTCCCTTGCCCTTGCCCTGCTCGCCATCATAACCAGCAGCGACAAAAGACTTGCGCTCTGGTTCATCTGCGGAGCAACAGTCTGTCTGGCTGTGTTTCGGTTTTCTGCGGCCGGGATCATCAGCCTTGCTCGACGGCTACCCCGCCCCGCCAGTCCTTCGCTGCGGCTCGGCCTGGGGAACATCCATCGGCGGGGTTCTCCCGCAGCCAGCACGCTCTTTTCTCTTGGACTGGGGCTGACAGCCCTGGTGATCATCACCCTGGTTCAAGCCAACCTCAACGATCTGGTCAACGACACCATTCCCGAAGGCGCACCCGCCTATTTCTTTCTCGATATCCAACCCGATCAGGTTGCAGATTTTGAAAAGCGTCTGCGCGCCATCGACGGGGTTCGTAACATCGAGAGATATCCAACCTTGCGCGGCAGAATCACCGCTATCAAGGGAGTTCCTGTAGAAACAGCCAAAATTGCACCTGAGGTACGCTGGGCGGTGCGAGGCGACCGCTTCCTGAGCTATGCGGCAAAGACCCACCCCGAGACCCTGATTACAGCGGGAGAATGGTGGCCGACAGACTATCAGGGGCCACCATTGATATCCCTGACAGCTGATCTCGGCACAGGATTTGGTGTCGGCCCCGGCGACAGCTTGACGGTTAACGTTCTGGGACGCGATATTACCGCTCAAATCGCCAGTCTGCGTGAAGTCGACTGGTCAACTCTCGATCTGAATTTTGCCGTTCTGTTCGCACCGGGGGTTCTGGAATCAGCGCCACAGACCCATATCTCTGCAGTCCATGTTGATCAGGAGGCGGAAGAGACGGTCTTTAAAACCATTACTGGTGCGTTTCCCAACATCTCAGCCATCAGCACCCGGGAAGTCCTGTCCAATGTCTCCAGAACCCTCGAACGGATCGGACTCGCGTTCAAAAGCATGGCCGCCATCACTCTGCTGACCGGGTTTCTGGTTCTGGCCGGTGCCGTCTCGGCGGATCAGCATCGGCGTATTCACGATGCGATCATCTTCAAGGTGTGCGGTGCGACCCGGGGTGACATCCTCAAATCTTTCGCCGCTGAATTCACCCTGCTCGGCTTGACCGCCGGGATCATCAGTTGCATCGTCGGCAGTCTGGCGGCCTATGCCATCCTTGAAGGTCTAATGGATACGTCATTTAGTCTGAAACCGGGCGTCGTCCTTGTCACCCTGTCTGCCGGAATCCTCTTGACCCTGGTGCTTGGCCTGGCCGGAACCTGGAAAGCGCTGGGACAGAAACCCGCTCCGTACCTGCGAGCCGAGTAACATCTTATCAGATATCCTCTGTCGAAAATCGGGCGAACTTTTTAAACATCTCCGTCTTCTGAGTGACTTTTTTCAGATGGGCCAGAAAGGTCTTTTCAGTCAGGCTTGGAACCTTATCCTGCAACTGAACCAGAGAAATCCAGCTCTTTGAGTTTTTTTTTGATGTTTCAATCGGAACAATCGATCCTGAATTCAGTTCGTCGAAAACCAGGTGCGCCGAAGTCAGACCCAACCCCATACCAAGCCTGATTCCAGAGATAAGAGCTTCGTGGCTGTTGGTCGTCATCACCACATTCAGCTTGGCAACAGATTTTTTAAAGTGATGATGAAACCAATGCCGGAGAATCATCAGGTCATCGTCGTCACTGATAAATCTTCTGCTGAGCAAATGAGCCAAAGAATGGTTGCCGTCGATCTGCTGTCGGTAATACTCTGCGGAACAGGCTAATACCAGTTCTTCGGCAACCAGTTGCTCAACGCTGAAGAGGTGCGGCGTGTCCAGGAACTGTCCTTTCGGCATAAAAACATCGACCAGGGTAAAATCGAGTTCGCCCTCGCGCAGCATCGCCAGCAGCGGCGCGGTTTCATGAAAGCTGAAGGTAAAGCTGACCTCGGGATAGCGCTCCCTGAAGGAACTGCTCAACAGCGGAAGATATTCTTTACCGAATTCCCGAGGCGCGCCGATTCTTAACAATCCGGCAGGTTTATCCAAGGGCTGCCGAATATTTTTCATCCCCTCCTGAAGATCATCCATAAACGGTTGCACCAAAGAAAAAAGTCTTTTGGCCGCCTCAGTCGGCACCAGTTTTTTATGCAGACGAATAAAAAGGAGCGCTTCAATTTCCGCTTCCAGTTTCTGCAGTTGTTGGCTGACCGCAGGCTGACTGAGATGAAGGGTCCTGGCGGCGGAAACGATGCTGTTCGATGAGTAGATATAGTAGAAAACCCTGAGACGATTAAAATCCGGCAGCATAATAAGAACCTATCCTATAGAGAAGAAGTATTAATTTTACTTATCTACAGGATATACTCTATTCTGACCGTGAAATCCACTGTTAACGGATCACTTATAGGAACTTTCAGGTGAGGCAATGATGACAATATTATTTATACTCTGTTTTTGCACCGTTTTTATTCTGGCACTGATCGGCTCCCTTAAATTGCGGACCTGGGACAGCGGAGTGCACATGACCAGCGTTAACAGCCTGGATGATGCAGAAAAATTCCATCTACTCGCCCGCTGGGGAGCGTGACCTTCTCCCCAACTATTTGCGTTTCCCCTGGCCGAACATGATCGACCGGATTTCGTCGTCAAGTTCCGGCTTGTCGAACCCTTCCGCCCGCTGATAAGCCTTTACCACAGCTGGTCGCTGTTCCATCGCGGCATACCACCGCTTCACATTGGGAAAATCATCCAGATTCTGACCCTGCTTTTCGTGAGAAACCGTCCAGGGGTAGATTGCCATATCGGCAATAGAGTATTCGGCCGTGACAAACTCCCTGCCGGCAAGCCGTTCATCCAGAACTGCATAGAGCCGTTCAGTCTCTTTTCGATAGCGGTTAATTGCGTATGGAATCTTCTCCGGTGCATAGTGACCAAAATGATGATTCTGTCCCAACATCGGTCCGAAACCACCCATCTGCCACATTAGCCATTCGATAACCCGATTCCGCTCGCGCGACTCCTGCGGAATAAAGCGGCTGCATTTGTCGGCCAGATAGAGCAGAATCGCCCCTGACTCGAACAACGAAAAGGGCTCATCTCCACCAACTGCAGCATGGTCGACAATTGCAGGCATCTTGTTATTCGGTGAAATTTGCAGAAAATCATTTTTGAATTGGTCACCTCTCCAGATATCGACCGGGATGATCCGATAATCCAGACCGGTCTCTTCAAGGAAGATGGTTATTTTGTGCCCATTTGGGGTGGGCCAATAGTAAAGATCAATCACGTGAGACTCCTCTCGCAAAAGGATACTTGAACCTGCCTCGTACCATTTTAACCGAAGGTCGCATCCAGGCAAATCGGCCCGGCCCGATTCGGTTTGCTTTTCCGAAATAAAATCGAGTAGTCTGTCACCCTTTGAAGTGCAGAAGAGGCCTGGTTCAGGAGCTTGTTCAGAGCGGGTCGATTCCCCGCCAGCGAAAAATCGGAGCGACCGATGCTCAAGCTTCCGCTCGCCTCCATCGGCATCGGTTCATACAAAAGACAGGTCAATGAATATGGAAACTTCCCTGAACATGGAAACAATGGGTCTCGCTTTCGCCTGGGGTGCACTCTCCGGCTACCTGATGATCCGCACTCTGGATAGCGTTATCGCTATTATTTTCTGCCTGCACGGTCTGCTGATGAGTCGCTGGAAACGTCTCGTCAATCGAGCCTCGCCAGGACAGATCAAATACAACATTATCCTGCGCCTGCTGTTACAGGTGACCCTATACGGCTTGTTGTTCGGTTTTTTCCTGGAGATGGGAGATACTTTTGCGACGAGAACCTATCGCTTTGCGTACCAGGGAACCTATGGACTGGTCTGGGGTGTGACCGCTGGAATTATTGCTGCGATCTTTCTGCGTCCCTCATTCCGCAGGCTGGTCATGGTCTGGAAGATGACACACCATTTCGACTACGCCGAGAAACGGCAGAGGACATTTCTGCTGAAGGGCTGAACAACGATCCCGGACCGTTTCACGGCGTCAACGAACCGAGATAATTTCGTACTCACGGAGAGTTCCGCTCTCAAGTTCAACAAAATCACCACACTGCCTGCCGATCAATGCCTGGCCGAGGGGAGACTGCGGAGTGATCACCATGACCTCTTCCCCCTCAAACTCAAGACGAAGCCCGCCCGCAGCGGGTCCGAGAAACACGGCCCGGTTGCACCCCTCTTCATCCACAAGAACCACTAACGCGGTTAATCGGATCGGTACGTTATCAGAGAACGTTTGCAGCGCCAGACCTCGAAAAGCCTGAACCGCCTGCTTGATCTCCTGAGCGCGGTTCGCCTGTCCTTGTGCAACATAAGAGGCCTCCAGCGCCAAAGTTTCATACTTGTCATCGGGGATATTTTCTTCGTGGGTCGCAGCATCGTGAGCTGATTTGGCAGCTTGAAGCAGCAGGGAATGGTCAGCTTCCAGCAGGACAATGACCCGGCTGCGTAGAGCGTCTTTATTCATACGGGATCCGGAAACAGCTCGTTTTTTGTCAGAGATTGTTTTTTAACAGAACAAGGGGTGGGATCACTTACGGCAAACCTGTTTCAAGCCATGTGAAGCTCAGCTAATTTACGGTTCGGATCGATCCTTTTCTCGCATTCATCGATCCAGTCTGCAATCTCTTTGACACTGAAAGGCATCTTCATCAACGTGAATCCAAGTTCTTTCGCAACCGCTATCTCTTTCTCACTTGAGCCAGTCGTAGAAAGAACCAGCTTATTCTGTGTCGCCCCTTTGCATCCGTTTTCGATCTGCTTACGGATAAAGTCGAAGGTCGACATTCTGAGCATCCGCTTATCGATAATCATCAGATCACCACACGTATACTCCTGGGTACATTTGCAATCGGAGTCGGAATACAGAGGGCAGGCCACAGGTTCTGCAAAGGCCAGAACCTCATGCCCCTTGTTCCGAGCCACGACACTCAAAAGCTCACGGATGCTCTCGTCAAGATCGAAAACGACAATTCTAAGCTTCATCTATCATCCCCCCAGGTCGATCTGCATGCAACCTGTCGTTACTTAGTATTCATGAAATGATACCCATGGCCACATACTAGCATTATTTCTTGCATCATTCGAAACATTCTCTCAACGTCTCTTTCAAACCTGATTCCGGCCAGGGTGCACTTCAGCCTGTCAACCGTAACTGCGGTTTCTCCACCTGAGCAGATTCCTTGGATTTTTCCAGCTTGAAATACGCCACGATTTCATTCAGCTGTTGTGCCTGCCCGGTCAATTCTTCAGCAGTCGCAGACATCTCCTCGGCCGAAGCAGCATTCTGCTGAATGACCTTATCCAGTTGCTGAATGGCCCGCTCAATCTGCTCGGCACCAGCATCCTGCTCTTTACTGGCAGCACTGATCTCTTGTACCAGTTCGGCAGTTTCCCGAATATAAGGCAGCAGGGAGTTGAGGGAAGAACTGGCAGCCTCGGCAACCTGGACACTCGACACCGACAGCTCGCTGATTTCTGCTGCTGCCTGCTGGCTGCGCTCGGCAAGGGTTCTGACTTCGGCCGCAACGACAGCAAATCCTTTACCATGCACACCGGCGCGGGCTGCCTCTATGGCCGCGTTCAGGGCCAGCAGGTTGGTCTGACGAGCAATCTCTTCGACAATGGTAATTTTACGGGTAATTTCCTGCATCGCATCCAGAGTGTCGACCACAGCGGAGCCACTCTTTTCAGCCTCGGAGGCAGCAGCCTGTGCAATCTTCTCCGTCTTCATGGCGTTTTCAGCATTCTGTCTGATATTGGCATTCATCTGCTCGATACTGCTCGACGCCTGTTCGGCGGCAGCGGCCTGCTCAGCGGCGCCCTGCGACATCTGCTGAGACGAACCGCTCATGGCCTGACTACCTGAATGCACATTGTCCGACGCCATCTGGGTCTTGCTGAGAACATCCTGCAGCACATCGACCATCCGTTGCAGCGCCTGTCCAAGTTCATCCTGCTCTGAAGCCAGTTCAACCTGAACCATCAGGTCTCCGTCAGAAATATTTCGCGCGACATCTGCCTGCTTTCTCAGGCCTTCGGACATGCGATCGACAGCATCAGACAAGGTTCCAAATTCATTCTTGTGCCCCAGATCGATGCGGTCGGTAAAAATACCCTGTTCCACTTTTTTAATCGTTTCAAGAATACGGTTGGTCGGTTTACGCAGACTGTTGGTCAGGATGATTGCCGCCAGAATAGTCAGCGGTATGGCGATCAGGTTCAAAAGACTGATCCCCCAGCGCAAATTGACCCCTTTCTGCAACATCTCCTCACCTGTTACAGCATACTGATCCATTGTCTCAAGGACTTCGCCAAGCAGATTCTGTGCTTCCTTCAGATAAACCGTGGTCTGCCCGTAGAAGATTCCGTTCATCATACTTGTAGCAGCCGTCGTGCCTCGAAGCGTACCGATCTTCTCAGCCGACTGATGCAAAAGCCGATGCGGTTCCTCTATCTTTTGCAGAACCGGTTTGAGCTCTGGTATCATGGACTCAGCTTCTTTCCGTCGCTCACCGTAATACCACTGACCAAACTGACACTTGTGAGGATCGGTCTCTAGGGTCAAGATGCCCCTGAAATCGTCATTGACATAGTCTGCAAGTTCTTTGGACCATTCAAGGTGATCAATTTCACGTTGCAGGATCTGACTACGAAGATCGTTGCTCTGTATGGCATCGTCAGCACTGTCTATAATACCGTTTACACCGACCAACGCCCAGCCACTCAAAAAAACAACCAACAGGATAAATGCAGTGGTCCCGAATAGCGATTTTTGAGCCAGGGTTATATTATTCCAGATCATGAACCCTCCAGCTGTTCATCAAGAAAAATCAAAGGCTTACAATTCAAACTTCTTTCCGCACTGTAAAACGTGAATATGATTCCATACAGAGAAAGTATTGTAAACTGTTTTAATATGAACACTATTTTATGACAACGGACCACCAACAGGGTATTGCAAACAGCATGGTGACCACTGTTTAATAACAATCAAGGGTTTCTTGAGCATGTAGACAGAGCAGTCACGACACTATCAGGAATTGTAGAAAAATTGATCATTCTCTATTTTCAGGAAGGCGATAAATGCTGCAGTCGTCCTTCTATTTCAGTGAAAGGAGCAACAGATGAAAAAAACGAACACTACCGCAGGCATGCCGATCAGGATTACACTTGAACCGGGAACCTACTTTCGGTGTGTCTGTGGCAAGTCACAGAACCTGCCTTTTTGTGATGGAACACACTCGGGAACTGAACAGCCACTTCGATTTACAATCGAGGAATCTCGACAAGTCTTCATCTGCAGTTGTGGAAAATCCGGAAATCAGCCGTTCTGTGATGAAAGTTGTGGAGTCGAAATACCGTAACAGCAGATCAATGCTGAGCGGGGAAAAAATCTCTGTAAATGCAGAGCAATGATAGATGTTAATTCAGATCAACCCGCAGCGGTGAAGTTTCTGGCTCGTCAGTTCCCTTGACCACATTGGTCCCATCCTTGAACACCAGATGGCTGTACCGTCCGTAATGGGGGATTTTTCGGGACACCTTGCGGGCCGCCTCATAGGATAGAGGATGAAAAACAGCAATGAGGTTATTGGTGCTGGCAATGGCCTTGCGGCAGACAAACAGGCTATCCATCTTTTCCTGATAGCGTACATTGCTCCAGTAGAAACTGTCCTGTTCCATCTGTAATTGTGGATCTATTGACCTTGCGATCAAATCCGGAGGCGGCCAGCCGATAAAGAGCAGATCGTGCTGCTTCGCCATGACTGGATCAAACTTCTGCCATGATACCACCTGTGCCTTGCTTTTTTGCAGCCCGCTAAGCAGATCGCCCGAAGCTTTCAACAGCGGGTCCTGTGCCGAACGTGCCACCACCAGCAGGTTCTGGCTGGCGCGCAGATCATTTATCGTCGCTGGCAATTCATCGATCTGCAGCCTTCGAAACAGATGCGCATCAGGGTCGCCGCTCAGCTGCAGTGGGGAGACATCCGTCCTGATCGCAAAAGCTGTCTGCTCTTTACTGACAGAAATAGACTGCTCAACGTTCCCGGCCTCTGTTTTGACTCTCAATGGCACTACCAGCGAATAGAGGTCTCCTGTCTGCACAACCTTCCCCCGCACCAACCAGCCTTCACCAGTGGAGGCCACCGCCACCTCTTTAAAATGAAGCTGTGGCGCTCCTGCCTGATTCACCCACTGCCTGAAAAAAGTCGACAGGTCCTGCCCTGCCGTGCGACTGAATGTCTGCTCCAGATCGCTCCAGCCCAGCCGCTTACCAGAACCTTCAGCAGCCAGTTTCCGCAGTGATGACCAGAACGCTTCTTCACCAATGCGTTGGCGCAGCATATGAAACACCATTGCCGCTTTGCCGTATCCTATCGCCTGATCTGTCCTGCTGCTTCGACTGACAAACTGAGATAACGGATAATCTTCTTTCGGGGTCACCAGGGCGGCATAATCCCGCAGTAGTTTCAGACGGTGATTGCGGCCCTGCTCATCAGAACTCTGCTCCTTGAGCAGATAATCAGCCAGATAACTTGTCAGTCCTTCAGCCCAGTTACCGGTTTGATAATCGACCTTGACCGCATTGCCGAACCAGGAATGAACAATTTCATGGGGCAAACTGGTGTAGGGAATAAAAGGGAGAGCGATAACATTACTGCCAAGCAGAGTCCAGGATGGCAGGCCATAGCCGGTCGGGAGAAAATTCTCGACAACGGCAAACTTGGGAAACGGATAGCGGCCCAGCACCCCCTGGTAGAACCTTAAATACCTTTTGGTGGAATCGAGATAAGATGACGCCAGTGCCGCATTTTGTTTCGTCAAAAACGCCAGAACCTGGATATCACCTTCGCCTTCTTCAAAGATCTGGTAGTAACCAGCAGAAAGAGCCAGGCCATCCAGCGGGAAAGATGTTTCCCACCGCGTAAAACTCTTTCCGCTCACCGTCCCGTGATCGACCAGTCTCCCCGAGGTCACGCCGTAAAGCCCGGAAGGCCCTTCAATGCGAATGCGGTAGAGTTCGGGTACTGATTGCAGTTGAGGGAACCATGCGGTCCCGGAAGAAAGATAGGTACCAACGCTATTAATCGTCGCGCTGACTCCAAAGGACGGGTTCTCCATGCCAACGGTTGACTCGGGCAGGGGATCGGCGTAACGAGCGCGATAACGGATGAACAGTATCGATGGTCTGGAATCGACTGGCTTCAGCGGATGGATGGTCAGAAGACCGTCAGTAAAATCATAACTGAGCGAATGCCCATCAAAACCGAGACTCAATAATTCCGCCTGGGGCGACAAACGTAAAACAAGTCCCGATGCGAGCTGAGACGCGATGACGCTGATCCGTGCTTCCCCTTCAAGCTGTTGAGTTTCGGGGTGGAGTTGGACATTAAGTTGATACTCCGCAACATGATCAGCACCAGCGGCATAACCCGCAGAGCAGATAAAACAGAGAAAAACCAGGATGAACTGCCGTGATAATTGAAGTGTCATAGTTCTGATTATAGTCATAAAAACAGGTATGTTTACAACTCCCTGCCTGATAAATTGACCTGTGTCATGTTTGCACACGAAACGTCAGTGTATATTAATGGATACGAATCAACATCAAAAACCATACTGAAGACAGGAACTATAAAATGAAAAATTGCACATGTGGCGGTGGCAGCGGAGCTGGCCCTTTTTCTGAAGGACGCGAACTGGTTGAATTTGTCTACAATGCCCATGGTGGCGGACTTAGGTTGCAGAATATCCCCGGTGGCGGTCTCGCTACCGTCTGCCAGGGATGCGGCACATCATTCACACTGTTGACCTTTATTGGAACCTGCCCCGACTGTCGTGGGGTTCATGCAATTTCACCCCCACGCGCCTCCGATCCGTTCGCAATCCAGTTTGCAGGAAAAGGTTTCAGCCTGTCCGAAATTTAAAATCCGGGGAGCAAGAAAAGCAGGAAACCATTCACAACAACATTGACCGCATAGACAAAAAAGAACAGGCTGCCTCATCTGAAACAGCCTGTTCTTTTTTAAGGAGGAATTACCCTGTGTTACTCAATCTATATAAATCAACAGCTACCCACTGTTGCACTGATGGTAAAGCCCTGCCCTTTTCCAGAATCATGATAATCGATCACGCTCCCCTTGGTGTAAGGCAGCACATTATCAGCAATCAGTAGATCGATATCATTCAGGGTGACCGCCTGGCTCTCTTCATTCGGCTCATCCAGAGCCAACCCCAAACGGGGTCCGCCTCAGCCAAAGCCTTCAAAGATCACCCGCAGACATTTATCCGGATTCTGTTGCATTATCTGCTTGAACTGTTCACGAGCAGAATCGGTAACAATTAACATGGTTTCTCCCCCACATCCATCCAATCCTTCATATATATAAAAGAGAATACTTATCCTGTCAACGCATTACTTACACCTTCCTGCGGATTTCTGCTGTCAACATTTCTTGACAGTCGACGGCGATTAAGGCAGCATCTGAACACTGAGAAAATTTTAATCGCAATAAACTGTGAGGTACCATGATCCCCTGGGAACTTTTGGACAGCACCCCTACCCCTGACCAGACCGGCGAACTCTGCCTCTACCGGCGCGACGACGAATTTTCGATCCGCATCAACAATCAGGAATTGATGAACAGCCGGGCACACAGTTCGGAAGAAGCCCTGGCCGAACTCTCCTGCCGCAAGATATCCCACTTACGCTACCCCAAAGTCCTGATCGGCGGTCTGGGGATGGGGTTCACCACCGCAACCGCGCTACGTCACCTGGGCGTCGAAGCACAAGTCACCATCGCCGAACTGGTACCAGCCGTCGTGGAATGGAACCGCGAATATTTGGGAGAACTGACCGGACACCCGTTGCGGGACATAAGGATCAAAATCCGTGAACAAGACGTCGCAAAACTGATCCAGACTGTCGAAGACTTCTACGATGTGATTATTCTCGATGTCGATAACGGCCCTGATGGTTTGACCCAACCAGGCAACAGCAGACTCTACTCTATGACAGGTTTGCACGCGATCAAGAAAGCCCTACGCCCAAACGGGGTCCTGGCGGTCTGGTCAGCCAAGCCATCCCGCGAGTTTACCCAACGGCTGAAAAAAGCTGGTTTTAAGGTCGAAGAGGAAAAAGCCCGCGCTCGTGGCTCAAAAGGTGGCGGAAAGCACGTGATCTGGCTGGCACAACGAGGGTAGTACAATCGAAGAGCAGAGCATCGAAAGCGAGGGGGATGGGTAGATTCAACTTCAAAGTGAACCTCTTGGGCTAAGATCAGGTCATAACAGGGATTCTGGCCTTCTGTGAAGTACGACCAACTCAGAACCAGAAAGGAACCTTCCATGTCCTATCAACATCTTAGCGAAAAGACCGCTATATCATCAGTCCTTCCACCAACTATCAATCCTTCTTCTTAACCACCAGTAATTCCAACATCCCGAAATAAAAAAGCTGGGAAGAGACCAGCTCAAATCCTGATTGCCGGACCAGTTGATAGTAGTCATCGCGCGCCGGAAACTGTTTCAGGCTGTCTGCGATGTAGGCGTGAATGGTCGGATTAGCGTGCAGCAGCGTTCCCCATAGTCCGCACCAACACTTGAGTAGCCAGTACTGCCCATTTTGTACCAGCGGATGACCAGTTTTTGAAAAATCGAGGAAGACCGCGTAGCCGCCCGGTTTCAGGATTCGGTTGACTTCCTGCAGGCCCACCGCCAGGTCCGGGGCATTACGCAATGCATAGCTTCCTGTGACGATATCGACGCTTTGATCTTCAAAATCGGTGCCACCCATGTCCTGACAGGCAAAGGAAACATGTTCAAAACGGTTCCGTTGATCGGCCAGGGTGACCATCTCTTCGGTCAGATCGATGCCGGTGATCTGCGCTTGCGGGAATCGTTCGGCCAGCAAGAAGGCAATATCCCCGGTCCCGGAGGCGAGATCTACGCAGACTGGATCAATCAACTCCGGGAGCGACGAGACCAGATAACTTTTCCACGCCTGATCACGTCCGAGGGACATGACTCGGGTCGCAACGTCATAGCGGCTGGCCGCTTCGGTAAAGTGGCGTTCGTTGAAGTCCCGTTTTTTGTCCGGGCTGTCGATCTTCTGTTCGATACCAAAAACATCTCGCCATTCTCCCATCAATGTTCCTCCGCCACGGGTCGCATTAACTCCAGAACAGCTTTCGCATCAAGCTTGAAGCTGTCCTGCAGAATCACCTGCATGTTGTTATAAGCATAACCCCTTGAAACTTTGAGTTTCTTCAGCAGGTCCTTTTCTTGAATATCAAGTCGATCGGCATCCTGAGTCAGGGTCGGTTCATAGAACGCAACATAGCTGTGCCGTTCTTCGAGAACGAATTCAATCAAAAGTTGAAGATAGCGACTACGACTCTTTTCACTGTTCTTTTGCCGTGCCTGAAGCGTCTCATATGCTTGATAAAGTGAATCTCCATAATGACGAGAGTCAAGCCAGCCATCATGATTTTCCGGCCATGCCCCGAGTTCTTTTTTCCGTATTGCGGCGATCAGATGTCGCATCACTTTACTCTTGAGAACGGTCTGGACAACCAGAGCAGAATCACGACGGACCAGCCGCACCTCACCCTGGTAAGGTGGCTTGTCTGGTACTGGCGCACGGTGTATGACAACCTCTGACGTTTTCTCTTTCGCAAGGACCAGCATGGGCAAAAGAAGGCAGCCCAGACAAAATAAGAGGATACATCTCATAGCACCTCACTCTCCCATTTCAAACCGTACAGGACCAGACTCGCAGGAAGAACGAGCAGATCGCAAACAAGTGCGCCCAGCATAGTCACACCGGTCAACAGTGAAAAATAGATGGTTGGCAAGAAGCTGCTCAACCCACCGACAGAAAAGCCAAAGAACAAGACCAGCGCGGAGACGGTCAAGGCCCGCCCCGTTGCGATGGTCGTACCCATCACGGCGTCTTTGCTGCTGCCCTGATATACGCGTTGGAAACGGGCCAGATAATGGATCGTACTATCGACTGTCAGACCGATGACCACGGCGGCAATCATGGCGGTACCGGTGCTGAGGTCGATATCGAGGTAGCCCATCAGCCCCCCCGTCCAGGCCAGCGGAATCAGATTTGGAATCAGGGCCATGGACAGCAGCTTGAAAGACCGAAACAGAATAAAGATAGCCAGCAGAACCATGCCGAGAGAAAGGCTGAAGCTGCTTACGACATTGGAAACCAGCCGGTTTGAATCGACGATCACCTGGTAGTAATCACCGGTCGGGCGTAGATCAAAACGGCCTCCCAGTTCCTGCTCAGCAAGCTGCTCGATGTCAGCAACCAGTATCGCCGCCTCTGCTGTACCGATCGCTCTGGTTCGCACGCTGAGACGTAGTCGGGTGTAGTCGGAACTGATCATTTTCCGGAGCAGATCCTGATCCGGCGCGACCTCCAGCAGGTCGAACAGATAGAGCAGATCCCCGGGAGTGTCGGGCAGAGTCAACTGTGGCTGGCTTGTTTCTGCACGATTGAGCTGCTTGAGCAGACTGAGGAGACTATAGCTTCCTGTGACCTGCGGCAACTCGTCGACCGAACTCTGTAGCTTGTCCAGACGCACCATGTCGTCGAGGTGAGTCAGTGTCTTGCCGTCAGTCCTGACCAACATGAATTCCAGACTGTTCACCCCTCCGACAGCCTGCTCTATAAACATCGTGTCGCTGTGCAGCTTCTCAGTCGGCTTGAGAAAGCGGACCAGGTCTGTATTGTTATCGATACGACTCAATCCGCCCAATGCACCAAGAGCGAGAATCAGCGCCATAATCACAACCGAGCGCGGGCGAACTACTGTCAACTTTGCCGCTATCTGCAGGAGAGTTCTGAGCATCCCCGCATCGTAAAGTCGACGACCTGAAATCGGCAGCGAAAGAAAGCTGAGCAAAGTCGGAACCAGGAGGATATTGACGACAAAAGAAAGCATCACACCGATAGCGGAAAAGATCCCAAAAAGCTGTACCGCAGGAACATCACTGACGGTCAATGACACGAGGCCAAGTGCTGTCGTAAGAGCTGTAAACAGACAGGGCAGAAACAGCTGATGAAGCTCTCTGACGAGCAGCTGTTTTGCATCGCCCTGTTGACCAGACAGCTGCAGCCATCCGCTGTAAAGATGAACTGTGGTAGAGATGGAAAGCACCATGATCACTGGGGGAAGCAGGGCCGTAATGGTGTTGAGTGAATATCCACACAGCGAATAAATCCCGATCGTCCAACCCAGGCTGATCGACATCACCAACAGTGGCAGCACCAGACCGGAGATGCGGCGAAACATCAGTATCAGCAGTGCGCCGAGCACGATAGCTGAAAAAGGAATAACCACCTGCTGATCACGCTGTATAAGGCGAGAAACTGTCATTTTCTGTAACGGGATGCCGGTCAGATGCCAATCGACATTGTTGTAGGCTGTGGCGAGCAGTTCGTCGATGGCGGCCAGCCCTCGCTCCTGCGCCTCAGGCTCATCAGCCAGATCGATGATCAGTGTGGCTGTGTGCTGATCTTTGGCGAGCAACAATCGGGAAAGGTCCGGATTGTGCTCAAAAGCATCAACAATCGACTCAGGCTGCTGATCGTTCTCATACGGCTTCGGAATAATAAAACTTGTCTCTGCCCCGAAATCCCCGGCGGTGATCTGCTCCGCATTGGTCAGGCTGAAGACTCTGGTCACGCCTTCAAGATGCGAGAGCTGCTGCGTCAATCGGTCTATAGTCTGCAACCCTTCGGCCTGTAACAGCTGTGGATGCGTGATCGCCAACAGCAACGTCTCATCATTGCCGAAAGTCTCGCGGAAACTGTCGTAGTTCTCTTGCAGCTCTCTGTCTTGCGACACCATTGATGAGTTATTGCTCTCGACGGAGACCTGCACCGCAAAATAAGCGAGAAACAGGGTCACAACCAGAACGGCGGTAAGACTGGGAAGGCGACCTTTGCCGACCAGCCAGCGCAGCAACTTGTCGATGCTTAAGGAGCAGACAGTCAGAGATTCGGTCACAGCGACATACCGCAAATCAGGATCGCCCGTTGCTGATGGTTTTCAGCGAGCGATAAGGGGTTATCAACTTGGCAAGATAAGCGGCTGGCGCTTTGATGAAAGGTGGCCTGAGGGAGCGCAGGAATAAAGGAAAACCAGTGATCAAGAGAGCGAAAACTGAGCGGACCCGTCAGGCTCCGGCCTTCATGCGCATTGGCATGATCAACTGGTACGCCCTGAGCAAAAAAATCCCGATCCAGACCCAATTGGTGAAACAGCTCCATGAAACGGGGGAGAATCCCGCTAGCCATCGACTCAACGGGAGGAACGGAAGTTTTTTCGATCAACAGCGGGCTGAGCCCTTTTTGCCCGAGCATGTTTCCCGGCAGCGGCCCCGCAGGGTCGCCGCCGACAATCAGGACATCATAATCCGGAGCATCAGCCATCACCAGCCCTGTCGATCTGAAGCAGACCCATTTCCACTGTCAGACCGGGTCCAAAGGCCATGGCGCAGACTTTTTCCAGGCCCTCCACGGCAGGTTGAGTCAACATCTCCTTGAGAACAAAAAGGATGGTCGCACTGCTCATATTGCCGAAGTTTTTTAACACATTACGTGACGGCAAAACCTGCTCACCGGATAGCTCCAAACTTTTTGCGATCTTATCGACAATCGACTTTCCGCCGGGATGAACGGCCCAGTGTGCAACATCTTCCGACGTCAGTTCATTTCTGGCGAGCAGTGGCTGTAATAACTCTTCGATCCCGGACCCGATAATTTTAGGCACATAACTCGACAGGGAGATGTCAAAACCGAGATTGCCAATACTCCAGGCCATCGCCTCCTTGCCACTGGCAATCAAGGCTGAATCAAAATCATCGATCCGATAGGTATCTGTTCCGGGCTGCGGTGGACGCGCGCTGACCAAAGCGGCCCCGGCACCATCAGCAAATAAAGAATTAGCAAGGATCGCATCTTCACTACCATTGATCTGCAGATGCAGGCTGCACAACTCCAGACACATGATCAGCACCACAGCATCAGGGTTCGCCTGACAGAACTGGGTCGCCATACTCAACGCCGGAAAGGCTGCATAACAGCCCATAAAGCCCAGATGATAGCGCTGAGTGCTGCTACCGAGGTCTAATTCCCGACAAAGAAAATAATCGATCCCCGGATTAAAAAATCCAGTGCAGGACGCCGTGACCACGTGGGTGATATCTTCCGCAACAAATCCGGAAGCAGACGATAAAAGCTTGCGGCCAAGATCGACCGCAAGCTTTTCCCCTTCACGAGTATAGGTAGTGTTGCGCTCTGCGGTACTCGGTTGACGGAAGCGTCCATCTTCTGTGGGGATAAAAAAGTTTTCGCCCAAATCGGGGATGACGCTATGACGTGTCTCAATCCCGGAGCTGCGGTAAAGCATACGGACAAGGCGTTTGTCCCGTTCATCAACGGTCCACTCCAACATCCGCTTGCCGATATCGGACTGATTGTAGCGCTCCTGGGGTACCTCTGTTTCTATATGATGAATCCAAACGGACATTAATAGTTCCAATCTACTCAATTAAGAGAGGGAGATGCTGGAGGCTACTGAGCCTTCAATAATAAGGACACGGTCACATTAACGACATCACCAACCCTGATAATACCGAGGACCGAAGGTGGTTCAAGCTGGTAATCTGACAGAGAGACCTGAAACACCAGATCTGCACTAATTTCTGAACTTGTTTCGTTGACATTCTTCAACTGCGCGGTCACCGGTTTTTCGATATCGCGGATTTTCAGGTCTATGACAATGTCTGCGGCGCTATCGTTCCTTTCTTTGAGTTTACTGCGGAAACTATCCAGCACCACGGCTCCAGTGTTCCCTGTAATCACTGGATACTTTTCAGCTTCGAACATTTGAAACATTTTTTTGTCCCGTTTCGAGTTATCCGTATCCATATCGGCCACCGACACTTTCAGCTCCGGTATTGTCATCCGGCCAGAGTTTTCGGTGACGGTAAAAGGCTGACAGCTCCCCTTCCCATCAAAATCATGCAGGGTTGAACTGCCCTGAAACAGAACCGAGCAGTGCCCCTGGTAATCAACGGCAAGAGCACTAAAAGGAAGGGCGACGAACAGTGCGACAACAATCAGAATTTTCATACAGAAACTCTCATCACAGGCTAGGGTTACCAGATTGTTGAGATTATACTATATTTCCAATGGCGCCAATACAACCACCATGGATTAATTGTCAATTAATGAGCATACAGGGGGCGACATGTTGAAAGAATTGAGTGCGGACAAACGTAAGGCAATCTGGACAACTATACTGGTTTTACTACTCTTGACTGTCCTGCTCCCCGCCCCAAGGGGGCTGATCTTTGAAAACGCCCTTGTTGCCAGGGTCGACACCACCGCGACCGAATACGTCGATGAAAGTCTGATCAGAGCCAGTGCGGCCTTTGTTCTGGCGCGGACGATCAACGCCATCATCTCAGTCTTTGAAGAAAGTGAACTTAAGCTTGAACCTGGCGGAGTGGGCGTATCGATCGCACTTGGTGAGGTGCTCGACCCGATCAACGATATGATTGAACGTTTTTCCTGGGTCATGCTGGTCAGCGTGACATCCCTTGGCATCCAGAAGGTTCTGATCGAGATTGGGCCATGGTTCAGCATCGGCATCGTTCTGGCCCTCGGGCTGATCTTGTTGATCGCAGACCTCTGGATCGGCAGAATCGCCCCTGTCAACCTTCGCCGTGCCGGCGGGACGCTGGTACTGTTTGCCATCCTGATCAGGGTTGCGGTTCCAGCCATGGCGGCCCTGAATCACCAGGTTTACGAATCGGTCCTTGAGAGCAGGTATCTTGAATCGACGACTCAGGTTGAAGGAAGCGTCGGGAAATTGAAAAAAATCCACCCGGCAGAGCTAACGGGCCAGCAGCCGTCTTCCGATCAGGAATCAAGCTGGTGGTCGAGCACAACCTCCGCCGTTAAACAGACCTTCGAGCAGGGAAAGAACCTGCTCGAAGTCAACAGTCGCCTGGAAGCGGTCAAGAGTATCGCCTTTGACATGTTTAATCACCTCGTCAATCTGATTGTTGTCTTCGTTCTGAATACCCTGCTGCTTCCGCTACTCTTCCTCTGGGGATTTTTAAGGCTGGGCAGAATTCTTGTTGGACAGGAATTCGGTCAACGGATAGAGATGTTGTTTCGGGAGGATACGGGTTCAGAGAAGAAACAGGAAGGCCAGCAATGACCAGAGCCGGTCATTATAGATGGATCGTTTTTTCAATAAAAAAGGGCCTTTCGGCCCTTTTTTAGATACATGATTTATCAATTATTCGTAGACCAGCACCCGAATCAGACCGATGGTCTTGCCATCTTCGGTGGTGGTGCTGTCGCTGACGGAAATGACCCTGGTTACATCGTTCTCCCGGATAAAGTCGTTCACCCGGGTATCGAGCTCTTGCAGCTCTTTCTGGACCCTGAACACTTCAAGTGGTTCTCCGAAAGTCTTGACCTTAATCATGGCAACCTCCGCCTTTACTGTTTATCTGACTTGAACAACCTCTTTGACGCTGGGGATTTTCTCCATCAGAGTTTTTTCGATGCCCATTTTCAGAGTCATGGTCGACATGGGGCAGGAGCCACAAGCGCCGGTCAGCTTGACACTGACAACACCATCATCACTGACATCAACCAGCTCAACGTCACCGCCATCAGCCTGCAATGCGGGACGAACCAGATTTAATACTTCTTCCACTTGTGCCTTCATGCGATTAAGCCTCCGTTTCGAGTTTTGTTTGCCTTTGGGTTTGTTAAGTATAGCGTCATCAAACGACGCCGACAAGGGCCGGAAGATCATCCTTCCGGACCTGCGTGTTGATCATCATCGCTTATAACATTCCTGGCGGGACACCGATCTCCCTGATTTTTCTGGAACAGAGCAGATCAGGCGTCCCGATCCCCTTTCCCTGAATCAGGATTTTGAAACTTTCCCCCATCCCTCCTTCGGGCATGATCAGATTTTTCAGAGTCATCCGTAACGCCTGGGCCTTCTGTTCGTCAGTTTCCCGCATCTGCATATCGACGACAGTCTCGAAAAAACCGAGTCCCATCAAAAATCGATACTGTTCTGCGAAATACAGATTCTGCAGACCGTTCTGTTCGCCGATTCGCTGTAGCGCGGTAAAATCGATATGCGCGGTAATATCCTGACAGCCTGCCTGCTGGTAGGGGTTTTCATTCGACTGGTGGCGTTGGTAGCAAAGCAGGGTTCCGGTCTTGCGGTAGCCAGCCATCAACTCTTCAGCCGGGTATCCGTAATCGATAGTCATGACAAAGCCACGGCCAAGGATTTCGGCAACCTGCTTCATCCAATCGAGAGCGGCCAGGTTGACTTCACTGCGATTGCCCTCGGCTGGCTCCATGTCAACCAGATTGTGGTAAGCAGAGATCTTTTCGTTAGCAAGGGGGCGCAGCTCTTCGACAAAACCATGTTCACCCTCAACAACAAAGACTTCCTGTAGCTTGCCCTCGTGCTTTTCCACCAGGTGAACAGGAAAGGCATCGACCAGCTCGTTGGTCAGAAAGCAGCCCTCCATTCCCCGCAGGGCATCGAGTTCGCACCATTCGACACGTTCGGCACCCACATGTGCTGCCAGGTTCCTGGCCTGACGTTTTTTATGGTCTGGACTAATCTCGACAATTCGATAGTGCAGGCACTGATAGAATTCAGGAAATTCCTCGGAAATCGCGTCCAGAATATCGCCGCACAAGTGTCCTTCGCCAGCCCCCTGTTCGGCAATGGTAAATTCACACTGATTGAGCAGCCGCCACATCTGTTCCAGCTGTCGGGCGATCAAGCGTCCGAACAGGGAATGCACGCTGGATGAAGTAAAAAAATCGCCCTCTTTGCCGATACGGGTCCGGGATGAGGTGTAGTAGCCATACTCAGGATGATAAAGGCACTGCCCCATATAATCAGCAAAACTGATCCCGTTCTGCTCTACGATCATATCGCGCAGGACATCAACCAGTTCTGGTTTTTCTTCAGGGGGTTCTGGCGGGAATTGTTGGCTCAAAGCAGGACCTGTCAAGTTTCAACGAAACGCCGCCGATCGCATCGGGGCCGGGAAAGAACATCAAACATCTTCACTCAGATGGCCCATTCTCATGGACTTCCCTTGAGAACCGGATATTTGCGTAATTGCCAGGCCCAGATTCCGCCTTTGAGGTTATATACCGGACCATAGCCAACCTTTGCCAGATAATTGACCACCTGGCTGCTACGAGAGCCTACCGCGCAGTAAACCAGGATCGGTCTGTCTTTCGGCAGTTCAGCAATACGCCGCAGCAACTGATCAATTGGAACCAGGGTCGCTCCCTCCAATCGGACTTCGCTATACTCCTGGAGCGTCCGGACATCGAGAAGATAAAGATCTTTCTGCGCTTCTATCAGTTCCCGTGCCTGCACCGCAGTAATGTTCTGCGGAACCGATGCGGTCGTCAGCGTCGCGCCCATCAGAAGTAATAATATCGGGACAAAAATCCTTGTTAATAGCAATTTAAAATCTCCATTATCTTTTTTTTGACTCGACACTATATTCAACACTCTATATAAATACTAGTCCCAAAACTGGAAAAAAATCTACAGGTGGCCAAAGAAACTTATGTCCCCGAGCGGATGCGACACCTCCATCAGCAACTTGAACTTGACTTCAATTCATGCCATTATTGCCTGCTATTTACAGTAATCCCTTATTTAAGCCGAACAAGGATAATACAACCAGATGATCATGGATAGAAACCTGGCTCTTGACTTGGCTCGTGTGACCGAAGCAGCAGCACTGGATGCTGGCCGCTGGGTTGGCAAAGGCGACAAGATATCAGCAGATGCCGCAGCCACTGAAGCAATGCGGCATGCGCTGGACAAAATGAATATAAGCGGTACGGTTGTCATCGGTGAGGGAGAAATGGATGAAGCGCCGATGCTTTATATCGGTGAAAAGCTCGGTAACGGTCAGGCACCCGAAGTCGACATTGCCGTTGATCCGCTGGAAGGAACCACCATCTGCTCCAAAGGGACGAATGGTGCAATAGCAACCATCGCTCTGGCGCCACGAGGCGGTTTTCTGCATGCACCAGATATGTATATGCACAAACTTGTCACCGGCCCGGACGGTATAGGGGTTGTCGACATTGAAGCATCAGCTGACGAAAACATTCGTCGGCTAGCCAAAGCCAAAAACTGTCAACCGCGGGATCTGACCATCGTCGTTCTGGACAAAGAGCGTCACATCGGGCTGATCGATACGATTCGTAATGCAGGAGCGCGCTGTCTGCTTATCCCTGACGGGGATGTTGCGGCCGGGATCGCGGCCGCAGTCTCTGACAGTGGCATCGACATGATGGTTGGCACAGGTGGTGCCCCTGAAGGAGTCCTGACCGCCGCAGCAATAAAATGTCTGGGCGGGTTCATGCAGGGACAACTGGATTTCAGAAATGATGCAGAACGGACTCGGGCCCGGCAAATGGGGGTTGATGATTTCGAACGTATCTACAACGCGGAGGAGTTAGCGCGCGGCGAGGTCTTCTTCGCCGCAACCGGCGTCACCAATGGCGATCTGGTGCGAGGAGTACGTTATTTCTCCAACGGTGCGAAAACCCATACAGTTGTGATGCGCTCCAAGAGTCGCACGGTACGGTTCATCGAAACACTCCATTATTTTGACCATAAACCAGGCTTCGACTCCGCCTTGGCGGTCTGAGGTCATTTTTTCTGCTAATTGTGTTAATCTGTTACAGCATTAAACTCAACGACCCCGGAGAGAATCATTATGGCGATTATTACCATCTCACGAGAAATGGGCAGTGGCGGCATCCCGATCGCACATCAGGCGGCTGAAGCGCTCGGCTACGAACTGATCAACGGCCAGAGAATCAGGGAAATTGCTCCGCAATATGGCCTTACAAGTGAAGTTATGGCCCAGATTGATGAGAAACCGCCCGCCTTTATTGAAAAACTCGACCGGCAAATTGAACTCGGCGTACACCGTATCCAGCTGATTGTTCTGGAGCAGGCACTAAAGGGGGATGTCATTATTTATGGTCGCGGCGGACAGGATCTGCTACCGGGCATCAACAGCGTGTTCCGGGTTCGGATTATCGCTCCCTTTGAAGACCGCGTCGAACGCTGGGCCGAACGTGAGTGGATCGATCCCGATCTGGCTCACTCCATGGTACGCAAAAGCGACCAGCAACGCGCTGGATTCATCAAGTACTACCATGATCGTGACTGGGAAAATCCCCTGAATTATGATCTGATGATCAATACGATCCGCCTGTCGTTCGACACTGCTGTCGAGATGATTGTTGATGGGGTCAAAGATAAAAACCTGGTTGAGAGTAAAGACGACGGGAAGAAGAAACTTAAAGATCTCATTATCCAGAAGAAAGTTCAAATATCCCGACTGGCCGATGAGCGGATCAAGGACATCTATTTCAACATCGAAGTAAAGGATGGTGTTGTAACCCTGGATGGCCATGTCTACAGTGAAGAAGAGCACAAAATAGCCAAAAAAAGCGCAACTGATGTCGACGGGGTTGTCAAGGTCATTGACCATCTCAAAGTTGTCGGTTATCGCTCCTCCCCTACACAGGACCACTAACTCTTATTTGGAGTAAACAGGACAGAATCAAACGCCGGCAGATGTGCCGGCGTTTTTAGAATAAACGGCAAGGAGCAAGGAACCATGGCAGGACATAGTAAATGGGCAAACATCAAGCATCGCAAAGGTGCACAGGATGCCAAGAGAGGCAAAGTCTTCACCAAACTGATCAAGGAGATCACGGTAGCTGCCCGCATTGGTGGTGGCGATTTTGAAACTAATCCGCGCCTGCGACTGGCGGTTGATAAAGCCAAGCAAGCCAACATGCCCAAAGATAATATCGAGAGAGGCATCAAAAAAGGGACCGGCGATCTGGACGGGGTCACCTACGAAGAAGGCATCTTTGAGGGTTACGGACCCGGCGGTGTTGCAGTTATCGTCGAGTTTCTCACCGATAACCGGACCCGGACCGTGGCAGACGTTCGCCATGCTTTTAATAAATACGGTGGCAGCCTTGGAGTCAGTGGCTCGGTCGCATTCATGTTCGATCGCAAAGGACAGATTGCCTTCGACGAAGAGAATGACTTCGATGCGATTTTTGAGGCGGCATTGGAGGCAGGTGCAGAAGACGTCAAGGAAGAGGATGGCGCTATTGAGGTCTTGACCGATCCCGCTGAGTTTGAAACCGTCAAAAACAATCTGGATGAGCAGGGTCTGGTCTCCCGGTCGGCTGAGATCACCATGATCCCTCAGAATATGACTGCGATTGAGGGAAAACAGGCTGACTCCCTGATGAAGATGATTGATGTCCTCGAAGATAATGACGACGTGCAGAACGTCTATGCAAATTACGACATCTCCGACGAGGAGATGGAACGGATCATGGGCTAAGAACAACACCAGGCTGCAGGTTTCGGGAAACCGGAATCCTGACAGCTGACATCTGAGGCCTCTCCGCTATGAGAATTCTTGGTATTGATCCCGGCAGCCGGGTTACAGGCTACGGCCTGATCCAGCAGCAGGGCAACCGGCTGATCCATCTGGACAACGGCGCCATCTTCACCCGAAGCGATGATGAACTGGCCGTGCGGTTGCAGAGAATCTATCGGGAACTCATTCGTCTGATCGCTGAATTCCACCCTGAAGCGGTTGCTGTTGAGCAAGTTTTTATGGCAAAAAATCCGGCCTCGGCTCTCAAACTCGGACACGCCCGCGGGGTCGCACTGCTGGCTGGAATCGAAGCCGAACTTCCAGTCTCGGAGTATTCGGCTCTGCAGGTCAAAAGTGCCGTGGTCGGCTATGGTCGAGCGGCAAAACAACAGGTTCAGCAGATGACCCGCACCCTGCTGAACCTTCCGGAAATTGCCCAGGAAGACGCGGCTGACGCACTGGCGGTCGCTATCTGCCACGCTCACAGTCATCAGCTGACAAGGCAAATCGACCGATCAGCTCAGCGCCCGCGTGGGAGACACCAATGATAGCCTTGCTCACTGGACAGATCGCTTATCGCAGCGCCGACCACATCATTCTCGATGTTGGCGGCGTCGGCTATCGCTTGCAGATTCCCCTGTCGACATTCTATGCCCTCCCCGAAGAAGGGCAGGTGCAACTGAAAGTCCACACCCACGTCAAGGAAGATGCGTTCCACCTGTTCGGGTTTTTGAGCGATGCAGAAAAAAGTTTTTTTGCTCTGTTGATCTCAGTTTCCGGGGTCGGTCCAAAGCTGGCGATTACGGTTCTTTCACATATTCCCACCAATGAACTGGGACTCGCTCTGGCCGAAGGCGATGTCACGCGCTTGACAGCAATTCCTGGAATTGGCAAAAAGAGCGCAGAGCGACTGATCCTGGAACTACAGGACAAGGCGGCCAACCTGATCACCGGTTTGCCTGCTTTGAACAAAGAATCCCTTTCGGTCATCGGTGACAACAGTCTCAATGATGCGGTTTCTGCGCTGGTCAATCTCGGCTACAAGGAAAGTCTGGCCAAAAAAGCGCTGAAAGGGATCGAAATCCAACCGAATACCACTCTTGAAGAGATCCTCAAGGGTGCGCTGAAGATTCTGGTCAAATAGACCCACACGGAGTCAGAGTGAGCGAACGTTTAATTGCTGCAGACCTGAAACCTGAAGACCTGACGACAGAAATGGGTTTGCGCCCCCAATCTCTGCAAGAATATGTCGGTCAACTGAAGGCTAAAAAGAACCTTCAAGTCTTCATCGATGCAGCGCGCAAGCGGCAGGAAGCACTCGACCATGTGCTCTTTTTCGGCCCCCCCGGGCTCGGGAAAACCACCCTGGCCAACATTATCGCCCAGGAAATGGGGGTCAGCATCAAAAGCACCTCCGGACCAGTCATTGAAAAAGCGGGGGATCTCGCAGCGGTACTGACCAATCTGGAAGAAGGGGACGTCCTGTTTATCGATGAAATACATCGCCTCTCCCCCGTCGTTGAAGAGATTCTCTACCCGGCGATGGAGGATTATCAACTCGATATCATGATCGGCCAGGGCCCTTCAGCTCGTACCATCAAACTGGATATCCCTCGTTTCACCCTGGTTGGGGCAACAACCCGGGCGGGCTTGCTCTCTTCACCCCTTCGTGATCGTTTCGGTGTCATCAGCCGTCTTGAATTTTATTCACATGAAGAGTTAACCACGATCGTCAACCGGAGCGCCTCAATTCTCGAAATCGAGATCGAAACAGGAGGGGCGGTAGAGATTGCCCGCAGAAGCCGGGGAACACCAAGGATAGCCAACCGACTGCTGCGCCGGGTTCGCGACTTCGCCGAGATCGAAGGGGATGGAATCATCACCAGCAGCCTCGCCGACCATTCTCTGGGACGCCTGGAAGTGGACAACGAAGGTCTGGACTATATGGATCAGTTGTTGCTGTTGAGCCTCATCGACAAGTTCAGTGGCGGCCCTGTTGGACTTGACACTCTCGCGGCAGCTATCGGTGAGGAACGCGACACCATCGAAGATGTCATTGAACCTTTTCTGATCCAGCGTGGTTTTCTCAACCGGACACCGCGCGGCAGAATTGCCACAGATCAGTGTTATCGGCATTTCCACAAAACAGTTCCCGATAATGGTCCTACTGGTAACCTGTTCGGCTGAACGAAGGGAATCATCTTGAAAGTATTGAATGCGCTCTGTCTTTGCTTACTGCTGACAGCCTGCACTCCAATTTTCGCCAGTCTTAACGGAGAAAAACAACCTAAACCAGTCCCTTCTGCTGACCTTCGGCTGTTTACCGAAGGGGTCACCCAGCTGGTTCAGAATCGCGACACTGAGCTCCTCCTGCGCCTGCAGGACAAATTCCCTTACAGCCCCTGGACAGAGAAGGCAACCGACCTCCTGAGTTTGGCCGAACAGATAACCCGACAAGAGCAACAACTGGCGAAGCTGCGTCGGCAGCTCGACCAACCGCCGTCCGTCAACCAACTTGAACCTCTGGAAAAAGAGATCGATCGCTATAAGACTGAGAATTTACGTCTTCAGCAGGAACTGGACGTCTCCAACAAACGCCTGGAAGCCCTTCGTCAACTGACTATTGATCTGGAACTGAAACAACCCTGACCAACCTGGGCTTGCCATGAATGAATCCGACCTGAAACGTTTCGCCAGCCAGCTCTTTTCCTGGTCTGAGCTGATTATTGAACACGGCCGTACACCGTTTCGCCGAGTTGACCTGTTCCCTCGTCTCAATACCAGGATTGGATCTTTCCAGCCCCCCCTCGTTTTCTGGATCAATCGCAAGAGTTTGATGGCTGCTGGTGTTATCCTGCTCCCCGACAACGACCTGCCTCAACAGATGGCGATCGGTTGCGCAACGGCAGAGGCGCTCGGCCTTCAACACTTTGTCACCTGGGAAAGTGTCCAGATTCGTATCTGGAGAGTCACAGGAACGACTGCCCACGAAGAAAAACGAATTCCAGTTGTCGCCAGCGATGACCCGGAAAACTTCCGTACGCTCCTGCTGGATGTCATGGAGCAACTTAAGCTCCTTTCCGTTCTCGGGATGGTTCCACCCGCTGAATTATCTCCCAGTTACTTACACAATCTGTTTCAGGAGACTCTCGATTCAGCAATCGGTCCGCTGATCACCTCCTTTCGGGAAGCCAGAGCGGAGGGAGGATTACATGAATCGACCAGAGCCGACCGGCAAGCAGAGCAACTAAACCGCTTGACCCTGCTGCGCCTGTTGGCCCTGCTCTGGCATGACTGCCTGCCAGACTCGATTCTTCCTGAAAAACTTGAACGGGCGATCGAACTGGCGTTGCCATCACTTCCTCCTGAGCTGCATCAGCCTCTGGCCTTTCAGCAGACAAAACAGGAGACCGGGCTACCGCTTGACAGCGCGGTCTGCTATCACCACCTGCAAATCAGACTGCGACAAATACGCTGGGCAGAGCCACAAGAGCGTGCTATTCAAGCAATAAACCTGCTCCTTGATCCCGCCGAAGAGAGTTGCAAACCGCCAACGACATCCGACTCTTCAGAGCCGGTTCTGCAGATCAACCCAGACAGACCCCAATTAGGGCAGATACCCCTTCATGAACTTTCCGACTCAGCAGCTTTTCTCGCAGCTTCGGCCCTGTTGCGCCATGTGAACAATCTCCCGGTCGCAGAGCAGTATCTCGGCAACATGTTCACATTTACAGCCCCTCCGCTCCCGGCGAAAAAGGTTCGAGCCAAACTTGTCAACAGAAGAAAAATTCCTCGAGATGAACGTCATCGCTACGATGCACTCCTTCGTACCTCATGGCCGACCCGTCGGTTCAGCTTTGCAAACAATACTCCCAGCTGGGTCCTTGAAACAGTTCATCTGCTCGGGTTGTGCCCTTTGGAGACCGATCTGCAACTGGAAGTTCCACTTTCATGGCTGTCCGAACCGTTCGGCAAGACCCTGTGGGAATTGATTTTCGAAACTTTCCACCTGCAGAAAGTCTCTCTCGGCAGAGGGACAACACGGCTACAGCTCCTGAAGCAGAGACCGGTGTCCGTGGCCACCACTATTTCCAGCCGAACGGAAGAGCGGATGATAGATTGGACAGATCATCCGATGGCCACCGCTCTCTTCTGACCCTGGCTCTGCTTCTTCCCCCGGAACAATACTCCCTTCTGCACTCGGATCGTTTTCAGCCCTGCTCCGAAGCGACAACATCGACAGGGGCGGGATTGCTCGCGTACAGCCGCAGTTCTCTCGGTCAAAACCTGTGGACACTACTCGGTGGCAACCAAACACCAACCACCATCCAGGAATTGAAACAGGAGGGTATCAAACTCGCCTGGCCGGTCCCCGAAGAAAACATTCTCTACGAATTGGGGCTTCCTGATAAGGACGGGAAAGTAAAGTTGGATTCTGTGGACGAGCTGGATCAGTTCCTGGCATCCCTGCTCGGAAGTTCAGTGTCGATCATAACCTCCTGTCCACCGCTACCCGCACTCCCCGGGACGACACACGTGGCGGACAAAGCTTCTCCGCGCAATGTAAAAGATGAGATCAAACATCATCTGGATGGGTTCGGTCTTCCGGACTTTCCCGAACAGTATCTCTACCAGCTGGATGCGCCACAATTAGCAAACTACCGTTTTCAACCACCGTTGAATATTGTCAGCGAGTTACTCGGAGAGTTCGAGCTAATGGATGTCACACAAAAACGATTTTCGATCCACGGCAATGCAACGATGGAGGCGCTGATTCTGTGCTCCGATCAGGGTCGTACCGATGTCGAACTGCCGACAGACCAGCAGCAGCTGAATGAGATCCTGTCTGCATATCGCCA